>SXGS01347919.1_pt1 | contig 11881 bp, 9 predicted proteins | sample 3174681 | NCBI WGS metagenome assembly SXGS01 (sample SAMN11356861, study PRJNA531348) | freshwater metagenome | isolation source: freshwater sample F1-80 | place: China: Fuxian Lake, Yuxi | collected 2017-12-25 | reverse complement strand
TAGGTCCTTTGACCTGCCCTCATTCCGACAGATCCCCTCTCAGCCTACCCGCCATCTACACTGCCTTCACCACTATTCCAAGGGATTTGGACTTGCTCGCCTTTTTCCCCTCCAGGGGTCGGTTTACTGAGGTCTGATGCTTGGCGACGATGCCTTTCACGGCTGACAAACCCAGGCCGCGGCCGGTGGCCTTCGACGAGAAGAACGGGTCGAAGATGCGCGCGAGGATGTCTGGGTGGATGCCGACTCCGGTGTCGTTTACGCGCAGCCGAGCGTACTCGCCCGCGGACAGCTCCGAGCGGGGCTCGAGGAGGCGCAACGTGGCCTCGTCGTAGCTCACCGAATCGAAGTACAACGTGATCCGCCCCCCCGCCTCCCCGATGGCTTCGGCCGCGTTCGTGATCAGGTTTAAGATTACCTGGAGGAGCTGGTTTTCATCACCATCTACGAAGATCGGCTCGTCGGCGAGCTTGTACTCGAGCTGCGTCTTCTTCGAGAGGGCGGCCCGCACCAGGCCGCTCAGCTCGGGTAGCAGCGTCTGCAGATTGATCCGTGCGGTCCTGAAGGCGCCGCGTCCCGCATAAGCGAGCATCTGCTTGCAGAACTCGCCGGCGCGGCGACTGGCCGTCACGATGTCCGCCAACATCGGCCGCGCGGGAGAGTCGGCAGGTAGAATGTCCCGGGCGAACTCCGCGTTCCCGAGGACGGTTGCCAACAAGTTGTTGAAGTCGTGGGCGACGCCACCGGCGAGGACACCCAGCGCCTCCATCTTCGCCGCCTGGCGGAGCTGCTCTTCCAACTCCAACTCGCGCTTTCGCTTCTCTCGGAACGCCTCCTCCGCGCGCCCGCGCTCCACCGCAAGGCCGGTCATCCGCGCCGCGGCCTTCAATCGTCGAAGCTGCTGGGGAGTGGGCGCGCGAGGCTCGGGTGCGTAGAGAGCCAGCGCGCCGAGCACGCGACCGGTCTTGCTCGCGAAGGGGTAGGACCAGCAAGCGGCCACTCCCGCCTTCATCGCGAGCTCCGCAAAGGGGCGCCAGAGCGGATCCGCCTGAATGTCTTCCACGATGACAGGAACGTTCCAGTGGATGGCCGTGCCGCAGGAACCAACGGTCGGGCCCACCGCGAGGCCGTCGATGGCCGCGTTGTAATCCTCGGGCAGGCTGGGTCCCACGCCGCGGACGAGGCGGCCGTCGGCGACCAGGAGAATGGAGCATCTGTAGCCTGGGTTCTCCTCTTCGATGATGTGTGCGATGGTGTGGAGCGTCCCGACGACGGTGGCCTCGTCGTCGCTGTCTTTGGGAAAGTCGCCTGGGCGGGTTTCCGACGGCGGCTGCGCAAGCAGGACAGTGTCGTCGCCATGCTTTGTCGACAGAACTTCCAGCTCCAGCGGGATGCCGGAGAACGTTCGATGCCGGACCGAGCAACGATTCTTTTCCCCCGCGATAACGGCCTGCAAGGCGCCCCAATCCGCGGAATCGACCCAGTCGACGAACGCCCCGTCCGACAGCGCCGCGTCGCTGAATCCGACGGTGGCGCGGAACGCACCGTTGGTGCGGATGAATCCCCCTGGGGCGGCTGAGCGGACGATCATCGGAGGATCCGCGGGCTCAGTCGCGGACGCACGGGGCGCGGCAGGGTCCGAAGGTGGGATGCTGAGAGGATTGTTCATGGCAAAGTGAACGGCGGGGGTTGACCACACTTTACGCCGAGGTGCCCGGACGATTTAATTGACAGGATTCTACTTTTTCAGGGGCAGGCCTGACCATAGGCAACCGAGCTGTTGAGACAAGATAAAAAGAGCTCTGGAATCAGCCTCCCCAGCTTGGGCGGCCGCCGAAGCCGCATAAGAGGAGAATCCCGCCGGGCTCTGCCGCAGAAGGCTGCGAAAGTCGCAATTCCGCCGCACGCGCATTGCCCCTAAAGCTTCCCGGGGACAGACAATCAGTTGCAATCACCGTTTCTCATCGTCTCCCCAGCCTTCTTCCAGCAGTCTCATTTTGATCGGAGCGCGACTGTGTCCACAGGACCAGTCGCAGGGTTTGAGGCGGGTGAACGCGCTGCGGCTGATGCTTCGCACACAGCCGCGCTCCATAATGAAAATTGCTGGCCTTCTTCCTTGCTCCATTCCATCTCTTGGATCTATCGTGGAGCAACGATCCGAAACCCAATTCCTAAGCGTCCTATTTTGCCACCTGCGTGCATTCCATGAAGACCCCAATTGACACCAGGACCTTCCGTCCGCGTCGTTCGGTGGCGGCGGCGGCTTTCACACTGATTGAACTTCTGGTGGTGATCGCGATCATCGCCATCCTGGCGGGCATGTTGTTGCCGGCGCTGAGCAAGGCCAAGACGAAGGCGCAAGGCATCTACTGCATGAACAATCTTCGCCAACTGAACCTCGCGTGGACGCTCTACTCTAGCGATTTCGACGATAGTCTGGTCTTGGCGGCTTGGTTGAGAGAACCGAACGGTTGGTGCCAAGGTTGGATGAGCATTTCGGCACCTGAGACGGACAATACGAACACTTTGAATCTGATGTCTCCTCGAGGCAAGCTCTGGCCCTACAATGGATCCCTGTCGATTTACAAGTGCCCGGCTGACAAGAGCTCCTCCAAGCATGGTGGAAAGTCCTATCCAAGGGTTCGCAGTGTCGCACTGAACCAGAAGATGAACTGCCCTGGCAACTGGGGCAATGCGCCGGATGAAAAGTTCGTCAACTTCCGAAAGCAATCACAGATCCCCAATCCGTCGCAGATTTTCACCTTCGTCGATGAACGCGAGGATAGCATCGACGACGGCGCCTTTGGCGTGAATCTCATCGCCACGGGGCCGCAGACGCAGATGATCAATTTCCCGGCCAGCTATCACAACCGGGCCGGTGGGGTCGCGTTTGCCGATGGCCACGCGGAAATCCATCGATGGCTGGACCCGCGCACAACACGTCCCCTTGGGAAAGTCCAGCTGGGCGACGGTCTGGCGTCACCCAACAATGTGGATGTGACTTGGCTCCAAGAGCGGTGCAGTGTTCCGGTCGGGCGCTGAAGACGTCCATAGCGGTTTGGATCCGGGAGAATGGGGCGACGGGGTCGTGGCCAATGTCCATGGAGCAGAGCAGAGCGAGATGTGAGGACGTCGGCATAGATGCGATTGACGTGACTTCGCTTTTTCGGGCTGCGGGAAGTGTTAATCTCGGACGCAAGAAAATTCGTTTGTGAGGTTTCTTGATCCCTAAAGGTTCAACTGCTGTTTTAAAGATCATTGATAATTAAACGTTTCCGGAGGCGAAGAGTTCCCCACGGAACGGCAACCATGAGCGATGAGACAACCTCCGAAAAACAGGGCTCGAATCCATGTCGGACAGCCAATTTAGGTTCTACTCGTGGCGCAGGGCCTCGATAGGATCCAACTGGGCGGCGGCATTCGCCGGATAAAGTCCGAAGATGATTCCGATCGCGCCGGAGATGCCGAACGCAAGCAGCACGGAGGGAACCGTGACGATGGTTTTCATGCCCGACAAGTGAGTCACCATAATCGGCGTGATGACGCCGATAATCACACCGACGACTCCGCCGCCGATGGACAGCACGACTGTTTCCACGAGGAATTGGGCCGTGATATCCCTCTTCTTCGCCCCGAGAGCACGGCGAACCCCGATCTCCCTTGTGCGCTCCGTGACCGTCGCCAGCATGATGTTCATGATGCCAATGCCCCCGACGAGCAATGAAATGGCGGCGATGGATCCCAACACGATGTTGAAGATCCGCTGAGTTTGCCTCGCTTGCCGCAGAAGCTCCAAGGGAACGATGAGCTCGTAGTCGTTGTTCGCGTGGAAATGCTTCAAAAGAGTTCTGATCTGCGGATCCGCTGTTTCCACCGCGGTCGTGTCCTTCATTTGCACGGTGATCTGATGCAGCTCGATCTTTTCCATCTGGAAACTCCCCGCCGTCCTCCGAGTCAACACTTCGCCAAATCGGGAGCGTGAAGTGGAAAGAGGGATGTAGATGTTGTTGTCCAGGGGCTCTTCGGTCAACTTTCCCGGTTGTGATCGCTGCTCGACGGTGTTCCGCTCTCGGACGATGCCGACTATCTTATAATACGACGATGCCACTTTCAGGGACATCTTCAACGGATCTTGGTAGGGAAAGAGCCTGCTCGCGAGCCCCATGGTGAGAACGCAAACACCTTCCTGATACAACTCATCATAATCTGTCAAGAAACGGCCCCGCAACAAATCCACGCCGACTATTTCCTGGTAGAACGGGAGTGTTCCGATGACTTGGCAAGGCACTTCATTCTGATCGAACCGGACGGCTTCCCGGATGATCCGCATTGGCAGCACGCGCGAGACCCCGGGAATCGTGTCTGCCAACCTTGCTCCATCGGCGTAAGTCAACCCGTACTCCAGCATGAACGTGCGCCCCACATTCCCGGACTTTTGGCTTTCCTCGGCCGGTTTCAAGCTGCGGATGATGATGTTGTTGCTCCCCAATTTCTTGATCGCCTCCTGCGCCTCGTAGGAGGCGCCCTCCCCTATCGCGAGCATCGCGATGACAGAGCAAACACCGAAGATGATTCCAAGCATGGTCAGGCCGGATCGGAGCTTGTGGAGCAACAAGCTTTTGATGCCGAGCTTGACCGAGCTGATGACTTTAAATCCAACCATACTCCATGAATTCAAGAACCAGCCGGAGCTCCGGGCCGGTTGAGGACCTCGCGGTCTATGACGCCATCTTTCATATGAATCACTCGATGGGCGCGAGCGGCCACTTTGTCGTCGTGCGTGACCAGCACGATGGTTTTCCCATCGGCATTCAGGTGGTCGATCATTTCAAGCACCTCGGTTCCCGTTCGAGAGTCCAGATTTCCGGTGGGTTCGTCCGCCAGGATCATGATGGGATCGTTCACCAGCGATCTGGCGATGGCGACTCGCTGCTGCTGCCCTCCTGAGAGCTGGGCTGGACGGTGATCGAGACGGTCCCCCAACCCAACCAACCTCGCCAGTTCCACGCATCGATCGTGTGAGCGCGCCAAATCAACGCCCTGATAGAACAAAGGGACTTGAATGTTCTCGATCACGGTGAGTTGCGCGATCAGATTGTAAGACTGAAAAATAAACCCAATCTTCTTCCCCCGGGCCACCGATAATTCGTCATCAGGCATGGTCGCCACATTGTCGCCACCCAACCAATAATTGCCCGCCGTCGGCCGATCCAGACAACCAAGAATGTTCAACATGGTCGACTTCCCCGAACCTGATGGCCCCATGATCGCCACGTACGATCCTTGATGAATGCTCAGGTCGACCCCGTTCAAGGCATGGACGATGTTCTCCGCGCTCAGCACGTACGTCTTCTTGATCCCTTCGATGCGGATGATCGCCCTCGATCCATTCCCGGAAGACGTCGCGGCAGGTTTTGATTCAGCCACTTTTTTCATGCGGAGTCCGCGTCACTCCTCCGGCTTTGGCTGTGTCCTGGTGCCCTGCCCACTCTGCCCACTCTGCCCACTCTGTCCGCCCTGTCCGCCCTGTCCGCCCTGTCCGCCTCCCCGCCCGCCGCGGGAGCTCTGAAACTCCGCCCGCATGGCGGACTGTTCGTCCTCGCTCAGCTTCCCGTCCCCATCTTTGTCATACTTCTTCATCATCTCCTCGCGATTGAACCCGCCCGCGCCTCCCCCGCGCCTCCCGCCCTCCTGCTGCTGCGTCGATCTGCCCGGCCCCTCCCCCCGAGCCGCATTTCCGCGCTCCCCGGATTGCCTGGATCGCTGCTCCGGGCGAGCGCTTCTCTCCGAAGGTGCCGGCGCGGGGGAATTGGGCGCCAGCGGAACCGCGCTCACATCGTTTGTCGGCGGTTTCTCGCCTTCCTCGACAATCGAGCCATCGAGGTCGCTGGGCTTGCTGTCCAATGGCGGCGACAGCATCACTCTATCTCCTTCCTTCAAGCCGGAGACGATTTGAATAAACTTCGTGTTGAACGACCCAACCTCCACTGGAACCGCCTGTGGTCCTGAGTCCGCGGTATAGACAACTGGCTTCCCCTTCAGCGTGGTCACCGATTGGATAGGAACCGTGATGACATCGACCAAGTTCGTGATAATCACTTCCGCATGGGCGGAGACGCCCGGTTTGACGTCGGCAATTTCATCCGCGATTAGAATCTCGGTGATGTAGACCTTCATGTCGGGATTGCCGAAGCGGCTGGATGTGTCGGGCAGCAGGCCCACCTTGGACACATAGCCCTTAAACCGCTTCTCGGGCATTGGATCCAACACAATGTAGGCTGGCAGTCCCGATCTCACTTTGCTCACTTGAGACTCATGCACCTTCACCGTGAGCTTCATCTTTGACACATCCGGCAACTTAAGCATCTCCTGCCTGTTGCGGACTGTGGCGCCCTCCTCGATTAAGGATTCGCTGCTGAATCGGTTGTTGCTCACGGGATACACGGCCAAACCATCGGCGGGCGCCAGGATTTTGGTCCCGGCCAAATTCTTCTTGTCCCGCTCCAGCTTGCGTTCCTGCAGAGCCAGCGTGTTCTTCTGAGTCTCGACATCCGCTCGGTATTGGGCGAGTTTGGCTTCGACCTGGTGCTTCACCCGCTCCAAATCCTTCTTGGCTTCCTCAAGATCGGATTGCGCTTTCTTAAGCAACTTTGGATGCTCGAAGGTCTCGATCATCCAGATCTTGTTGGTCGCCGTCTCCAGGCTTAGATGAAGGTTGTTGACCGCCAACCGGTCGTTGTCGACCACGGTTTTGTTTTCAAAGTCCTTCTTGAACAGCTCCTGGGACCAATAGAGCTTCTCTTTGGCAATCGCCAGGTTCTCCCGGAGTTTTTCCGCGGCAATCTGGGCGTCCCGCAGGGTTTGAAACGAGTCCCCTTTGATGTATTTGTCGAGGTCGATCCGGGCGAACTCAAGCTTCAACTCCGCCGCCCGCACATCACTCTCGGCCAGGCTCTTTTGAATCTCTAGAGTTTCATTCGCCTGGATCATGGAAAACTGGGCCTTTTCAAAATTGATTTGCTGCTGGTTCACCTGATCCTGCGCGGTCGCGGAATCCAACTCCACGATCATATCTCCTTTCTTCACATAAGTGCCCTCGGGCACGATGTAGATGATGCGGGCGCTGCCTTCGACCTCGTTGCGAATGCTGATCTCGTTAACAGCCTCAATGCTCCCCCCTGCCACGATCGAAATCAAAAAGTCCCCCCGCTTCACATTGAAATAGCTCGTTTGCACGGTTTCGGGCCCGGAACCGCTGATGAGCTGCCATGCGATTCCGGCCACCACTAGGGTTCCCACGGCGAAAGCCCAGGGCTTGCTTTTGACAAAATTCAGTATTTTAGACATGTCGGTTTCCTGGCTGGATCGATCAGTTGGTGAACACCTGTTCCGGAGTCAAAATCATTTCAGTGCTCAATGCGGTCGGAGCGGCCGATGGTTGAGCCGGCTTCGCAAAATCACCCAATTGCTCTTTAAACCAGAACTTGGCGGACTCGGTCTCGAGGGCGCCCAAAGTCAAGAGCAAGTCGAGCCGAATCTGCTGATAGGACACGAGAGCCGCCGTGACCGCGTTCTGCGCGGCGATCTGAGCGTTTTGGGATTCGACGAGATCGCGAACGTTCAATTCACCCGCCTGTTGTCTGATGATGAACATCTCGACACGGCTGTCGGCCACTTGGAGCGCGTTCCTCTGAATGAGATAATTCTGCCGGCGCTGCTCCAGATTGCGCAACGAGCTGTCGATATCGTCCTTCAACGTATCCAACGACAGGCCCAGGCTTCGGAGCTGGGACTCAAAAGAAACGAGAGTGGCCCGGTAATTGTTCCGCTGGCGCAACCGGTCAATAGGCAGATCCAGCTCCAGACCCACCCCATACCGGACTTGATCGATGTTGAACCGCGTGTAATCCGTCGGAGCCTCCGAACTCAGGCTGGCGTTCGCCAAAAAGTTCAAGCCCGGCCGCAACTGATCGGCGGCCACTTTGATCTTTCGTTTGGAATCCTCAAATCGGTCGATTTCGTTGAGTATTGGAAATTGGCGTTGCACGGCCAGACGGAATGCGTAATCACGGTCCAGGCTCACGGGGATGAGGCCGATGGACTTCAACTGTTCCAATTCCTCGTCGTCCACCTGGATCTTGGTGTTCAAGGGCAGTCCCAGCGTGATTTTGAATTGGTCAAGGCTGTTCAAATAACTCGACACCGCGTTGACATAGCTATTCTTCACGTTCAACTCCGACTGCCGGGCCTGGTCCACGTCGCTCCGGTTGGCCCGGTCCTTGGCTCGAGCCTCCAACCGTTGGGTGGATGTCACCTGGCTCAAATAATTCGAGTAAGTGTTCCTGATGACGTTTTTTTGGGCCAAGAGGGCGAAATACTGGTTCACGATCTGAATGGAAAATCGATTCTGGAAGTAACTGAAGTTTCGCACCGCGTAGATCACGTTCCGCTCCGCTTGTGTCAGTTGTTCGACAGCCCCATTGTTCTTGCCAAAACCTCGCAACAAAGGCTGCACCAGATTCAGCGAAATCGTGTTCACGGCGCTGCTTCGGGGATTCCCTGTATAATACCGCAAAAGATCGTTCACGAGCGACAAGCTCAAGCTGCCCCCCGTCTTCAATGCCTGATTGACGCCGGCGCTCGAATCCACGGAGCTCGCTCGATCCCCGTTCGACGATCGAGAATAACCAGGGCTCGATCTCGCGAAGAACTGCGGGCCAAATGCGTAGCGCTCCCCCGTCAACGTCAGGGTCGTCAAATAGAGCCTCTCCTTCTCTGTCTGATATTCCCGGCTGTTCCGAACCGCCAAATCCAACGCTTCATCGAGTGACAACGCCCGAGCCCCCGCGGCAAGCCGTCCTTCGATGACCTCGGAAGGGGCGATTGAATCCGGATCACGGGTCGAATAAGGCGTGTCGATCTGAAACGCATTCGTTCGACCAAAGAGCTGCTGCTCGACTCCTTGAATAATACGATACGTTTCGTTGTCGGCCGATTTCCGATGCTGCGACGTGCTGCACCCCGCCACGGCCAGCAGCAAGGCCGCGAAGGACGCCAATCGAAAAAGCAGCGCATGATCGATCTGTGATCCGCGCGAGACATTCAACCATTCCGCAATCATCATGAATCTGAATTTTGTGACCGTGTGGGGCCACTCGAAGTTACAGCATTGTCTCCGTTTACAGCCAGAGGAAATAACACGAGAAAACAGGCTCAACTCCAAAAATCTCAACTCCTTTGTTAAATCCTTGCTCCGACAACGCCCTGGGTGAACGTCCGGCGTCAGGATTTAACAGCAAATACTCCCATTGACCCGCATGACAAAAGAAGAACAGAAGGCTGATCCCATGCCTATTTCGCCAGTGGTTGCCGATTCGGGCGCGCGTCCAGCACGAGGACCCAGTCGAAGTCTCCCGCGCTGTTCTTGCCGGGGGCGGCGAACTCATGAACTCCCGTGTTCGGCATCTCAGCCAATCCCTCCACGGCAGGGCTGAACTTTCCGTTCACCGGGTCAAACCATCTGGCCAGCACCGGCAACCTGAACTTTGACAAATCGATTCTCACGCCCCGTGGCTCTGGCACATAGGCGAGAAGCATCGCGCCATCCGAGTCGGCGGCCATCGCAAGGCCATCCAACTCTGCCGGACTCGACTTCTTTTCAAGCGCACCGGACTCCGGAGGCATCCAGGCCCGGTTAAAATCAGGCACCAAACGCTGCCATCGAAAGGAGGCTAACAATCGCGTTAGAGGCGGCGCGAAATGCAACACCGGCTCGTCCATCGCCTTTTCCCAGCCCTCCGCGAACCAACGAATGGAAGGATGCGACGTGTCATAACCCGCCGCGCCGCTCAGCACGCTCCACCAAGCGTCCTGTCGCTGACGCCTAGGCGTCGTCCCCCCTCCTCCATCCACCTCCTCGCGGCCCATGACAAATGGAACCGCCGGATCGATGGAGTAAGCCGCTTTCGCATGAAACAACGTCCCAAATGGGCCTTTCGCTGGACCGGGAGTCTCGGATCTCGGAACCGAAGTGAAATGAATCGTCAACCAGCGCTCGGCCAGCAGCAGTTCCCGGCCCGCGCTCGAGCTGCCACATTGCATCGCATGCAACCGATGCCCAGGCGCGGATTGGCGAATCCCTTCGGCAATGGATCGAAGCTCGCCCATCCAGGGCCTCGGATCCACACCGCCCCCGTGCAGCCACAGGATATTGTCCAACCGCTTGAACTTGCGTCCCAGGTATTTCCCATAATCGAGGCATTTTGCCGTTCCATTTGTTTTCACGACTTCCCGCCAGCCTCCATCACCGCCGCCAATCCAGATGGGGTTCAATTGAACCAGCAACCCCTGGCCAGCCGCGTATCGAATGACGCCCGCCACTCTGTCGAAATAACGGTCGTTGGGTGTCCCAAGATCGCCGGGAATTCCAAAGGGCTCGAAGCCTTTCGATAAACTTTCCAGTCCTGACTCGGGAATGAGGTGCGCTTGCAGCACGGTGAACCCACGGCGCGAACGATCGTCCAAGTAACGCTTCAGGATCGCGTCGTTCTGCAAAAATAATCCCCAAGGACAATCCCCCATCCACAGAAACGGTTCCTTCCTCTGATCCTCCAGATAACGCCCGTTTTCGCTGATTCGCAGGGGAAACGCCGCCGCGGATGCGTGGGCCGGCAAAAACATCGCTCCAAGAGAGAAGGTGAGCGCGATCGCCAACAGGAGTCGGGAGGGGAGGCGTTTTGGTCGAATCGGCGAGGCCAAAACAAAGTCTGTGGTGAATCGCAAAGACCTTCTTGAACGCGTCTGAACCGAACGGACCGGCAAGGGTTGAAGTATGGATCGTCGCACGCCCCACCAAACCCTCATCCAAATGCACTTGTCAACACCGTTCGGCTTCCGAATCGCGCCTAGACGTGGCAATTATGCTAAAAAGAGGGCTCCGCCGCCAGCCAGCCTGGATGGCACAGCGCGGTGGGCACTGCACGCCAACCCCACCGCCTGGCGGAAGCGCGGCGACTTCTTCCCCGGGACAAATTTGAAGCCCTGGGTCTTGAACATCGCCTGGTTCGAGGTGCTCAATTACCGGAAGCAACAGGCGATGCTGCTGGGAAGGAGCGAATGCAGAAGTCCGAATTTCGAAGTCCCGATAGTGTGTGAAGAACCGATGGACAATCGCAGGAGAAAGCAACAAACCCAAGAAACACAATGTCAACGGATGCGTCCACTTGCTTGCTGGGTGCGATTCGGTGTTGCGTGACCTTGCGTTTGTCAAAATGAACGAACCCATAAATTCCACAGTGCGGGTGCAGTTCTGGGGCACGCGCGGCTCGCTGGCCAAACCGGGGCGGAACACGCTTCGCTACGGCGGCAACACCTCCTGCGTGCAGGTGACCTCCCCAAACGGCTCGCTGGTGATAGTTGATTGCGGCACGGGCGCGCACGACCTAGGCCAGCGCCTGTTGGCTGAAGCCAAGGGTCCTTTGCGCGGCAGCATACTGGTCAGCCACACACACTGGGACCATATCCAGGGGTTTCCCTTCTTTGCCCCGCTCTTCGTACGCGGCGGGCATTGGGACATCTATGGGCCAGCCGGGCTTGGTCGATCGCTCCGAGACACACTTGCTGGACAGATGGAGCACACCTACTTCCCCGTCACACTCGAAGAGATGGGTGCCACCATCCACTTTCATGATTTGGTCGAGGGTAGTCTCCAGATCGACGACATTCGCATCACCACTCGCTACCTAAGGAACCGTGCAGAAATTAATTCCGATTTTGGTCGGGAGAAAGTGTGTAGTTCCAGACGGGTAGAACGGAGTGGGTTTTGAGGTTGAGGAGACGCATTTGGGTATTGGAAACCTTTTGGGCGGTGGGAAAGGACCGC
>SXGS01485693.1_pt1 | contig 11882 bp, 8 predicted proteins | sample 3174681 | NCBI WGS metagenome assembly SXGS01 (sample SAMN11356861, study PRJNA531348) | freshwater metagenome | isolation source: freshwater sample F1-80 | place: China: Fuxian Lake, Yuxi | collected 2017-12-25 | reverse complement strand
TGGCTGAAGATGCGCTCCTTGGCGCGCGCGCGTTCCTCGTCGCGCCGTCCGCCGCCGATGCAGGCGTCGAACTGGTGCTCCTCGATGGCGTCCAGCAGCGTGGTCGTCTGCAGTCGGTTGCGCGAGGCGCGCGGACCCTTCTCCTCGACCACGCGACCCTTCCTGATCGACTCCTCGACGCTGGCGACCACCAAACGTTCGCCCATCTCCTTGACTCGGCGGTCGCGGTATTCGATCGCCTCGGGGAAGTTGTGCCCGGTGTCCACGTGCACGATCGGGAAGGGCAGGCGCGCGGGCCGGAAGGCCTTCTCGGCGAGGCGCAGCAGGACGATGGAGTCCTTGCCGCCGGAGAAGAGCAGGGCCGGGCGTTCGCGCTCGGCGGCCATCTCGCGCAGGATGTGGATGGCCTCGTGCTCGAGGGCGCTCAGGTGGTCGAGCTGGTAGCTGGGCATGGATGCGGTCCGGGACCCGCTTGGCGAGCCCCGGACGCAAGAGTCTAGCCTGCCGGCGGCACGCGCGCGCGCGCGGGTCCCGACCGGACGCATGGGGAGCTCAGAGGCGGACAGGCACCTCGAAGTCGGCGCGCCAAGGCGTGTGGAGCCTGCGGTTGGCCTCGAGGCTGCCGCGGAAGCGACCACGCCGCCCGTCCCAGGCGAGCGTCTCGTGCGGCAGCTGCAGGGCGATGTTCCCGAGCAGCGCCGTCTCGGTCAGGAGCGCCGCGTACTCGAAGTCGCCGTTGGGCTCGCCGCGACCGAGGCAGGCGTCGACCCAGATGGCCCAGTGGTTCTTCAGCTTCAACTGCGGCAGCGACTCGAGCACCTTGGCGTGCTTGTCGGCTGGGAAGCAGCTCGGACCGGCGTAGGGGTCGGCGAGCAGCGCTCCTTGGGTGCCGAGGAACAAGCAGCCGTTCTTCGTAACCTCGCCCGCGCCGAACTCGGCCAAGATGTCGCTCGGCACCTGCTTGCCGCCGTCGTGCCAGTACACTTGCAAGGGTCCGGCGGTCGTGTGGCGCGTGGCGGCGAACTCGTACTCGACGCGCGACCACAGGGGATAGGTCTCCGAGTTGGGCGTCGGTCCGTCGGAGCGGATGCGGGTCGGCGCGCCGAGATCGAGGAACCACAGGGCCGGATCCATCAGGTGGCAGGCCATGTCGCCCTGCGCCCCCGTGCCGAAGTCGCGCCAGCCACGCCACGCGAAGGGATGGTACTGGCCACTCTTGTAGGGCCGCTCCGGCGCCACTCCCAGCCACAGGTTCCAGTCCAGCGATTCGGGCACCGGATCGGAGCCCTCGGGACGCCCGACGCCCTGCGGCCACCAACCGGCGGGGCGATCCGACCACGAATGCACCTCGTAGACCCGGCCGAGGAAGCCCGTCTCGAAGGCGAGCTTCGCTTGCTGGTAGGGCAGGTTCGAGCGGTTTTGGATGCCCATCTGGGTGGCGACCCCGGCTTCGCGCGCCGCCTGCGCCACGGCGCGCGCCTCGGCCACGGTGCGTGTCAAGGGCTTTTGACCATAGCAGTGCAGGCCGCGCGCCAGCGCCGCCAACATGATCGGGGCGTGCATGTGGTCGGGCGTGGTGACATGCACGGAATCGATGTCGTCCGACTCCGCCAGCAGCTCGCGCCAGTCGCGATGGAGGCGCGCCTTGGGGTGCTTCTTGGCGGCCTCCTGCAGGTGGTTGGCGTCGACGTCGCACAGGGCGACGATGTCCACGTCCGGATGCGCCGCGATCTGCTCGAGGTCGGCGGCGCCCATCCCTCCGACGCCGATGCCGGCGTGGCGCAAGCGTCCCTGCGAGCGCTTGCGCGGCGCGGGCGTCGAGCGGCAACCGACCAGGGACAACGCCGCGGCCGCGGCCGAGGCTTGGAGCAGGGAACGACGATCGAGCATGGTCGCGGGTCCTTTCGGGGGTTGGCGCGCCGGGCGGGTCGGCACCATGGTAGCCGCGGCCGGTGGCGTCGCCATGGTGGCCGGGCCGGACGCGCTTGGGTGCCTCGGGGCAGGCGAGTGTCAAGAAAACTGGACGTTGCGCGCTCAGGCGGCGCGCGCCGCCCAGCGGCCAGCCACAGCGCCCAAGTCGCGCGCGGGCGGCGCGTCGCCGGCGAAGAACTCGCGCTCCAGGTCGGCGATCTCGCGACGCAGCTCGGCGCGTTCGGACTCGCCGAGTCCTCCGTGGCGTTCGATGTCGCGCAGCAGCGCCAGCACCGAGAAGGCCGTGGGCTGCTGCGGCACGGGGAAGCGCACGGGCGCGGCCTCGTTGGCTCCGGCGCGCCGCGTCCACATCCAGGCCGCAAGGCCGCCGACCGTGGCGAGGATCGCCGCCCAGGCCAGCCATGAAACGCCGCGCTCGGCGACGCCACGACGCAGTTGGAGCGTCGGTTCGGCCGCTACCAGGTCGGCGTCGTCGTAGCGGAAGCGCTGTTCCTCCTTCACCTCGACCAGCGGCTTGGCGTAGGCGAAGGGCATATCGCCGCCGGCGCCGCCTTCGGACTCCAATGTGTAGGCGACGCGCCGTTCGCACTCGACGCCGCTGCCGTCCTCGAGGAAGCGCACGACCAGCGGACCGGAGTCCTCGACCTTGGCCACCTTGAACCCGGGGTGGGCGAACTCGACCAGCTCGCTCCACGCGCCGGGCAGCCCGGCGCCGGTGGTCTTCAGCTCGAAGCCGATCAAGCCGTCCTTCCACTGTTTCTCGTCGAGGATCTGCACCAGGCTCGCCGCCGCGTACGGACGCTTGACGCCGACGGGCGCCGCGGCGTCGATGGGCACGACCGAGCTCTCGATCGGCAGCACCACGTAGCCGGAGATGTCGAGGAAGTCGATGTCCATCTTCAGCGCCGGCACGCGGTCGACTTGCGCGCCGCGCGGCTTGAGCAGGATGTACGCGTAGGGCGTGACGCGCCAACCCAGCTCGTCGTCGGGGACCGACTGCGCCTTGGGATCGTTGAAGGTGATCGACAGCACCTCGAAGTGCTCCGCCAGCGCCGAGCGCGTCGCCTCCTCGAACTTGTCGCGGTAGTTCTCCGGCGGACGCCCGTAGTTGAAGGCGTACATGCTGTTGTTCTGGTTCGTCAGGTACTTGGCGAACCCGCCCGACTCGCGCTCGATGTCCTTGGTGTGGCGCAGGTCGACGCGCAGGCCGAACGGCCCGCCGTGCCCGACGTTCGCGTCGCCGTCGACGCGCGCGCGCAGCTGGATCTCGGTGACGAGGTCGTCGTAGTAGTCGGCCAGCGTCTCGAGGTCGCGCACCTGCCGGTTCACCCCCGTGATGGCCAGGCCTTGGCGCACGTAGCGCAGCTTCACGGCCGGGCTGACGGAGCCGATCCGGTTGGCGAGCGTGTTGGCGAACAGCTTGACGTGCCGCTCGGACCGCTCGGGACCGAGGTCGGCCAGCGCCTGCTTGATGCGCTCGATCTCGCCGGCGGCCAACTGCTTCTCGTGGCCGATGGCGCGGATGTCGGACGCGCCCAGCGCCGCGTTGAACCACGTCTCGTAGGCGCTGGACCGCTCCTTGGACGGATCGTCGGGCGGCAGGCTCCCTGCGTAGGCCTTGGCCGCCTTGGCGAACACCTCGAAGGCGGCCGCGCGACGCTCCGAGTACCGCGCGTCCTTCTTGCGCGAGGCGATCCACTCGTTCTCGTCGTGCATCAACGCGGCTTGCACGACCAGCATGCGCCAGCCGTCCGGCCGCAGCTGCAGGGCGCGCTCCAGCGTGCCACGCGCCACCTCGTAGCCGTGGTCCACCTCGGCCTCGACGTCCTTCTTCGTGCGCTTGGTCTTGGCCTTCTGCTGCTCGGCCGCGTCGCGCCACACCGAGGCCAGGTTGGTCCGCATCGTCTCCAGCAGCGCGGCGAAGGTCTCGTCGTCGAGCTTGTCCAGCGCGCCGAAGATCCCCTCCATGCGGCTGATGCGGTAGACCTCGGCCTTGCCGTGCGCCGCCTTGAAGGCCTCCGCCAGCAGCGGCCCGTCCACGGCGACGTCGGCCGCGCGCAGGCGCGCCACCAGCTCGCCCAGGCTCTTGAGGTTGCGCTCCTGCTTGGATCTGGTCAGCGGGATGCCGTTGGAGCGTTCGTCGAAGCCGTAGCTGTAGACGAACACCGAACGACGGCTGTTCTGCTGGTTGGGGTCGTTGTTGCGCGCCCACACGCGCAGGAACTCGTCCGCGAGCTCCTTGGCCTGCGCCGGTTGCGTGCGCGCCAAGGACTCGATGCACGGGAACGCGTCGAGGTCCTCGCCCACCTTGAGGTACAGGCTGGCGCTCATGTAGTCGATGCGCGGTCGCAGCGTGGCGTCGACGATCTCGACCCAGCGACCCGTCGGCCGGCACTCGAGCACCCGCGCGGTGCGCACCGCCTGCACGCCCCACTGGTTGCCGAAGGGGTTCATCTGCTCGTAGTCGTAGTAGAAGATGTTGCCGTAGCTGTCGCGCTGGACCTGCGGACCATAGGTCTTGGACCTGTCGTGCAGCTGCGAGGCCTGCGCCTCGCGCAGCCAATTGGCCGCCAGCAGCGTCAGCTCCTGGCGCCACTCCTTGGCCAGCTCCGGCGCGTGCTCGAGGAGCGCCTTGGCCGCGGCTTGCTGCAGCTCGAGCAGCTTGCCGCGCTTCTCCGAATCGTTGGTGGCGCTCTGCAGGCCCTTCGCCACCGCGCCGCCGATCGAAGCGAGGATCTCGCGGCCACGCTGGGGGAAGGTGGTGAAGCTCTCCGCCAGCCAGCGTTCGCCCAGTTCGCCGCGCAGGACGGGCGCCAGCTCGACGGCGCGCTGCAGCGCCTCGTTCTTCTCGGCCTCGTCCACGTCGCCGGTCGACAGCACGGCGAGCGTCGCGCGCCACGCCGCCTCCTGCCAACGCGCCGCGTCGTCATTGTCCTTGGCGGCCCGGGCCAGCGCCAGTCGTGCGAGCAGGTTCAACGCCTCGCGGTCGTTGCCTTCGACAGCCTCCTCCAAGGTCGGCAGCAATCCATCCAGGTGCGCCGGCTCGCCCGCCCCGACCAGGAGCTTGGCCAAGCGCCGCTTGTCCAGCGGGAAGGCCGGCGAGCCCGCGCGCTGCTTCCAGGTCGCGACGAAGGTCTCGGGCTTGTGGCCTTGCTCGATCGACAGGCGCAGCAAGCTGCCGAGCGTCGCAAGGTGCTCCTTCTTCAACTCGCCGGGGGTCGTGCCGGCGATGCGCATCACGTCCAGCGGCGAGAACTGGTTCTTCTCGATGTACTGCTGGCCTTGCGGCATCACGTCCTGCGGACGGGCGGGACCCTGCGCCAGGGACGTGATCAGGCGATCGAAGGCGGCCTGCGCGTCGTCCGGGTCGGCGGCCTTCAACTCGGCGATGTAGGCCCCGACCGCGTTCCAATCGCCGATCGTCACCTTGTGGGCCAGAGTCTCCATCTCGAGGGCGACCAAGCGCTCCTCGGCCTTCTTGGCCTTGGCCTCCTCGCGCTTCTTGGCCTCCTTCTCGTCCTTCGGCGGCTCCTCCTCCTTGGCTTCCTCCTCCTTGAGGGCCGGCGCCGGCCGCGACATCGCCGCCAGGATGGAGGATGCGCGGCGGTCGAAGTTCAAGGCGCGCAACTTGTCGGCGCGCTTGGTGCGCTGCTTCTTCGGCTCCTCCGCGGGCTTGGCGTCGGCGACGGGCGCCTCGTCCGGCGCTTCGGCCTGCACCTCTTGCAGGTCCATCTCCTCGCTGGGCGCGTCAGGGACCACCGCGGCCCTTGAAATCACGATCGTCTGGCTGGTCGCTTGCGCCTCGCCGGGCAGGGCGAAGGGCGCGAGGAAGCTGGCGAGGAACAGGGCGATGCGGGTGCGTTGCGTGCGCATGTGTCGTGCGATGTCGAGCGGCGCGAGCCGGCTCGTGTGGACGCGCTCGCCCTCCCGGGGCGGGCGGATGGACGCTGGAGCTGTGCAGGGTGCGGGGGGGGCGGGCCGCACGCGGCGCACGCGCGCCGCCCTCGGGGAGCGCCACGCGGCCATTGTCAAGTACAATTGACAGCGGCCGCGGGCGCGCGCATCACGAGCCGCCGCCGTCCGCAGGGTCGCTGCCGCCGGCTCCGCGCGCGTCCTTGGGCGTGCTGGACTTGCTCGACTTCTTGCCTGGTTTCCCGGCGCGACCGCGCCCGGATCCGCAGCCTTCTCACGTGGAGGGCAGAGGGATGCCTTGCAGCTCCTTGAGGTCGATGCGCGCGAGGCGCACGGCGGACTCGACGCTTTCCTTCTGGCGCTGGGCGCCCGCGTCGTCGCCCCGCTCGGCGGCCTGGGCGGCGAGCAGCGTGAAGTTCTGGCGCGAGGCTTCGATCTCCTTGAGCCATTCGTCGCGCGCGAAGCCCTCGAGGCGCATCAACCACGTGGTGTAGTACTGGGCGTTCGCCAGCGTCTCGCGCGCGTCCGCCAGCAAGGCTTCGTGCGCGGCTTCCTCGCCCGATCCGGGCTTGGCCGCCGACAGCTCGTCGACGAGCGACTCCAGCACGACGCGCGCCTCGGGCAACTGGCTCGTCTGCATCTGCGCCTTGGCGCGTTCGAGCAGGACGCTGCGCGCCTCGGCCACGCGCTCCTTCGGCAACAAGCTCAAGGCCTCGCCGAAGGCTTCGTCGGCCACGGCCCAATGGGCCCGCGCGGCGGCATCGCCTTCCGCCGCGGCCACCTCGCGGGCCTTGGCGGCGGCCGCGCGTCCGCGTTCGATGGCGGCCCCGGCGTCGTCGAGGCGCAACGCCTCCTGTCCGGGTCCGTAGTGGTAGGCGGCGGCCCCAGCGGGCAGCAGCAACCAAGCGATCAGCACGGCCTTCTTCATGGGTTGGGCACTCCTCGCGACGCCGCGCGGCGCGCGTCCTTGGACGACGAAGGTCGCCCGCGGATTCCATGCTAACCGTCGGGGCCGATCGTTGTGACCAGCGAATCCACTTCGGCCCATCCGAGCACGGATCTCAGCCGTCCGCGCGCTGGCGACGGATGTAGTCCCGGGCCTTGGCCTCGAACTCGGGGGTCTTGAGGCCCACGACCTTGGCCTCGGCCACGGCCGCTTCCAACTCCACGCCTTGGTCGAGGACGCGGTAGGGGATCCAGACGGCGCCGACGCGGTTGCCGCTGCCGCAATGCATGAACATGGGCCTGGCCGCGCCGCGCAGCTGGGCGCGGGCTTCGTCGAAGATCTCGTCGTCCAACTCGCCCGGCCCATTCCAGGGGATGCGCACGAAGCCCAAGCCCAGCCCGCGCGCCACGCCTTCCTCGTCCCAATCAGCGACCTCCGCGGCATGTCGCAGGCTGACGATCGTCTTGATGCCGTTCGCCTGCGCTTGCCGCAGGTCGTCGGCGTTCGGCTGCGAACCGAGGTAGTCGTCGCCTAGGGCGTGCAGGCGCTGCACGGAGCCGCAGGTGCGCGCTTCGAGCACCAACATGCCGTTCGGCTTGGCGGGCGCGTCATGGGTGGTCGAGGTCGCGCAGCCGCCGACGATCCAGGCGGCGGAAAGGACGAGCGCGCCCGCGCTGGTCGAGCGCGAGGCCGCGGACCGCGCTGCGGTGGCGAGTTGGTTCATGGCCAAGACGATGGCGTCGCGCACGTCCGCGGTCCATCCGGCCGAGTGCGGAGGTCCTTGGACGAGCGCGTCAGGCGCGAGGTCCCGGGCGCCAACGCGTTCCAAGGCGGGCCAAGAGCAGCGGCAGCAGCGCCAGCATCGTCGCGCCCGCCGCCACGGCCAGCAAGGCGAACTCGCGCAAGCCCCAGGCGATCAAGTCGTCGTCGCCTTCGCGCCAAGCGGCTTCGGCCACCAAGGCGCTGGGCAGGTGCTTCTCGTTGCCGTCGAAGAACGTGCCGCCGAGGCGCGTGGCGACCTGGCGCAGCGTCGAGACGTCCTGGCGCGAGTTGCGGCCGTCGATGAACGAGCCGGTCTTGCTGTCGCCGACGCCCACGACGAGCACGCTGCGCACCGACGCGGGCAGGCGCGGCATGCCGCTGGCGGGCACGGTGTCGCCGTCGCTGATGATGACCAGGGTCGCGCTGTCGCGCTTCCACTTCTCCGCCATCTCGGCGGCGCCCTTGAGCCCCGCGAACAGCTCCGTCTTGCCGCTTTGGAAGGCGTAGTTCATCGGCAGGTCGCCGAGGATGTTGCGCACGACCTCGAAGTCCCTGGTGTCCTCGACCACGGGGATGGCGCCCGTGTAGAAGGCCACCACCGAGACGCGCCAATCCTTGAGCGGCACGCGGTCGAAGAACGACTCCATGATCTCCCGCGCGCGCGCCGTGCGCGACTTGTCGCGGTTGGGACCGGCGTCCTTCAGCTTCATCGACGGCGACACGTCGAGCACCAACAGCACGTGTTGCGGATCGGAGTCGTCGCGCTGGACCTCGCCTTCGGCGTCGAAGGCGCGTGGTGGCACGAACAGCAGCACCACCAGCCCGAAGGCCAGCGCCGCCAGCGACAAGCAGCGCAGGATCGGCGCCGCGCGCGTCCAGGCGGCGGGCGCGCCTTCCGGACCGAAGGCCAAGTGGGCCATGCGGCGCACGCGGCGCGCGTGCAGCCACTCGGCGGCGCCCGCGATCGCGAACGCGCCCGTCGCCGCCCATGCGGCCGTGGCCAGGTCGATCACCACGGATTGGCCCTCAAGCCCAGCGCCGCGAGCAAGGCCAACGCCAAGGTCGCGAGCCCGGCGAGGCTCCACAGGACGTAGTCGTCGGCGGCTTCGGCCTGCGCCTTGACCATGCGCGTCTTCACCATCGAGTCGATCTTGGCGAAGCACGCCTCGATGGCCGCGGGGTTGTCGGTCTTGAACGCCTCCCCGCCGGTCTGCGCCGCGATGCGCGCGACTTCCTCGGGAATGTCGCCTTCGGCGGCGTGCACGGTCATGACGACGATGCCGTCATCCTCCAATTGGCGCGCGATCTCCTGGTCGGCGCCGCCAGCGAGATCGGCGCTGTAGCCGTCGGTGATCAGCACGATCATCTTGTCGCCTTCCTCGCGTTCGTTCAGCACCTTGCGGCAGGCGCGCAGCGCGTTGCCGATGTAGGTGCCGCCGAACCACGAGGGGAGGCGTCCTGGCGTCATGAAGGGCGGCGCGCACTTGAAGGCCGAGGTGTCCGTCGTCAACGGCACCCAATGCAGCACCTCGACGCCGAAGAAGGTCAAGCCGAAGGCGTCGCCCTCGCGTCGGTCGACGAAGGTGTTGATCGCTCCCATGGCGAGGTCGTAGCGCGAACCCTCGCCGAGCTTCGCGTTCATGCTGCCCGAGACGTCGACGCAGAACTGGATGTTGGTCAGGACGCGCTTGGACTTGGGCTCGCCCCATGCCTGCGGGCCGGCGAGCAGGACCACCGCCACGGCGAGCAGCAGCGCCGGCAGCGACTCGGCGGCGCGCAAGGCGAGGCCCCATCCGCGACCACGACGGCGACTCGCGCCATCGAAGGGCAACGCGACGCCATCCGTGCGCGTCCAAGTCCACACGAGCAGCAGGACGGGCACCGCCAGCAGCAAGAGCAGCAGCGGCTGGCGGAAGGCATGCAGCGCGTCCATCAGCTCCGCGCCCCCTTGCCCAGCTCGAGGGCGCCCCGGTCCGCAGGCATCAGGGTGGCCTGCTCGAGCGGGAACTCGGCCGCGTCCAAGGCCTGGTACGGAGCCAGCAACGCCGCCACGTCGACCGCCTGCGCCCCGGGAGGCGCATGCAGCCAACGCTCGAGCCCCGAGAGCAGCGGACCCGCTTCGGGGTGCGACTTCAACTGCAAGAGGCACTCGCCCGCCTCGAGCGCCTCGAGTCCTAGGCGCTTGCGCCACAACGCGACCAACGCGGCCTCGAGCTGGGCCGAGGCGCGCGCATCGAGCTCGCCACGCGCTGCGCGCTCGACCAATGGACGCAGGCGATCGGCCAAGGTCGGCAACGCGCGGCGCGCCTGCGCGACTTGGCGCTTGCGCATCGATCGGACGATCCAGCCGAGTCCAGCCAGCCACAACACGCCGCCGATCCACATCCAAGTCCGGTAGCCGCCGACGCCGTCGACTCGGGTGGGCCGCGGAGCCGCCGGGGCGATCGGGCCCGCCGCCACGAGGATCGGTTCGCCGCGCACGACGATGGGCGGCAGTGCGGCCGTCGAATCGCCGTCCTTCCTGCGCAAGAGGCCGCGCAGGTCGTGCTCGCCGGGCTCGAAGGCGCGCCACTCGAAGGCGTAGCGGAACTGGTCCTCGCCATCGGGCAGCACGGAAAGGATGCGCAGCGACAGCGGCGCCATGTCGTCGAACTTGGCGACTTCCAGCTCCGATCCGGGCAGGCGCACGTCGTCCAGCCGCGCCGGCATGCCGATGGTGGCCGAGCGTGCGCCGCGTCCCGGCGCCGTGGAGTCCGGTGCGCCGGGAGCGGAGGCTGCCTGGCCCGCGCCGGCCGGGTTGCTCCAGACGAGCGCCGCGAGCATGACCCAAGCCGCCAGGCGCGCCTGACCGGGGATGATGCGTGCGCCCATCAACGCGTCCCCTGGCCGGTGCGACCGCGGTTCTTGAACAGGTTGCGCAGGGGTGCCTCGATCGGTTGGTCGACGCGCAAGGCGAGCACGTCGATGCCGGCGCGGCGCAACTCGTCGTCGCCGCGTTCGAGGTCTTGCGCGCCCAACTTGGCGCCGCGCGCCACGAAGCCCGCGCCACCCTCGGCATGGCGGGCGCGCACGATGCCGGCGCCACGCAGGCCGCGTTCGGCGGGATCCTCGAAGCGCAAGGCCACCACGTCGTGCAGTTGCGACAGCGCGCGCAGCGCGGGCACGGCTTGTTCGTCGTGCAGGTCCGACAGCACCACGACCAGCGAGCGCTGCGGCGCGCTGGTGGCGAGTTCGCGCACGCGCGGGGCCAAGTGCGTGCGCTCGTCGCTCCTGTAGTCGCGCAGTGCGAGCATCCACTCCAGCACCTTGACCTTGGACATGCTGGGCTGGAGCCGCAGGGCCCGATCGCCCAGCGACACCACGCCCACGGGGCTGACGCGGTCGAGGCAGGCGAAGGCGATGCCGCCCGCCACGCGCACGGCCAGCTCGTACTTGGAAAGCGGGCCGGACTGCACGGTCATCGACGCCGAAGTGTCGAGCAGCAGCCAGGTCGGCAGGCTGCGCGGCGTCTCGAACTCCTTGACGTGCACCTTGCGGGTGCGCGCCGTCACGCGCCAGTCGATGGCGCGCACGGAATCGCCGTCGACCCACGGCCGCGATTGCACGTACTCGATGCCCGAGCCCGTGAAGGGCGAGCGATCGAGGCCGTACAACAGGCCGTTGGCGAGCTTCCTGACCGCGACGGCGAATTGCCGCGCGTCCAGCGGGCGCAGGTCGTCGATCCTGTATTCGCCCGCGCCCGCGTTGGTGGCGTGCGCGCCCATCCGCTCACGCCTCCTGCGGGGCGCCGAGGGCCTTGAGCAGCTCCTGCAGCACCTGCCGCCCGGTGCGTCCTGCGGCGATCGCCTCGTACTTGAGGCGCATGCGGTGCAGCATCACGTCCTCCGCCAGCGCGTACAGGTCCTCCGGGATGCAGTAGTCGCGGCCGTGCAGCAGGGCGCGCGCGCGCGAGCTCTTCACCAGCGAGATGCCGGCGCGCGGGCTGCAGCCCAGCTCGATCTCGGGGTGCGTGCGCGAGCGGTCGACGAGGTCGACGATGTGCTCGACGAAGGTCTCGCTGACGCGCACCTGGTTGACCGCCTCCATGGCCGCCACCAGGTCCTCGGTCGAGCCCACCGGCTCCTGGCGCAGCACGTCGAACTCGGTCTGGACGATGGCGCCCTTCTCCGAGCGCTGGATGCCGAGGCGCGAGTTGCGCAGCAGGATCTCGCGCTCGTCCTCGCGGCGCGGATAGCCGAGGCGGTGCACCAGCATGAAGCGGTCGAGCTGCGCTTCAGGCAGCTCGAAGGTGCCGGCTTGCTCGACCGGGTTCTGCGTGGCGATGACGAGG
>SXGS01704191.1_pt1 | contig 11886 bp, 8 predicted proteins | sample 3174681 | NCBI WGS metagenome assembly SXGS01 (sample SAMN11356861, study PRJNA531348) | freshwater metagenome | isolation source: freshwater sample F1-80 | place: China: Fuxian Lake, Yuxi | collected 2017-12-25 | reverse complement strand
GGTGACCAGGTCGCCGAACCACATGTGGGCCATTTCGTGCAGCAGCGTGTTCGCCCGTTGTTCGTATTGCATCTCAGTGGCCCGCGAGGTGAAGACATAGCCGTCGCTGAAGGTGACCAGACCGGGATTCTCCATCGCGCCCAAGTTGTATTCCGGAACGAAAGCCTGGTCGTATTTCCCGAACGGGTAAGCGAAGTCGAAGAGCCCGTGGAAATAGTCCAAACCCCGTTTGGTGAGCTCGAAGACCTGCTCGGCGTCGAAGCTGGCCGCCATCGAGGCACGGCAGTACGCGGCCAGTGGGACTTCGACCACGCCGGACCAGTGCGACTCGAACCTGGCATACTCGCCGGCCAGGATGCAGGTGATGTAGCTCGAGATCGGTTCGGTGGCGGCAAACACCCAGCGGCTCAAGTCCGGTGCGCTGGCCAGCGGGCTGACGGCTTCCGCAGCACCGTTCGAGGCGACCTGCCAGTGCGAAGGCGCGATTACTTCGATCCGGTAGCGCCCCTTCAAATCCGGTTGTTCGAAGTTCGCGAAGACCCGGCGTGCGTCGGCCGGCTCGTACTGGGTGTAAAGGTAGATCTTTCCGTCTTCCGGATCCAGATAGCGGTGCAGTCCTTCACCGCTCCGGGAGTATTGCGCGGTAGCGGTGACCAGGACCTGGTTTTCGGCTTGCAGGTCCGGAAGCGCGATCCGGGCGCCCTGGTAATCGATCGGCAGTTCGCGCCCGTTGAGGTTGACCCGCTGCACCGAGCTGCCCACGAAGTCCAAGAAGCTGCTTTCGCCCGGGACCGCGCTGAAGGTGATGATGCTCTGCGTGGTGAAGCCGTCTGCTTCAGCGGAGACCGCGCTGCGCAGGTCGACCGTGACGTGGTAGTCGTGCACCGAGATGATCCGGGCGCGTTCGGCGGCTTCGGCGCGGCTCAGGTTAAGGGCTTGGGAGTTGAAAACAGGCACCAGGACATCTAATCATGAGCCGGGCGCAATCGGTGCCGGGCGCAGGCCATCCGGCTAGTGCGAAATCAGCTGTACCGCGAGCAGGCCGAGCACCGCGACGAGCAACCAGGAGAGCAGCGCCATGGCGACCGCGCGGAGTCCGGAACCGAGCAACTCGCGAACCCGGATCGCCGATCCGAGGCCGAACAGGGCCGCGCCCAGCGCGATGTCCTGCAGCACCGAACCGGCGTCGCGCACTCCTTCGGGCAACCAGCCGGTGCTGCTCAAAGCGATCATCGCCAAAAAGCCGAGCACGAACAACGGCACGATCGGAGGCAGGGCGCCGATCGCACCGGCGGGCCGTTTGCGCCGTTCCAACAGCGAAGCCGCGGCGACCATCGGCGCCAACAGGATCACCCGGGTCAGTTTGATCAGGATCGCCGCAGCCAAGGCGCCGGCGCCGGCGGTCTGCGCGGTCGCCACGACTTGGCCGACGTCGTGCACCGAAGCACCCACCCATTGCCCGAAATGCAGGGGAGTCAGGCCCAAGGGCACCATCAGCAGCGGCAGCACACCGATCGCCAAAGTTCCGCACAGCGTGACCAGGGCTACCGGGAGGACAGTATCGCGTTGTTTCGTGCCACGCACCGCGGCCATCGCACCGATCGCCGAGGCCCCGCAGATGGAGAAGCCGGTGGCGATCAACAAGGGGGCGTCGCCGGGCAGCCGGAAGATTTTGCCCAGCCCCCAGATCCCGGCGAAACTGAGCAGGACCACGCCGGCCACTATGGCCAGGGTCTGCCAACCCAGACCGAGCAGGTCGCTGAGCACCAGTTTGAGTCCGAGCAGGACGATCCCGACCCGCATCAGGTGTTTGCCGGCGGCATTCAGCCCGGGCCGGAGAACTCCGAAGACCGGTCGCGAAATCCCCGGCAGATTCGCGGCCAGGATGCCCAACACCACTGCGATCGTCATGGCCGGAAGCACCGGCACCAGGGAATGCAGGGCGAGTGCTGCAGCTACCGCGACCAGGCTGGCGAACAGTCCGGGGACCAGCGGGCGGGCGGCGGCCATGGCGGCGGAAGCTGAACGGGGCACTGTTCCACTCTAGTCACCCGGGACAGCGCGCCGGCCCGTTCGCGGTCACGCCGTGTTTCGGGAAACCGGCGCGTCGAGTAGCATGTGTCACTCCGGCGGAGGCGATGGCGGGTCATCGCGGAGGTGACCCAGCGACGTTGCGATGTCGGGGCGAATTGATCGGGGAGGCCGGAATGGAAAGTGTCGATGCGGAGCTGGCCGGCAAAAGGTGGCAAGGTAATCCCATGTCAGCTGAGTTGTTCCAGGATTATGACGCAGGGATCGCGCGCAGCGGAGCCTACGACGAAATGTTCACTGCGCAACTGCAGCCGCGGGAATCCTACCGGCAGATCGGTGCGGCCCTCGACGAGCTGACGCTCTCCGACGTCAGTGCCCGGGCCGATTCGATGGCCCGGACCTTCTTGGACCGCGGGGTGACCTTCGACTACGCCGGGGAGGAACGTCCGTTCCCGCTGGACATCGTGCCCCGGGTGATCGCTGCCGATGAATGGGCCGTCCTGGAACGCGGAGTAGCGCAACGGGTGCGCACTCTGGAGGCCTTCCTGAACGACGTCTACGACAAGATGAACGTGGTCAACGACGGGATCGTGCCGCGGTCTCTGATCACCTCGAGTGCGCATTTCCACCGGCAGGTCTCGGGATTCACGCCGTCCGGCGGCGTCCGGGTGCACGTCTCCGGAATCGATGTGATCCGGGATCAGGCCGGCGTCTTCCGGGTGCTGGAAGACAACGTCCGGGTGCCGAGCGGGGTTTCCTACGTGTTGGAGAACCGGCGGGCGATGGCCAAGGGTCTGCCTGAGGCCTTCGGCCAACAGCGGATCCGCCCGGTGGAGGAATACCCCCGGCGGCTGCTTTCCGCGCTGCGCAAAACCGCCCCGCAGGGCGTGGATGATCCGACCGTGGTGGTGCTGACCCCCGGAGTGTTCAATTCCGCTTATTTCGAACACACCTTGTTGGCCGGACTGATGGGGGTGGAACTGGTCGAGGGCCGGGACTTGATCTGCCGCGGCAACCGGGTCTACATGCGGACCACCGCGGGGGACCAGCGCGTCGATGTGATCTACAAACGGATCGACGACGAATTCCTGGACCCGCTGCAGTTCCGCTCCGATTCGATGCTCGGTTGCCCGGGGCTGGTCAATGCCGCCCGCGCCGGCGGGGTGACGATTGCGAACGCGGTGGGCAACGGCGTGGCGGATGACAAGCTGGTGTATTCCTACCTGCCGGATCTGATCCGTTACTATCTGGGCGAAGAACCGGTCTTGGCCAATGTGGACACGTTCCGGCTCGAGGAGCCGGAAGCCCGGGAACAGGTGCTGGACCGGCTCGAAGAACTGGTGGTCAAGCCGGTGGACGGATCAGGTGGCAAGGGCCTGGTGATCGGCCCGGATGCGTCGAAGGCGGAGCTGGACGCCTTGCGGGCCCGGGTGCTGGCCGATCCACGCGGCTGGATTGCACAGCCGGTGCTGCAGCTGTCCACGGTGCCGACCCTGTCCGGCGACCGCTTCGGCCCCCGGCACGTCGATTTGCGTCCGTTCGCGGTGAACGACGGCGACGACGTCTGGGTGCTGCCGGGCGGATTGACCCGGGTGGCCTTGAAGGAAGGCTCCCTGATCGTCAACTCCTCGCAAGGCGGCGGCTCGAAGGACACTTGGGTACTGTCGGACTCGCCGGTGTTGCCCTTCGAACGGGTCGAGCGGCCATCGGTGACGATCCGGGAGCAGGTTTCGGTCTGGCCGATCGAATCGAACTGGCAGGATCGGCAGTCGGACCAATGAGGCTCCATCGATCGCACTACGGAAGGGGAATCCATGCTCAGCCGGATTGCTGAATCATTGTTCTGGATCGGCCGGTACGTCGAGCGGGCCGACGGAACTGCCCGGATCCTCGACGTGCACTTGGAACGGCTCAACCATTTGCCGCTCGACGAGCAGCAAAGCGTGGCCCAGGAACTGCTCTCGGTCATGGGCGTGCGGGCATCCGGCGAGGATTTCGGTCTGAACGAACTGCTGCACGCGCTCGCCTATGACCGGCAGAGTGCGACCTCGATTTCCGGATCGCTGGGCGCGGCCCGGGAGAATGCGCGGCGGGCCCGGGAAACGGTATCGTCGAGCCTCTGGGAAAGCCTCAACACGACGTATTACGGGCTCAATCAGCACCGCAAAGACGTGGTCGGCACTTATCGGTTCTGCAACTGGGTCCTGGAACGCACCGCGATGGTGCGCGGCCTGGCGGACACCACGGTCAGCCACGACGAGTCCTGGCAGTTCTTGGTTCTGGGGCGTTCCCTGGAGCGGGCGGATATGACTGCCCGGATGCTTTCCACCCGGGACGTGCTGTCGGCCGGGATGTCCTGGGTGAACATGTTGCGCTGCGCCGGAGCTTACGAGTCCTTCCTGCGCACCCGCAAGGCGGCGTTCAGCGACGAGCACGCCGCGGAATTCCTGTTGTTGGACCGGCTGTTCCCACGTTCCATCGTGTACGCCCTGCGCGATGCGGACGAATGTCTGACCACGCTCGACCCTTCGGCGCAACGCGTGGGTTTCATCAACGACGCCCGCCGGATCGTCGGCCAGGCTCGGACCTTCCTGGAGTTCCACCGGACCGACGATCTGATGAGCGAATTGCCCGAACACATGGAGCGGGTGCAGAAAGCGGTATCCCAAGCTTCGGATGCGATATCCCGGAAGTATTTCAATCAGGCGGCAGAGCTCGCCTGGGTGGGGGAGGTTTCATGAGCCGGTTGCGGATCGAGCACACCACACGCTACGAGTACCACAAGCGGGTGACGCTCTCCTACAACGAAGCGAGGATGACTCCGGTGACCGATCCGCAGCAGGTGGTTTTGGAATCGGTGCTCAAAATCTCGCCGAGCTTCGCCGCGGTCAGCTCCTACCGCGACTACTGGGGCAGCCGGGTCACCGCTTTCGACATGCAGGCCCCGCACGAGCGGCTGGAGGTCACTGCGGCGAGTACCGTGGAGGTCTACCGGGCCGAGCGGGTGGCCAACGACGACGACGTGTTGAGCTGGGCGGAACTGCGCTCGCCGAAAACCGCCGAAGCGTTCAGCGACTGGCTGCCGCAGACGCCGCTGAGCACGCCGGGCAGCGACGTCGAGTCGTTGGTGCGCGAAGCAACCGCGGGACTGGACCCGAACCGTGCCGCGATGACCGTGTTCGAGTGGATGCGCAGCGAAATGGAATACGTCAAGGGGATCACCGGAGTGCACACCAGCGCCGCGGAAGCCTGGCTGGAACGCAAAGGAGTCTGCCAGGACCTGGCGCACGTGGGCATCGGAGCACTGCGTTCGCTCGGCATCCCGACGCGTTATGTTTCGGGTTACATCCATCCCAAGGCGGACGCCGACATGGGCCAGATGGTCGCCGGCCAATCGCATGCCTGGCTGGAATGGTGGGACGGCGAATGGCGTTCCTGGGACCCGACCAACCACAAGCCGGCGGGCGATCTGCACGCTTCGGTGGCACGCGGCCGGGACTACCGGGACGTGCCGCCGCTGAAGGGAATTCTCTCCGGCGGCGGCGGATCGGTGCTGGATGTGCGGGTGGAGATCACCCAGCTGGTCTAGCGCTTCCGAGTCCGGGCCAGCGGCCGGTTGCGAACCGAGAACACCGCTGCTGTGCCGAGCAGCACGAGCAATCCCGCGGCGGCCGGCAACGAATCGTTCGCCCCGGTCGCGGCAAGGCGGTCGGTGCCGGCCACGGGCTGCAGCTCTGCGGCCGCCCCGGCGGCCGGCTGCGCTGCCGGAGCGATCCGGTTGACAGCCGGAACCGCCTGGCCGGAATCGGCCGGCTGCCCGGGTTGACCGAGGTTCCCGGTGGTCTCCGGATCCGCGGTCACGGTGAGCGAGGCTTGCGCGTAGACCGCTCCGGAACGGAAGATGATGCCGGCTTCTCCGGGCACCAGGGTGTCTTTCAAGAGATAGCTGATTCGTCCCTGGTCGTCCGCCTGCACGGTGCTGATCATGGTTCCGGAATGATCGTAGAGGATCTCCACCGGCAGGTTCGCCGGGAAGCCCCGGCCGGAGATCTGGGTACCGGTGTCGGCCAGGGCCGACGTCGAAATGGTGCTCGGTTCGAAGGCCACCTGGGGCGCTGCGGGCACCTCGCCGGTCACGGTGAGCGTGGCGGTGGCGGTCTTGCCGGCCTCATCGGTGAAGGTCAGCGTGCGCTGGCCGGCAGCGACGCCGGCGAAGCGGAGCTGCTGGCTGAAGCCGCCCTGGCCGTCGGTCAGGAAGCCGCCGCCGTCCCGGCCCTCAAGTTTGGGCTCCACGATGCGGTAGTTGCTGAAGGCGCTTCCTTCAGCGCGCACGCCGACGGCAGCCAGATCGGCGGAGCTGATGCTCGACGGCGTCAACACCACGGTCGGCACCGGATCCGGCGTCACGGTGAAACTGGCCGATGTGCTGATCGAGCCTGCGGCGAAGCTCAGCGTGTGCATGCCGGGCGCTACATTTTCGCGCGCATAGCCGAAGTCGAGCTTGCCCTGCCCATCGGTGACGGCCACGATGTCGGCCACGGCCACCCCGTCGAAGGCCGGGGTCAAGACCAGATTCGGCGCATAGTTCTCGCCGACCACATGGACGCCGTTGAAGCTCAACTGGTGCACGGTCAACGATGCCGGTACGGCCAGTGCGGTGGGCTGGCCGGCGGCCACGGCAGGGGGAGTGGAAAACCAGGCCATGGCCAAGACGAGCATTGCCGCCAGCAAGGCCGGCAGGTAGGCTTTGCGCGATGGCTGGGATACGGATTTCGTCAACACGATCCTTCTTCCGAGAATTGGAACAATCGAATGATTAAACAAATCTCAGAAAGCGTAACCTATGAATCAGCTGAGCGCAGCCGGGTAGCCGGATTTTTTTCGACGGCTCGGCGGCCGCTGCCAGGATGTCCGGCGGTTCACCAGGGACTGGGCTTGAAATCCTTCAGGAAGCTGCCGTGCAGATCGGTACCGGCTTCGCCCATCACGATCGGGTCGTAGACCCGCGCTGCGCCGTCGACCAGATCCAGCGGGGCGTGGAATCCCTCTTCGGCAAGCCGGACCTTGGTGTAATGCGGCCGTTCGTCGGTGATCCACCCGGTGTCCACTGCGGACATCAGGATCCCGTCGGTATCTAGCATCTCCTGCGAACTGGTCCGGGTCATCATGTTCAAAGCGGCCTTGGCCATATTCGTGTGCGGATGGCCGGGACCCTTGTACGCCCGGGAGAACTGGCCTTCCATCGCGGAGACGTTCACGATGTACTTCCGACGCGCAGTGGAGCGGCGCATCGCCGGGCGGAGCCGAGAAACCAGGAGGAAAGGCGCGGTGACGTTGCACAGTTGCACCTCCAGCATCTCCAACGGATCCACCTGGTCGACCACCTGGGTCCAGGAGTTGATCGTGGCCAGGTCCGGAACCAGGCCGCCGGCATCGATCGCGGTGCCGGCTTCGATCCGGTCCAAGGTGGCCGAGCCGGTGGACAAAGCCAATGAGGTGATCGCATCGGCGGCGAGCACCGGATGTTCGTTGACCGAGCTGGCCAGAGCGAGCGGATGCTTGTCATGGGCGTGGCCGAACGTGAGGATCCGGGGCATCTTTCCGGCCAGGTCGTCGGGCAACGGTTCGTTTTCCGCCTCGACCAGCGGCTGGTAGGCACCGGGGCTGCGCCGCACGGTCTGCGCGGCGTTGTTGATGATGATGTCGAGCGGGCCGGCTTCGTTGAGCGAATCGGTCAACGCCATCACCTGCGCCGGATCACGCAGGTCGATGCCGACGATCTCCAGCCGGTGCAGCCAATCCGCGGAATCCTCCATTGCGGCGAAGCGCCGCGCCGCGTCCTGCGGGAACCTGGTGGTGATCGTGGTGTGCGCGCCGTCGCGCAGCAGCCGCAACGCGATGTACATGCCGATTTTGGCCCGGCCGCCGGTGAGCAGGGCGCGCCGTCCGGTCAGATCGGTCCGGGCATCGCGCTTGGCGTGGTTGAAGGCCGCGCATTCCGGACAGAGCTGGTGGTAGAAATAGTCCACCTGGGTGTACGGCTGCTTGCAGATGTAGCACGGGCGCGGCCGGATCAAGGTGCCGGCGATCTCCCCGGTCGCCGAGGATTGCAGCTTGTTGCCCCGGGTCTCATCGTCGATCCGGTCCGGTGCCGCTGTCGCGGTCAAGGCGATCACGGCTTGGTCTGCGGCGTTGACCGCATCCCGTTTGCTGGTGCGCCGGTAGCGCTTGACCGCTTTGAACATCTTGCCGGTTGCCCGGCGTACCGCGACGTATCGCGGGTCTTCCTCATCCAGGAGATGCACCGCGCCGAGCACGCGCACCGCGGCTTCGATCTGTTCTGCGGTCAACTGTTCTGCGGCCAACTCGGCCGCAGCGGTTGCTTCGGCGTCGGAAACCGGGTCTTGCTCAGGATTGCTCACCCAGCGATTTTACCGGGTTTTCCGGCGGCTCCGGTGCGGCGCCGGAGTTGCCGCTCAGGCCGGGATCTCCTGCCCCTTGGCCAGCACCGTGATTCCGGAGGGGGTGACCGTGAAGCCGCGCGCGGCGTCGAGTGCGGGGTCCACGCCGATGCTGGCTCCGGCCGGGACCCGGACGTTCTTGTCCAGGATCGCCCGATGCACCACCGCGCCCGGTCCGATCGAGACTTTGTCCATCAGCACCGAGTCAGTGACCGTGGCGCCGTCGGCGACGTAGACGTCGTGGCCGAGCACGCTGCCGGAGACCCGCCCCCCGGAAATCACCACGCCATTGGCCACGATCGAGTCTTCCGCGGTTCCGGCAGCGGTGTTGCTGCGGACCAGCTTTGCCGGCGGCGAGATCGATTGGCGGGTGTAGATCGGCCATTCGAGGTTGTACAAGTTGAACACCGGCAGCGGTGAAATCAGGTCCATCTGGGCTTCGTAGTACGAATCGATGGTCCCGACGTCGCGCCAGTAATACCGGTCGCGGCTGGTCGCACCGGGGATGTCATTGTGGTTGAAGTCGTAGACTCCGGCCTCGCCGCGGGCCACCAGGTACGGGATGATGTCGCCGCCCATATCGTGTTTGGTGTCGAGCTGTTCGGCATCGTGCCGCAGCGCTTCGAGCAAGGCATCGGTGTCGAAGACGTAATTGCCCATCGACGCCAGGAACTGGCCGGGATCTTCGGCCAAGCCCGGAGTCTGCGCCGGTTTCTCCACGAAGGCGGCGATTTTCCCCGGGTCTGCCGGATCGGTTTCGATCACCCCGAACGACGGTGCCAGTTCCAGTGGCTGCCGGACGCCGGCCACGGTCACCGAGTTTCCGGAGGCCAGGTGAGCTTCGACCATATCGGCGAAATCCATCCGGTACACATGGTCCGCGCCGACCACCACGACGATGTCCGGTTGGGCGTCATGGATCAGGTTGAGCGACTGGTAGATCGCATTGGCGCTGCCCAGGAACCAGCTTTTGCCGACCCGTTGCTGCGCCGGCACCGAGGCGATGTAATTGCCCAGCTGGGTGGACATCCGCCAGGTTTCCGAGATGTGCCGGTCGAGCGAATGCGATTTGTACTGGGTCAGCACCACGATCTGCCGATAGCCCGAGTTGACCAGATTGGACAGCGCGAAGTCGATCAGCCGGTAACCCCCGGCGAAGGGCACCGCGGGTTTCGCCCGATCCGCCGTCAACGGCATCAGCCGGTTTCCCTCGCCGCCAGCCAGCACGATAGCCAGAACTTTCGTTATCGCCATGACAGATCCCCTTCGCCGTCGATATGGAGTTAATTCGGCTGGCCGCGGTGCGAGCCGGTTCCACGCCGAACACCTTCACACTAGAACACCCGGAGCCCATGCACTACCGTATGAGCGTGCGCATCGATATTGTGACCAAAGAATTCCCGCCCGAGATATACGGCGGAGCCGGTGTGCACGTCGCCGAGCTGTCCCGGGTGCTCGCCGGCTCCGTGGAGTTGCAGGTGCACGCCTTCGGCGCGCCACGGGACGTCGAGTTCCACGGTGCTTCGGTGCACTCGTATCCGGTGCCGGAGGAATTGGCGGAGGCCAACCCGGCAGTCCAGACCCTGGGTGTGGATTTGGCGATGCTCTCCGGAATCGCCGGTGCGGATCTGGTGCACTCGCACACCTGGTATGCCAATCTGGCCGGGCATCTCGCGGCCATGCTGCACGGCATCCCGCATGTGCTCAGCGCGCATTCGCTGGAGCCGTTGCGGCCGTGGAAGGCAGAACAGCTCGGCGGGGGATATGCGGTGTCCAGCTGGGTGGAGCGGACGGCCTACGAGTCCGCGGCCGCGATCATCGCGGTGTCCGCCGGGATGCGCCGGGACATCCTCGAATGCTACCCGGGGGTCGACCCGGGCCGGGTCAAAGTGGTGCACAACGGCATCGACGTGGCGCGTTGGCAGCCTGCGGAAAACCCCGAAGCGGTCCGTGCCTTGGGCATCGATCCGGATCGGCCCAGCGTGGTCTGGGTGGGCCGGGTGACCCGGCAGAAGGGAGTGCCGTACCTGCTCCGGGCTGCGGCTTTGCTGCCGGAACGGGTCCAGGTGGTGCTTTGCGCCGGAGCTGCCGATACCCCGGAACTCGCTGCGGAGGTGGCCGCCCTGATTGCCGAGCTCAAGTCGGCCAGGGGCGCAGACGGCGTGGTGCTGATCGAACGGATGCTGCCTCGGGACGAATTGATCCAGGTGCTCTCCAGCGCCACGGTTTTCGCCTGCCCGTCGATTTACGAGCCCCTGGGCATCGTCAATTTGGAGGCGATGGCCTGTGGCGCGGCGGTGGTGGCCAGTGCCGTCGGCGGAATCCCGGAAGTGGTCGACGACGGTGTCACCGGCGTCCTGGTGCCGCTGGAACAAGCGGCCGACGGCAGCGGCAAACCGCAGGACGCCGAGCAGTTCGTCCGCGATTTCGCCGCTGCGCTGACCTCGGTGCTGGAGGATCCGCAACGCGCCGAGGCGATGGGCCAGGCCGGGATCCGCCGGGTGCAAGAACACTTCTCCTGGGATTCGATCGCGGAACAGACGCTCGAGGTCTATCGCTCAGTTCTCTGATCGAACCAGTTCTCTGATTGAACCAGTGCTCTGCTCGAACCGGTACGCTGACCGGCCGGGCGCGCTCAGTGGTGGTAACCGGGCGTCGGCTGCGGGTCGGGGAGCGGTGCGGAGAGTGATTCCAGGTATGCGACCTGCTCGCGGAAGTCTTCCAGGAAGTCCATCGCGAGGTCTTTGCTGAATCCGCTGCGCACCACGATCCGCTGCACGGTGATCTCGGTGAGATCCGCGGGCATGGGGTAGGTGGGAACCTGCCAGCCGGACATCCTGAGCCGGTCCGAGAGCTGGTGCAAATCCCAGTGCCGCTCATGGCCCGGCCGCAACCGCCAGGCGAAGACCGGGATGTCCGAGCCGTCATTCCAGAGTTCGAAGGGCTCGAGCTTGCCGATTTCCCGGGAGAGGAACAAGGCGATGTCCCGGGACGCGCCTTGCACCGCGCGGAATCCGTCGAAGCCGAGCCGGAGGAATTGGTAGTACTGCAGCAATACCTGGGCTCCCGGCCGGGAGATATTGAGCGCGAAGGTGGGCATGTCGCCGCCCAGATAGATGACCCGGAAAATCAAGTCCTCCGGCAAAAGCTCCGCCGAACGCCAGACCACCCAGCCCACGCCCGGGTAGACCAGGCCGTATTTGTGCCCGGAGGTGTTGATCGAAGCGACCCGGGGCACCCGGAAATCCCATTCGAGTTCGGGTTGCAGGAAGGGGGCGACCATCGCGCCGGAGGCTCCGTCCACATGGATCGAGAGATCCAGCCCGGTGTTCTCCTGGATCTTGTCTAGGGCCTGCGAAATCTGCAAGACGGGTTCGTACATGCCGGTGTAGGT
>SXGS01108584.1_pt1 | contig 11888 bp, 9 predicted proteins | sample 3174681 | NCBI WGS metagenome assembly SXGS01 (sample SAMN11356861, study PRJNA531348) | freshwater metagenome | isolation source: freshwater sample F1-80 | place: China: Fuxian Lake, Yuxi | collected 2017-12-25 | reverse complement strand
CATAGGTCCTTTGACCTGCCCTCATTCCGACAGATCCCCTCTCAGCCTACCCGCCATCTACACTGCCTTCACCACTATTCCAAGGGATTTGGACTTGCTCGCCTTTTTCCCCTCCAGGGGTCGGTTTACTGAGGTCTGAACGATTGGCAACGCCCAGAGCCTGGCAGAGCCGCTCCAACTGCACGCCGCGGCTGCATCCCAGGTCCACGATCCAGGAGCCGCGCCGGTCGCGTTCGACCGCGAGCGAGTGAACCAGGTCCCGCGTGGAATCGAGTTGCGGGATGCCGCGCCGGAGCATGTCTTCAAAACAGGTCGTGACATTGCGGTCGAAACTCCACTTGGCGGAAGGCCGGTGGCCTATGCTCGTAGGTCTTTCCATGGCTGGAGCATTCCCGGCGAGGATCAGATCATAAGCGCTGGTAAAGCGGCCAGAGATCGAGACTGGCTGGGACCCAGTTTTTGAGAATACGGCCGTGGTCGCCAGTTCGACGGTTGAGTAGAGTAGGCGAAGCGACACGGGGCCAGCCGGAGCCAATAGGTTGCGGCTCAGGAGGACCCCTGCTCCATCGGGTTCAGAATGGCCGCGCCGGTCGGAGCAAAATGGGAGGTGTTAATAGCCAGGATCGTCCCGGCGGAGACTTCAGGATCGACTAGCCGCATAAAGCGTGCGAGCGTGCCGGATATGCCGCGCCGCGAGCTCCGTCACGCTCAACAAGTTGAAGACTGGCTCACGGACGTGAATCGCCGGATCACACAGCCCGCCAAGATGACATTGATTGGCTCTGGGGCGTTGCTATGGCACGCATTCCAACTTGGGGTGACGGAACCGCTGCCTGAAAACAGCATGGATGTGGATCCGATCACGGACTCGGATGAAGTCGCTCGATTGTGTTATGAAGCGCTTATCGGAAGTGAATTCGAACGAATCAACGGATGGCATGTGAATTTGATGCCGGAGTTGGTGATGCGCGAGTTTCCGGCCGATTGGGAACTCCGGGCGCTCGCCAAGAATTACGGCAAACTCCTCGTCGTGGCGCCATCGATTGCAGACTTGTTAGTCCCAAAGTTGAGGCGAAATGAACCGCGGGATCGTGTCCACTCCGAATGGGCGAAGCAATATCTACTGGCCCCCTGATTCAAATGAAAACCGAACCAAATGAATCGCGTCACGTGTGGGGCGATTACGTCAACTGGAATGACGTCGCCCGCTTCGAGTACGGACGCCGCATGTGGCGCATGCCGGATATGCGCGCCCGGCTCCTGGCGCATTGGACCGATGACCGGCATCCTTACCGGGAGCGATTCGCCGCGCATCAGGCGATGGTTGAACGCGTGCTTTCATCCGAGGCCGACCCTGTTTGTATTGATCAAGAATTGCGGCAACAGGGTGGCAGTCTCCGCTGTGTGGCGCGCGAGATTCCGCCCGTCTTCGGTGGTTTCTTTTCCTGACAGATCAGTCGCCCGCAGGGCACACGAGACCGAAGGGGCGATCACGCGTGGATTCCCACGCGCCGACTTCGGATGCGCCATGTCGGAACGCGCGCGGCGTGACAACCTTCCGCCTCCTTCGCGATGGGTGGCTGCGGCTTTCAGTGGAGTCCAAAGCCATTTTCTTGCTCTTGATCCTGCTCTTGCTCTTGCTCTTGCTGTAGATGCAATGAGTCGTTCCAAGATCCATTTCGACAATGAGAAGCTTTATCGGTTGGGGAAGGAGATCAAGCCGTACTGAAGAAGGCTGGCGATTAAGAGTAAGAGCAAGATCAGGATCAAGACAGCGGCCGGACGCTCATCACCCAACTCCACGGAAAACAGCGAAGACCCCCCCGCCACGGGCGGCCGCGGCTTTGAAGTTGAAGGAAATGGAAAGCAATGTATTGACGCCGAATCCCCAGCTTCCTTTCTGAGGATCCAAGTTCGAGGATTGTTCTGACAATCGGCGCTTGGCGTGGCTCGAAAGTTCATTACTCTTCGGATCGTCAATTATGAATAAGCACTCATTTCCGCCGCCGATTATCCGATTAATGGCCCATTTGCCGTTGTTTCTCATTCTGTTGTCGGAATCCTCCTCGATTTTGAATGCCGCCACCCACGCCACGGGAACGGTTTTCCACGATAAGAACAGAAATGGTCGACGCGATCGCAACGAGCCCGGGCTTTCTGGAGTGCGTGTTTCGAATCAGCGCGAGGTTGTCAGGACCGATTCTCAGGGACGCTGGAAGCTGCTGTCGGCGGATGACTCGACATTCTTCGTTGTGAAGCCAAAAGGATGGATGACCCCCACCAATCAACACGGCTTGCCTCAGTTTTATTACGTTCATAAACCGTCCGGTTCTCCGCCCGTCAAATATGTCGGCGTGAAGCCGACCGGCCCCCTCCCAGCTTCGATTGATTTCCCGCTGTTTAAGCAATCTGAACCGGACACATTTCAGGCTCTGTTCTTCGGAGACACACAGCCGCGCGATCTGCTCGAAGTGGAATACATCGCCCACGACACGGTTGAAGAGCTCGCCGGGAAAACTCCGGCCAAATTTGGCGTCACATTAGGGGATGTCGTATTCGACGATCTCTCCGTCATGGAACCCTTGAACGCGACCATCGCTCTGATCGGAGTTCCTTGGTGGAACGTGATCGGCAATCATGACATGAACTACGACGTGGCGAACGACCAGGATTCAGACGAAACGTGGAGCCGGATTTACGGCCCGAACTATTACTCCTTCGACTACGGTCCGGTGCATTTCGTGGCTTTGGACGACGTGATTTGGGGCGGGGCGACGAATCTTGCGGGCACCGGCGGCTACAAGGGTGGAATCACACCAACCCAATTGGAATGGCTTAAGAACGACCTTGCCACGACCGCCAGGGAGCAACTTGTCGTCTTGATGATGCATATCCCCCTGAACGACTTGACGAACAAGGAGAGCATTTACCGCTTGATTGAGAACCGGCCCTACTGCGTTTCCATTTCAGGGCACACACACTGGCAGGAGCACAGGCTGATCAAACGGGAAGACGGATGGCTTGGCCCCGAACCACACCATCATATCGTCACCGTGACGGTCTGCGGGAGCTGGTTCACAGGCGTGCCCGATGAACTCGGAATCCCGCATACGACGATGCGAGATGGCGCTCCGAACGGTTATGCCATCCTCACTTTTAAGGATCGTGGAGTGAAAGTTGATTTCAAAGCCTCACGGCGCCCCGCCGATTACCAAATGAACATCATGGCTCCCGAATCCATTCTCGCCTCGGAAACCTCGGCGACCGACGTTTATGTCAATGTTTTCAATGGGTACGAAAAATCGGTGGTGGAGGTTCGATGGAAAGGGCGCGGTAGTTGGAAACGGCTGGACAAAGTGCTCGAGGAAGATCCGTCGTATGTGGCCGCTAGGAAGCGTGAGCCGGAGAAACCCGCGGCGCCGTACCGTCAGCTCTCGGCCCCCATCAAGTCGCCCCATTTGTGGAAAGGCAAATTGCCCGAGCAAACCAAGCCTGGAGTCCACGCGCTCTCCGTTCGCGCCACGGATATTAATGGCGCCCGCCACGTCGCTGAGCGAGTGATCACTGTGAAGTAGTGACAGCAGCCCGAAAAGCTGGCATCCAAGAAACAACTCAACCGCGGCATCAATCGAGCAGAGCTTAAGCCACTTCGAATTCTTTCGTCTCAACGGCGTTTCTGCCGGATTTCTGATTTGGCCGGGGCTCAGGCTGCGCGAAGCCATTGAGATCGACGGCACGAGCGCGCACGGAGTACTTCCCGGGCGGCAAATTCTCGATGACGGCGTGCCATGAAATCATGCTGTAAGGAAGTGGCCAAGACTGAGGATGTCCAGTCCTTGGATCGAATCCGAGCACGCTCCGTGGAGAGATTTTGCCAGGAAGCACGTTAGTCCAGTCCAAGGGCGGCTCCTCCAGTTCAGCCTCCGTCCAGCGAGAACCATCCCTTTCAGTTGCCGAATCCGCCCTCGAAGAGTCAGGCGCCAACGAAAACTCGACGCGCTTCAAGCCTGAAAATCCAGAGATCACCAAACCGTTGAGACGCACAGGCTGGCCAACTGGATGTTTAGCGGTCAGTTCGTTGAAATAGGCCGCTGTCTTCAAGTGCGATTCGGGGTCGTTGTTCTGCTCCGCATACGTGTCATTGATTTTGTAGTCGTTGGTCAGGACGATCCGCTGCAGCCACTTGATTGATTTAAACCCGTGCGCCCAAGGGATCACCATTCGGACGGGGCCCCCGCGAATAAGCGGGATGGGTTCACCATTGAGACGGTATGCAAGAAAAGCCGGCAACCCGCCAGGCGGCGTCTCCATGGCTTGCGTGTAACTCAAGGAAGACTGAAAAAGCTGAGCCGGATCGTTGTTGTGAAAGCCAGAGTAAAAAACACGCCGGACGTTTCGCATGGGGCCGCAGAGGCGCAAGACATCCCGCAACGGGACGCCTTCCCATAACCCCTGCCCCAGAGGCTGTGGAATGTTGAGACACTGCATCGCCTTCAAAAATCTCACTCCAACCGTTCGCCCCAGGTTGAGCAGAGAAGCTAGATTCATCGCTGTGCCGTCCGCAAGAGTGAAAGAATTAGCGGTTCCAGGAACTTCGGCTATTCCTGCAGGAATTGCAGGGTCCGTGATGATTTCCAACCGCCAATCTTGCGGGGTGAGCCTGGCTCGAGCGAGAGCATCACCCGTGATAGCAAATGGTTTCGGATTGCCCCGGGACACATCCCTGAATTCTTTGGCAGGCGTGAACAGAGAGCGGTCTTCGAGGTAGGCTTTGGAACCCTTCGAAGCCAGCTTCTGAGCGGGTGTCGCTGCAGAACTCTCTTCTCCCGCCTTGCCCCCGACTCTTCCCGCAACGGCAGCGGCCGCCATCGCGGAAGTGGCCCGCACAAAATCACGCCTCGTGAGGCCATCGGAAGGGGAAGGCTTCATCGAGGCAGGAGTGTTGCAGACTCAAATCCACGGAGCAAGCCTGCAAGATTTTGACGCAAGCTCGCGACTTTGTGACTTTGCGCTCTTGCCCCCGATTTTTCAAGGCCCAGATCCGCTGAATCCCAGGGCACACTTGAGCCCGCCTGGCCGATCATTCGAGTCCAATCATCCTTCCAACGACGGGAGCAAACCGCACGATGAGTCCCGCAAACACAATGGAGACGATCGAAATGAGTTTGATCAAAATGTTGAGCGACGGTCCCGAGGTGTCTTTGAAAGGATCACCCACCGTGTCGCCAACCACCGTCGCCTTGTGATCGGGCGAACCTTTGCCGTACACGATCGCTTTCGGGTGGCCAGCGGCAATCTCGTCATGGGCGCGAGCCATGATCGCCTCGCGCACTTCCTCCGGAATTTTCTCGCGGGTCGCGGCGTTGAGCTTGACGTCCTCCGCGGTGATGCGCCCGTAAGATTCAAGCAGTTTCTTCGCGTTATCCCAGGCGCCACCCGCGTTCGCCATGAAAACCGCCACGGCAAAACCCGAGACAAGTCCACCGGCAAGCATGCCCAGCACCCCGGAGACACCGAGTATCAAGCCCAAGAAGATAGGCGCGGCGATTGCAAGCAGGGAGGGCAATATCATTTCCTTCTGGGCTCCAGCCGTGGAAATCGATACGCAGTTGGCGTAGTCGGGGTAGTCTACACCTTGGTAAGTCACCCGTTTCGGCCAAGATTCGGGATTGGCGATATCCGCCTCGCTCATGCCCGCCGCTCGAAAAGCTTCCCGCATCTTTCCGAACTGGCGGCGGCATTCGCGCATCATGCGATAAGCCGCTCTTCCGACCGCGTTCATTGTCATGGCGCAGAAGAGGAATGTGAGGAGCACGCCGATAAACAATCCCGCGATCACTTTCGGGTTGGTGAGCATCACGTCGTAGTAACGCATGATTTCGTCAATCGTCGCCTGGCGCGACGAGACTACTTCAAACGTCGTGTTGGCCTCCGGCCATGTGACGGTATAACGATTCGCCGCAAACGGGTCTGGTCCAACGGCCGCCACTGTCAACTTCGTGCCAACTGCCAGTTTTCGGAGGACTTTGCGGGGCAGTTCGTGGGAAGGGAGAAACAGCGCGCCGTCGTAATAGTCGGCGCCTCCTTGGAGCGCCTTCGGAAAGGCGATGGCAAACTTGCCGTAGCCTTGATGCACCGCGACTGGGGTGGCCTGTTCCCGGGCGTGGGCTTTGCCATAATCCACGGCCTGGGACGTGATTTGAGTCTGCACGATCTGCACGTAAGCGGCGAACAGGGCGAGAGCCGTGAGAGCGGCGGAACCGATGGCAAAGCCCTTCCCCGTCGCCGCCGTCGTATTCCCGAGCGAGTCCAGCATGTCAGTGCGCTTGCGGACGCCTGGATCCTGCCCAGACATCTCGGCGTTCCCTCCCGCATTGTCCGCTATCGGTCCGTAAGCGTCTGTGGCCAGTGTGATCCCGAGGGTTGAAAGCATTCCCACCGCGGCGATGCCCACTCCATAAAGTCCCATCAAAAAGCTCTCGGCGCCTCCCGCGAAGAGAAACGCTCCAATGATGGCAAACGCCGTGGTGAGAAGAGAAGCCCAGGTGGACTTCATGCCTTCAGCCACACCGGCGATGATCACCGTAGCTGGACCCGTGAGTGCCTGGTAAGCAATGGATTGGGTAGGCGGCTTTTCATACGATGTATAATATTCGGTCGCATAAGCGATCACGAGGCCCGCGCCGAGACCGAACACGATCGAAAAGCCAAGACCCGTCCAACTCGTGCCCGACGCCGCCAGCGCCGCAGCCCCCTCCCCGGCTCCGAACAACGCGTAAAGCAATCCAAAAGAACCGATCGTGATCAACGCGGAGGCCACATAAACCCCCGCATGCAAGCTCTTGAGCAACTGGGCAAATGAGGCATCGTCCCGCGTGCGAACCGCGAAAATGCCGACGATGGAACAGAGAATTCCAAGACCCGCGAGCGCGATCGGCGCGGCGGCCAGTTTGAAGGCGAAACCCGCCGCAGCCGCTGTCACTCCAAGCACGGAAATGGCGGCGGCGGCCCCGAGCGCCAAAGTGGCGAGAATGGAACCATAGTAAGATTCATAAAGATCCGCACCCATTCCGGCGACGTCGCCGACGTTATCCCCGACATTGTCGGCAATGGTGGCCGGATTCCTCGCGTCGTCTTCGGGGATGCCAGCTTCCACTTTGCCAACGAGGTCGGCGCCGACATCCGCCGCTTTGGTATAGATCCCACCGCCAACCCGCGCGAATAAAGCTTGAGTGGACGCTCCCATGCCAAACGACAACATCACGGTTGTGAGCTCCGCAAGTCGTTCGGCGGGACTTGAGGCGAATCCAAGCAAGCCGTCGAAATAATTCAGCACGACAAACCAAAAAGAGATGTCGAGCAAGGCAAACGCGACGACATTGAGCCCCATCACGGCGCCCGACCGGAACGCCACGATCAAGCCGTCGTTGAGAGAAGTTTTTGCCGCAAAAGCCGTTCGGGCGGAGGCATTAGTGGCCATCTTCATACCGAACCAGCCAGTCAGACCAGACAGAAAGCCAGCCAGCGGAACTCCGAGCACGGAGAGGCCTGGCTGGAGACCAAATGCCCATAAAAGCACGAGAAAAACCACGAGCACGACGAATACAATTGCCACCACCTTATACTGCCGGAAAAGGTAAGCGATGGCTCCCTCTCGAACTGCCTGTGCAATACGAATCATTTCAGCGTCGCCCTCGGAACGCCGCATGACTGAAGCCGCGAAAACGCGCGCCATGATCAAGGCCGCGAAAGCCGAGAACGGAGCCAGCCAAAAAATGGAGGGAATATCGGACAAAAGCGCCAAGGTCCACAGATGAGAGGAGTGCGTCATAAGTGTCAAATTCGGTGAAGCAGATTAGACGTTCCTATAGGACTGTAAATACCTTTATGACAACTCGTTGGAATTTGAGACTCGAATGTGTACCGGTTCTTGAAACCGCAGAGTTGAGGGAATCCTTATCTCCAAGAACAATCCACTTATTCATCGCGCCGGATTCCGTCTGATCCTTCCTTAAAGCCCTTGAAATAAGGCAAGAAAGTTCCTTTCCACTAACCGCTCCAGTTCACCAAGCTCCAGCCCAAGCATCTGACTCGCATAGAGATAGATCCCTTTTAGATTGGCCGGGTGGTTCAGAACATCGCCTTTAATCGGATCGCGCAGTGGGAATGATTGAAGCTCCTGGGGCGGCAACTGGTCTGGAGCGTCCGTTTCGATGAGCAATCGTTCTTTGGGAACATCCAGGAACGTGACGCGGTGGCGTGCTTTGCGATCGTGGGCGAAATACCCTGGAAACGAAAAATAAGCGCCTAACTTCGCGAGTGGTTTGACCATCTCTCGTGGTCCGCCGTAGGAATGAAGCAGGAAACCGCGGCGTGGCAGCGGGAGCGAACGCAACAGATCGTGCAAACACCCCCAGGCTTCAAGGCAGTGAATGCTCACAGGGAGGTTCCGTTCCGCGGCCAGCCGCATGCTCCGCGAGAAGACTTCAATCTGTGTCGAGATCGTTGACTCATATTTCCAGCGATCCAAACCAATTTCCCCAATCGCCGAGGGCAGCTTGTCCAAATAATTCATCAACCTGGATTCCCAATCGGCATTGGTTTCCGCCAAATGCCATGGATGGCAGCCAAAGGATGGAAGCACTTCCGGAAATTGGCGGGCCAGCGCCAGCACCTTTTCCCAGTCTGATTCGCAAGTGCCATTGACCACCATGCGCACCACGCCCTGGGCAGAGGCTTCAGCGATCAAGGCCGCCGCGTCTTTCGGAAAACGAGGATCTTGAAGATGGTTGTGCGCGTCGTAGAGCCGGCTCATGATTTGAACGGCGACTTTACGATTTGAACTTTGCAAGCGCCACCTTAAGCTGCGCCCGGTGTTGCAAAATTTCACTCTTGGGATTGGAGCCTCGACGCGCTGCTGCGCGGTCTACGGTTTCCCGATCAAACACTCGGCCTCGCCGGCCATGCACAACGCCGCATTCGCCAGTTTGGGGCTCGATTGGCGCTATTTAGCGTTCCCAGTTGCCCCAGCGCATTTGGAGCAGGCGATCCGAGGCGCGCTTCAAATGAGATTTGTCGGCATCAACCTGACCGTGCCCCACAAAATCCTCGCTTGCCCCATGATGGACGCTCTCGATGAGTCCGCTCGAAAGTGGGGCGCGGTCAACACAGTGAGGATTGAAGCCCGGATGCCAGGCGAATCATGGCAGCCCGTGGCTCAGTTGGGGGAATGCGTCGAGTCGGAATTGGAGTTTCGCACTCAAGGATTCAACACGGACGCCAACGCGCTCGCGCAAGCCCTTCGAGAGGATCTTGACTGGAAGCCTGAAGGCTCAAAGGTGTTGCTTCTTGGCGTCGGCGGCGCCGGACGAGTGGCGGCGCTCCGACTCGCCTCGGAAGGAATCTCGAGCATCTCCCTTGTGAACCGGACCCATTCGAAGGCGGAAGCGCTGGCGAGCGAGATTAGTTTCCGCTTCCCGCAAGTTCGAGCCCAGGCGGGCTACCCCAGCGATGCCCCGGACCTGGTTCTCAATGCCAGTTCTGCAGGGTTGAACCAGGACGATCCGCTTCCATTCGACGAGTCGCGGCTCGATTTTCGGCGGGTTGCTCGAGTGTTTGACATGATCTACCGCCCCCGCGAGACCCGACTGCTGGCGGCTGCCAGGGCGGCCGGTTGTCGAACGGCGAACGGCCTCGGCATGCTGTTGCACCAAGGCGCGAAATCCTTGGAAATCTGGAGTGGCAAAACAGCGCCGATCAGCGTGATGCGCCGCGCGTTGCACGAAGCGATCTATACAGAATCACCAATTCCCTGAATGTTCGACTCTATGTTTGACGCCCGAATCTGGGCTGCCGTGCCATTCCATTTTTGGTCGGCCGTGATGTTCGCCTTTGGAAGCATCGTGGGCAGCTTCTTGAATGTCGTGATTTTCCGGCTTCCCAGGGGGGAAAGCTTGGTGACTCCGGGGTCCCGCTGCCCGAAGTGCGACGTGGCCATCCCGTGGCATCGGAATTTGCCGCTGATCACTTGGTTGACCCAGCGAGGGCGATGCGCCTCGTGCGCCGCCCCTATCAGCCCACGCTATTTCCTGGTGGAATTGGTGGGTGGGGTTTGTTTTCTTGGATCCTGGCTGAAGTTTGGAGGAACGTCCCCCGCCCTGGCGCTCGTGTATTGCGTGCTGCTCTCTGGCTTTATCGCGGCCACGTTCATTGACTTCGAACACTTCATTATCCCGGACGAAATCACTCTAGGTGGAGCCGTGGTGGGCGTGCTTCTCTCCGCAGTGGTCCCCGCCATGCACGACACGACGCTCAGCTCAAGATCGGTGCTTCAAAGCCTTATAGGAATTGGCGCGGGCGCGGGTGTGATTTACGCCATTTTGCGCCTTGGAAAATTATTATTCGGAAAACAGCGCTATGAGCTTCCACCGGACACCAAGGTCCGATTTGAGGAAACGAAGCTTGTGATGCCGGAAATTGAAATTCTGTACGAAGACATGTTTTACCGCCCCTCCGACACACTTTACGTTCAGGCTCAAAACGTGAGCTTGGTCCTCAAAGACCTGTCGGGCCCGCTCCCGGAGAAAACCTGGCAAAACACGACGCTTTCGCTCAACCCGAACTTGCTCAAGATCGATGAGGAATCGTTCAACCCGGAGGAAGTCCATAGTCTGGAAGTGTCGACTGATCTTATCGTGATCCCGCGAGAAGCGATGGGACTTGGCGATGTCAAGTTTATGGCGGCAATTGGCGCATTCCTCGGATGGAAAGCCGTCGTTTTCAGCCTTATGGCCAGCGCCGTGATCGGATCCGTCGTGGGCGTCTCGCTCATCGCGTTGAAGCGCCAATCGTGGTCTGGTCGGTTGCCCTACGGCCCCTACATCGCGGTGGCCGCGACGCTGTGGGTCTTCGGCGCCCAGGGGTGGGCAGCCAAGATGTTTCCATGGTTCTAAGCCAAGTTTAAACGTTGATCGGAGTCATCAAAATCGATTTTAGGGGATTGATGGCAGGGCGGCCGTGCCTTATTCATTGTTGAGCGGCCGTGGGTATTTCGGCAAGGGGTGTGCCTGGCTCGAGCTAGGCCCTCAACATCAAAAAGATCACCCCTGGAAACGGCCGTGTTAGTTCCAGAATCCGGAGAGAAGCACATGGACTTAAGCAAGTTCACTGAAAAATCGCAGGCCGCCTTGATGGAGGCCCAAAGCATCGCCACCAGAAACCAACATCAGGCTGTGGACGTCGAGCACGCCCTTCTGGCCTTGCTCGAACAAGAGGGCGGACTCGTGCCGCGCCTTTTCGAGAAAGCCAAAGCTTCGCCGGTCATGCTCAAAGCGAGGGTTGAGGAAGAGTTGAGCCGCCTCCCGCGAGTCTCCGGCGGCGACGCAGTCGCGCAGGGTAACTACGTCACACAACGCATGAACAAGCTGCTTGTTCATGCGCAGGACGAGGCCGCTAAACTCAAAGATGAATACGTTTCGGTGGAACATATCGTGTTGGCGATGTTCGCGGAGCCCGCGAGCAGCCCGGTTGGCAAAATGTTCAAGAGTTTGGGCATCCGCCGCGATGACTTTCTCAGGGCTCTGACCGAAGTTCGCGGAAACCAACGCGTCACAAGCGCCAATCCTGAAGCAACCTACGAGGCCCTCGAAAAGTACGGCCGCGATCTCACCAAGATGGCGTTGCAAAACAAGCTCGATCCCGTGATCGGCCGCGATAGTGAAATCCGCCGGGCCATCCAAGTCTTGTCCCGTCGCACGAAAAACAATCCTGTTCTTATCGGGGAGCCAGGAGTTGGAAAGACCGCGATCGTGGAAGGACTCGCTCGCCGCATCGTCGCGGGCGACGTGCCCGACAGCCTCAAAGAGAAGCGTCTCGTGGCGCTCGACCTG
>SXGS01100468.1_pt1 | contig 11889 bp, 11 predicted proteins | sample 3174681 | NCBI WGS metagenome assembly SXGS01 (sample SAMN11356861, study PRJNA531348) | freshwater metagenome | isolation source: freshwater sample F1-80 | place: China: Fuxian Lake, Yuxi | collected 2017-12-25 | reverse complement strand
CGGTAGCAATCCGGTAAAGCGGCTGAGGTGGAGCGGTCGAGTTCCGGCGGTCTTGTACGGTCACGGCGAGGCAAATATCAACTTGAGCGTCACCAAAGACGCGATCAGCAAGATTATCCGCCATGGCTCGAAAATGCTGTCATTGACTGGGGAAGTGCAGGATACGGCGCTGCTGCGCGAAGTTCAGTGGGACTCCTTTGGCATTGAAATATTGCATGTGGACTTTGCGAGAGTCTCTCAGTCCGAGCTGGTAGAAATTACTTTACCGGTAGAGTTGCAGGGCGAATCGCCTGGTTTGTCCCAGGGTGGGCAATTGAAGTTTATTACCCACGAGTTGACGATTATGTGTCCGGCCGGTTCGATACCCGATCACATCATCGTGTCCGTGGCGTCGTTGAATCTGGGGCAAAGTTTTCACGCAAACGAAGTTAAGTTGCCAGAGGGTGCGTCGATGGTAACTCCGGGGGCTCAGGTGGTCGTGCAGGTGGTTCAACCGATGTCTGAGGAGGAATTGGCTGCTGCTTCGGGTGCGTCCGAGCCAGAATTGATTCGCAAAGAGAAGGCTGCTGCTGACGACGACAAGTAATCGAATGATAGTCCCCGCGGCGAGGTTTTCAGCGTGAGTGACGCGACCGCAGGGTTGAAAATGGTGGTTGGGTTAGGCAATCCTGGCGCCAAATACGTTGGCACGCGACACAACATTGGATTTGAGGTACTCGAAAAACTAAGAGGGCAGCTCGGCGGCGATTTTCCGCGAGCGAAGTTTGAGGGGCAATACTGCAAAGTTACGTACAGAGATACCAATATTTTTTTGGTATGGCCCCTGACATATATGAATTCCAGCGGTCGCTGTGTGGCGGCGATGGCTAATTTTTTTAGCATCGCAGTCCAACAAGATTTGCTGGTCGTGTGCGATGACTTTAGCCTTGGGCTGGGCAAATTGCGCATGAGACAAAAAGGTTCGTCTGGAGGCCAAAAAGGGCTGGACGACATTTTGCGGTCGCTGGGAACTCAAGCGATCGCGCGACTGAGAATTGGTATAGAACCGCCACCGCCTCAATGGGAGGTTGCGGATTATGTGCTCAGCCGGTTTCGCGAAGATCAGCGACCGGTGGCCGAGCAGTCCGTGAAGCAAGCCGCCGATGCGGTGCTCATGTGGTGTGAACACGGTATTGATTACTCTATGAACCAAATTAATTAAGCGGCAATTTCGCTGCGATGAACATGCAGGCAATAGGCAGGAGATTGGAATTTGGCTACGCATAATTACGATTGCTTTTTTCTTTTTGATAGCAACCGATATAACCGCGATCCTGGTGGAGTCGCGGCGTCAATTCAGAACGCAATTTCCAAATTCGGCGGCGAAATCCTTGCGAGCCGATTGTGGGAAGAACGGCGATTGGCCTATCCGATCAAAGGGCAGTCCAAAGGAACGTATTGGATCACGTATTTCAAGATGGACTCGTTGCAGTTGAGAGAGTTCGAACGCGATTGCAAGCTGAACGAGAACATTCTGCGTTACCTGGTCACACGCATCGATCCGCGTTTGGTCGATGCCTTAGTGGCACATGCGTTGGGCAAAATCCCCCATGCTCCGGCGAGAGAAATCGAAGCAGTTCCGGTTGCCGTGGGAGCGATCGATGACGAACTAGAAGAATTTGACTCCGACGAAGATGTTTGATGTTCGTACCGTCCAGTCTGGCATAGAGTATCTCGTAAAGCGCGCTGTTGATTAGGGAGATGTCGCATGGCAAGTTACAATCGTGTGATTCTCATGGGCAATTTAACCCGCGATATCCAATTGCGTTATACACCAGGAGGTACGCCGGTTACCGAAGTCGGTTTGGCGGTCAATGATCGCCGCAAGAATCAAGCCGGAGAGTGGGTCGACGAGACAACTTTTGTGGATGTAACGTTTTGGGGTAGAACCGCCGAAGTCGCTGCGGAATATCTCAGCAAGGGCTCGCCCGTTTTCGTCGAAGGGCGACTGAAACTGGATACTTGGGAAACTGATGGACAAAAGAAGTCCAAACTGAAAGTAGTTGTCGAGCGCATGCAGTTGCTCAGCGCACGTGGCGAAGGCGGACCGAGAAGTAATCCGCCGCAAAGCGATACTGGTGAATTCGCTGATACACGTGTCGGTTCAAGTCACGATGCACCACAGCCATCGGGCAGCTTCACCGAGGATGAGATTCCATTTTAATAGTTTGAATTTCACTTCGATGTGACAAACGACATCCGCAAAATAATTTCTAATCATTTCGAATAGGTATTTAGATCATGGCAGTTACCAACGTTAAGCGTAAACTGAGCACATTCAAACGGCTTCCCAAGGGCAAGCATGGCGGCGTCGAACTGTTGCTGATCCAAAACGTTGACCACGTTGGCAAGCAAGGCGAAGTAGTCGAAGTAAAACCAGGATTCGCGAATAACTACCTGTTGCCGCAGGGGTTGGCGATCGTTGCCACGAACCATCACAAACGCATGGTCGACAAGCACAAGTCGCGACTTCATGAAATCGAACGGCAGCGATTGAGCGGCCTACGCGCGCTGGCCGATAAGATTGCTCAGCAGTCGATTACCATCGAAGCCAATGCCAACGACGAAGGGCACCTGTACGGCAGCGTGGGAGCAACGGAAATCATTGCAGCGCTCAAATCCAACGACATAACGTTGGCGCCCGAACATGTACGCCTTCAAGGCCCGCTGAAGGAATTGGGGCTGTATACCGTTAAGATCCATTTGCACGTAGAAATTGAATGTGACCTCAAAGTCTGGGTTGTACCCACTGCAGCAGCGTGAGTGTAAAACGATTGTCCCCAATCGTTTCTGGAATTTGAGGATAACGCCTTCAGAGCAATTGAGGACAATTGCTCTACTCTCCTGGGGCTGTGGCGAAACTGGCAGACGCGCTAGACTTAGGATCTAGTTCCGAAAGGAGTGCAGGTTCAATTCCTGTCAGCCCTACTCTTCTAGATGCATTATAATGGCCTCCCAGTGCACGAAATGTTTGCTCGTGCAATGAGCTCTTGGAACAGTGGGATGCCAACGTGATTTTATCCATTCAACTCTGTGGCCAGCGACTTTGTAGCCACCAATGGCGTTTGTGTGGCATTGTGCATTGGGTTTGCATTTTCGCATTGGTATTGACCGCCTCCGATCGGTCGATCGCGGGCGATCAGTCCAACGTGCTGTTGATAGTGGTGGATGACCTGAACGATTTCGTGGGCTGCTTGGGTGGCCATCCTCAAGTCCAAACGCCGAACATCGATCGACTGGCGAAGCAGGGAGTGTTGTTTGCAAACGCTCATTGTGCGGCGCCGTTGTGCAACCCTTCTCGAGCCGCGATTTTCAGCGGCCAGTATCCTTATGAAAATGGAGTCTACGCTAATGACGAACGAGATATTCGTAAGGACCGACCAGATTTGATATTGATCCCCGAGCATTTTCGTCGCCAGGGCTACGCAACGTTCGGAGCGGGCAAGTTACTGCACCAAAAGAATAAGGGACTGTACAGCGAAGAATTCTATCCCGAGCAGCGTTGGAGCCCATTCTCACCAGAGCAAGTCGTCTACACTCTCGACGAACAACCCAGCAAGAGTTCTGCAAACCCGAAGCACGCAACAGAACTGAATGGTTCGCCAATTGTTCTACCACTCAATCGATTACCCAGTGATCGCGCTCCAGATAGCGATGCGGGCGAATCATTTGACTGGGGTCCGCTCGATATCGACGACCAGGCGATGGGAGATTCAAAGGTAGCTCAATGGTCGGCAACGCACTTGAGTCGGAGCCACGAACGACCATTTCTTGTTGCGGTGGGATTCTACCGCCCGCATATCCCGCTGTTCGCGCCCAAACGCTATTTTGACATGTACGATAATGTTGAGATCCAATTGCCGGTGGTGCGCAGCGACGATCTGGACGATTTGAGTGCAACAGGACGCAAGTGGGCGCTGGAGGCCGTGTCGGCGGGTGCTCACCAAACGGTCGTGCAAAATAATCAGTGGCGGGCTGCCGTGAAAGCATATCTGGCATGTGTGACCTACGTCGATGCCCAAATCGGCTCGATCTTAAAATCATTGGAAGCAGGTCCCAACGCGGCTAATACGACCGTCATTTTTTTAAGCGATCATGGTTGGCATTTGGGAGAAAAGCAACATTGGGGCAAGTGGACGGGTTGGCAACGCTCTACCCATGTGCCTTTGATCATCGTGCCACCACGCAGCAACTCAGAAGTTCGTCGCGGATCGGTCTGCCATGTTCCGGTGAGCTTGGTGGACATCTATCCAACGCTGGTCGAAATGTGCCGACTGCCATCGCCGGGACGATTGTCGGGCGAATCACTAGTACCGTTGATCAAGAATCCGGATCTAAAATCCGACCGTCGGGTCATCACCACATTCGATCGCGACAATTACTCAGTCACAAGTCCCCGTTGGCGTTACATTCGCTATTCCGACGGTGCCGAGGAGCTGTACGACCAGCAAGCAGATCCACACGAATGGCACAACCTTGCGAACGCTCCTCAACACGCTTCGATTAAGAGTCGACTTGCGCGTGATTTGCCGCACATGTCAACTCCAACACCATCGAATCCCCAGCCGGGGATACCTAACAAGAAAACCAAGAAGACTAAAGCTCAAAAAACTGTTCGTTAAGAATCCTGTCCCGAGAATATTGCTTGAACGACGCATTGTGCTCGCATGCATGTAAGACCTCATTTTTCACAACTCGATAGAGAGTGTTCAAGAGTTGATCCAACATAGCAGCCAAAGTATTTTTCCTCGCTAGAAAGTTACTCCATGACCACTGCCGTTCAATCGTCCATCATCATTGTCCCTACTGGCTATGCCTTGGGAGCCGAGATACAGGGTGTCGACTTGCGATCTCCGATTAGTGAGGCAGACGTAGCACAAATTCGCCAGGCGCTGTTGGACTATATGGTGATCTTTTTTCGCGACCAGCAGATATCTGAGCAGCAACAGGTCGAGTTTACGCGCCATTTCGGAATCCCGATCGAACATGTGCGCGAGCAGCGAGATCGGCCAATCAAGGAGATTTTTGTTATCTCGAACGTTAAAGAGAACGGCGAACCTATCGGTGCGCTGGGCAACGACGAAATTAGTTATCATTCAGATCTTTCCTATATGCGGAAACCTGGCACGATTTCGACATTGTACGCGGTCGAAATTCCCAGCACCGGAGGGCAGACGGAGTGGGTCAACTGTTATGCAATTTATGAGTCGCTGAGCGACGAGATGAAAACTCGCCTGAAAGGGAAGCGTGCAGTACATCGTCACTATGTAGAAAGTCAGAACCCGCAAGAACTGGTGGATCAGCCGGTTGTGCGGCGGCATCCGCAAACTAACAAACCGAGTCTCTTTGTGGGACCACACCTCACCAAGAATATCCTGGGAGTCAGCCAAGAAGAGAGTGACGCGATTCTCAAAGAACTCAACGAAGTGATCCACCAACCTCGGTTTGCTTACCGGCATCACTGGCGCGTGGGAGATTTGTTGGTGTGGGATAATCGCGCCACTATGCATCGCCGCGAGCCGTTCCCCGCCACCGAACGGCGAATCATGAAGCGTACGCAAATTTTCAATGACGAAATTCCCTACGAATAGCATCAATGAAGATGCTCGCTAAGAACTCGTTCATCGCACTCGGATTGTTGCTCGCAGCCTTGCTGTGGTGCGTCATGACATCGCAGGGTTGTTCGTCCGCCGCTACTTGGACCGCAGCAGTTACCGTATTGTGTGCAGTATGGTGGACAACCGAAGCAATTCCCTTGCCCGCAACTGCGCTGGTGCCTTTTGCGGTGCTGCCGTTTGCAGGAGTCATTTCACACCAGCATGCCGCAGCCGCTTACGGTGATACGTTGATATTGTTGATGCTCGCAGGCTCGATAGTGGCCACTGGCTTAGAAAAGTCGGATGCACATCGTCAAGTCGCGATGCTGATGGTTCGACTGCTCGGCGGTGCGGAAGCTCGGAGGCTCGTCCTGAGTTTCTTAGTCACGTCAGCACTGCTGAGTATGTGGCTATCGAATACCGCGACCGCTGTCCTGTTATTGCCAGTCGCCATGGCCCTGATCAATGCGAGCCCCGATAAAAAGTTCGCCGCTCCATTATTGCTGGCGATCGCCTACGGTGCATCGGTGGGAGGCACCGCAACTCCGATTGGCACACCACCCAATCTGATCATGATCAAGTTGTACGTCGACTCTGGAGGACATACCATTGGTTTCGCTGAGTGGATGCGCGTGGGCGTGCCGATCATGTTACTCATGCTGCCTGCAGTTTGGCTGTTGCTGATAAGAGGCGTGCATGGCGAATCTACTTGGCAATTGCCGCCCCGTGAACCTTGGACCACGCATCAACGGCGGACGCTGGCCGTGTTTGCGATCACCGCGCTCGCTTGGTTAACTCGCACAGAACCATTTGGTGGCTGGGGGAATTTACTCGGCGTTGCAAACCACGTGGGTGATAGCAGCGTGGCGCTACTAGCCGCCGTGGTTATGTTCATCTGTCCTAGTGGAGCCAAGGATGGCTCGCGATTGCTGGACTGGAAGGCAGCCGAGAGCATTCCGTGGGGAGTGTTTATCATGATCGGTGGTGGCCTGGCCATCGGTGCCGCGTTCGAATCTTCCAAGTTAGATGATCAACTGGCTGGAGTGTTCGCGCACGTTGGAGTTTTGCCCGCGCTTGTATTGGTGGTCGGTGTCTGTCTGATTAGCACCTTTGTCACGGAGATTACCAGCAATACTGCCGTTGCGAGCGTGCTGTTGCCGATCATCATTGGAGTCTCCCAAGCCGCAAAAATTGATCCTCTGTTGTTGCTCTTTCCAGCAACGTTTGGCCTCAACTGGTCATTCATGTTGCCGGTGGGGACAGCACCCAATGCCATCGTCTATGGAACCGGATATGTCTCGACGCGGCAGATGATGCGGCATGGTTTTGTGCTGAATCTGATCGGTACCGCGATCATTAGTTTGGTGTGTTGGTTGTCATTGAATCGTTCCAGCTAGTTTGTATGTGAGCAAGTTTCCATGAGTCCATTGTTCATTGCCATCATCTTGTTTTTGCTCGCGGTGGGGTTGGCGTTACTGGACATACTCGTACCCAGTGGCGGGATGTTAATGGTCCTGAGTTTGGCGGCTGCGATTGCCAGCGTTCTGTTTGGCTTCCGTAGCGGCGCGACCGAAGGCATGGTCATGCTCACTGTCGCGATCAGCGCCATACCAGTCGTGTTAATCGTCGCGTTGAGAGTCTGGGAACATACTCCCATCGGTAGACGCATTGTCCTCAAACCTCCATCCGAGAAACATGGCGACGACACAAGTTCCAGCAACGATCCTCTTCGGGAACTGATCGGCGCCATCGGAGTAACTCAAAGCTCTCTCATGCCCACGGGCCATGTGCGCATCAACCATCGCAACTTCAATGCCTCGACACAAGGCGAGATCATCGAAGCTGCCCAATTCGTGGAAGTCACTGATGTTCGCCAGAGAAATCTAATGGTACGCACGACCAGTCGTCGGCCTACTGACAAGCCACCTGAAACTGAATCTGCTGGTCAATCAAAACCCGTCAACGATAATTTGCTAGATCTACCTGCTGACCAACTGGGATTGAATTCAATCGACGAATAGTAGTGCATTGCGATCTAATTCCCCGCACGATTTGTAGCCGGCCAAAGCCAGGGTAAGATCCAAATCGGCGTACAAGTTGTGGGCGACGTCGCGTACTCCTTGTTCGCCGTTCACTGCTAGTCCAAATCCATAGGGCCTGCCTACCAAGACACATTGCGCGCCCAAAGCCAGCGCCTTGACGATGTCGGCACCTCGGCGAATACCGCTGTCGAACATCACCGTCGCTTGCGTGCCCACCGCGTCGGCGACGCGCGGCAGTGCATCCAGTGCCGCAATGGCGCCATCGAGCTGCCGTCCGCCATGGTTGGAGACAATCACTCCATCGATACCGTGCTCGACAGCTTTCCGAGCGTCATCGGGGTGCAATATCCCCTTCAAGACAATAGGCAACCGCGTATGCTGCTTGAGGAACTCAAGGTCTTTCCAAGTCAATGAAGCATTGGAGAATATTTGGCCGAAGTACTTGATTACCTCTTCCGGATGCGATTGTGGATCGACACCGATAGCGCTGCGAAAGACGGGATCGTGGATGTAATTGGCCAATCCATGTCCAGTAAGAAAAGGCAAGTAGGCATTCGTCAGATCGCGTTCCCGCCAGCTCAAATAGAAAGTATCCAAGGTTACGACCAGCGCGCTGTAGCCGCATTTCTCGGCGCGCGCGAGCAAACTGGCGGTTAGTTCTCGGTTCTTGGGCCAATAGAGTTGAAACCAATGCGGCGTCTCCGCCATGATGTGAGCGATTTCTTCCATGGGTGTCGATGACAAGGTGCTGACCACAAAAGGAATCTGTAATGCATGTGCGGCTCGAGCCACGGCTCGTTCGGCTTCTGGGTGCAATATTGACTGCACGCCGATGGGCGCGAACATAAACGGGACGGGAAACTGCTGGCCGAGTACCCGCACACTTAGATCTCGCTCGGAAACGTCGCGCAGAAATCGAGGTACGATGCGCCAGCGTTTGAATGCATCCATATTCTCGCGATAAGAGTCCTCGGATCCAGCACTGCCGGCAATATAGTCGTATGCATCCGCGGGAAGCACTTCTTTGGCCTTGCGTTGTAGTTGCTCGATACTCACCGGGTGACTAGGCTTCATCCCCGCCGCCCCAGCGGCATAGATCGCGTTTTGTCGATTCGGTCCAGTAGTCAGTTCAGCCATGATGATTGTCCACTAAAGAAACAAACTAATCGAAAGTAGTGGCGAATTGTATCAGATGCTACATTACATCCAAATTCCGTGGCGCAGCGCCATGCTAGTACTTTGGTCCGAAGTGAGGCATCATGAATACCCTTCCAAGTCTTGGTCGGTTGTGGTTGAGCGGTTGGTTGAGCCTGATCGTTGTGGTTTCAGCAGGCTGGGCCAACGAACCAGAGTGGGCCATTCCAGCGAGTCACTTTCGAATCGCCGTCACAGTTGATCCAGGAGCAACCAAGCGTTCGCAGTGCCCGGTCGGCGTCGAGATCGACTTTGGCAAGCTGTTCAAGGAGACCAAGATTCCTGGTTTGCTGGATCGGAATTCGGTGCGCGTTGTGCGCACGGATGCCATCAATAAGAGGCTTGTTCAGGCGGGTGCAAAAGATCTTGAGTTAGAAATACCGTATCAGCTCACCGGAGATTTTCCTAACACCGATCGAGGGCGCGTTTGGTGGCGCATGCGCGATGAACAAGATACGCAGTTTCATATTTACTTCGATTCGTTGGCAAACGGCGCACAGTTGCCGCCGAAGTATGTTGGCCTAATCGGGATCGGTGACAGCGTTCATTACAACCATGGTCAACCAGGTCCAGCACCAGTGCACCCGCTTCACAGTCAATATTGGCACATCGATTGGGATGGCGACGGACAGCGCGACCTTATCGGCTGGGCCTATCGTCGATACGTGTACGGTTCGCGGCTGGAAAAAAACATGGGCAATGGCGTTTACTTTCTGAAGAACATCGGTTCGGCCCGGCAGCCACTGTTTGCGCCTCGTTATCGATTGCTGGCCGAGGATGGTGAGTATCTTCAAACGGATCTCTTGCCGCAGAACATGTTCCCCAGTGACTGGAACGAGGATGGCCACATCGACTTTATTGGCGTTGACAGTAGCAAGAAACTGCTGCTGTGGGAAAACACGGGCTCGCGCGATCGTAATCGCCTGTACACACTTAAGCAGCCGCGTGTCTTAGCCTCGCTTGAGGCTGTGTCTGAATTTCGCAGTTCCGCACCTGGAGTAGCCCGCAAGCCGAGCTTCTATATTCGCGCCATCAGTCCAGTCGATTGGCATGGCGACGGGGGCAAGGATCTAATAGTCGCGTGGGCCAATACCAATATTTTGGCGACCGTCGACGCCAGTAAAGCAGTCATTCCATACGGTGCTCCGCTGATGATTTTTGAACTGCTGGAGGACACTTCCTCCGACCGACATGCGCCGCCAAAATTTGCACCACCGCGCGTGATTACGGAAGAGCGTGGCCTGCCACTCAGCGCAGCTACCTACGCGACTGGCGGCGTCGCCTATGTTGATTGGGACGGAGATCGCGATAACGATTTGCTGTTTCAAGATGTTACCAATCGGCCGCTCGAAGGAGGCCGATTGATGTTCGCTGAAAACGTCGGTACTCGCGCTCAGCCGGTGTTTATGATGCCAATTCCCATCTTGCGCATCGACGATTCACCACAAATCATCGATTGGAATGACGATGGAACCATGGATTTGATTGCTGGCGGCGAGTTCTTTGAAAACACAAACCGGTTGACTGGCGGTACAGCCGAGAAACCCGTGCGCGCCAAGACTGACACTGGCACGCGTGTCCCGCACATGTGGAGCTATCCGCGATTAGTCTCCCGTGGGCAGGCTCAACAAATTGCGCCTGAAATGTTGGGGCACTGGGCGACGAGCGCCGATTGGAATGGTGATGGCAAGCTGGATATCGTGCGCGGCCTGAAAAGTCATGTGCAAGTATTCTTCAATCTGGATTCTAACTTGCATCCGGTGTTTGAAACCGGCGTCAATCTGGTCGCGGGAGGCAAGGATATCTATTTGCCCAATTGGCTTGATCTTCAAGCCGATCCACCCAGCGACCGTGGACCGCAGGGAATGGGAGAGGCGCTGCATAGTTGGCTGAATCCCACGGTCGTCGATTTTGATCGAGATGGCGATCTAGATTTGTTTGTTACCAGCCAGCGTTGGCAGACAACATATTTTCAAAACGTGGGTACTCGTACCAATCCCGTCTTGGCAAACGGCCGCGAAGTGCGTTACCAGGGCAACGCCCATGAGTTCTCGTGGCGATCCAAAGTTTCCGTGGGGGACATCGACGGCGATGGTTCAATGGAGATGGTTGTTACTTCGGACCAAGACAACCGTTTCTATGCCTATGAAACGTCGGCCAAACAACTCATTGCGAACGTGCTGGAAATGGACTCTCGTTGGCCTCTGTTGCTGGAAGATGGCCAGCCAGTCAAGGGTTGGTATGGCGGCCAGAACAACAACGGGGACAATCACAGTTTGCTTGTCGACTGGGACAGCGACGGTGATCTCGACCTGATCAATGGCAGTTTGTGGAACGTCTACTATTATGAAAACGTCGGCTCGACTACCCAGCCAGCCTTTCGGGCCCACGGACGAATGCAGGCCGGTGGCGAAGACCTGAGCGTTTTCCGACACGCGGGTTCCGTCGATGCAGCCGATTGGAACGGCGACGGCAGGCTCGACTTGTTAGTCAGCACCGAAAATCCGTCCGACCAACCGATGGGAGAGATCGTCCACTTATTCGACCGCACGTTTATCGAAAACAACTTGCCAACTGCCGCATTGGGGAAGTTAGATAAACGATAGTACGCCAACGCCAGACTCGAGGGCAGAAATATGACTCTCTACCGCGAGCGGAATGCGTCAGTTCCGATCAAGTTCTTCGAAAGCGAGGGTTCCGGCCTAACGGATGAAACGGCTGAGTTTGTTGCTAACATCGTGAACTTGAACGAGGTTCAGATTGGCAAGACTTCGATTACGAATGAAGGACTGAAAAAACTCTTCCGGTCGCCAACACTTTGCTCAATCGACGTGCGAAATTCACAAGTCACCTTCGAAGGCTTGCAGCAACCCAAACATTCCATGGCAATTACCGTCACTGTCGCTTACGGGCAATTTACGCAAGTCCAAATCCAGACCCTCAGCCAAGCGATGGAAGTAATTGAGCTGGAGTGAACAAGGGAAAGTCGCACGTTGGTTGCTCGATATTTATGGGAT
>SXGS01096604.1_pt1 | contig 11890 bp, 9 predicted proteins | sample 3174681 | NCBI WGS metagenome assembly SXGS01 (sample SAMN11356861, study PRJNA531348) | freshwater metagenome | isolation source: freshwater sample F1-80 | place: China: Fuxian Lake, Yuxi | collected 2017-12-25 | reverse complement strand
TGCCGCGCCACGTCGAGCATCATGCCGCGCCACGAAAACCGCGGCTCATCTTCGATGTGAACCGACCACACCCGCCACTCGACCTCCTCTTCCACGCTCGACAGCGCTTCTGGCGGCAACAACTGCAAGAACGTCTGCGTGCCGTAGAACAGCCCCGCTTTGTCGCGGCCGGTGATCCACACTCCGTCGTCGTCGACCTCGAGAACATAGCCTTCGGCGCCCACATCGGCGCCGGAATCGATCGCCAGATGGATGCCGTCGCCGCTGCTTTCGATGTTCAATGGAAATCCGGTGGAGGTCCGCAACACGTCCGCAAACACATCGCCCACCGTCGCCGCATTTCCGGTGGCGATGATGTCGGTGTTGGCTTCGATCACGAAGAAACCACCGGTCTGCTGAAGCGCCATCGGCGCGGGGATCACGTTCGGCATCGGTCCCAATTCGCCGATATCGGTGTCCTCGGTGTCCGAAGTATCTCCGGTATCGTCGGTTTCCGCCGTATCCTCGGTGTCGCTGGTGTCCCCCGTTTCCTGCGTGTCACCGGTCTCTTGGGTGTCCCCCGTCTCCTCGGTGTCGGCGACGATGTCCGAGGCCGATCCATTGCAAGCGGCGAGAAGAACGATGGCGAACAGGCGCATGGGGTGCCTCACAGATCGATCACAGAACAACGGAAACTCGCATAATAGCTCGGATCTTCGCCCCAGACGTAGCATTCGGTGCTGTTGTCATCGAATTCGAGCTCGAGGAAGTACGTCAACCGTGGATCCCCTTCGTCCACCCCGTTCGGGCGGGGCGGATTGTCGCCGGTGTTCCACTCAGCGAGGTTCTCGTCGAACAGGGTGGTCGCTCCCTCCTCGACTTCGCCGAGGGTTTCCACTACATCCAGGCTGACGTTGAGCGAATCAAACGCATGGCAGTAGTCGTAGCTGGCGGTGCCGTTCAAGCAGTCTTCGCCATACCAACCCATGAGCGCGCTGCCGGCCCCCTCCCCGCTGGAGATCGAACCGCTGTTGTTGAGATCGTAGCCATTGGGGTATTCGTTGTCGGGGCCGGTCTCAGCGATCCCAAACCGAAATCCGGTTGCGTCCGAGCCCACGATTTCGATGTCGATCCGATCGTTCCACCACCATTTGTAGGTGATGGCGAATTCGACCGTGCCCGTGTCGTCGGTCTCGGCCGTGTCGTCCGAGGTGTCGGCCGTTTCCGTGGTGTCCTCCGTGTCGGCGGTTTCGGTCGTATCGCCGGTTTCCGGAGAGTCCTCGGTGTCGATCGGACTGTCGACCGGCGAGTCCACCGAGTCGAGCCCGGGCTCTGAGTCACAAGTATCGCAGGCGAGGCTCGCCGGTTTACATCCCATCGCGAGGGTCAGCCACAGCCAGCGCATCCTTCCGCCTCCGCAGCCATGTTAGCACGCACTTTGGGATCCCCGCGGAAGAGCTGGCGGCCCTGCAACGAATTGCAACCTGCCGCGCTCGCCGATCAACGCTAAACCGACGTGCGAGGTGGTGATGCGGTTGGCCCACGGTGCCGCAGGTGTGGGGGTGGGGTTTCTGCTGGCTTGCGGTGGTTCGCTCGCCCAGGTGCCGGTACGCTCGGTGGTTGCCACCTTCGACAAACCACAGGGAGTCTGCGCCGGGGAGTCGGTCAACCTTAAGGTGGTGGCCCACACGACCGCGGGCGAACAGCTGGAAGTGGGGATTTTTGACGACATCTCCTGGAGCGACTTTCAAGTCACGCCGCAGGTGGGTTCGTTCAACATGGGGATTTGGACGCTTCCCGAAGACCCGATGGCGCTGTGGAGCCTGGACGCCGCTCACCTGGATGTGCTGCCAATCCATCATGCGCAATTGAAGTCGTCGCTGCGGCTTCCGATCCGTTGGGATTGCCCGATCCTGAAGAGTTGGCGCGGCCGCGACGGTTGGGATGGATCCGACGGGATAACCGAGCTGTTGGGCGATGATGGTCGCCCGGGCGAAGATGGCGAAGACGGCGACGATCTGTCGCTCAAGGTCCACGCGGAGATGCAGCGCACGCCTTACGGCTTGGATCTGGCGGTTGTTCAGGTGACCGCGGGGGCGCAGATGAGCACCTATGCGTACGATCCAAAAGCGACGAACCTGCGGATCGATGCCTACGGCGGGGACGGTGGCGATGGCGGAGACGGCGCCGACGCCCAGCGGGACTCGATCCGGGACGCGGGCGACGGCGGCGATGGCGGCAACGGGGGGAACGGCGGCCGGGTGATCTACGAAGAGGATCTCGACGAAAGCTTCCTTCCCTATGCGCACACGCTGGTTGTCAGCCGGCGATCCGGGAGCGGCGGCAAGGCGGGAAAAGCCGGTAGGGGAGGTCGTGGCGAACGCCTGTTCGACAGCGACGGACTCGGCGGCCGGCCGGGACAACCAGGGATCACGCCAGCGAATTGAAGACTAGGGGAGCGCGTCTTCCAACTCCCACGGCATCGGGGACGAATCCAACGTCATGTCCGGCGCGATCAACACGAACACCGGGTAGGTCCCCGCAGGGCCAAACCGGTGGACGATCTCCTTGTCCGGATCGGAGAGCACCGGGATCCCGTCCAGCGCGAAGAACTCCTTCCAGGCGTCGAGATCCTCGTCGTCCGGTGGGTCTCCCATCACATCCTCGACCACGACGCTGATCACGGTCAGGTCGTCGACATGCGCCGCCTGAGTGTCGGGAAGGTCGTCGATGACATCCACCATCGGGGATTCCCACATGGCCGCGAACGTGAGGAAGATCCATCTCCCCTTAAAGGCGTACAGGTCCACCGCTTGGCCGTAGGAGTCGGTGAGGGTGAAGTTGTCGACGACATCCCCCACGGCGAACATTCCAGTATCTTGCACTGGAAACGGCGCATCCCCGAGCAGATAATCCCCGTGCTCGTACGGATGAATGTACCGGTTGGTGATCGGGGTTTGCGAAGCGATCTCTTCCTCGTTGGTCCAGCCGTCGCCGTCCACGTCGGAGCCGGTGCTTAGGTCCGGAAGATCCGCACAGCCCCACACTGCCAGCGTCCACCAGACTCGGTGCATGCGACCCTCCGCTTCGTTGAACGTACCGAAACGGCGCGCGGCTGGCGATGACAGATCGATTCACGGAGGTGGTCGGTGCTCCGAACTCGGCCCCGTGACTTTCGCCAGGCCCTGTGGCATACCTGCCGCATGAACACCCTCCCCCGCATCCTACTCTGGTCGTCCTTTTTTGCCTGCCAGGCCGGCGTGAACGGCCACGATGCCGCGGATTCGACGACCGTGTTCTTCGCCGGACAATGGCATATGTACGCTGGCCAAGAGGAGATTCAAGGGCAACTTCATGCGGTGTCCGCAGACGGGTTGACGTTCACGCTTGCGGATCCGCCGATCCTGCAATTGCCGACCAATGGTTACTATGCAACGAATAACGTGGTGGACGGCGGTTCGCTGCGGTTGTTCGCGTTCAACGGGCAGGACGGTAACATTCGATCGTTCACGACGACCGATATGCAAGCTTGGACGGCGTCCGATGTGGCGCTGGAAGCGACGGATCTGGCCACGGACGGCACCGGCGTGCTGCAGGATTCGGCGGTGGTACGGTTGGCGAAGGATCGGTATTTGATGGTGTATGTGAGCGAGCTGCCCGTATGATCCAGCGCCAGGTGGTCTGCCCGCGCACGTGGGAGGAACTTAGCCAATTCGCCACCGACCAGGCGAGTTGCGATCTCTGCGGTGCTCGGTACGTGACCGCCGTTCATGACGCTGAGGCGATCGGTGAGGCCGCCATCCGCCGGGCACCGATCGCCGTCCCCAGGGAGCTGTTGGAGGCCGCCGAGGCGGCGTATGCCGGTAGCACCTCCCTCGTTCATTTGATCGGCACCCCTACGGCATGGGTGAACGCGATCCGAGCCGCATTGATGGCCGCGATTCAGGCGGAGCTCGGCCCCCGGGAGCCGTATGGATCCCACACCCTGTTCCTCGGCCCCGTGGAGTCGACGGGCACCGGATTCCGAGTATCGTTCGGTTTTCTCGACGACCGTGATTCGTTTTCCATGTACGACAAGAGCACGCTGTGGCGCGGAACGGCGGAATTTGCGGACCGCGACGGCACCGCGACCCTTGAACGTGCGGAAATGATCGTGGTGGATGCGGGTCACTACCACTATCACCCGCTCGGGGAGGTGCGTCGGCTGAACTCCTGACCGCTGCGGTAGCAACGAGTTGATCCCGTCCCGTCGAGTTCGTTACACTGTGTCCATGAACGGCAGCCTGCCCCTAGGCGCTTTTGAGCTCCTTCAGCCCTTTTCCAAAGGGGGCATGGGGGAAGTGTGGCGCGCCATCCACACCGCGACCGGATTGCCGGTGTGTGTGAAGGTCGTCCACCCGCAACACGCCAACACCCGCGAAGCGCGAACGTCTTTTGCAAGCGAAGTACGAGCGATTGCATCTCTCCATCACCCCAACGTCGCGACGGTTCTCGATCAGGGCGTGATCCCTGCTGCAACCGCCGATCGAAGCGAGGGTCGGCTGTTGGCGGGTTCTCCGTATGTTGCGATGGAACTTCTCGACGGAACCGTCGGCCGGTGGGCGGGGCGCATGAGCTGGGCCGACCTCCAACATCTGCTGTTGGAAGTGCTGGCGGGGTTGGCGTATGCGCATGCGGCGGGGATCATTCACCGGGATTTGAAGCCCTCCAACTTGTTGACCAGCGGTCGCCTGGGCGACAACCCCGTGATCAAACTGGCGGATTTTGGGATCGTCCACTGGATGGAAGGTCCAACGGATCCCAACGCCGCCATTGTGGGAACGCCTGAATATTTGGCACCCGAACAACGGGAAGGCCGCGAACGGGACTTTGGGCCGGCCACCGATCTGTACGCCTTGGGGATCACGGCACTGCGGTTGGCGTGGGGATCGGCCCAAGCCCCTTCTCCGAGCGACTATTTTCCGCCTGGTTTTGACGAATGGATCGCGCGAATGGTCCACCAAGACCCCAAATCGCGGTTTCCGACGGCGGCCCATGCGGCGCATGCGCTGCGCAGTTTCCGATTTCCGGACACCAAAATGCGGGTGCATTTGGTGCGCACGGACCGCGCGACGGTTGCACCGACCTTGCCCTGGATCCCCACCCAATCGCCGCGTTTGCCGACCGAAGATCGGATCACCCGGTTCCGGACGTTTTCGTTGGCGCCGCGTCCGTCCCGCTGGCCATCCGCGCGACCGATGCCGGTGGTGGACCCTCCGTTGGGTGAGGTGCCGATCGGAGAATTTCGGCCGGCGCCGACCCTTTCCCACGCGGGCCTGGGTTTGTATGGTCTACGGCGCACGCGGCTGGTCGGTTGCACCCGTGCAAAACAGACGCTCTGGGAGAGTTTAGGCCACGTGATCCGGGACGGCAACCTCCGGTTTGTCGCTGTCCAGGGTCCCGCCGGGGTCGGAAAAACGCGCTTGGTGGACTGGGTCGCACGCGCGGCGATGGAGCGCGGGGTGGCGTTGGCGTTGAGGGGCGCCCACACGCCGGATGCCGGTCATGGAGATGGCCTAGGGCCGATGTTGGAGCGGTTTTTTCGGTTGGACGGCGGATCCGAAGTAGAGCGCCGGCAATGGCTCGCCGACGCTTTGCCCCACTTGGAGCGCGGGGACCTCGACCCGCTGGTTCAGCTGACAAGTCCGAAGATCCAGTTCGAGGGGGCCGCGACCGAGCGGTATGCGCGCGCCGTGCGGGCGTTGAGGGCACTGCACCCTGCCCGGCCGTTGGTGTTCGTGCTGGAGGATGTGCACTGGGGTTCCGATCTGATCGGCTTTGCACACTATTTAGCGATGACAGACGCCCTGCCCGCGCTGGTGGTGTTGACGGTTCAAGACGAAACCTTGGCGGTGGCGCCGACGATCGAACACGAATTTCGAGTGTTGCAAGAGGTGGCGGGTTCCCGATGGACCCACCTCGACGTTGCTCCTCTAAATGAGGCCGAGCAACGCGAACTCATCCGCGATCTGCTGGGACTGGAGGCAAGCCTCGCAGCGGAGGTCGGCGAACGCGCGGCCGGCAACCCCCGGTATGCGATCCAGTTGGTCAGCGATTGGGTCCAACAAGGCGTGCTGGTGCACGGGGCGCAAGGGTACCGGCTGCGGCCCGGCGTTGAGCCTGAGTTTCCGCGCTCGCTGCGGGATGCTTGGGCGCACCGGGCGGCGTCGTTGGCCATGCGATGGACCGCGGACGTGCGCGCGGCTGTCGCGTTGGCGGCGATCCTAGGCCAAGAAGTCACGTGGGAGGAATGGGAGGTCGCTTGCCGGGAGTACGGCGTTTCGGTCGCCGACGATGCGATCGAAGATCTGTTGAACCTCCGGTTGGCGCGCCGCAGCCACGCGCAGCGCGGCTTCTCGTTTTCTCACGCGATGATCCGAGAGACCCTCAGTGAGATAGTAAACCAAGATGACTATCTGGTGATGTGCGCGGCGGCTGCACGTGCTGTGGAAGCGACGAAAGGAGGGCCGGATCGCTTGGGGCGCCTTTGGATGGAGGCCAAACAGCCGACAAAAGCCCTGCCCGCGGTCAAACAGGCGCACCGAACAGCCCTGTTGAGGACCGACAATCTTCGGGCGCACCATCTCCACGAACGGTGGGCGTCCATTTTGGCGGCTCTCGGGATTGGCGAACAGAGCGTCGAACACGTGGAATGGCTTCAGGCAGCGGGCCGCAACCGGACCGGGCCGGACCCCCTGGCGTCCGAGCGGGCAAACCTCCGCGCGCTGGAGCTGTGCGAGGTCGTAGACGTGCCCTCCGCACTCCATTGCAGCATCCAATTGGCAGTGGCCTCCCAATGGTTGAATGTCCACGAACGCCCCGACCGCGCCTTGGAAATTGTCGATCGCCTGCTTACCGTTCCCGATCTGCACCACCGAACCCGAGTGATCAGCGAGGATCTACGCGCTCGCTGTCTTTGGCGGGAGGCGCGTTGGACCGACGCCCGGGTAGCAAGCGACCGGGCCTTTGCGTCGGCGCTTGGCCAGAACATGGTGTTTACAGCGTTGTTTGTGATCGGAACATTGACCGATCCCTGCCCCTATTTGGTTCCAGTGCACGATCTGGAACGCTTGCTCGCCCGTGCGACCCCGGACGCTTCAGAGGGGGGAATTGTCCGAAGTGTTTACCACGACATCCGTGGCACTTTGGCGTACCTGCGACATGACCACGAGGCTGCCGTAGCGGAGTCTTTTGCGGCTCGATCGTTGGCGGAGCGGGGTGGGGCGCTGGAGGCCGTCGCTGACCTCGACCAGCAACTCGCCAACATCGCGCTACTCGGCCTCGGCGACCTCGAAGAAGCCCGTCGACGGGCGACCACTGCTGGCACCGTCCTCCGCGGCCTGAACCGCCAAGGCCGCATTCCGTGGGCATGGATCACCCGCCTCGCCGTCGCCGCTGGCCTGGAAGACTGGAGCGAATGGGCGCTCGCTCGTCGCGAATTGGACCTGTTTTCCTCGGTGCGCAAGAGCCGCGACGCCGGACTCACCCTGGACTACGCCGGTGATCGCGCCTTCGAAGCCGGTCGCCCCGACGACGCGCGTTATGCGTGGAGCCAAGCCATTCCCCATTTTGAGGCGGTTGGTGGCGCCGAACCCGCGGCCGCCGTAAAGAAAAAGCTTCAGCGTTTGGACCGCTAACGTCACTCAATGTGGATCTTCGCCCCTTCTGCGAGCAAAATCCGCGTGCCCCCTCCCCCTGGCTCTCGCTGCAGGATCGTGTGTCCCGCGATCCCCGCCGCATTGAAATCGGCTCGCACCCGATGGATTAGTGAGTTCAGATCGGTCCGCCCTTTTCCGGAGGCGGGGCCCCAAATCTTCGCCGCGAGCGCTTCATCCGGAACATAATCCCCTGGCCCATACGGGGCTCCAGGCCTTAACAATGCGGCGATCAGGTCCGCCCGGTAGTTCAACAGCTCGACCACCGCCTCCCGATCGGGCAGCTCCAACGCCACCTCCCCTCCCCGTGAACGAAACCGAATGCGCGCCGCGAGGACGGGCCCCGACGAAAGTGCCGCTTTGGTGGGCTCCGCCGCCCCCGGATCCGATCGGCGCAACACCAACACTTGGCCGCCATACTGGAGTTCGTCCCATTCTTCGAGCTCGAGGGTCCCGGCTTCCATCGGCTCGCCATTGACCGTCAACCCGGCGATCTGCGCCTTTAGTCCGTTCGGACCGGGATGCAGCTGAACCGCTGCCGGCGGCCAGCCCTCCAAAATCAAGTGGTCCGCGGGTCCTCCACCCACATGAAACGGAAACCGCGACAGACCGTGCATGGCCCCCCGATAATGGAGTACCCAAGGGATGCGGGCGGGCTTTTCTTCCGCTTCCACCTCGACCCGCAGATCGCAGCCGGGCACCTCCACCCGATCCCCATCGCCGATTTCGGTGGGGCCGCGGATCACCTGCCCATTGATTTTCGTGGCCCCGCGCCCCAGCGGCACATACTCAAAGCCCGTTTCCGTCGCCCGAAAAATTCCGTGGTACCGGCTGACTTCCTCGCGCGAAACGAAGATGTCGTTTTCGGGGTGCCGACCGAGGCGCACGCCCGCCGCGGAAATCGCTAACCGGGTCCCACTCTGCAACACCAGCCATGCCGTGACCAACCGCGCCCCCGACGGCAGCGTAACGTAAGGCTCGGGAACCACGGAACAGCTCCACAATGCAGCCCCCATTCGATTGGTGCACGGTTGATTTTATCGTAGGCCAGGGCGGCCACCGACGCGGTTGCAGATCGATTCACGGGGCGTGCCGGCGTTCCGCCGTCGGTCCATTCCGGGCTCGGGCCGTCGCCCTCGGTGCTTCGCACCGGCGCTACGCGCCGCCCTTCATGCACCTCACGCGATAGTAAAGTGCCTGTACTATCACCGTACCCCATGGGCGGGTGCAGCGAGCCCGGCACAGACAGAGTCAAGACGGTTCGTCACCCTTCCCCAGTCGCCACATCAGCCCCACCTGCAGGTTGACCGTCGGCCACTCGTTTCCCAAATCGCCTTCGCGGTCGCTGTCGAAGCTCGTGGAGCGCCAGATCGGTTGTTCCACCTGCAACTCCGGGAAAACTTCGAAGCGTGGGGAGGCGTGGATGCGGAGCCCCAACGAGGTGCCCGCGGAGACCTGGTTCGACCAGGCGCTCGCCATATCGCCCCACAAAAGAGACAGACCTGCAAAATACAACGTGTCTCGGCCGTAAACGGACACCACCAATTCATGGTCCTTCAGCGGGACCCCGATCAACACCGGCAGGCGAAAGTCCACGACTCCAGCCGTCGTGGTCGTGAGTCCGGGCAGCGCGGCCACGGCGCCTCCGAGGCCAGGGGCGATCGCCACTCGGGTTCCGCCCGACTCCGGCGGGGTCAAGAGCACTTTGGTCGTCCAGCGCGCGCCTTGGGTGCCACCGCGCACACTCATGTCGACCCGCGGGGACAGGCCAAATCGACCGGTAACGTTGGTCGATACGACCACATCGGACGTATCGATTTCCGGGGAATAATGAGCGCCAACCTCTGCGGACACCTGCCGACCACCAGCGCCCAAGGGTTCCACCGGTTCGAGCATTCCGGGCGTGGTACATCCCGACAATCCAATCCACCAAACGACGACAGCAAACCGCATGCGACCTCCGCACGCCATCTACTCGTCTGCCCCTCGGTGCCACGGTTAATCGGTGTTAAACACGACCGAGAGAAGTCCGCCTCGACCCACCCATCACGGCATTGTACAAGATTACCGGCGGTGAACCTCTGCCGGCGTGGGCCACTCGCGATGCTCACCAACACGGCAACCATGGCCGCGCCCGACGGCGCCGCAAAGAGTTCCAGTGGCTTCCGCACTCACGGAATCACCCTACCCGACCGCAGTTCCGCCAATTGCTCCGAGGTGATCCCGACAGTCAGCAGGACCTCATCGGTGTGCTGCCCCAACGCCGGCGGCGGACGATCGTACCGAACCGGCGTCTTCTCAAACTGAACCGGATTCGCCAACGTCCGCGTTCCATCCGCCTGAACGTGCACCGCATTCGCTGCGGGATGGTTCAATGCTTCAACGACATCGAGCACCGGCGCACACGGAATGTCAGCTGCCGACAACACTTCCAGCCAATGTTCTCGGGATTGCATAGCAAAGAGCTCCGACAGCTCTGCAATCAATACGTCCCGGTGCTTCACGCGATCCGCGTTGGTGGGGTGCTGCACTACCCAATCCACCCGCCCTAACATACCCGCCAACGCCGCAAACTGTGCATCCGTCCCTACAGCCACATTGAACCAGCCATCGGTCGCCTGAAACGTCTGGTACGGCACAATGTTCGGGTGCGCATTCCCTTTTCGGGTGGGAGCCTTCCCTGTCGCCAACGCATTCTGCCCTTGGTTGGCCAACCATGCGAGCTGTGTATCGAACAACGAAAGATCGATGTGCTGCCCTTCGCCCGTGCGATCTCGGTGTGAGAGTGCCGCCAGAATCGCCGTCGAAGCGTACATCCCGGTCATCAGATCGGCTACCGCGACTCCGGTTTTGGTAGGAGGGCCGTCCGGATCGCCGGTGATCGACATAACTCCGCCCATTCCTTGAATGAGCAGGTCATACCCCGGGCGATCCGCCCAGGCTCCATCCTTCGAAAACCCCGCAATCGAACACGTCACTAGTCGGGGATTTCCGAGCGATGTCCGATCCAGCCCCCACTTTTCCATCGTGCCCCGGCGGAAATTGTCGATCACCACATCCGAGGTCGCGGCGATCTTACGAACGAGGTCTCTCCCCTCCTCTTTCGACAGATCGATCGCCACACTGCGCTTGTTGCGGTTGGCGCATTGGAAGTAGGCCGCCCGCGGACCATCCTCCAAATCCAACCACGGCGGCCCCCAAGATCGGGTGTCATCCCCCGTTCCCGGCCGTTCAATCTTGATCACGTCGGCGCCGAGGTCCGCGAGCCATTGCGTGCACCACGGCCCCGCCAGCACCCGGGTGAGATCCAGGATTCGGAGGTGACCTAGCGAATTCACACCGAGAACGCCTGAATTCCCGTCTGGGCACGGCCCAAAATCAACGCGTGAATGTCGTGGGTGCCTTCATAGGTGTTGACCGCTTCGAGATTCATCACATGGCGGATGACGTGGAATTCGTCGGAGATCCCGTTGCCGCCGTGCATATCCCGCGCCATGCGCGCGATCTCCAACGATTTGCCGCAAGAATTCCGCTTGATCAGGCTGACCATCTCTGGCGCAAACCGGCCTTCGTCCATCAATCGGCCGACGCGCAGGCAGCCCTGCAGAGCGAGGGTGATTTCCGTTTGCATATCGGCCAATTTCTTTTGAATCAATTGGTTTGCCGCGAGCGGGCGCCCGAATTGCTTTCGTTCCAGCGTGTATTTCCTCGCCGCATGCCAACAGTATTCCGCGGCACCCAATGCACCCCAGGCGATCCCGTACCGAGCGCGGTTGAGGCAGGAGAACGGACCGGCCAGTCCTTTTGCCGAAGGAAGCCAGTTTTCATCGGGGACGAACACCTCGTCCATCACGATTTCGCCGGTGGCGGAGGCGCGCAGACTGAACTTTCCTTCCGTCTTTGGGGCGGTGAGCCCCTTCATCCCCTTGTCGAGGATGAACCCTCGGATCACACCGGCATCGTCCTTGGCCCACACCACAAACACATCCGCGATCGGCGAATTGGTGATCCACATCTTCTGGCCGCTGATCAGGTAGCCGCCATCGACCTTTTTAGCCCTGGAGCGCATGCCGCCGGGATCGGATCCGAAGTCGGGTTCGGTGAGCCCGAAACAACCAACCCACTCGCCGGTCGCGAGCTTGGGAAGGTACTTTTGCTTTTGGGCTTCGGTGCCAAAGGTATTGATCGGGTGCATCGTCAAGCTGGATTGCACACTC
>SXGS01275342.1_pt1 | contig 11891 bp, 16 predicted proteins | sample 3174681 | NCBI WGS metagenome assembly SXGS01 (sample SAMN11356861, study PRJNA531348) | freshwater metagenome | isolation source: freshwater sample F1-80 | place: China: Fuxian Lake, Yuxi | collected 2017-12-25 | reverse complement strand
TGCCGAGGAGGCGATCCTGATCCACCGCGAGCGGCGCGGCGGCCAGCCGGCGGTCAAGTCGCGCTGGCTTTGGCGGCTGGAGATGCTGACGCGCGGGGCCGACACCGAAGCGGCGCCGGTCACTCTGGAGACGCCGTCGCCGCACCTGGCCCTGGCTCGCGCGCTGATGGCCTCACCCAAACTGCTGCTGATCGACGAGCCCTCGGTCGGCCTCGCCCCGATCATGGTCAACCGGGTGATCGAGACCATCCGCCAGTTCAAGGACAAGCACCGGCTGACCATCCTGATGGCCGAGCAGAATTTCACCCAGGCGGTGAAGATCGCCGACCGCGGTTACGTCATCGTCCACGGCCGCATCGCCCATACCGGCACGGCCGCCGAGCTCAACGACAGCGATCTGATCCGGCGCTTCTATCTCGGGATGTAAGCCGGCGCGGAGCGCGCGGCGACGGCGCCCCGTCTTGTTCGCGCCGTTCGCGCGAACCGGATTGGGCGCGCGGCTGACAGCCCCGCGTTCGCTATTGCCGGCGAAAAGGTCTACACTCGGATCCAGCAGCACCGCTGCACCGCCGCTTGCCGTGCTCCCAGCCTTCGTCAACGAGGTCATCATGGACACGGCCACCGCGGACCGCCCCCACATCGTCGTCTGGATCGATAGCGCATCGACGCGGATCCTCGTCCAGAGTCCGGGAAAGCAGAGTCGCACCGTGGTCGAATCCGAGCACCGGGGACGCACGCCCGGCCGCATGACGGTCCGCCACGGTGGCGACAACAACCGCTACCTCGATGCCATCGTCGCAGCCCTTCCCGCGACCGGGGACATCCTGATCATCGGTCCGGACGGCATGAAGACCGAGCTGACCGACTACCTGAAACAGAAGGCCGCCGCGATCGCCGAACGCGTCTGCGGCGTCGAGAACACGACGGCCACCTCCGAGGGACAGGTCATGGCGCGGGCCCGCGCCCTCTTTCTCGGGGTCAAGCCGGCCGGCGCCTGAGAGAGCCCTCCCCCTGACGGCGGCGGAACCGGCGCTTCAGTAGCCCTCGCGCTCCAGCCGCTTGCGCAGGGTCTTGCGCGTCCGGCGTATGGCGTCCTTCTTTTCCCGCGCGGCGCGCTCCGAGGGCTTCTCGTAGGCGCGGCGGCGGCGCAGCTCGCGGAATACACCCTCGCGCTGCATCTTCTTCTTGAGCACGCGCAATGCGCTGCCCACGTCGTTGTCGCGGACGAAGACCTTCATCGGCGCCCTGCTGTTTCCGACGCAGGGCGCAGGCGCGCCCTCACACCCGCGCGGGCGGGCGTCGTCTCGTCAATGCGGCTGGATACCGTCGCCGGAGCGACGGTCACCCGGCCCGCAGATTGACGGCCGAGCTCTTGCCGTTCTTGGGGTTGATCTCGGTCTCGAAGTGCAGGCGCTGGCCCTCGTTGAGGCCCGACATGCCGGCGCGCTCGACGGCCGATTTATGCACGAACACGTCGGCCGAGCCGTCTTCCGGCTGGATGAAGCCGAAGCCCTTCGTGGCGTTGAACCATTTGACGGTACCGATAGCCATGGAAAACTCCTCCCAAGCTGTGCGCACCGCACGGCGGATACCGAACGGGTCAGACAACGATGTGGAGGGAAACCCGGACGGCCTGCAAAAGGGCTTCCGAGCGGGGCCGACCAAAACGAGGCGACCCCGGGATTATGGGCTTTCAGGGCCATCGGCACAAGACGGTGCCGCGGTAGCGGCCCCGTAGAGGCTTCTTTAAGCCCGCGAGGGTACAAAGCCTGCTATAGTACGCGCCGCTCTCCCCACACAGGTCTACGCTTTTGACCGATGCTTCCCCCGCGCCCGCGTGGCGCGATCTCGTTCGCCCGTATTCCGCCGCTGTCACCCGCCGCAGCCTGACCCAACTGCTGGTGACCGCGGCGGTATTCCTGACGACGACGGCCGGGCTGATCACCGGTCTCTATTTCGAGCTCTGGTACGCCTTCATCCTCGCCGTCCCCGCCGCCGCCTTCCTCGTGCGGCTGTTCCTGATCCAGCACGATTGCGGGCACGGCTCCTACTTCCGCCAGCGCTGGGCCAACGGCCTGCTGGGCAGCGCGCTCGGCCTGCTGACCCTCACACCCTACGCCTTCTGGCGCGACCGCCACGCCACCCACCACGCCACCTCGGGCAATCTCGACCGCCGCGGCTTCGGCGACGTGGTCACCTTCACCGTGCGCGAATACCTGGCCCAGCCCTGGTGGCGCCGGCTGGCCTACCGTTTCTATCGCCACCCGCTGGTGATCTTCGGCCTCGGGCCGACCTGGCTCTTCGTGCTGCGCCATCGCATCCCCACCGGCCATCCCTGGCGCGAGTTCCGCGAGTGGCGCAGCGTGCTCGGCACCAACGCCGCACTCACCCTGGTGCTGGTGGTCATCGGCCACACGATCGGCCTCGGGCCGTTCCTGCTCGGCTACGGCCCGGTCTTCCTCGCCGCCGCGACGATCGGTGTGTGGCTGGTCTACGTCCATCACCAGTTCGAGGACACCTACTGGGAGCACCAGGCACGCTGGCAGTTCCGCATCGCCGCCGTGCAGGGCTCGTCGATGTACGACCTGCCGCGCTTCCTGCACTGGCTGACCTGCCATATCGGCCTGCACCACCTCCACCACCTGTCGAGCCGGATCCCCAACTACCGGCTGCGCGAATGCCTGGAGCGGCACCCCGAGCTGCAGCGCGTGCGCCGCCTGTCGCTGCGCGAGAGCCTCGGCTGCGCCCGCCTGGCGCTATGGTGCGAGGAACGCCGCAAGCTGGTGTCGTTCAAGACGGCGCTCAAGAAGGCGGCGTGAGGGCGTAGAGCCCCAGCGGATCGCCGTTCCAGCTACTCCCCACTGGCGGTCACGGGTTTAGGTCGCTAGACTTTCGCCCTTCGGTTGCGTAATTCGTCACCAAGAATCGGCCTCACCCTGAGGTGCGAGCCCGCCAGGGCGAGCCTCGAAGGGTGTCGTCATGCTTCGAGACGCCGTGCTGCGCACGGCTCCTCAGCATGAGGTTGAATTTCTCCGGAGCGCCTTTACGCGAATGCTACGCATTCACTGCGGCGCTATCGCGCAATGCCAGCATTGCGCTGGTCGAAGAACATGATCTGGTTGATGCGCCAGTCGTCCAGGTAGGCGTTGTGGTCCGCGATATAGCCGCCGTGCATCTGGTGGCCGTTGAAGACGACCAGCTGGTTTGGTTTTGCCGGGATGACCCGCCTGCTCATACGCGACACGTCGTAGAGCAGGTTCTCGCTCTCGGTGTTGGGCACCTCGGCCTTCTCGTAGAGCGCCGTGCCGCCCGAGCAGACTTCGTCGATGTAGACGAGGCAGTTGTAGCGGAAATCGGTGTGCGGATGATGCTGCTGCGTGTCGGGGATGTCCCGGCGGATGGTCCGGTAGTAGTTGAACTCGTAGAGATGGTTGATCAGCTTGAGGTCGTCCTGGTCGCGGAAGAAGAAGCGGATGTAGGAGAGGACCTGGTTGACGCCGTTGAAGGCCCGCTCGGTCACCCAGTGACCGGGAATGCTGGGCCGGCAATCATAGTAGTCGACGAAGTTCCGGCCCTCGGGCGACCACTTCCAGCGCGGCACGGACATGTTGCTGAGAACCGTGCGCACGCCCGCGAAATCGGCGAACCAGTTGTCGACGATCAGGACGCCGTCCTGGAAACGCACCTCGGGCTCGCTGCTCGGCTGGAACAGCTCCTCCGGAATGAACGGAATGATCATCGAGAACCTGGGCGTTTTTTTGTAAGCCGCGCGGCATGAAGGCGGCGCGCCGAATCCTGTACGCAAGGGTGATCGGCACGGACCACCTACGTTCCGCGCGTGGTGGTCGCGCCACAAGCTATAAGGAACACTGTTCGACCAAAGGCGTTGGCCGAAAGACGAATGCCGCCGGTGCGCCCCTGGGGTGAAGTACCTAGGTGTTCCCTGGAGCGAGACTGATTCGCTCGAGTCGTCGTGACGACTCAAAGGCCGGGAGTTAACCAGCGCGAGCCCGGTCCTCTTGCGCCGGTCGCGGGCCTTGAGGGCCCTTATCGCACCTGTCTGACAAACGCGTCGAAACTGTCGAAGGGATCGAACCACAGCCCCGGATCGTCACGCTCCGCCAGGCCCGCGGCGCGGTGCTGGGTGTTGCATTCGGGCGTGTAGGCGCCGATCAGCGCCCGCTCCAGCGCCCGGCGCTCGCTTGCCGTGCCGCCGAAGGGCATGGCGTAGACATGGCGCGCGCCGAGCCGCCGCGCCTCGGGCCAGATCTCGTGCCCGGGCAGGCGGGCGGCGAAGCTCGTGGTCTCGCCGATATAGAGCAGCTTCGCCGGCCAGGCGACGAAAGCGTAGAGCCCGGCCACCGCATTCCACGGCAGGCCGGGGAAGCAGCGGCGAAACTCGTAGACCGCCTGGTCGAGATGCAGGTGAAGAAAGAGGGTCGGGGAGCGGCGGGACATCAGTGACGGCTTTCCCAAGCCGTCGCGTCAGCTCTCGCCCGAGAGGCGGGCGAGATCGGCCAGCGTGCCGTCGATCAGCCGGCGGCGCCGCGGGTCGCGGGCCTCGGCGGTGGTGGCGAAGAGGTTGATCAGGTAGCGCGCCTTCTCCGCCGCCTCGGTCCAGCTCTGCGCCGGGGCGGCGTCGAGCATGGTCTCGAGCTCGGCCTGGCGCTGGCGCAGCTGCTCGTATTGCAGCTCGACGGCCTGGCGGTGGCGGCGCAGCTCGGTCGATTTCAGCTCCTGCATCCCGCGATGCGTGTCGAGATCGACCGGGGTCTCGGTGCTCACGCGCTGGCGGCCTTGGCTTTCTTGGCCCGCGGCTTCTTGACCGGCTCGGGCGGCAGCGTCGCCTGATGCGCCAGGCGCGCCGCCTTCAGCTTGTCCGAGCGGTCAGCGAACTTGGCCTTCTGCTGATCCATGATCTGCTTCCATTCCGGCGTCTTGGTCTCGGCCATCGTCCTGCCTTTCCTGGTGACCCCCACACCATACCACCCCTGGACGCCCGGCGGTGAACGCGTTCGGAGATCGTCCGACCGTGTTACCGCGGCCGAGGCCTGGATTATACATTGTGTCTTTGCGGTGGCGGCGGCGCCGGCCGATCTTAACTCATTCAATTAAAAAGAAGAATTACGTGCAATTCGCGCCCTGATATATCCAATGTGTCTATTATGTTTTTTCACTTAGCCGAGCTCCTTCCGGTACTGGACGAAGCCGGAGCGGCTGGCAACCCTGTCGTAGAGAAGCATGGCGGTGGCGTTGGTCTCGTGCGTCATCCAGTAGACCCGCGGACTGCCCGCCTCGCGGGCGCGGGCATAGACCGCCTCGATCAGCGCGCGGCCAACGCCCTGGCCGCGCGCCTCGGCAGCGGTGAACAGGTCCTGCAGGTAGCAGTTGGGGCCGATCATCATGGTGCTGCGGTGGAACAGGTAATGCGTGATCCCGAGCAGCTGACGGCCCTTCTCCGCGACCAGGCAATGCATGGGCTCGTAGTGGTCGAAGAAGCGCTGCCAGGTCAGCCTGGTGATCTCGATCGGCAGGGTGCGCTTGTAGAAGGTGTTGTAGCCCTCCCACAGCTTCAGCCAGCTCTCGTAGTCGTCCGGCCGCGCCGGCCGGACAGTGAATTCGGCCATCGCTCAGCCCTTCAGGCAGCCGCGCAGGAAATCGGAGCGCTGGGTCGCCGCCTGCATCAGCAGGTTGGTGTCGCCGCCGGCCAGCACCATGCGCATGCCCATGCCGATATAGCGCTTCATCAGCTCCTCCGCCGCCACACCGCCCATGCCGGCATGCTTGCCGTGCTTCTTGCACGCCGCGATGACCTTCTCGTAGGCGGCGACGATGCGCGGGTTGCCGACATCGCCGGGAATGCCCATGGCCATGGCCAGGTCGTTGGTGCCGATCAGCAGCACGTCCACACCGGGGACCGAGGCGATGGCGTCGGCGTTCTCCACCGCCTGGGGCGTCTCGATCATCACCGTGATCAGGGTGGCGGCGTTGAGCTGCGCCGTCACCTCGCCGGTCTTCACCGGCTTGAAGCCGGCGGCGGGAAAGGGTGTGGCGACGGAGCGATGCCCGGCCGGCGGATAGCGGAAGCGGGAGACGCATTCGCGGGCCTCGGCATGGGTGTCGACATGCGGCATGACCACGCCCAGCGCGCCGCCGTCGAGCAGGCGTGTGGCCATGCCGTACTGGCCCTCGGGGACCCGCACCAGCGGGGCGATGCCGGCGTCGAGTGCGGCCACCGAGATCTGCGCCGCGATGTCGATGTCCATGGTGTTGTGCTCGAGGTCGATGAACAGCCAGTCGTAGCCGCAGTCGCGGGCGAGGCGCGCGATGTCGACGCTGCGCGCCAGGCGCAGGCCGATGCCCAGGGCGAGCTCGCCCTTGTCGAGCCGCTCGCGCGTCACGTTGCGGATGGTCATCGTCTTCTCCCTCTTGTTCGGCGCATCTTAGCCGCCGCTTCACCGGCCTTCCATCGACGGCCCCTCTTTGTGGCGCTTGACTTCAGGGCGATAAAGGCGCTGTTGGGGGTGGTTCGAGGAGACTCTCTCGCTCTACCGTTGCTACATCCTGACCGCGACCAACCGCATCGCCCGTGTCGAGGTCGGCGAGAATGCCAACGACACCGAGGCCGTCGCCTGGGCCTCTGGACTCGTGGCGGCGAACCCCGAGCATCCGGCGATCGAACTCTGGGAAGGCATGCGGGTGGTTCACCGCCAGAGCCGGGCGGGCGATCCCAATCCGCCCGTGCCGCTGACGCCCTACCAGTTCGCCACCTAGAAGCCCCGCTTCACGCCCGCCATTCTTTCAAGCACGGCGCAGACCGCGGCCGTGTCGTGCTCGGCGTGGCCCTGCTTCAGCGCCTGGGCGTAGATCGGCAGGGTCGCGTCCATCATCGGAATTGGACAGCCGACGGCCCTGGCATACTCGCCGATGATCGTGAGATCCTTGTGCCAGGTCGAGACCCGCATGGTCGGCTCGGCCCAGCGTCCCTCGGCCATAACCGGCCCGCGCACCTCGAGCATGCGCGACCCGCCGGCCCCCGGCGGCACCACCTTGAGGATCGCCTTGGGGTCGAGCCCCGCCTTCATGCCGAGGACCAGCGCCTCGGCCGCCGCGACGTTGTGGATGGCGACCAGCAGATTGGCCACGTATTTCATCTTGCTGCCGTTGCCGAAGGGGCCGAGGTCATGCGCCTCGCGGGCGAAGCCGAGAAAGACCGGCATCAGGGCGGCGATCGCGGCGCTGTCGCCGCTGGCATAGACCGAGAGGTCCTTTACCTTCGCCTGGGCGCCCGTGCCGCTCAGCGGACAGTCGAGCAGGATGTGGCCGGCTTCGCGCAGCCCGTCATGGGCGCGCTGTTTGCCTTCGAGGGTGAAGGTGCTGAGCTCGGCGACAATGCGGTGGGGCAGTTTCGCGGCGGCGATGGCAGCGACGCTCTGGTCGAGTGCTTCCTCCGTGGGCAGGCTGGTGAGCAGCATCTCCGTGTCCCGCGCCACGGCCACCGCGTCGCCCCCGAGTTTCACTCCGGCCGCCTCGGCCTCGCGCCGGCGCTCCTTGTCGATATCGTGGCCGATCACCATGAAACCGGCCTTCACCAGGTTGGCGGCGATCGCCCCGCCCATGATGCCGAGGCCGACGAGGCCGATGGTCCTGCTGGTCATGTGTCTTCGCCTTTGCCCTTGGTCACGGCCATGATAGTAATCGCGGGATAAACAAGAGCACAGGGGAACGGGGTTCCATGTCCAGCGTCACGCTTGCCCAGGCCGCGACTATCGTCGACGCGGCGCTCAGAAAAGGCCGCGACACGTCCTGCGCGCCGCTCACCGTCGCCGTGCTCGATGCCGGCGGCCATCTCGTCTGCTTCAAGCGCGAGGACAAGTCGGGAATCCTGCGCTTCGACATCGCCTACGGCAAGGCCTGGGGTGCGCTGGGCTTCGGCTTCGGCAGCCGCGAGCTTGGCAACCGCGCCGCCAAGCAGCAGATGTTCTACACCGCCATCGCCGCCGCCTCGGGCGGACGCGTGGTGCCCGCACCCGGCGGCGTGCTGATCCGCGACACGACCGGGGCAGTCATCGGCTGCGTCGGTATCTCCGGCGACACCTCCGACAAGGACGAAGTCTGCGCCGTCGCCGGCCTCGAGGCCGCGGGCCTGAAGGCCGATCCGGGAGCCCCCGCGCAATGATCGGAGTGGCCGCATGACCACGGTACAGCGCGCCCCGCGCCGCGCGGCCAAACCCCGCCTGCGCAGCAGCAACGCCCGGGCCCGCACGGCGTCGGCCGCCAAGAACCCGACGCGCCAGCGCCTGAAACCGGCGGACCGCGAGAAGATGATCGTGGCGGGTGCGGTGCATTTCTTCGCCGAGGTCGGCTTCGAGGGCCAGACGCGCGAGCTCGCCCGGCGCCTGGGCATCACCCAGCCGCTGCTCTATCGCTACTTTCCCTCCAAGCAGGCGCTGATCGAGCGGGTCTACAGCGAGTTCTTCGTCAACCGTCTCGACGCGCGCGACGAGGCGGCGCTGGTCGACCACTCCGTCCCCTTGCGCGAGCGCCTGACGCGCTTCTACCTCGCCTATGCGCGCCGCACCGTGACCTACGAGTGGGTGCGCATCTACATGTTCTCCGGCCTCAAGGGTGTGGGCCTCAACGCGCGCTACCAGAAACTGCTGCGTAGCCGCGTGTTCACGCCGGTGATCCGCGAGATCCGCCACGATCGCGGCCTGCCCATGCCGCCGGCGGTCCCCCTGACCGAGGCCGAGTTCGAGCATGTCTGGGACCTGCATGCCAGCATCTTCTATCTCGGCGTGCGGCGCTGGATCTACGGCATGGAGTGGCCGGAGGAGCTGGAGAGCGCGGTCAGCCGTCGCGTCGCCGCCTTCCTCGACGGCGTGCCGCATGTCATCGAGACGCTGCTGCTGAGCGACAGGAAGGGCCCTGCCGCCACCTGATGCGTGGGACGGCTTGTTCTTGACTGCCCACCCCCAGCGGGCAATGATCGGCTGATAAATTAAATAGAAACGCTCTAAATAAGGGTCTGGGGAAGCGCCGGATGCTCAACGCGGCAATCATCGGCCTCGGCTGGTGGGGGAAGGAAATCGTCCGCTCCGTCCAGGGCAAGTCCAAGCGCCTGCGCTTCGCCCGTGGCGTCTCCAAGGAACCCGACACGGTCAAGGGCTTCGCCGCCGAGCACGGCTTCGTGCTCTCGACCGAATACGAGGACGCGCTGCGCGATCCGCAGATCGACGCCGTGGTCCTGGCCACCCCCCACTCCCAGCACCTGCCGCAGATCGAGGCGGCGGTTGCCGCCGGCAAGCAGGTGTGCTGCGAGAAGCCGCTCGCCCTGTCGAAAGCCCATGCCGAGCGCGCCGTCGCCGCTTGCGCCAGGGGCAAGAAGGTGCTGGGTGTGGGCCACAACCGCCGCTTCTGGCAGCCGATGGTGGAGATCAAGCGCCTGCTCGATACGGGCGCGCTCGGCACCGTCATGCAGGTCGAGGGCAATTACAGCACCGACTGGCTCAAAGACGTACGGCCCGGCGATTCCTGGCGTGCCTCCCCTGATGAGGCGCCGGCCGGTGGCATGACCGGCATGGGCATCCACATCGTCGATTCCTACGTCAACATGTTCGGCCCGGTCGCCGAGGTGCACGCCGCCGTGGCCAGGCGCCTGCTGCCCAACCCCACCGGCGACACGGTGAGCGTGCTGCTCAAGTTCAAAAGCGGTCTGATCGGCACCCTGGCCACGACCATGGTGACGCCGTATCTCTGGCGCTATCACGTGCTGGGCTCGCATGGCTGGGCTGAATCCCGCAGCGAGTTCCACCTGGTGACCCGCAAGCGTGGCATGGAGACGCAGCACACCGAGTACCCGCCGCTCGATTCGGTCCTGGTCGAGTTCGAGGCCTGGCTGGACGCGATCGAGGGCAAGCCCTACCTGTTCACCGGCGAGCAGATCGTCCAGACGGCGGCAACGCTCGAGGCGATCTTCAAATCGGCCGAGAGCGGCAAGCCAGTCGTGGTCGCCTGAGCTATTCCGCCGCCTTCTCGCTGCCCAAGGCGGCGTTGACTGCCGGCATCACCTTCTCCGCCATCAGCTCCATCGAACGCTTGGCGAGGCGCGCATCGACCCAGTCGTGACCGGGATAGAGCAGCGTGCCGAAATCGCCCACCGTGTCACGGAACTTGAGGATCTGGTCGACCACCGAGTTGACCGTGCCGCACAGCACCAGTGAATCCGTGACGTAGTCGAGGGTCACTGCCGAGTCCGGCATGGCGCGGTCCTGCTTGAACAGTTCTGGCCTGCCGTTGGTGATCAGCTTGGTCATCAGCTGCTTGTAGTAGAAGCGGTAGGGCGATTTCTCGCCCTTGCCGTACTCCTTGGCCGTCCTGTCGTCATCGGCCACGAAGATCGAGCGCGCCACGCGCCAGTCGCTCGACTTGGCGGATTGCCCGACATTCTCGCGGCCCTTCTTGTACATCGGCCAGTGCGAGGCCACCCAGGGCGGCTGCAGGAAGTTGGCCGAGATCGGCAGCCAGCCGCGCTCGGCGGCGGCCATGACGCCCTTGGAGAAGGGCGCCACCACGGTGACGAAGATCGGCGGGTGCGGCTTCTGGAACGGCTTGACGATCGAGCCCTGGCCGATCGCCTTCATCGTCGTCTTCTCGGTCGAGAAGTTCCAGAATTTGCCGGTGCGGTTGTAGGGCGCCTCGCCGCTCCAGATGGCCAGGATATGGTCGATGGATTCGACGAACATCGCCGTGCGGTCGTTGCCGAGATTGCCGAAGATCTCGGCGTCCGACAGCAGGCCGCCCGGCGAGATGCCGAAATAGAAACGGCCCTCGAGCATGTTGTCGACCATGGCCACCTGCGCCGCCACAGCGGCCGGGTGGTTGTTGGGCAGGTTGACCGTGCCGGTGCCCAGCTTGATCTGCTTCGTGTCGTGGATCAGCGAGGCGATGAAGGTCAGGCAGGAGGTGATGGTCTCGGCCAGGTCGGTGACGTGCTCGCCGACGAAGGCCTCCGAGTAGCCGAGCTTGTCGGCCAGCAGGATCGCCTCGCGGTCCTCCTTCAGCGTCTCGACGTAGTTTCGCGACGGCGGGTGCAGCGGCATGGTGAAATAGCCGAGCTTCATCGCACGCCTCCCAGGGCCTTATTGTTCAGACGATAAATAATACCCCGACCGGGCCCTGCGGGCAACCGGCCGCCGGGACCTATTTCGCAGCCCTGGCCGCCTTGTACCAGTCGAGGATCTGCTCTCCGGTCCACAGCACGGCGCCCTCGTGACCTTTCACATAGTCGAGCAGCTGCTCGAAGTACTTGATGCGGTGCGGCACGCCCGTGAGGTAGGGGTGCACGCTGATCGCCATCACCCGGGTGATCGTCTCACCGTCCTGGTGCAGGCGGTCGAAATGGTCGATGCCGCGCTTGAGCATGGCATCCGAGGGGTGGTTCTGCAGCGCCATGATCGGGATGTCGTTGGTCTCCACCGTGTACGGCACGGAAACCACCGGCCCGGCCTGGGTGGCGATCTCCACCGGCTGATCATCGAGCACCCAGTCGGCGACGTACTCGACGCCCTCTTCCGCCAGGATATCGATGGTCTCGTAAGTCTCGGTCAGGCCCGGGCTTTCCCAGCCGCGTGCCTTCCTGCCGGTGAACTTCCTGATGGCGTCGAGCGTCTGCCGGATGGCCGCGCGCTGGTCCTCGACCTTGTGCATCGGCCCCTGGACATAGCCGTGGCCCATGAACTCCCAGCCGGACTCGAGCGCCGCCCTGGCGACGCGCGGATAGGTCTCGCAGACGATGCCGTTGATCGCCAGAGTCGGCACGATGCCGCGCCTGGTGAGCGCCTCGTGGATACGCCAGAAACCGACCCGCATGCCGTATTCGTGTCAGGCCC
>SXGS01034747.1_pt1 | contig 11891 bp, 8 predicted proteins | sample 3174681 | NCBI WGS metagenome assembly SXGS01 (sample SAMN11356861, study PRJNA531348) | freshwater metagenome | isolation source: freshwater sample F1-80 | place: China: Fuxian Lake, Yuxi | collected 2017-12-25 | reverse complement strand
GAAGCCGAGGAAGTCCGCCTCGTAGATGGCGTTCAGCACCTCGACCAGGGCCCGCTGGACGATCTTGTCCTCCAGCGCGCTTCATCGTGGCGGGCCTCTCCATCGAGTATCCGCGGAAGGCGCGCGGTACGATCACCGCCACCTCCTACATCGAGCCCATCGGCGCGAGCGAGCGGCGCGAGTACGCGATCCCCGTGGAGATGTGCGAGGCCTCGGGCGAGGTGGTCGCGCGCGCCACGTTGCGCACCCTCGTGGGCCCGAAGCCGCGGACGTGAGGCTGCGGGCCGGCTGCCCCTGGTCCCCCTAGTCCGGGGCGGCGGGGGTGACGCGCGCCGGCGCGGGCGTCTCGACCACGCCATCGTCCGTGAGGGCCCACACGTGAAGGGGGCGCTGTCGTCCGCGAAGGGTGCGCTCGCCCAGATCGACCAGGCCTGCGAGCAGCGAGCGGCTCTCCTCACCTGTCTCGCGGGCGACGGCCGCGAGGAGGTCCCGGCTCACCACGAGCGACGCGCCCAGATCTCGTGTGGCGGACTGGAGGCGGCTGCCCGTGTTGACCGTGTCGCCGATGACGACGAACGCCGCGTTGCGCTCCTTGCCGAGATCCCCGAGGACCGCCGGGCCCCAATGTACCCCGATCCCCATCCGGATCGGCGCCTCCCCGCGCGCCTCACGGGCCTCGTTGAGCCCCGCGAGCGCGCGTAGCATCGCCCGCGCGCAGGCGAGGGCGAGCGTCGCGTCGCGCCCCGACGGTGTGGGCACGCCGAACGTCGCGAGGAGCGCATCGCCGATGTACTTCTCGAGGTTGCCACGGTCGTCCATCGCGGCCAGGAAGAGGTGCGACGCCCGCACTTGGTCGCGGTGCTCCCGATGTCCCCGAGGAGGTCGCGCGCGTCCTCCGCGGCGGCGGCGCCCTTGGCACCCGCGTGGCTGGCGACCTCGCTCACGCTCTCCGCCAGCTCCTTCACGAGGTCCACCGTCACGCTCGAGAAGTTGTTCACGAAGTTGAGCGGGTTCCGGAGCTCGTGGGCGATGCCCGCGGTGAGGGTGCCCAGCGACGCGAGCTTCTCCTGGATGATGATCTGCTGCTGCATCGTCTGGATGCGGTCCAGGCTCGCGCGGAGCTCGTGGTTCTTGTGCTCGAGCTCCAGCGTCCGCTCCGCGACCTTCTGCTCGAGCGTCCTCGTGTGCTCTCCGAGCTCCTCGTACAGCCGCGCGTTCTCGATCGAGATGGCGACCTGTCCGGAGAGGTGGGTCAAGACCTCGAGGCGCGCGTCCGTGAACACGCCGGGCGCGAGGTTGTTCTCGAAGTAGAACACGCCGATGAGACGCTGCTTGTGCAGGATCGGCGCGCAGAGGACGGAGCGGGGCCTCCGGTTGGCGATGTAGGGGTCCTTGCCGAACAGGCTGTCCTCCTCGGCGCTCGACAGCGCGACGGGGCGCTTCGTGCGCGCGACGTACTGCACGAGCGTGAGGGGGAGCGTGGCCTTGGCGTCCGCCGCGGCACGTCGGCCGACGTGGACGCGCCCAGCCCCCGCCTCGGCCTCGAGGTGGAGGACCCCGTCGCGGTCGAGGAGCAGCGTGCCCGTCTCCGCGCCGACGTTCTCGATCACGATGCGCATGAGGGTCTCGAGGAGCTTGCCGAGGTGGATCTCGCCCGCGAGCGCCTGGGAGGCCTTGAGGACCGTCACCAGGTCGAGCGACCCACCGTCGGCCGACGTGGTGGAGACGCCGTGCGTCGAGGAGGTCAGGGTCCCGGGGCGCCGCCGTGACGTCACGGTCTCGAACACGAGGTGAGGGTCGGCCGCCTGCATCGCCGCGCACTTGCCCCCCGCGCCCCAGCGCTCGTAGGCGAGGTACGCCGCCGTCCGGTAGTGGCGTGCGACCTCGTCGCTCCCCAGCGCCGCGTGGAAGCGCGACGCGAGCTCGAAGCCGAGGGCCTCCTCGTGGAGGTAGCCGTGCTTCCTCGCCCCCGCGATGGCACGATCGTACAGCGGGACCGCGCGCAGGTGCTCTCCTGCGACCCGCGCGCGCTCGGCGTGGACGAGGTCGAGCTTGTGCTGGTTGTTCGCGGGCTGGTGCTCGGCCCACGTGGTGAGCTTCGCGATGTTCTCGTCGACCTTGGCGAGGGCCTCGGCGCGCGCCTCCCCGTCCAGCGTCGGCGCCAGGGCGAGCAAGGACAGCGACTGGTAGAAGTTCTGCTGGACGCCGCTCACGAAGCCGGCGACCGCCATCAGGAGGCCCTCGGCCTGCTTCGCGCTCGCGGCCGCCCCGGCGTGGTCGCCGTAGAAGTACCGCATCATCGCCCGCGCCTGGTGCATCGAGAAATGCACCGGGAGCATCTGCCCGAGCTGCTCCGCGTCGGTGGTCTCGTCGAAGGCCTCTCCGACGAGCAGATCGTGGCGCACGTCGCTTCGCCGGAGGGCGAGGGCGAGCTGCCGCCAGACCCGGATGTAGTTGTACCCGTACTCCTGCTTGAGGTCGCGCGACAGGTCGACGTATTGCGCGAGGCGAGCCTCGGCGGTCGCGAGCTCGTCGCCGGCGAAGAAGTAGTACGTGGAGTAGTGGACCGCGTTGTACCCGGCGTACTCCACGTCCCCCGTGTCGATGCCGATCTTCACCCCGTGGAGCAGCGGCTCGAGCGTCTCGCGGACGTGCCGCTTCCAGTGGTGCACGAAGATGTAGACCAGCGCGTACACCTTCGACTCGAGCTCGGTCGCCTGGAAGCGCTCGAGGAGCTGCAACGACAGCTCGCCGAACCGGAAGCCGACGTCGTAGTTGCCGAGCACGCCGGCCATGATCAGGGCGTACAGGGACATCGCGTACGCCGCGATCCGCGAGCTCCCGTGGCGGACCGTCAGCCGCACCATCGTGAAGGACACCGACGGGAGGAGGCCCGGCGCCGCGATGTAGACCGCCGGCATCGACGACATGAGGATGCGCATGGCGGCCAGGTACCGGGCGTCGGTCATGGCCGGCAGCGCGGAGATCGCCTCGGGGTCGAGGTCCGCCGGGAGCTCCTCCGTGAGGGGGACCTCGAGCATCTCGAGCACCTCCTTCACGGTGTCGATCGCCGCCTGCATCCGGTTCTGGAGCACGTAGTACTGGATGCGCGTCTCGTAGACGCGGATGCGGTCGAGGACGCTCCGCGCGTGCTCCACCACGATCCTCGAAGCCGTCTCGGCCTCTTCGAAGTCGAGGCTCAGGTACTCGAGATCGACGACCTCGGTGTAGAGGTCGAGCGCAAGGTCGTACCTCTCGCTCCAGGCCCCTTCGGGCAGGAAGGCGACGCCCGCGCGCGCGCACTGGAGCGCGGGGCCGTAGGCCGTCGACGCGCGCGCGCGTCGGGCCGCCCGCAGGTTGAGCGAGGCCGCGTCGTACCGCTCGGCGGGGTCCACCACATCGGCGGCGCCGAGGTTGACGTGCGCCACGATGTCGTAGATGCGCTCGTCCAGGGCGTCCGCCGGAGCGCCGTCGCGGAGGAGCCGACCGAGCTCGCGGTGGATCCCCCGGCGCTCCCCCTCCGGGATGAGCGTGTAACAGGCCTGCTGCACGCGATCATGGAGGAACCGCGCCCGGATCGCGTGCGCGTCGAAGTCGTCCGAGGCGCGGGCGGCCTTGTAGTCGTCGCCGAGCGGGACGACGAGGCCAGCCTCGAATCCCCTCCACAGCGCGTCGGCCGCGGCGCGCGGGCTCGCTCCGTGGAGGCGCGCGAGGGTCGCGAGATCGAACTGGTTCCCGATGCAGCCGGCGAGCTGGAGGATCCGCTGCGTGCCGGCGTCGAGCAGCTGGATCTTCCCGACCATGAGGTCGACGACGTTGTCGGTGATGCCCAGCCTCTCGAGCCCGGCCATGTCCCAGCGCCAGGTGCCGGACGCGTCGAGCTCGAGGAGGCGCCGCTGGTGGATGGACGTCAACAGCTGGATGAGGAAGAACGGGTTCCCGTGCGTCTTCCGGGTCGCGAGGTCGGACAGCGGGCGCGTCTCCTCCACGCTCGCATGGAGGGAGTCGGCGACGAGCTCGGCCACGTGCTCCGGGCCGAGGGGGGCGAGCGCGATCGTGCGCACGCGGTCCCGGGCGCCGCCGAGTTCGCTCAGCATGATCATGAGGGGGTGGCTCGCGTCCACCTCGTTGTCGCGGTAGGCGCCGATGAGGAGGAGGTTCCTGATCTCCGCGTCGCCCAGGACCACGCCGATGAGGTTGAGCGACGCCGCGTCGGCCCACTGGAGGTCGTCCAGGAAGAGGCACAGCGGATGGTCCTCGGTGGCGAAGACGCGGATGAAGCTCTTGAACGCGAGGTTGAAGCGGTTCCTGGTCTCGCTGGCGCCGAGCTCGCGGATGGGCGGCTGCTCGCCGAGGATGAGCTCGACCTCCGGGATGACGTCGACGATCACCTGGCCGTTCGTGCCGAGCGCGCCGAGCAGCTTCGTCTTCCAGGCCGCCAGCTCCTCCTCGCTGCCGGTGAGGACCTGGCGCACGAGGGCCTGGAACGCGAGGATCATCGACGCGTAGGGGACGTTGCGGGCGAGTTGATCGAACTTGCCGGCGATGAAGAAGCCACGGCGCTCCGTGATGGGCTTGTGGACCTCGTTCACGATCGCGCTCTTCCCGACGCCGGAGTAACCCGCCACGAGGACGAGCTCGGTCCTCCCCTCCGGCTCGGCCACGCCCTCGAACGCGGAGAGCAGGCGCGCGACGTCGTCGTCACGGCCGTACAGCCGCTGGGAGATCTGCAGTCGATCGGGACGATCCCCCTGGCCGGCGACGAACCCCGCCGGCTCCTCGCCCCGCAACACGGCGGCGAGGCAGATCTCAAGGTCGGCGCGGAGCCGCGGCGCGGTCTGGTACCGCGCCTCCGCCGTCTTCTCGAGGAGCTTCATGATCACGTCCGAGAAGCAGCGCGGCACGCCGGAGATCTCGTGGGGGGGTACCGCCCGGCGGGCGATGTGCTGGTGCACGAGCTCCATCGGATCGCGCGCGTCGAAGGGGAGGCGGCCCGTGGCGAGCTCGTAGAGCGTCACGCCGAGCGAGTAGTACCCACAGACGTCCGCGCGCGTCTGTCGGCGCGGTGGTCGATCGAACGGTTCATCCGGCCCGTCTGCTCGGGGGAGATGTAGCGCAGCGTCCCCTCGAGCGACCGGACGTCCCCCACGCCCGCGCGCTCGCCCGACAGAACGGTGGCGATGGAGAAGTCGGTGATCTTCACGCGGGACGTCTCGAGATCGAGGACGACGTTTGCGGGCTTGATGTCCTTGTGGATCACGTTGGCCGCGTGGATGGCACCGAGCGTCTCCGCGAGCTGGATGCCGATGCGAAGCGCGCGCGCGACGTCCGGCTCCGCGCCGCGGAGGACGTGCGCGAGGGACTGCCCCGCGTACTCCATCACGAGCGCCGCCTGCCCTGGCCGGACCTCGAGTGCGAGGGGCTTCACGACGCCCGGGATCTCGAGCGCGCGCGTGAGCGCGTACTCGTGCTTGATCATCGCGATCTTCCGCGCGCTGTGGACGCCGGTGCGCGCGACCTTCACGGCGCACTTGCGACCCGTGGCGATCTCCTCCGCGAGGAAGACGTCGCTGTTGACGCCCTCGTGAATTCGCTCGAGGACGCGATGACGGGAGAGCTCGATCATGAGTCCATTCTCCTCCCGCCGTCAGGCGCGGCCCCGGGTCCCGTCAGGGTACAGGCACCCGGCACGCGAAACAAGGGTGTTGGCCGTCAGGGGCCGGGGGAGAAGGTGGCGACGGCACCCGTCACGGCAGTCGCCCCGTCACCGTAGGCCGAGACCGCGATCCGGACGGGGATCCAGGCGCCGTCGGCGCGCCGGAACCCGGCCGAGACCCGATCGGCGCCCGCCGCGAGGCGGGCGAGGCCGAGGAGATCGATGGCGTCCGACCCGTCGACGGTGCTCGAGAGGAAGCCGGAGGTGGGCTCGCCGACCAGGTCCCCCGCGCGGTGGCCGAAGAGCCGCTCTCCCGCGCCGGTCCAGTCGGTGATGACCCCGGCGGCGGATTGCACCAGGATCGCCTCCCGCGAGTGCTCGCAGAGGGCCTCGACGACGTTCAGCCGCTCCTGCGCGGCGAGCGCGTCCGTCGCCACGCGCGTGACCGAGTAGTAGCGCTGCCGTTCGGCGGAGACGATCGCCTTCCATGACATGGGGCGGTACGAGCCGTCCTTGCAGCGGTATCGGTTCTGGAACGCCAGGAGCTGCACGCCTCCCTGGATACGGGTCGCCGTGCTCGTCGTCTTCTCGCGATCGTCGGGGTGCACGAAGTCGATGAACGGCGCCCCCCGCAGCTCCGCGCGCGTCCAGCCCAGGGTCGTGACCCAGGCCCCGTTGAGGAGACCGAAGTGGCCGTCGAACCCGGTGATCGCGATCATGTCCGTCGAGAGCTCGACGAGCGTCCGCAGCTCGTCGGCGTCGTATTCCTGGCCGCCCTCGAGGTTCTCTCGGCGGAGCCGCGCCTGGACGGCGCGCGCCGCGTCGTCGTCCGGATCGGAGGGGTCGTAGGTCATGCGGAGCTCCTTTCGATGCGTCAAGCCCGCGGCTTCCACGCGGGGGGTCGGCGGGCGAAGTAGGCCTCCACGGCCTCCTTGCGGTCCTCCTTGGCCCACGTCGAGACGAACGCGCTCCGCTCGAAGAACGCGATCGACTCGTCCGTGGCCACGTTCGCCACGAGGTTGCGCTTGATCACCGCGACCGCGGTGGGTGATCCGAGCGCGATGTCGTGGCCCCACGCGACGGCCAGGTCGAGCGCCATGCGGTCCCACTCCGCCTTCGCGTCGACGAGGCCCATCGTGAGCGCCTCGTCGGCGCCGATCTCGTGTGCAGTATACAATAAGCGGGCGGCGCGCGCCGGGCCGACGAGCGACGCCAGCCGGGCGGTCGTCCCCCACGCGGTCGTGGTCCCCATGCGGACGTGCTTGAACGAGAAGGTCGCGCGCGCGTCGCAGATGCGGAGATCGCACATGCAGGCGAGCTCGGCGCCCCCGCCGATGGCCGGGCCCTCCATCGCGCAGAGGACGGGGTAGGGGAGCCGGGAGTACGCGAGCGCGAGCGCGACCCCGAGCTCCGAGAACCGCGCTGCGTCCTCGGGGGAGCTCGCCTCCCGGAGCTCGTTCAGGTCGGCGCCCGAGACGAACACGTCGCCCGCGCCCGTGAGCAACGCGGCGCGGATGTCGGCCTCGGCGCCGGCGCGCTGGGCCACGGCGAGCAGCTCCTCGAGCTCCAGCACCTGATATTCGCTCACGCTCGCCATGTTCGGATCTCCCCACTCTCCTCGGTGGAACTCCCGCGCGCCCGAGGCGATACTACTGTTCTTGCGCTCGCGGGTACGGAAAGATCGTCCGCATCGCGGGCTCGGCGCTACCGCGTGAGGGTCGCCCGCGCGGCCGGGTACGTGTCGACGACGAGGTACGCGCGTACTGTGGCTGGCAGGCTCCGGCCGCCGAGCGGCACGGTGACGCTCGTGAGCTCCCCCGACGCGCCGGCCGTCCGCTTCGTGTCGGGCCCGTAGTCGAGCGTGACGGGCTCACCCGTCGTGGCGTCGACGAGCAGCACCGTCGTGAGGTGCTTCGCGACCTCGAGCGATCCGCCCGTCACCGTGGCGGTCACGGCGTCGGCGTCGAGGGCGAACCGCACCTCGCCGACGCCGGCGGGGGCCCGGAGGATGCCGCTGCCCGAGCGACGGAAGTTCGCGCCGCCGTAGACGCGGATCACGTCGCTCTGTGGGTTGCAGAGCCCGAGTTGCTGCAGGAAGGGCCCGTAGAACGGCACGCTGGCGCACACGGTGCCGCCGGACATGGACGCCGTGTCGCGGGCGCTCCCGTCTGCGCCGAGGCGGGTCGCGACGCGGAACGCGCGGAACGGGAGCGTGAAGTTCATGACCTCCACGGAGAGACCGTCCTCGTTGGACAGCGTGAAGAGACCTCCGTCGTAACGCGCCCGCAGCGGGAAGATCCCGCGCGTCGTCGGATCGATGACCGCCTCGGTCTTCCCCTCGGGCAAGCGCGCGCCCGCCATGAGGGCCACCCCCTTGCCGTCCGAGAGCTCGACGAGGCTCACGAGGTAGTGGAGCGAGTCGAAGCCGATCTGGTTGTAGCTCGGCATGATCGTGGGCACGGGGAGGGCGAGGCGCGAGACCTCCCACGTCGCCGTCGGCTCGCCCGGGGCGTTCGCCACCGGGAGCGGGAAGGCCGGAAGATCCGGCGCATCCACCGTGAACGAGAGCTTCGCCGACACGTCGCCGCCGGCGCGCCCGCCGGAGACCCGGAGGCCCTTGCGATCCATGTCGACGAGGTACGTGCCGCTCACGGAGATCGTGACGGGGCCCGCCGGGAAGCGAGTACGTGGCGTGAGGGTGACGAACTTGCCGTCCCCCGAGATCTCCGTCGTGACCTCCGTCGCCGGCTCCACCTTCACCGCGAGACCCGACGCGAGGATGGCCTGCGTCGTGTCGCCCTTCGCGCGGACCACGAGGGAGAGGGTGATCGGCTGGTTGCCGTCCAGGTTCGCGGGCGCCTCCGGGAGGAGCGCGCCGAAGCGAGTCGTGTACAGGAGCCGCGCCCCCGCGTCGGGGAGCCCTTCCCCCCCGCCGACGGTGCAGCGAAGGTCGGTCTTCCCCTCCGGGCGGAGGCAGTGGTCGTAGGGAACGCTGAAGATCTCGCCGCTCTCTCCAGCCAGGATCACCGCGTCGGCCGCGAGGGCGGGCGACGCGTTGAGGTCATTGCGCTCGCCCTCGACGAGCCGCATCGAGAAGCGCAGCGTGCCGTCCGGGTTGAGGACGAACAGGCGGCCCTCGCCCGAGCCGAAGTAGACGTTCCCGTCGCCGTCGACCGCGGGCGACGAGCGCACGGGCTCTCGCGTGTCGAACGCCCAGCGCTGGGCCCCCGTCGCCGGATCGAGGGCGTAGATCGTGCCGTCCGTCGACGCCTGGACGATGGTTCCGTCGGGCAGGCGCGCCGGGCTCGCGTAGATGTGGTCCCGCGTCGCGCGCTCCCACAGCATGTCGCCCGTCGCCTTGTCGTACGCGCGCACGTAGCCGTCGAACCCGCCGACGATGACCTTCCCGTCGGGCGTGAGCATGGGGCTCGCCGCGATGGAGCCGAGGGTCGAGGACGCCCACCGCGCGGAGCCGGTCCGGTCGATCGCGAACGTGTTCTTCCCGAGCGCGGGCAGGAGGTTGTTGTTCCCGATGTAGATGTCCTCCGTGGCGGCGTCGATCGCCGGCAACGACCACGTCTGATCGGACATCTTGTAGCGCCACTTCACCGCGCCGCTGTCCCGATCGATCGCGTAGACGTTGAAGTTGTCGTTCGGCACGTAGAGCGTACCGCTCGGGCCGATGGCGACGTTCCCCTCGAACCAGTTGATGAAGGCCTTGTTCTGCTCCGGCGCGTCCGCGGCCATCGTCCAGATCTCCGCGCCGGTCCGCGCGTCGCGCGCCCGGAGCTTGCCGTCGCCCGACCCGAAGTAGACGCGGCCGCGGTCGTCGAGCAGCGCGGCGGAGTCGATGATCTCGCCGGTCTCGAGTTTCCAGCGGAGCACGCCGTCCGCGCCGATCGCGTAGAAGATCCGGTCGGCCGAGCCCACGTAGACCGTCCCGTCCGCGCCGACGACGGGGGAGCTGAAGATGCCCTTCCCGGTCTTGAACGTCCAGAGCGCCCCGCCCGTGCGCGCCGGCCTCACGGTGCTCGCACCGTCCTGCGCCGCGTTGCCGCGGAACTTGGGCCACGGGGCCCGCGCGAGGGGGACACCCGGATCGACGGAGGAGCCGACCGCCTGGGAGCAGCCGGCGACGAGGAGAGCGGTGAGGACCGAGCGTGCGGTGTTCATGGCGCCCCAACAAACCACGCGCGGCGGTGGCGCGTTACTCGACTACGAGATTGACGTAACCCGTCGTAATCAATCGCCAATCATGGTCCGGTCGGAGCCCTGCTCGATTCGTGTACCCTCGGGCCGTGACGCGTATCCGGACAGCGCAGCGTCGCAAGCCGCGCCAGCAGCGCGCCGCGGACACGGTCACGTTCCTGCTCGACGCCACCGAGCTCGTGCTCGCGCGCCACGGGTTCGCGGCCGCCACGACCAACCGCATCGCGCAGGCGACGGGCGTGAGCATCGGCACGCTGTACCACTACTTCCCGAGCAAGGAGGCCCTCATCGAGGCGGTCGTCCACCGCATGTGGGCGCGCGAGATGGACGCCGTGCGGGCCCACGCCTCGAAGCTCCTCGAGGGCTCGCTCGAGGAGGGGCTGCGGGCGGTGATCGGCGCGCTCGTCGGCGTGATGGTCCCGCGCATCGAGCTCTACCGCAGGTGGTACGCCGAGGCGTCGCACCTCGGTCAGCTCGGCCACGGTCTCGGCATGAGCACCGAGGCCGCGGGCCTTCTGCGCCACGCCCTCGAGCGCCATGGCGACGCGATCCGCCCCAGGGACCTCGCGTTCGCCGCCGACCTCGTGGTCAAGACGACCCTCGCGGTCGTGCGCACGGGCGCGCGCGACTACGAGGCCCAGGCGAGGAGCGGCGCGCTCACCGAGGAGCTCACCCAGATGCTCGTTCGTTACCTGCTCGTCGAGCCTGGACGCTGAAGCGCCCGTCCCCTCACTGGTCGCGGAGCCGACGATCGAGTAGTTCACCGCCCCGGTGCAGGTCGGGACGCTCTCGGGCCAGAGGATGCTCTCTCACAGGCGAGGTCGCGCCCGCCCTCACCGTCGTCCTCGAGGAGACCGCGCTTCTCGAGGTACCACGTCAGCCGCGCGATCGTCCGCTCGAGCACGTCGGCCACGTCTCGGTTCCCGAGGTGGGGCAGCGCGTGGAACACGACGTCCTCGCCCCTCGTCCCGGGAAACGCCATCCACGTACAGCACGTGCAATGGGGCGCGAGCTTCAAGTCGGAGCTCGTACGCTGCACGACCGCGACCGCGCCGCTCTGCCCGCCGGGGACGCCGGCCTTCGCGAGCCGCTCTCGCGGAGGCGGCACGTTCCTCCGGGTCGACGGCAACAGGGTCGTCGAGGAGGACGACGACGAGCACCGCCGCGGAAAGAAGAGCCCCTGGGCCGCCGAGGTCCGCGGCTTCAACGTCCACGCGGGCGTTCTCGTCCACGCCGGTGATCGCGAGGGCCTCGAGCGTCTCTGTCGCTACGGCGCGCGCCCGCCGTTCAGCCTCGAGCGCATCTCGCTCCTCCCGGACGGACGCGTCGCCTACCTCCTGAAGAAGCCACGCAGGAACGGCGCCACCCACCTCGTCATGACCCCCGTACAATTCCTGGCGCGGATTGCGATCTTGATACCCCCACCTCGATTCCCGTTGCAGCGTTTTTCCGGGGTTTTCGCGCCGAACAGCACCTGGCGCGCCGCGGTCATCGCGATGCGCCCCTCCACGTCGGCGAGCCCCCGCAGCCACGCGAACCCGCTCGCGTCCACGCCGAGACCGCCGACACCCCCCACGAGGAGGAAGAAGAAGCGCAACGACAAGGACGGGGCGAACCTGCACCCGGACGACGCGCACGCCCTGGTGCGCGTGGTGAACCCCAGCGTCTCCGCGAACCATCTCCTCCACGCGGCCCCCTCCGCGAACGACGCTCAAGCCGCCCCCCATCCACGACCCACCGACGGGACGTCCTCCCCCCTCCCTCCGAGCACCAGCCTCGGCGCCGGCCTCGTCCCTCCGCGTGCCGGCCGCCTCGATTGGGCCTCCCTCATCCGCAGAGTCTACCTCCACGACATCCTGGCCTGCCCCTGCGGCGGCAGGCGCGAGATCATCGCAGACGTCCACGACCCTCTCGCCATCCGCGCCATCCTCGGCCACCTCGGCCTCCCCGCCGACGCGCCGCCCATCGCCCGCGCGCGCGCTCCAAGCTACGATGCAGCGTGACCCGTGACCCTGAACCGACCCGT
>SXGS01006921.1_pt1 | contig 11891 bp, 9 predicted proteins | sample 3174681 | NCBI WGS metagenome assembly SXGS01 (sample SAMN11356861, study PRJNA531348) | freshwater metagenome | isolation source: freshwater sample F1-80 | place: China: Fuxian Lake, Yuxi | collected 2017-12-25 | reverse complement strand
GCGTGCGGCTCCTCGCACCCGAGATGGCCGCCCTGGAAACGCAGATCGAGCGTCTCCCGGCACTGGGGAAGTGGTTCGTGACCATCCCGGGAGTGGTCCCCGCCTGACGGGAGGATTAATTCTGCGCGGTTCCCTAAGCGGCGCGTGTCCGGCGAGAAGTGCTCCACGCGGGTGTCGATGGCGTTCCGTACGGTAGCCCACTGCGGGGTGGAGCCGGCGCCGGAGTGATAGTCCGTGATCACCTGCGCCCGCGGCGAGAGCCGGAACTCGCCCGCTTCGTATTCCCCGCAGCCGGCGATGAGGGGTCGCGTAGCGAGTAGCGGCGCCAGGAAGAAGCGGGCGATGGGCCCCGAGATGTCCAGCGCACTCTCGTAGAGCTGCGGGGGTACGGCGAAGTTCTCGTGCAGCCCGCGGAGGTACGTGGCGCCGGGTGCCCGCGTGTGCCGGTAAAGGGAGCCTCGGATGGAGTTCGGCGCTGCCACCGCTTCGCACGCCTGGTGAAACGCCCAGACGAACAGCGGAAGGGAAGACAGCGTGTGCCCCACTGCCTCCATCGGGGTGCGGCACTCCGGTGTGCACCACTCCGGATAGCAGCCGCGGAAATCGCTGCCGTCCAGGTACGCCTTGCCGCCGGACGCGAGGAAGACAGACGACGGGTTGGAATATGTATGCAGGATACTTCCCGCTTCCATCACCCCGATGAGGCTGGGCACACGGGAGCGGACCACTCCGATCCAGTGCCGCCAGAACTGCTTGTAGAACTCGTCGTCCTCGACTCGCCGGCCCTGCGCGTCAAAGAAGTCGGCCTGGAACTCTGTTTCCACGCCCAGCACGAATGGTGATAGTGAAGATCCGGACATGGCAGGTAAGGCTCGCGAGGTCTTTGGCTCACCGTTCAACACAGCGCGCTTCTGCACCTGCGTGGTGGGCACCCGTAGTGATGCGGAACCCCCGGCGATCGAGCACAGTTTCCTTACGCATCACGGATTACACATTGCGCGCAGGCACCAGGCTACTTCAGCAGGGGATGTGTGGCTGAAAGCTGCTGGATGAGGAACGTGATGTCCGGCTCCGAGCTGGTGAACCGGTCCTGGGCCGCCGGGTCGGACGGGAGCCCGGCCAGGATCCGGAGTGCGTCCAGGGTGCACCGGACCCCGGTGTTGGGGTGATAGCCCCCTCCCGGGCCCATCAGGATCCGGCCCCCGCACACCTCGTCCGCACAGCGCCGCAGCGCCGCGTTGATCGCGGCAAAACCGGCGTTCGAGAGCATCATGCAGCCGAGCGGATCGCTCCAATGCGCGTCGAAGTGAGTGAATACCAGGATCAGTTCCGGGCGCCATCGCCGGAGCGCGGGGATCACCACGCGCTCAATCACAGCCGCATAGTTCTTGTCCCCGGAGCTGTTGGGAAGCGGCACGTTCAGGATGGTTCCCGGTGCGGCCGCGCTGCCGGTCTCCTCCACCAGGCTCCGCGCATCCCCTGCAAGCTCGTGGAGGGAGCACTTGAAGACCCGAGGATCGTTGTAGAAGATGTCCACTACGCCGTTCCCGAAGTGGGCATCGTAGTCAACGACCGCCACCCGGCGCAGGCCGTGCCGGTCGAGCGCGAACTGCGCCCCCAAGGCCAACTCGTTCAGCATCCCCCGTCCCTGCCCCCGCTCCACGTGGTGCCCCCCCCCGCTGACCAGCGCAAAGGCGTTTCGGCAGCGGCCCGCCAGGATAGCCTGGATACCGGAACAGACGGCGCCCGCGCCCAGGAGCGCGTCCGGCAGCGCGTACCGGATCAGGCCCTCGATCCACTCCTGCAGCGCAACTCCTTCGCGGACGCGAAACAGCTCTTGCCCGAACGACTGCGGCTGGTCGAGCGTCTGGTAAAACGCGGAGGCAGGGTCCTTCAGCGCGTCGATGTACTGCGGAGCATGGGCGGCCCGAACCACCGCCTCGTCCACCGGCCGGACTTCCAGCGACAACAGCGACTTGAAAACCGCGTCCGCCTGAACCGCAGATAGGAGGTGCGAGAATTCCCGGTGTTGAACGTACCAGGGAGCGTCTTCCGGAAGGGGTGGAAGTACGGCCAATCCGGTTCGGGTGGTCATGCGAGCGGACGCTCCAGGGTCGCTTCCAGCCATTGAGGCGAGGAGGGTTTCATGCGAAGGGATGGCGACAGCCTCGACACCGTTAGTTTTGCACAAGCAGACAAGCTCGACCAGGCAACCCGTGACGATATTCAGAATCTCCGAAGGAACGCCATCAACTGGGAGACGGTCAAGTTCTCCGAGACGCCGGACGGGCAACGGGATCCCGGCCTGACGGCCAACTATCCCAACCCGCTCCTCCGGGATAACAACGACGCCATGACCGTCTTCCACGGCGAAGTATGGCGCGCGTTCCGGGCGCAGGAACAAACGCCGGAGGCGCTCCAGGTTCGCGCCGAAGTCGAGTCGGGCGCGGTGCTCTATCGCTTGACGACCGTGGGCGCAGATGGCAGCCTCTCGCAGTTCATGGCCCCGGAGGATCCGCGCACCACCCCAGACTTCGCCCAGCGATACGGGATACCCCCGGGCGGCAATTATCAAGTGGACGAGTTCCAATTGAAGCCGGGAGCCGCATTCACCACCGGCCAGGCGTGGTCCAGCCTCTCGGACTCTCGTCCCCGGGATGGGGTCGAAATCGTTGTCGAGATGGGTTCCCTGGAGCGCGTGGGGGGGCCCAGTTTTTACGGCGGCTCTCCTGGCCCCGGTCCGGGACCATCCGGCGACGGAGGCGGCACCGGTTACCAGCAGCATTTTGTGACTGCGGACCAAGCCGAGCAGCGGCTCAATGAGCTGAAGTCCGGCGGGTCCAGCGGCGAGTAGCGGACGGGTGTATCTAACCATCAGCAGCGGCAAGTGCCGGAAGGGCCTATGACCGGGCCTACCCTGATGGGTCTGGAGACCGAGCACTGCCTGGTCTTGCCGGGTGCGCGGCTGTCTGATGAGAGCCTGCGTGCCGCCCGGAACGGCATGGCCCGTGCGATCGTGGAGTGCGAGCCTTCGTTCCACTCGGTGCGGTGGTGCTACGACTATCCCTACGAGCTCTACCGGTTCGAGGGGGTAGTTAACCGGGTCCTCCCGAACGGCTCCCGGCTGTACGACGAGGAAGGCTACGTAGAGAGTTGCACCGCGGAGTGCTCCGATCCGTTCCAGCTTCTGGCCGTGGAGCACGCGAATACCGCTCGACTGGAGCGGATCACCGCGGAGGCGGCCGCGCGCCACGGCGTCCCCCTCCGGCTGGTGAAGAGCAACCTGGAGTATGGGTCGCACTGGCCGTGGTCAACCAGTAACGCCTGCCACGAGAACTACAGCGTCTCCCCGCAGCTCTCCCAGGAGTTGACCACGCCGAGCTCCCGGGCGGCCCGGGAAGTGTGGCTCCCGTTCCTGGTCACCCGCACCCTGTTCACGGGCGCCGGGTGTGTCCGTTCCCGCGCACCGCTGGAGTTGCGGCCGGACGGGGCCTCCCCGCCGCCTGACCCGCGCACCCGGCCGGCCCTGAGGCTGCTCCGGCTGTTTCCGCCCGATGGCCGATTCCAGCTCTCCCAGCGGGCGGACTTCCTGTCTCAGGTGATCGGTCTGGAGACCACCCGGTTTCGGAGCCTGATCAACACACGGGACGAGCCGCATGCAGATCCCCAGCGGCTGCGCCGGCTTCACGTGATCGTGGGGGACAGCAACCGCGCCGATCTCTCAACGTTCCTAAAGTGCGGCGTAAGCCGGGTGGTGCTGGCGATGCTGGAGTCGGGTTGGGCTGGGGAAGGCCTGGAACTGGCGGATCCGCTCACGGCGATGCGGACGGTCTCGCGCGACCTCTCCCTCCAGGCTCCCATAGCGCGTGCGGACGGAGGCATCGTCACCGCGCTGGAACTCCAGCGGCAATTGTGCGCTCAAGCGCGGGAGTACTGTGCTCGCGGCCGGGACGAGCTTCCGGCATGGTACGAAGTGGTAGTAGGAGAGTGGGAGCGCGTGCTGTCCATCCTCGGCCAGGACTACCTGCTGCTGCGCTGGGAATTGGATTGGGTGGCAAAGCTCGCCCTGATCCAGGAAGTGTGCGACCAGCAGAACGTCGTCGCGGATTCCGATGAGGCGTGCGCCGTGGACGTCTGCTACTCTACGCTGGGAGATCCGCTCTTCGCAGCACTTCGTGCCCATCACCTGCGGCGGCTGGTCCCGGACGCCGAGATCCGGGCCCTGGAGGAGACTCCCCCCTCCACCCGAGCGCGAGACCGGGTGGCGATCCTCCGCACCGGGAAGGTGGCGGAGATCAACTGGGACGTAGCGATCCTCACCGACGGCTCCCGCGTCCACTTCCCCCATTTCGGCGGAGCGGAGCGAGGGCTGTAACTGCTCCGGCGTCCGACAGCCCGTGCGGAATGCCGCCGTTCCCCATAACGCGAGTGCGCCTGACCAGAGAGGGATTTCAATCCCTCTCTGGTCAGGCGGCAATCGGCCAGCCTAGCATTACAACGACGAGTTAATCCACATGAAAAATATACATACAGTAATGGCGAGATCGCGACGCGAACCGCGTCTGTCTCCTGGCCGTGGAAGTGCTGCCTGCGACCTTTCACCCTGGTCTCTGGTCTTTCACCGCGGCCGAAGCGGTGCCATTGGCATCATCCGGAGGTTATTTTCGTCTGTATACTAGCCATGCCCGATAAACTTGTCGTTGCAATACTAGGACGCCGCCGGTTCCGCCCGTCCCCGTGCGCCCCGGTCCCCCGAGTGGACGCCGCCCGACCGCTGCCCGGGCGGCACGGCACCGCACGCCTCGCCCCCGGCACACGCCTACCGCGCCATCGCGATCACCGCGATGGCCCCCCGCATCACAGCGCTCACGGATCGATATCATCACCTTCGAAACGATATCTGGCCCCCCAAAACTCCCCGAAAGGCCTGTCCGAACGCCCCAGGGTGCCGCTTACGGCCTTCGCGCATAATCCGGGCTAATGGCCCCGCCTGCGCCAGTTCCTGGCCCGTCTGGCGGCGCAGCAGCACGAAGAGTGCCATCCAGGCAGGAATGCAGGGTTCCATTCCGCCCGGCGCCGAGAGCAGCACCGCCGGGTTCAAGGGATCGGTCCACTCGCCATTCAGCGACTTCGCCGGCGCAGACCGAAGCGGCGGAGGAGGCGCTGGGTGCGTTTGGAAAGACGTACGAGCGGCTGCCGTTCCAGGGTCTCGAGCGTCTGGGTCACGTCGCGGAGGCGCTTCTCCAGGAGCACCGTCTTCATCGGGTCATGCAGGGCGGGTAGCCGGTCCAGGTGTGCCGGGTGTGTGAGCGCGACCCACGTCTGCTTGCCGTGATGGGTCCAGGGAATCTCGACACAGGCCAGGCCTGCCGCGTACGCCACCTGCTGTACGGTCTCCAGCCGAAAGAAAACGCCGCCGGGGTAGACCCATTCCTCCCCCGTGTAGTCTTCGTCACCCTTGTTGAAGGTGCAGACGAAGATGCCATGTGGGTCGAGCGCCTCCCGGGCCTCGCGGAATGCGGTCGCCATCTGGCGGCGCGACGTGTGGGAGAAAATGGAATGGGCGAGGATGTAGTCGAACCGGCGGCCGAATACTGTCAGGCGAAAGCCGCCCTCGTTGCTGAAGGTTGGGCATTTCAACGTCACCAGATCTCGACCCACTTCCTGCGCCAGGGCCGCCTCGACCAACCACTCTTCCGGGTCAATCCCAAAGTAGTGGCCCGGCGCCAGGTAAGGGATGAGCAAGCGACCCACACAGAGGCTGCCGCAACCGAGGTCCAACACGGTGTGCTCTTCCCGCAGCCCGAGTGCCGTCAAGAGCCCGAACTGACTCGCAGCCTGGAGATCGTACTTCTGCCCACTCCCCACATACTTCCGATGCCGGATCGGTTCCGCACTCTCCTGTACCGTACTCATCGGCTCACTCCCGTCCCTCACTCGCCGCCCACGCGCCACTATCAGTGAGTCCGCGCTCGCTACCAGTCGAATTCTCGGCCGAGAAGGGCTCGCAGGCGCGCGTTGTGGGGGGCATAGTATTCTTCCAATTCGCGGCGTACATCGGCACTCAGGCGGGGATACTTCTGGGCGTTGGTGGCGGGGTGCGGCGTCACGACAAACTCGGGAAGTTCGAGGAATCTGCAGGCGGCGTCCATTGCTGCCTGGGGCTCGCCGAAGAACCACTCGCTTTGCAGGATCAGAAACCGCTCCCGCGGAAATCGCGCGAACCAGCGTTCGAGTTGCTCCGCATAGCGCCCGCGCGCGAGGTATGATTGCCGGCGGTGACACTCACTCCGGTAGTGGGGGTCGGCGGCGAGGTGTTCCGTCTCGCCGCGCAGGCGCTCCTCCTCCCGTGCACACGCCTCCGCGAACGGGAGCGGTTCACGTCCTCGGGCGAGTTGATGGGCATGATGGGAGTAGGCACGGTCCACCGGATTGCGCAGCAGTACGATAAACCGGGCCTGGGGCAGATGCTCCTGCACCCGGCGGGGCACATCGGGGTGAAACAGGTAGTACGGAGTCGCCTCGCCGGTGAGCGCGCGACCACCCATCTGTCGCGCGCGTCCGAGGAGATGGCGGGCCAGCGGGAAATGCGCGCGGTACCAGTCCAGCCCCTCCGCCAGGTGCCGATCAAAGAAGCGGATCTCCTTCTTAAAGGCAGGCGGAACCCGAGAGTGCTGGCACACATAGTCATAGAACGAGGTGGTGCCCGAACGCATCGCTCCGAGAATCAGAAAATCGGGAAGGACCCGTTGTGCAGCGGTCGCGCGCCGCACGGCCCAGGTCGTACGCTGGAGCAACTTGCGCCGCACGTGCTCCGTCCGCGACTGAGACCGGGTTTCCATCGGTGTCACCGCGACTGCACCTTGAGCCCGCCGCGGCTGATCGAATAGGGCAGATGGGTGGCGCCTGCACCTACCAGCGCGTCCCGGACCGCTGTTTCACAGCCCTCGGCCGCGAACGACACCATGCAGCCGCCGCCGCCGGCTCCGCAGAGCTTGCTGGCGAGCGCTCCGGCTCGGGCCGCGGTGTCCATCATCGCATCAATCTCCGGAGTACTGACGCCTTCGGCCAGACTGCGGCGGTTCTGCCACTCCCGGTCCAGGACCCGGGCAAACCCATCCCAATCTTCCGTCTGGAGCACCTGGGCCATCGCATGCGCCGTCTCGCCGATCTGGCGCATCGCGTGCCGAGTGCCGCTGCTGTCTTCAATGTAGTTTCGCAGCATGCTCCAGTTCGTCACGCCGGAAAAGTGCGAGATCCCGGTGAAGGTCAGGATCAACCGGTGCTCCAACGTGCGCAGGCACTCCTCAGACACCAGCAACGGCTTCACCTCATTCTGGCGGATGCCCCAGCGGATCGCGTTCACGCCGCCATAGAAGGCGGCGTAGTAGTCCTGCTTTCCTGTGGGGATCCGGATGTTCTGCGCTTCCAGATCGGCGCCGAAGCGGATCAGGGTTTCCCCATCAAACCCGGTCTGATTCAGCTCGTTCAGCGCCCCGCTCAGCGCGATCAGCAGCGACGAGGAAGCACCGAGGCCGCTGCCTTTGGGGGCCTTGTTCTCGGTTTCCACGTCCAGTCCGGTGGCGGGGCGGTAGAAACGGATCAGCCGTGCCACCAGGTCGAGCGGCCCGCTCAGCGCCAGTTCCTCCACCGACTCGGCAGACTGCTCGGCCCCCGTGTCAAGGGAGCGGATGTTGATGCGAGCATCCTCGCGCGGCGTGAGGCGCACCCGGCTGGTCACATCGGTGCCGATATTCACCGTCACTCCTCCCGTCTCGAAGAGGTAGAGAGGATAGATATCCAGCGTGCCGCCGGCCAGGTCAATGCGGGTAGGCGCGATCGCTTCGACGTACATTACACGGCCTCCACGGGCATCTATCATGATGCCCCGAGAAGTATACTCTGTGCGTCCACGTGTCCCACGAGTCCGGCTCACCGGGATCGAGCCTGCTCTGTGAGCCATTGCAGGGCGCCATCCGGGGTCAGCACATCGCCGTCCGCGCGTGCTTCCTCCAGGGCGCGCATCCAGCGGCCCACCTGCGGCCCGGGACGCAGTCCCAGTGTCTCCATGATTTGCTGCCCTGTCAGCAGCGGCGCCGGCGGTCCCGAGCGGTGGGAAAGTGCTTCCTGGAGCATCTCAGCCGGTGCGGGAGCCCGGCCCAGCGCCAATGCACCCAGCAGGATTGCCTCGACCTCGCCCGGGGCCGCGGCCTGGAACAGGCGCAGGCGGTCTTTCCCCGCCACCGGCCAGCGACGGCAGAGATCCCGTACCATCTCGCCGGCCCCCAGCGCTTTGGACGCGATCTTCCGTTCGTCCGAACTGAGCGCCAGCCCCCGGCAGGCCTCGGCTACATCACAGTCCGGGGCGACCCCCTGGAGCACCGCCGTCCACAACAGCAGTTCACGTCGCTTCCGGCCCTGACTCGGTTCCTCTGCCAGCAGCGCCGGTGCGACTGCAGTCCACTCCAACAGGCAGGTAAGTTGTGCGGCGAGGTGGTTGATCCCCTCGGCTCCCGGACGGACGGCGGGGCCGGTCATCGAACCCGCAGCCCCCCCTGTGATCCAGGGAGCCAGCCCGACGTGCAGGCACTCCACCACCGCCGGGACGGGGTCCGGGAGCATCAATAGCTGGAACCATTCGTCCCGAATCCGCTCGGCGGAGACGGAGGCAAGACGGGGCACGCACGTCTCCAGGAGCACCCGTGTGGCGGGATCGAACTCAAACCCGAGTTTCCAGCGAAACCGGAGGGCTCGCAGCACTCGCAGCGGATCGCGCACCGGCGACTCGGGAGACACAAACCGGATCACCCCCCGGCGCAGGTCTTCGCGTCCCCCGCACAGATCGGTGATCCCCGCGGAATCGAAATCTCCGGCGGGCCCGGCCGCCCGCGACACCCCCGCGACGGGCAACGCCAGGGCGTTGATGGTGAGATCCCGCTCCGACAGGTCGCGGGCCAGCGTCCCTCGCAACCGGCAGACATCCACCTGCAGCCGCTCGTGGTGAGGGAGAATGACCCGTACGACTCCCTCATCCTGATCCAACCAGAAAACGTGGCCCCGCAGGGCATCGGCCAGGGACTTCCCTACCCGGAAGGGATCGGCGTTCACGGCCACATCCAGGTCCTTGACCGGATCCCCGCGGAGCAAGTCCCGGACGCAGCCCCCCACAAGATAGGCTTCCGGACAATGCTCGGCCAGCCGCGAGGCGAGTTGGCGGATCAGATCCAAGTGGGCCTCCTCTCGTGCCGCCTCATCGCCCGCCGTCCAGCAAAGCGCGGGCGCGAGACTGGGCTTCTGCACCCCCCAGTACTTCGGCGGCGAGCAACACAGCGCCTTCTACCGCTGTGCGCCGAGGGGGCTGCAGGCGCACGGTGCTTCCTGCTCGCGCGAGTTCGCGGGCAGCCGCATCCGTGACCTCCGGACTGTTCTCCGCCAACCCGCCGGTGAACGTCGCGGAAAGATCGGACTCACCCAGACGCTGCTCCACTGCGGTGATCAGCCGTCCCATAGCAATCCCCGCCTGCTCCAGCAGGCCGGCAGCGACAGCGTCCCCGGTGCGTGCAGATGCCACAACATCCGACGCCAGGCCGGCGATCCGTTCCCGGTTCCATTCGAGTCGGTAGATCCCGCGGAGCCACTCCCGGAGGCGCGCGTTGGGAGCGTCGCCGTGCGGTCGTGCAGTGGGAAGCCGGACCGCCAGGTCCGAGTCGGTGGCCATTCCGTCAGCGGCCTCGGCGAGATAGCGAAGGGCAGCCAGGCCGACCCAGTAGGCACTGCCGGTGTCGCCGAACAACGGCCCCCACCCGCCTGCCCGGGCTTCTGCCCCAGTGCGCCCGCGACCGAATGCGATACTTCCCGTGCCGCAGATTGCCAGGATGCCGGGCTCGCAGTCCAGTGCCCCTGCCCACGCGCCCTGGATATCGGGACGTACCACGGCGAACGCGCGCGGCCAGAGTGACCGCACCGCTTCACCCGCTTCCGCCGCGTGATCCCGGGGGTAGTAGCCCGCGACGCAGAGCGCCACGGAATCCGGTCGAACTCCCGGGTAGGCCATCGCCGCCACCTCCCGAATCCGTGCCACGCAATGCGGGGCGCCATGCACCGTCCAGTTGGCGCCGTCCGTCGTCGCCCTGCCCCGCGCTCCGGTTGCCAGATCCAGCACCAGGGCCCGCGTCCGCGTGCCTCCCGCATCAACCCCGAGCACCACTCCGTGTACCAATTCAGGCCCTCGGTGTGGTCACGCGGAGTCGCGTCAGCCGCGCGCGGTGGGTTGCTTCACCCGCTTCCCACCGGGCAGCGATTTCCTGCCACGGCCTCGCCTGATCCACGGCCTCGCGCACCCACGAAGCCCCCGCAAGCCGATCTACCGCGAAACGCTCGCCATTCCGACGCCAGGCGAATGAACGGGGGAAAAGCTCGTGCAGCGCGCCGAGGACCGCCACTCCGGTCGCCACCGGGCGCAACTGGGCTGCATCGCCGACATGGATCTGGCACCCGGCGCACGTTTCGCCCACAAATTTGGATGCGGTGGGTCGGAAGCGCGTCGGACGAAACCGCACCCCGGGGAGCTTTCGTCCGTTCAAGTATGCCGCCAACTTCTCCGCATTTACCCAGGGGGCGCCGAACCAGCGGAAGGGGCACGCGGTCCCTCTGCCTTCCGACACGTTCGTTCCTTCGAGTAGACAGGTGCCGGGATAGAGCAAAGCGGTCTCCGCCGACGGCATGTTGGGCGACGGAGGCACGAACGGCAAACCGGTCTGGTCCCACCGCATCTCGGTCCGCCAGTGCTCGCAGGGGACAGAAAGAGGGGGCGCCCCGTCCCCAAACTCGGACCACAGATGGCCCAACTCCGCGAGAGTGGCTCCATGCCGGATCGGAATCGGGTGGAGCCCGACGAAGGAGGCATGCGCCGGTTCGAGCAAGGGGCCTTCCACCGCGCGGCCCCCCAACGGATTCGGGCGATCGAGAATGATGACCGGGAGACCGGCAGCTTTTGCCCCGCGCATTACGTGCGCCAGCGTGCTGGAGAACGTGTAGAAACGCGCGCCCACATCCTGAATATCGAACAGAATGGCGTCTACTCCCTTCAACATTTCGCGGGTGGGGGCGACCGTCTCACCGTAGAGGCTCCAGGCAGGCAATCCGGTCACCGCATCTTTGCCATGCGGGACGCGCACGCCGTCAGGAATCTCACCGCGGATGCCGTGCTCCGGCCCGTAGAGGGCCGCAAGTTTTGCTCCGGCCCGCTGTAGTGCATCCGGCGCCGGAATCAAATCCGTCGTTACCGCGCTGGGATTGGTGACCAGCCCCAAACGGCCCGTGCGCAGCAGGCGCACCGTCTCGCGTGCCGCCGGGGGCGCACTCCGGCCGCGCAGCCAGTCTACGGCAACATCCAGACCAAATCGGACCTGCGGCACGGCGAACCCTTCTTTCAGATCCGCGCCCAGTGGCCCGGCTTCACTTCTCGGAGCGGCGGATCATCGTCGGAAGACGACGGCAGAGTGGAAGAATCCATTGGGGCGGATGCAGGCTTTGCGGGGTGCGGGTCGGAAATCTCGCCGACCCGCGTGAGGCCGGCGGCCGTTTCCGACTCGCTCTCTCTCTGCCGCTTCCTGGCGTCCGGGTCCGGGATCGGGATCGCTTCCAGCAGTTGCTGGGTGTATGGATGCAGCGGATCCGAGAACAGCGCATCCGTCCCGGCGAGTTCTACGATGCGCCCGCGGCGCATCACGGCGACCTGATGGCAGACGTGCCGCACAAGCGTCAGATCGTGCGCGATGAGGAGGTAGGCCAGCCCCAACTGTTCTTGTAGGTCCGCCATCAGGTTGATGACCTGCGCGCGGATGGAGAGGTCGAGTGCCGAAACCGGTTCGTCGGCCACCACCAGGCGC
>SXGS01768338.1_pt1 | contig 11893 bp, 10 predicted proteins | sample 3174681 | NCBI WGS metagenome assembly SXGS01 (sample SAMN11356861, study PRJNA531348) | freshwater metagenome | isolation source: freshwater sample F1-80 | place: China: Fuxian Lake, Yuxi | collected 2017-12-25 | reverse complement strand
GACCCACAAGCGGACCCACAAGCGGACCCACAAGCGGACCCACAAGCGGACCCACAAGCGCAAAAACAACCTCGCCCCCAATAGAGTTGAAGTCACCTGTAGGGTGTTTAAGCAGATTTTCTGTCTCCCCCGGAAATGGCCCCCGCCCTGTGGCCAAAAAACCACAAAACGCACTGATTCAGGGCGGCAAAGGGCGGAAACAGTTGCCCCGGCCCGCAAGCTTTTGTGACAATTCGTTCAAGCTTCTCAGTTCAAGGGGAAGTGGCCCTTAGGGCAGTTGGGTAAGCGCGACGGAATTCCCGTGTGCCTAATTGTTCAAGTTCAATCACAGAGGAGAAATACATGCAAAAGAAACTTCTCGCCGTTGCCGTGCTGTCAGCCTTTTCGGGCTTGGCCGCTGCGCAATCCGCGAACGTAACCCTGTACGGCACGATCGTTCAGAACGTTGAGCAAGTGTCCGCAACCGGCGGCGATGGCTCGACCGCAGCCGGCACCAGCTCGGCCCGTACCGGGATTGGCGGTGGCCGTGTTAGCGCGGCAGCAAATGCTGCTGGTGTTGCTGACCAGGAAAACCGTTTCCGCTTCAACCCGGCTGGCACCAACTTCGGTATCCGCGGCACGGAAGATCTAGGCAATGGACTCTCGGCATGGTTCCAGATGGAATTGGCCGCCCAGATGGGTAACTCGCCCCCAACCGGTGGCACCCTCCTCGGCACTGCGGCCTCCTATCGTAACTCTGCAGTTGGTCTGCGTTCCAACACTTGGGGCACAGCGCTTTTCGGTATGTGGGATACCCCATTTAACACGATGGTCAATGCATTGAACGTCAATGGTCGCTCTGGTGCCGCTTCTTCCAACCACTCGGCCAACATGCTCGGCGGCAACGTGTTTGCTCAGGGCGCGGTTTCCGGTCAAGCAACCCAAGCTTGGTGCGCGGCGACCCCGAGCGTGACTGTTCCAGCGAACCCCTCGGCCGCTGCTACTGTTGTTGCGGTGGCTGGTGCGATTGTCTCATCGGCTGCCGCCTGCGCGAACTTCGGTATGAACTTTGACCGCCGTGAGCGCTCGTCGATTCAGTGGTGGTCGCCGAATTGGAACGGTTTCGAAGCCCGCGTAGCCTACAACGTGACTGCCGACAACGGTGGCGTTACCGCGAGCAACCAGTCCTTTGGCCGCAATACCCTGAAACAGTCGATTTGGGATCTGTCCGCCAGCTACACCAACGGCGGCCTGTATGTTGGCTACGCCTACGAGCGTCAAAACGACACCCTCGCTGCTGGTGCACGCACCTTCATCGGTGCCGCTGGCGGTATCGGCGCAGGCGAAGGCACAGGTGCATGGACCATGGGCACCGCTGCTGCTGCAGCTGCCGGCAATTCGCACATGAGCGGTTCCTCGGGCGTCGGCCATCGCTTGGGCGCCCGGTACAGAATCGGCAATAGCGGCTTCACTGTTGGTGCAATGTGGGAAAGCCTGAAGTGGGGCATGCGCTATTCGGTGGATGCCGGCGCTGCCGCAGCTGCCGCACAATTGCTGACCGGCCTGAGTAAGAGCGCTTACCGTCTGCAGGGTAACTACGTCACCGGCAAGCATTACATCGGCCTGGATTACATTCGTGCCAATGCAATGACGGGTTCGATTGCGTCGGCAAACGCTGTTGCTGCAAACACCTTTGACGGCAGCAACACCGGCGCTCGCGCCTGGCAGCTGGGCTACAACTACATGCTGTCGAAGCGTACCTCGATCGGCGCGTACTACAACACGATCCGCAACGAAACCAACGCCAACTACTCTGGTATTGTGTTCGGCGGTATGGCTACCCCTCCCGGCGGTTCGCCGAAGTACCTGGGCATGCACGTGCGCCACTCGTTCTAATCTGGTTTAGTCCAGCTTTGAACTTGAAAACGGGGGCTTCGGCCCCCGTTTTTTATTGGTGTCTGGATCGTCGGACGCAATCCCGCTTTGCTATGTTTCAACCTAAACCATGGAACTCTCGCCACAACTGCGCCAATTGCGCGACTTCGGCAGTGAAATGACGTCGGCCCAAAATGGGGCCGCTGCAGGCGTGGGGCCGCTGCAGGCGGAATTGACCCTGCATGCCGTCGAGACGCTGGGCGACTATTCGCTGCACATCGCCTTCGACTTCTGCGACCGCAACGTGAATGCCGAGACTGCTCTGCACTTCCTGACCCACGAGTACGACAAGGATGCCACCTGGGCCGATACCCCGACTACTGGTGTAGTGGACAAGCTGGCGACCCTTGCGCGCAGCCAGTCATATCATGCACGCGGTGCCGAGTTACAAGCGCAGCAGCAGGCCAACTACAAACGTGCGCGCGCCGCGACTGGTGTCAACCTGATCAATGCGCTGGACCGCCTGATCGCGCTCGACCGCAAACAGGGGGGCGCATGACGCAGCCCGACCGCCTAATTGCAGCATTCGATCAGGCATTGCGTGCCGCGATGTCTTCAGTGCCCCTCAACGTCGAAGCGGCCTTGCCGCCGTCCGCCCAGAACAACAGCCTGACAGCGGATGAGCGCACCCATGCGGCGGCGCTGATGCGCGTCAACCATGTCGGTGAAGTCTGTGCCCAGGCGCTCTACCACGGGCAGGCCTTGACGGCATCGACGCCGGCCCTTCGCATCCATATGGAGCGAGCTGCTGCCGATGAAGGCCGACATCTTGAATGGACTGCCGCACGCATCGCCGAGCTTGGCGGGCGCACCAGTCTGCTCAATCCTTTCTGGTATGCCGGCGCATTTGCGCTCGGCGCCCTCGCCGGTCGTGCCGGTGACGCCGTGAGTCTGGGGTTTGTGGCGGAAACCGAGCGGCAGGTGGAGTCTCACCTTGAAGGCCACCTTGCAGGCCAGGGAGGGGGATTACCTGTGGCCGACACGCGCTCCCGCGAGATTGTCGTGAAAATGCGTGACGATGAAGCACGCCATCGCAATGACGCGGTTGCAGCCGGCGGCGTGGCCCTCCCGCTACCCGCCCGTCTGGCCATGAAGACAATGGCGAAAGTGATGACCACGCTGGCCTACCGGATCTGATTTACCTCCGCCAGCGGTGCGGCACCGACACGGCATTGATGTTTGCTTGAGCTTCGCTATCTGAACTTGGGGCCCCAGTGCCCAGAAAACGAGGCTGCGCCGCGTGCCGGTGTGCACCGGCGCGACGCGGTGCACGATGAATGCCGGGAAAAACACGAAACGCCCGCGCTTGTGCGGCACCGTGATCGGCTTTTCCATCGTTTGCGAATCGATGATCATCTGGAACTCCCCACCGGTGAATTCCGATTGGTCGTTGAGCATGATCGACAGCGACAGCTTGCGCCCGATGATGAAGCGGTCGTTGACGCTGGCGAACGACACATCCATATGGTACTCGTAGTGGGCGCCCTTGTCGTTGTATTCGGAATACTGGAATACGTTGAATCCGTCGAGCTCGAAGTTGTAGGCGTCACGATTGGCGGTTTCGAATGCACCGACCACGCGGTCGAAGATCCAGCGATTGTCCTGGTTAGCCTTGTGCATCATGATGTCGGCGATGCGCAGCTTGTCATCTGTAACGATGGTGCCGCGCGATTGCATTACCTGAGCCTTGTGGGTGCCACTTTCGATGCAATACTTGGTAATCGCATCCAGCTCTTCACTCGTGAAAACATCATCGAGGATAAAAAAATGGTGCCAAGTTGTCGCGGCGATAAACCGGATTAATGATCGACATTGGGTTCATGGTGCAATCATGCCTTTCGGATTGAGGTGGAGCATTCGAAGGAGTTCTCAGCGTGTGGGGGAAAAGGCTTGTGTCCGGTTATTTTCCGGGCCCGCCGTACAGGTCACGCAATTTGGCATATTTCATCATGCTGTTCTGACAGCCGATCAGGATGTGCACCAGCCCTGGAATGCCGTCGAGAAAACCCAGTCGTACGATGTAGAACTTGATGAAGCGTACCAGTGGGGCAAACGCAATGCGCGCCCAGCCAGCGTGTTTGCCCGCCGCAAAGAGCTGGGCGGCCTGCAGATCGGTGTAACGATTCTGCTTGGCAAGGTAGGTGACCAGCGTTTCCGAGGATTCGTGCAGCAGGTCGCCGCGCAATGTACCGGCCGGTTTGGCAAGCCGCGCGGCGGCAGCCGCGGTCCCAACTGATCTGCCTTCCGACACATCCGCCGCATCTCCCTCTTGGTTGGCAACTGCGGCCGCAACAAGAGGCACTACATGTTCATGCACCGGATCATTGCTCCAGCGCGCATGGCGGCGGTCAAACAAGCGCAGGTTCCAGTCCGGATAGCCTTCGCCATGGCGCAGGATGCGCCCCATGAAGACGTTGGCGCGTGCCATGCGCCACATTGGGCAATATTGGCCTTCGACCGGAGAGCTTTGTGCCACAAGGGTTTCCTCGATACTGGCGCGCAGCGCAGGGGTGACGCGCTCGTCGGCGTCCAGGCACAGCACCCAGTCATGGGTGGCCTCTTCGACGGCAAACTGCTTCTGGGGGCCGAAGCCCAACCAGACCTGCTCGATGATGCGGGCCCCGTGTTGGGCGGCGATCGCGTGGGTATCGTCGTTAGAGCCTGAATCGACGATAAGGATTTCGTCTGCAAAGGCCAGGCTGGCGAGGCAGGCTTCCAGTTGGGCCGCAGCGTTCAGTGTGATCAGCACGGCTGAAAGCGGGAGGCGCGAGGCTGCTTCGCGCATGGGCTCCCGCATTGACTCCGTATAATCGGACGCTTTCACCGCGGCGATTTTAGCGCGACATGGCGCGAGCCTCAGCCCTCCCGTGCAGCCATTGAAGAAGCTGGCGCCGACGTCGTCACCAGCACCCGCACCGACACTCGCGCCCGCGCCAGCGGTGCTGCTGGTGCGCATGTCTTCCCTGGGCGACATCGTCCACACCTTTCCGGCGGTTACCGATTTCAAGCGCGCCCGTCCGGATTGGCGCCTGCATTGGGTAGTCGAAGAACAGTATCTGGAGCTGGCTCGCCTTCACCCCGGCGTGGATCGGCTGATTCCGGTGGCGATCCGGCGCTGGCGGCGTACGCCCTGGGCGTCGCTGCGCGAAGCGGGTGCCGCCCGCCGTGCGCTGCGCGAAACTCGCTACGAGGCAATTGCCGAATCGCAAGGGCTGATCAAAAGTGCCTTGGTGGCAACACAAGCGCACGGGGAGCGCACCGGCTTTGCCTGGGGCACGGCACGCGAGGCGCTTGCCAGCCTGTTTTATCAGCAGCATGTGACCTGCCCCGCTTCGGAACACAAGATCGAGCGCTATCGCAAGGTGCTGGCGCGCGCCGCGGGTTATGTGCCGCAGGGCGCGCCGGATTACGGGCTGGCGGTGCCGCCGGTGCCGGCCTGGGTGCCTGCTGCACCCTACTGCGTGCTGATGCATTCGACCGCGCGTGCCGCCAAACTGTGGCATGAGGTCGCCTGGATCGAGGTGGGATGCGCCCTGGCCGCACGCGGCTGGGTGGCCTTGCTGCCCTATGGTGGGCCGGACGAAGAGGCGCGTGCGCGCCGGCTTGCCGCTGCCATTCCGCAGTCGGCGCTGGCCCCTGCCATGGGTTACGTAGAGGCGGCCGGTCTGCTCGGCCACGCACGGGTGGTGGTGGGCCTGGACACGGGTTTCACGCATCTGGCGGCTGCGCTGGGCACGCCGGTGGTGGGCATTTTTTGTGACTCTGAACCCGTCGATGCCCATCCGGTGGGCCATGGTCCGACGGCATGGTGTGGCGGCATTGGTACTCCGCCAAGCGCGGCGGAAGTACTGGCGGCGGCATCGCGCGTGGCTACGGGTACCGCCTGATGCGCTGGCTCTATAGCCTGAGTCTGCATCTGGCCCTGCCGCTGGTGCTGCTGCGTCTGTGGTGGCGCGGGCAACGTGAGCCCGGCTACCGGGAGCTGTGGGCGCAGCGCTTCGGGCAGGGCCTCGGTCGCATGGAAGTGGGGGTGACCGCAGCGAAGGTGGCAAGCGCATCAAGCCCAACAACGCCCGCGGCGCTCGAAGCTGCTACACCGCTGATCTGGCTGCATGCCGTGTCACTGGGGGAAACCCGCGCGGCGCAGCCCTTGGTGGCGGCCTTGCGCGTACGCTATCCGCAGCACCGCTGGCTGATTACCTACATGACGGCGACCGGCCGTGCCGCTGCCCACGAACTGTACGGCGCGTTTGCCGAGTGTGCGTGGCTGCCCTACGACCTGCCATGGGCGATGACGGCGTTCTTTCGTCACCATGCACCGACCCTTGGCATCGTAATGGAAACCGAGGTGTGGCCCAACCTGGTCCGGATTGCCGCAGTGCATCGCGTGCCCATCCTGCTGGCCAACGCGCGGCTCTCGGAGCGCTCGGCCCAAGGCTACCGGCGGTTTGCTGCGCTCACGCGGCCGGCGTTCGCTGCGCTGCATGTGGCGGCACAAACCGATGCGGACGCGGCGCGCCTGATCAGCTCGGGGGCCACCCGCGTCACCGTGACTGGCAACCTTAAGTTTGACTTTGATGCACCGCCTGATACCGCTGAACGGGCGGGCGCGCTGCGCCAACTATTCGGTGGCCGCCGCGTGTTGCTCGCCAGCAGCACCCGCGAGGGGGAAGAGGCGCTGTTGCTGGCGGCTTGGACAGCGATGCCCGCCGCATCCCGTGAGGGCGTGCTGCTGGTAATCGTGCCGCGCCACCCGCAACGCTTTGACGAAGTGGCGCGGCTGATCGGTGAGCGGGGTCTGACGATCATGCGGCGCAGCGACGGCGACCCTGTGCCGGCGGAATGCAGTGTCGTGCTGGGTGACAGCATGGGCGAACTATCGGCTTATTACGCGGCGAGTGATGTCGCCTTCGTGGGAGGGAGTCTGGTCAATCTCGGCGGGCAAAACCTGATCGAGGCGTGTGCCCAGGGTGTGCCGGTGCTCTTGGGGCCGCACACCTACAACTTCGCCCAGGCAGCGGATGATGCAGTGGCAGCTGGCGCCGCCTTGCGCGTGTCAGATGCGGCAGGGCTACTGGCTACCGCGCAAGCTTTGTTGGCGGATGCCGCCAGATGCCGGCGCATGGGCGAGGCTGGGCGGTCATTCTGTGCCGCCCATCGCGGCGCGACGGTACGTACCGTGGTTGCAGTTGAGGAGATGCTGCAGGGGCGCTAAGGCCGGCGCTGGCCGTTCAGGTGTCGCAGTGGTGTGGCAGGGGGTAGGGCGGAGAATGGCTCCCACCAAAGGTTTCCGGCCAGCGTCCCCCTACCAAAGGCTGCAGAAGAATCTATCGCGCCAGCAGCGCGTTGATGGCGGCGATGTCTTCCTCGCGCAGGCTGCCGGCCGCAGCTTTAAGCCGGACGCCGTTGACGATGGTGTCGTAACGCGCCTTGGCGAGGTCACGCTGGGTCGAAAACAGCTGCTGTTGCGCATTCAGCACATCGATGTTGATGCGTACGCCAACTTCGTAGCCCAGCTTATTGGAATCCAGGGAGCTGCGCGAAGACACTTGGGCGGCTTCGAACGCCCGCACCTGCGCCATGCCGTTCGTGACGGCCAGGAAAAACTGGCGCGAATTCTGCGCGGCGGTGCGCTTCAGGTTCTCCAGGTCGGCGCGCGCCTTGTCCTGATTGGCGAGGGATTCCCGCACGCGCGAGTTGACCGCATTGCCGGCGTAGATCGGGATCGCCAGGGTGAGGCCGATGGCGTGCACAGTGTTGTCGGTACCCACCGCGGCAATGGTGCTCGCGGTTTGGCTGTTGAGCGAGCGCGATGCGGTCAAATCGAGCGTCGGGTAGTGGCCCGAACGCTGGATTTCCACCGTGCGTTTGGCGATCTCGACGGCAAAATCCTGGGCCTTGACCGAGTAATTGCCGGTTTCAGCTGCCTCGACCCATCTGTCGATTTGTGCAGGTTGTGGCGGCGGCAGGGCGATGTCGGCGCGCAAGCCTTTCAGGTTGCCGACCGATTTGCCGATGATCTGCTGCAGGGCGGTGCGTTTAGTTTCCAGGTCGTTGCGGGAGGCAATTTCCTGCGCCGTCGCGAGATCGAAACGGGACTGCGCCTCGTGCGTATCGACGATGGTGGCAGTACCGACTTCGAAATTGCGTTTGGCTTGCGCCAGTTGCTCCGAAATGGCGGTTTTGGCGGCGCCCGCGACGGCCACGTTGTCGGCTGCAGCCAGCACGTCGAAATACGCCTGGACTGTACGCACGACCAGATCCTGACCGGCCTGGGCGAAGGCCGCTTCGGCTTGGGCCACTTGCAACTTGCTTTGCTCGTAGGTTTGCCAGTTTTGCCAGCGGAACAGCGGCTGCGAGAGTGTGAGGGTGTAACCGTTGGTATTGAAGAAACGATCCACTGGTGCAACGCCGGCGGCGCGCGAGGCGATGTTGGCGTAGTTCGCTTGCGTCGTCAGTGTCGCGCCGATGGTGGGCAGCAAGGTGGCCAGGCCCTGCGGGTACTTTTCCTGACCCGCCGCAAGTGCGTAGCGGGCTGATGAGTAGACGGCATCGCTGGCCAGCGCTTCCTTGTACACCGCCATCAGGTCGTTGGCCGAATTGGCGAATGAGGCAGGTGCCGAGATGCCCACTGACAGACTTAAGGCAAGCAGGATGGCCGCACCGGCATTGGGACGGGAGAAGATGCCTTGGGATGGCAACGAGCGCGGTTTCATTGCGAATTCCTTCACGAACTTGGCCGGAAATCAGGCTGCTAAACCGAGACCGGACCCGGTGAGCGCTTTTAAATGACTGCCGGTCATTTTGCCACAATCTGGCAGATTCGGGAAGTCAAGATTGTTACGAATCAATACCGCGGAATGGCTGGATCGACCTGCAGCGACCAGGCGTTGATGCCACCGGAAAGGTTGTGCATCGGCCCCAAACCATGGTGTTCAAGGAACATTGCAACCTGCATGCTGCGGCCCCCGTGATGGCAAATAGCGACGATGTCGCGCTCACCAGCCAACTCCCTGACTTCGCCCAGACGGGCCGGGATCTGGTTCATCGGCACGTGGGTGATGCCAGGCATGCTGGCGGTTTGCACTTCCCAGGGCTCGCGCACGTCCAGCAGCAAGGGTGCCTTGCGCCCTGTGTCGGCAAGCCAGGCGGAAAGTTCGGTGACGCTAAGCTGGTTCATGGACGAATCGAGGATGGGGAGATTGGCGAAAGATGGAGACGGATCCGCGCACAGGAGATGGGATGTCAGGGCTGCTGCCAGCGGAATCGGTTCGGAATCCATGGCCACGTCGTTGCTGAGGCCCGGGCGCGCCCCCCGCAGGGCCTGCCCTTAAAATCGGAAGCGTGAAACCGGCTCGGCGTTGATGAGCGGTGCGATTACCGTTTCGAACAGTTCAGTCTGCGCGATACCCGGCGCATTGCAAGTGTAGACGCTGGCGAGCATGGCTGGTGCGTCGCCGGTGACGGCGAACAGCCGCCCGCCCGGCGTCAGTTGCTCGAGTAGCGCGGCAGGCACGGAAGGTACCGAGCCGGAGAGGACGATCACGTCATAGCCCTCGCTGCCGAAACCACGCGCGCCGTCGGCGGTGCGCACCTTCGCATTGGAAATGCCGGCCTGGCGCAGGTTCTTCTCAGCCATGGCGGCCAGTTGAGGCACGATCTCGATGGTCGTCACCGCGTGGCACCGATGGGCCAGGAGGGCGGCAAAATAGCCGCTGCCGGCGCCGATTTCAAGCGCCCGGTCATGCCCGCGGACCTGCAACTCCTGTAATACCCGTGCTTCCATCTTGGGTGTCCACATGCAGGCACCCAATTCAGGTGGGCCAAGCGGGATCTCAATGTCGGTGAATGCGTGCAGGCGATACGCTGCCGGCGCGAACTCTTCCCGGCGTACCACGGAGAGCAGGTCGAGCACTTCCTGATCCAGCACGTCCCAAGGACGGATCTGCTGCTCGATCATGTTGAAACGGGCGCGGGAAATGTCAAGGGTGGGGTTCATGGCGCTGGGGACTTTGCATCAAACGGGTTTCACCAGGGGCGCTGGCTTTACGCGAGGCGGGTTCTACCCGCGGAATCAAATTTTATCATCGGCCTTGGCCTGCACCGGCAGCGCGCCGTGGCCCACGGCCTTGCCGCCGGTCGCACGCCGGCGCTGGAAAAAGGACGTCAAGTCATCCAGGAAGGTATAGATCACCGGCACCACCACCAAGGTCAGGATGGATGAGGTGATGACACCGCCGATCACCGCCTGGCCCATCGGCGCGCGCTGTTCGGAACCTTCGGACAGGGCAAGTGCCAGCGGCAGCATGCCGAACACCATCGCCAGGGTGGTCATCAGGATCGGGCGCAGGCGCACGTGCGCCGCTTCGAGGATCGCCGCCGTGCGTGCTGCGCCGGCGCGGCGGGCATGGTTGACGAAGTCGATCAGGAGAATGGCGTTCTTGGTGACCAGCCCCATCAGCATGATCACCCCGATCACCGAAAACAGGTTGAGGGTGCTGCCAAACAGCAGCAGGGTGCCGAATACGCCGATCAATGTCAGAGGCAATGAGGACATGATCGCGATCGGCTGCAGGAAGCTCGCGAACTGGGAAGCCAGGATCATGTAGATGAAGATGACGGCAAGGATCATCGCGGTGACCGCGAATGCGCCGGATTCTTTCATGTCCTTGGTGGAGCCGCCCATCACATAGCGGTAGCCCGGCTTCCACTGCATGCCGTCGAGGGCCTTCTGGATGTCGCGGCTGACGTCTCCCGCTGAACGGCCGTAGACGTTGGCGTCAAGCTGCACTTCGCGCGTCAGGTCCTTGCGGTTGATTTGGGACGAACCACCGGTAGCCTTGAACTCTGCCACCTGGCGCAACGCCACCATTTTGGGTGAACCATCTGCATTGAGCTGCGCGCTCTGGATCATGATGCGGTCGAGGTCCCCTGTAGTTTGGCGGTCGGCGGCGGCCAGACGCACGCGCACATCGTAGTTCTCGCCATCCGGGGCCTTCCAGGTACTGACGGCTTCCCCAGCGACCAGCGGGCGCAGCGCGGCGCCGATCTGTGCCACACCAACGCCGAGGTCTGAAGCCAGTTCGCGCTTGACTTCGACGCCAATTGTCGGCTTGTCGGATTTGAGGGAGGAATCCAGATCCACCAAGCCGGGCACGGCGCGCAGGCGCGTCAAGGCTTCCGCCGAATAGCGCTCCAGTTCGGCCAGGTCCTGCCCCTGCAGGCTCACCACAATAAGCTTGCTGCCGGCCACCGGGTTCACCGTGCCGACGTGGGTCAGGGTGATGCCGGCGATGCGCGACAGCCGCTCGCGCAAAGGCTGGGTCATCACATGCTGCGAGCGGCTGCGCTCCTTGCGTGGCTTCAGCTTGACGTAGACGTTTGCGTAATTCTTGCCCTGCGTGGTGCCGGTGTTGATGGTGGTGTAGGTGTAGAGCACCTCCGGCAATTCGCGCAGCGCAGCATCGACCTGGCGTGCCTTTGCCTCGGTCAGCTCCAGGGATGAGCCGACTGGTGTCTGAAAGCTGACCAGGGTTTCGGAGTAATCGGCCTGCGGCACGAACTCCGAACCGAGCAGCGGCACCAGTGCGAAGCTGCCGAAGAAGGTACCTGCCGCGAGCACCAGCGTGGCGATGCGATGTTGGAGCGACCAAGTCAAGAGCTGCTGGTAGAAACGGGACGTAGCCTCGATCAGCGATTCGAACAGCCCCATGAAACGCTGAAACAAGTTCTTGCGTTTGGCCGGATCGTGCGGTGGATCCGGCCACACCGAGGAGAGCATCGGGTCGAGCGTGAAGGAAACAAACATCGACACCAGCACAGCTGCCACCACAGTGAGGCCGAGTGAGTAAAAGAAGCGGCCGATGATGCCGCCCATGAAACCCACCGGGAGAAACACGGCGACGATCGACATGGTGGTGGCAAACACGGCGATGCCGATTTCCTGCGTGCCTTCTTCGGCAGCTTCGCACTGGTGCCG
>SXGS01167308.1_pt1 | contig 11895 bp, 9 predicted proteins | sample 3174681 | NCBI WGS metagenome assembly SXGS01 (sample SAMN11356861, study PRJNA531348) | freshwater metagenome | isolation source: freshwater sample F1-80 | place: China: Fuxian Lake, Yuxi | collected 2017-12-25 | reverse complement strand
GTGTCGGGAATCGTGAAGATCGCATCAGCGATCTTCCCCAACTCCCGCTCGCCTTCCGCCACCAACGCAATCACCGGCGCGCGCCGGGCCTTCACTTCCATCAGATTGCTCACGGTCTTTTCGTACAACCGGTCCTTCGGCGCCAACACAACCACCGGCATGTCCTTGTCGATGAGCGCGATCGGACCATGCTTCATCTCTCCCGCTGCATAGCCTTCGGCATGGATATAGGATACTTCCTTCAGCTTCAGAGCCCCTTCCAGCGCGATCGGAAAGTTGATACCGCGCCCGAGAAACAAGAAATTCTGCTTCTTGTAATACCGCTTGGCAATCGCCACGATCTCCGCCTCGCGGCCGAGCACCTGCTCAACCAAAACCGGGAGCCGCACGAGACGGTCGAGCCAGGCCTTCCCGTCCGCAACCCCCAGAGTGCCGCGCACGCGCCCTAAATGGAGCGCCAACATGTAGAGCCCTGTAAGCTGCGCCGTGAAGGCCTTGGTCGAGGTGACGCCGATCTCTGGCCCGCAATGGGTATAGAGGATTCCGTGCGACTCGCGGGCCAGGGTGCTCCCCATCACATTCACGATCGAAACGACCTGCGCCCCCTTCTTTTTCGCTTCACGCGCTGCGGCCAGCGTGTCGGCCGTCTCGCCGGACTGCGAGATCGTGATGAAGAGATCCTCTTTCTTGACCAGCGGATCGCGATAGCGGAATTCGCTGGCGATATCCACCTGCACCGGCGTGCGCACCATCTCCTCCAGCAGATACTTCCCCACCAGCCCCGCATGCCACGAAGTGCCGCAGGCCACGATCCAAATCCGTCCGACTGCGGCAAACTCTTTCGGCGTCAAGCCGATATCCGGCAGATCGGCCTCACCGGTATCGTAGGAATACCGCCCGCGCATCGTATCCAGGATTGTCTGCGGCTGCTCGTGAATCTCCTTCAACATGAAATGCGGCAAGCCACCCTTTTCTGCCGCGGAGGCATCCCAGGTGATCTTCGTCAATTTCCGTTTCACCGGACGGCCCTCGATATCGGTAAGAGAGATATCCGTCGCGGTCACAACCGCCACATCCCCCTCTTCGAGGTAGGTCACGTCGCGGGTATGGGCCAGCATCGCCATGGCATCCGAGGCAACAAAGGACGCTGTGGCCGTTGCGCCCACGACCAGCGGACAACCCGCGCGCGCCGCGATCATCGTTCCCGGTTCCCGCTCTGAAATAACCGCGAGCGCATAACTGCCTCGCACGTCTTTGGTCGCCGCCCGCACCGCCTCAGCCAGCGTCACGCCAGGCTGGAAATATTTGTCGATCAGGTGCGCGACTACTTCCGTATCCGTTTCCGAGTGAAACTTGTACCCTTCCTTCTCCAACTCCTGTTTCAACGGTTGATAGTTTTCGATGATGCCGTTATGCACCAGCACGCAGCTCTTCGAGCGGTGCGGGTGGGCGTTTTGCTCCGAAGGCCTTCCGTGTGTCGCCCAGCGCGTGTGGCCGATCCCCACGGTGCCGGCGAGCTCTTTTTCCTTGAGCGACTTCTGAAGATTGGCCAGCTTGCCGACGCTGCGGCGGATTTCAATCTTCTCGCCTTGCAGCACCGCAACGCCGGCCGAGTCGTACCCTCGATACTCCAGCTTCGCCAGGCCGCCGATGAGAATCGGTACCGATGCCTGATCGCCCACATATCCGACGATTCCACACATACGCGCTACCTATCTCCGACTTTTGGATTGGCGTGCCACGGGCTTCTTCGCCGCCTTACCCGGTACTGCTGTCGCTAAGGCGCGGCGGCGCGCCGCCCATCCTGCGCGATTCACTTGTACCACCCGCGAGATCGCCAACGCATGCGCCGGCACATCCTCCGTGACCGTGGTGCCGGCTGCGATGACGGCTCCTGCTCCCACCGTTACCGGCGCAACCAGCTGGGTGTTGCTCCCGAGGAAAGCCCCATCCCTGATGACTGTTTGAAACTTTCGCGACCCGTCGTAGTTGCAGGTGATGGTCCCGGCACCAATGTTGACCCTTTTCCCGATCTTCGCATCCCCCAGATAGCTGAGATGGTTCGCCTGCGAGCCCTCGCCTAGATCGGTGTTCTTCATCTCAACAAAGTTCCCGACCTTGGCCTTCTTTCGCACCACCACGCCGGGCCGCAGATGCGCGAAGGGGCCCAGGCGCGCCTCGTCCTCGATCTGCGAATCGGTACAGACACAGTGATCCAAAATCTCAACGCCGTTCCCGACAGTGCAATCCGTCAATCGCGTATGGGAGCGCACCAGGCAATCTGCTCCGATGGCCGTCGTCCCTTCGAGCGTCACGTTAGGATAGAGCACCGTGTCTTTCCCGATCGTGACGGTCTCGTCGATCCAGACCGAAGCAGGATCGAGCATCGTCACCCCCGCATCCAGCCACCGGTCTCGGATCTGCCACCGCACGACCTGCTCCGCCTCGGCGAGCTGCCTCCTCGTATTCACGCCCAGTCCCTCGTCAGGATCGTCAAGCACGACCGCTGCGATGCGCCGCCCGGCACGTTCCGCAAGCCGGACGATATCCGTCAAATAATATTCACCCTGAGCATTGCTGGGGTCAAGTTTTTCCAGCGCGCTAAAGAGAAACTCTCCGTCGACCACATAGGTGCCCACGTTGATTTCATGAATCGCTCGCTCCGCGGCGCTGGCGTCACGATCCTCGACGATGCAAACGACACTCCGTTCGGCTGAAGGAGCACGGACGACCCGCCCATAGCCGCTCGCGTCGTCCATCTCCGCGGTCAGCAGAGTCACGATCGCACGCTCCGTTTTATGCACGCGCAGAAGTTCACGCACGGTCTTTTCTCGGAGTAGCGGTGTATCGCCATTCAGAATCAAATAGCTGGAAGGAGCGCCCCGCTTGCCTACCCCGAACACCGGACGGCTCTGCAACACCGCATGGCCCGTGCCTAATTGTTTCCGTTGTTCGACGATCGACACACGCGCGCTCTTCTTGTCCGACACCAATTGATCGATCGCCTGGCGAACCGGCTCTGCCTGATGACCGACCACGACCGCCACAGGCTCTCCGGCGACGCGCAATGCGAGTCCGACCGAATAGAGCACCATCGCCTGGCCTGCCACAGGATGTAACACCTTCGCCTGCTTTGAGCACATGCGTGCCCCCTGCCCAGCCGCCATAACAACCACTGCGAGGCCAGGGATCTTTCCCTGTCGGTCTGAGTTGGCCTGCTTCTTCACCGCTGCAGGTTCAGTGGTTCGTGAGCGGCTCATCGGATCGGCACTCCCGACTCAGGCTGCTTGGCCATACTCTGCTTCGTCGCGGCCATCACGGCCGCGGACAGGGACGCGGAAGGTGAACAGAGCCCGCCTGAGACGATGAGCTTCATCGCCTCCTCTACGCTCATATCGATAGAAGCAACTTCATGCTCCGGCACCAAGAGGAAATAGCCAGACGTCGGATTCGGCGACGTCGGCACATAGACATGAAGCAAGGGCGCCTGCGCGAGACCCTGCATCTCCCCTTTCGTCGAGCCGGTCACGAAAGCGAAACAATAGCTGCCGTTCTTGGGAAACTGGATCAGCACGACGCGGTTGTAGGAGGGATGATCGGAATCGGCAAACGACAAAATGTCCATCATGGACCTCAAGGTCGAGTAGACCCCCCGCACGAGTGGCACACGGTTCAATAATGCCTCCCACCACTTCACGATTTGCTTGCCCATAAAGTTCGTGGCAAAGAGTCCGGTCACTAGCACCAACAGAATCAACGAAAGAATCCCCAATCCCGGCACATAATGACTCGGCACCAGCCGGACCAGGAGGTCTCCCAAAATCCCATCCACCGCCACAAAAAGGGTCTTTAAAATGATGACAGTTCCCCACAGGGGGATAATGACCAGCAGGCCTGTCAGAAAGTAGCGTTTTAGCGAGGTTTTCAGCATAAATAAGAGCCGCCGCAAGTAGGCCCCCATCATACAGAGAATGATGAGGGCCTCGCAAGCCTTTTCTTGCTATTTTCAACAACTTGGAATACTATCCCGCCCGTTTTCTCCACCGGTGAAAGAACCAGCTCAATGGGCATAAAAAAACGGGAGACTCGCGGTCTCTTCATTACCCTGGAGGGGACCGAGGGTAGCGGGAAAAGCACCCAGATCAGTTACCTCGCCAAGATGCTGACCAAGGCAGGCTATCGCGTACTCCGAACGAGAGAGCCGGGTGGCACTGCGACAGCTGAAGCGATCCGCCATATTCTCCTTACTGCCTCGTCAAAAGAACCGGTCACGCCTCAAGCGGAAGCCTTCCTCATTCTCGCGGCGAGAAGCCAGCACGTCACACACTTCATCAAACCGGCCTTACGGAAGGGCACAATCGTGCTCTGCGACCGATTCTCCGATTCCACCTTGGCCTATCAAGGATTCGCGCGAGGCCTTGATCTGCAATGGCTGAAAGAGTCCAACGAGGTCGCGACAGACGGACTGGCGCCGGACCTGACCCTCGTCCTTGACCTCCCGATTTCCGTGGGCTTGGCCAGGAGGAGAGCCGATCGTGGCCCGCAGAATCGACTGGACCGGGAGGCAGAACGTTTCCATAGCAAGGTGCGACGGGGCTTTCTGGCTCTCGCAGCAGAAGAACCAGGCCGCATGAAAGTCGTGAATGCAAATCGGCCCTCGCAAGAAGTCCGGGACGAGCTTATAGAGATCGTGCTAGGCTGGATCGGTAAACCTCGTCGGTTGTCACGCAGCCGGAGCTAACATGCCCTTTCGGGACTGTATCGGCCATCAGCAATCCATTACGCTCCTACAAGCCGCCGTCGCCCATGAGCGATTGGCTCACGCCTACCTGTTCCATGGGGAAGAAGCGATCGGGAAACGATTGACGGCCATTCGCTTCGCGCAAGCGCTCAGCTGCGAACGGCCGCCGGACACAGAAGGCCTCGACAGTTGTGGAACCTGTCGGTCCTGCCAACAAATTGAAGCCCGCACCCATCCGGACTTTTTCGTCATCGAACCGGACCCAGAACAGGCCACCCAGCAAATTAAAATCGAACAGGTCCGCGAGATCGAACATCAGATCATGTATCGCCCGCTTATCGGCGAGCGAAAAATCTGCTTGATCAACGACGCAGACCGCATGACGATCGGCGCGGCCAATGCTTTACTCAAAACATTGGAAGAACCGCCAGGCCACAGTCTCTTTCTCCTGATCGCCAGCCGCCCCGCCGCCCTCCCTGGGACCATCCGGTCACGCTGTCAGGCCCTACGCTTCACGACCCTGGCTCGCACCCAGGTGGAGGCCGCGCTCATTCTCAAACGTGAAATCCCTCCGTCAGACGCGCGATTCCTCGCCATCATTAGCGAAGGCCGTATAGGGGAAGCCCTCACGTCCGACGTAAAAGACACGCGCCAGCGCCAACAAGAACTCGTGGACTTGGTCCGGCCCCAATCCTTGCAATCGATCGGGTCCATCCTGTCTTCGGCGGAAGCGATTGCCAAAGCAGACAAGGCCCAGGGCATCCTCGCCTGGATGACTCGGTGGATCCGCGACCTCGTCGTGATCCAGGTTGGAGGAGATCGCGACCAGATCCTCAACCTCGATGACCTCACCACGCTGGAGTCCTACGCGCAGCAAGCCGATACCGATGCATTGCTGGGCCTGCTCCGTGAAATCGAACTGACCGAGCAGCGAGCCACGCGTCATCTCAATCTCCAGATGGCGCTGGAAATGATCCTGCTCCGCCTGCGCGATGCGCTCACCCTGTCGTCCGCCCCTCTGCCAGCCTAGCTTTCGCCGTTTATTACCTGCTATCTTTTGTCACGCCCCATGAGTAATCCCAACAGCTTCTACATCACGACGCCGATCTATTACGTGAACGACGTGCCCCATCTCGGGCATGCCTATACCACCGTAGCGGCCGACGTCCTGGCCCGCTACTGGCGCCTGCGTGGGCGCGACGTATTCTTCCTCACAGGGCTCGATGAACATGGGCAAAAGGTTCAGCAGGCCGCCGTCAAAGCTGGCATCGATGCGCAGGCCCATTGCGACAGGCTCGCGCCCCAGTTTCAGGAACTCTGGAAGAGGCTGAACATCTCGCACGACGCCTTCATCCGGACGACCGATGCCCCGCACAAGTCGGTGGTTCAGCGCTATCTGCAACAGCTCTTCGATGCAGGTCTGATTTACAAAGCCGATTACACTGGCTGGTACTGCACCTTCGATGAACGGTTCTGGACGGAGAAGGATGTCACAGGCGGCCTCTGCCCAGACTGCAAACGTCCGGTGGAACAGCTCAGCGAACACAACTACTTTTTCAAGATGGGGCAGTATCAGGAGCGCCTGATCCAGCACATCACACAACATCCCGACTTCATCCGCCCAGAATCGCGGCGCAACGAAGTTCTGGGGTTTCTGACGACGCAAACCCTCGGCAACCTCTCGATCTCCCGCCCCAAATCGCGCCTCTCCTGGGGCATCGAGCTCCCCTTCGACAAGGACTGCGTGACCTACGTCTGGTTCGACGCGCTGGTGAACTATGTCTCAGCCTTGGAATATCTCTCAAAGAAGCCCTCCTTCGATCAGTTCTGGCCTGCCTCGGTTCATTTAGTAGGGAAAGATATTCTGACCACCCACGCAGTCTACTGGTCCACGATGCTCATGGCGCTGAACCTGCCGCTACCGAAAATGATCTTCGCCCATGGCTGGTGGACCGTCAATGGCGAAAAGATGTCGAAGAGCCGCGGTAATGTTGTGGCCCCACACAAGATAATCGAAACCATCGGCGCCGATGCATTCCGGCATTTCCTGTTTCGGGAAGTGCCCTTCGGACAGGACGGAGACTTTTCACAAACCACCATGGTCACCATCCTCAACAGCGACTTGGCCAACGGGATCGGCAATCTCCTGAGCCGCACCTTGACGATGATCGAGCGGTTCGCCAATAGCACGATTCCCGCTGCCGGTCCTCCGGCCCTACCGGAATTGGAAGCGAAGATTGCCGCTGCCGCGACCAGCCTCCCGGGAAAAATCGAGCATGGATTCTGTTCCCTCGCCTTTCGGGAAAACCTCCAGGCCATCTGGGAACTCATCGGTCTCTGCGACGAATACATCGACAAGGCTGCACCCTGGAAACTGGCCAAGAGTCCCGACAGCCTCCCACAGCTCAACACCGTCCTGCATACCGCTTCGAGAGCGCTGCGCTTAATCTCTGTCCTGCTCTATCCCTACATGCCGCACACGGCTGGGCAACTGGCCCAGCAACTCGGTCTTTCGTGGGACTTTTCAAAACCGCTACCACAAACAGCCTACGAATGGGGCGCGCCGTTTCCTCAAACCAAAATTTGCAAGGGCCCTGGCCTCTTCCCTCGCATCGAAGCACAACCACAAGGAGCGAAGACCGTGAGCGACGCAACCATTCCCCCGCAATCGACCGCAGCAATCCCAACGCCGGCTATTCCCGCGCCACCGCCAATAACTGCTGCTGGGCCAGCCGCACCGGCGCAGATCACCATCGACGACTTCATGAAGATTCATCTCAAGACCGCGAAGGTCATCAGCGCAGAGCGAGTGCCAAAATCGGAAAAACTCCTCAAGCTGCAAGTCAGCCTTGGCGAGGGAGGGGAGCAACGACAAATCGTTGCAGGCATCGGCAAGAAATACGAGCCGGAGGCCCTGATCGGGAAACTGATCATCATTGTCGCGAACCTCAAGCCGGCCAAGCTCATGGGCATCGAATCCCAAGGCATGGTCCTGGCCGCAGGAGACAGCGAAGTGCGCGGCCTTGCCACCATCCTCGAAGACGTGGATCCTGGGACCAAGGTGAAGTAAACCTGGCGTGGCACAGCCAGGCGCCTGCCCCTCCCCTGAAGGCTTGCTGAGACCCAAAGACCGTGCGAAACTATCACCAATGTCTACTTTGGCCTCCTACGAAAATCTCCGCTTCCGTCTCACGCTCGCCCTGGCGCTGAACGCCGCGATCATCGTCGCAGAGTTCATCGGTGGATGGATTCTCAATAGCATCGGGCTCATGAGCGACGCAGGCCATAACCTCGTCGACCAGGGCTCTCTCTTTCTGGCCCTCTATGTTCATCTCCTCGCCGCCAGGCCTGCTACAGAGGCCAGAACCTTCGGCTATCACCGGGCCGGCGTCATTGCCGCGTTTCTGAATTCGTTCATCTTGTTGCTCACGGCCATCGGCATCGCCTTCGTCGGATTCTATCGGCTGCTGCAACCGGTCCCGGTGGATGGAGCCTGGGTCATGGCCATCGCAGCACTCAGCGTCGCAGCCAATCTGAGCATCGCCCTGCTCTTGCAGCATGGAGCCAAAGACGACCTCAATATCCGCAGCGCCTTCTGGCACATGTTGAGCGACGCCTGGGTGTCGCTGGGAGTCGTGATCAGCGGCGCCGCTATCCTCTTCGCCGGATGGACGATTTTCGATCCGCTGATCAGCTTGTTAGTCGTCGTGGCCATTGCCAAAGGGGCCTGGCCCCTCTTCAAAGAATCGCTGGAAGTCTTGATGGAATCGACGCCGTCCCACATCAGCGCCACACATGTGGCCTCCACGATCGAAGCTATTCCTGGCGTGAAGAACGTCCACGACCTCCATATCTGGTCCGTAGAACCACGGTTGATCATGCTGACCTGTCACATCCTCATCGATGGAGACGATTCGGTCATGGCCACTGGCCTGATTCAGACTATCCGCACCAACGTCAGCGCCGAATTCGGCATCAAGCACCTGACGATTCAGATAGGCACTGCCTGCTGCCAGCCGAACAACATCTACTGCGATCTCATTACGCTAGCCAACCACCACCGGGATGAAGGGCTCGCACACGTACAGCACTGATGGATCACTTATCGTGCACGGCCTATCCGTCGCATTCACAGCCCATACAGTAAGACCATGGCCACAAACCCGATTCCATTTTATATCCTCTGCGGCTCTCTCGGTGCAGGCAAAACCACCCTCCTCATGAGGCTTCTTGAACATTGGAAGAGCCAGGGTAAGAAAGCCGGCGTCTTGATGAACGAAGCAGGCGCGGTCAGCATCGACGGGCCCCGCGCCGGCACCATCGCGGAACAGGTGATGAACCTCGCAGGTGGCTGCGTCTGTTGCGATACGAAAGAAGACCTGTCGTGGGGCATTGCCCAACTGGTGCGGGACTATGAATCGGATGTGCTCATCCTCGAATGTTCTGGCATGGCAGACCCAGCCGAAGTCATCGATGCCGTCACCGATCTCTACACCGCACAGCTTGCACGGCTGGATAAAGTCATCGCCCTGCTGCAGCCGATCCCGACCGATCGAGAGAGCATGGCAGGCTTCGTGACGACACAGGCGATTCGCTGCGCGGACGAGTTGATTCTCAATAAAAAAGATCTCTACGTCGCAGGCTATTGGGAAGGTTTTAAGGACTCGATCACCAAACAGAATCCCTATGCCAGGGTCTGGGAAACCAGCCAGGCCAGGGTCGACCCCTCCTCGCTACTTGAACCAATCACCCGCATAGCCCCACCCCCAGCGATCAATGTGGAATTCGGCCACGCTCGCTCGTCCGCGACAAACAAGCGAGCCTCGTACCACCCGATTGTCGCAACGGTGTTGCTGCCAGGCCCCTTAAACTTTGAGCGATTTCTGCGCTGGACGAAAACCCTGCCACCCGAGCTTGAACGGGCGAAAGGGTTCTTCCGCTTCGCCAAGGGGCCGGAGCTGCAGGAATTTCAATATGCCCTGCCAGGCAACGCGACCATTACGCCGATCACTCTGCTCGACGAACCGAAGCACGCCATCGTCTTGATTGGACGAGGCTACGACCAGGAGCGCTGCCAAGCAGAATTGTTGAACTGTCTGGAAAAGTAGAGGGCGACAGGCCGTTAGGCGGGAAGGCGTTTAGGTGAAATCCGAAAATGCGAGTAGCGCAACAATAGCCAGGCCGATCCAGCCCCCAGCAATCCACCAATCATCCAGCCTCCCAGCACATCTGTGACATAGTGTGCCCCGATATAGACACGCGAGAGACCGATCAGTCCAACCAGTGGCCAGCTTACCCACCCAGATCTCGGATAGAGCATCTGGAGAAAGGCCGCGGTTGTCGCGCTATTAATCGCGTGGTTCGACGGGAACCCAAAGGTCTTGCCGCAGGCTTCGATCTGATGGATATCAGAAAGGGCCATGCAGGGCCGTGGACGAGCCACAAGATCCTTGAGTCTCGCTCCGATGAAGTCCAGCAGGCCGATGGAAGCAGCCAACACTGGGGCTGCCATCACCGCTTCCCGCCACGACAACCAGAACCAATAGCCGGTCATGAGGAAACAGGGCGCCCACAAGAGGCCCGGGTTGGAAAAATTGAGCGCCCACTGGTCCAACCAAGCCGACTGTCCGGCAAAACCATTGATGGCGCGGAAGAGCGATTCATCAAAACTCATTTGATTATCCAGATTCTTGCCAGAGCTATCAGCCGTCAGCTATCTGCTCTTGTTGCTACCTGGGGCGAAAGTGGATCCGGACGGTAAGCTCCCCGTCGATCGGCTCATCGCCTTTCAACTGAGGGTCGAAGGTCCATTGGCTCAGCGCAGCCATACCGGCGATGGTGAGCTCCCGATGCCGAGCCGGCTCCAAAACCACAACGGTCACAACCGCACTCTTGGAAACCAACATACGCATCTTCATCCAATCGTCGAGGTCTTTGCCCTCCAGCGACGAAGGAATGGCAGGCCAGGGCGTCGCTTTAGGGACAGGGCCTACTTGCTGGTCCTTGTTGAGCGGCAAGCCATGGACATGGACTTCAGGCAGCTCCAACACATCTTCATGGTGATCGTCCGCATGCGTCGCCTCGTCACCAGCCGCTGCAAACGCAGCGACTGGGACAAGACACAAAAACGACCCAATGAACAGTACGAAAAGACGATGATAGTGCATGTGCGAATGACTCTATAATTCGAGCAATACCTCGGCTCTTATACCATCAGATGCCCGACAAGGTCATCCAGCACGGCCGCAGGGAGCCCAGCCACTGCGACGCACCCTTGGGGTACGTCGCAAGGAGACGGGCGACTGAGCACGCCGCTGGTGACCTTGTTCGGCATCTGACTAGAAGAACCATTGGCCCCGGAAAAAGAACGACCGAGGCATCCCCGCATGCGACACCCCCAAGCCGATACTCCCCTCGCCTTGATTGATGAAATACTTCTGGTCCAACAGGTTAATCACGTCAAAGCCCAACAGAAACTTCTGATTGTCCCAAGGCAAGGGAATGATATGGCTGAGGGACATATTGTAGGTCGTGTAAGAGGGGCTATGGGTGGAATTGGTCTTGGCCCCCTCTTCCGCCGTCCGCAGCCCTGAGGCATAGAGCATCTGACCCGTCAGCGTCGTCCGCTCCAGAAAATGATACGCCACTACCGCAGAACTCGTCACGGTCTGCTGGTGATCGCAATGCACCCCGCCACCGGAGTTGATATCGTTGATCTCGGTTTGCTCGAGCAAGGAGTGTCCAGATTGGAGCCCATAGCCCTTACATTGCCCCCAGGCCACGTTGCCGCGCGCCGTCAACGCGTCCATGATCTGCAATTTCAAGGAGCCATCGATGCCCCGGGTCCAGCCCCGCTCGAAAGCAAAGTAGTTCAACAAGGGGGTCGTCCCGAACTGCCCAGCATCCCCCAGATAATTGGCGAGCTTGTAATAGCCGGTCAGTTGCAACGTCGCCCACTTCGTCGGCGCGTGGTAGCTGCCGACCTCGAAGTAATGAGCCCGCTCGGCCCTGACGATATTGTTCGTCGTATTCTCCGGGGCCGCCTTCGTGCCGGCCGTATTGAGTTTTGTGAAGGAAATCGCTTCGAGATTCGGCGGCGTAAATTGCCGCCCGTAGAACGCGTGAAACACATTCGCCTGATCGGCCTTGTAGGT
>SXGS01256211.1_pt1 | contig 11896 bp, 12 predicted proteins | sample 3174681 | NCBI WGS metagenome assembly SXGS01 (sample SAMN11356861, study PRJNA531348) | freshwater metagenome | isolation source: freshwater sample F1-80 | place: China: Fuxian Lake, Yuxi | collected 2017-12-25 | reverse complement strand
GGTGATCCGCCTCTGCTCCTGGCTCGGCCTGGCCACCCAACTGCGCCAACCGCCACAGGTGCAGATTGAGAAGGCACGCCTCGCCATGCAGCTCAAGCAGGCGTTGCAGAGGCTGGAGCACGCCCCCGAGCCGGATGCCTGGCGCACCCGCCTGGAGGAAGCCCACCGCCAGTTTCTCGTCGCCCTCGACGATTTCAACCGCTTCAGGCAGGAGCTGCGCCTGGCCAAGAAGCAGTTCCAGGAGCAGTTCGACCGGGACCGCCAGGAGATGAAACGCCGCTACGCCGATCTCAAGGCCGAACTGGCCCGCCAGCGCCAGGCCTGGAGCCAACTGCTGGCCGAGTTGTCCGGCCTGGAGCCGGCCCGGGCCTGACCCCCCTCCCGCCGCGTTTACTGGGCGATGGCAAAGGAGGCCTGCACCACTGCGGTGATCTCCTTCTCTATGGAGGTCGCATCGTTCACCCCGTAGTCGGCGATCACCGTCGAGAAACGCGGGGTGATCTGTAACACCCCCATACGCGCCGTGCGCATCACCCCCAGCTGGCAGTCCGCCGCCTCGGCGATCTTGCGGGCCCTGGTCATGGCGTCCTGGGCCGCCAGCGCCTGAATCTCCACCTTGAGTTCGGGCAGCCTGGTGTAGAAGTACTCCGGAGACTCCACCATCACCGATACCCCGCTCTCGACCAGCGAGGCCAGCTCCAGCGAGATGGCCTCGATCAGCCGCACGTCCGTCGACTGGATCTCGAAGCGCTGGTAACAGGTGTGTTTGAGCACCCGGCCGGTGTCGCGGCCGTGCATGTCGTACTCAGGCACCGCGTTCTGGGCGATGGGGAAAAGCCGCACCTGGGCGGCGGGAAACCCCTTGCCCGCCAGATAACCCAGCAGGGCCGGCTTCTGGCGCTCCAACCCCTGGAACGCCGCCCCGGCGCTGGCGGCCTCGGCGCTCAGGGAGCCGCGCAGGAAACCCAGGTCGGAGACGATCTCCTTTTTTGCCGAGCCCACCACGCTGATGGTCTGCTGGTTTTCGCGCCAGGTGCGGGTGACCACTGATGCCGCCGCCACCAGGCATAGGCCCAACAGCAGTGCTGGAACAACAAACTGGTTCTTCATCTGGGGCCTCCTTGTCGGGTCAGGGGGATGGAACAGGAACCGGAACGGCGCCGGCCGCCAGGGCCATGCTGCCCAACAACCCCAGACCCAGCACGTAAAAGACCCACAGTGCCACCACCGCAAAAACGGCTTTGCCCACCGGCACCCGGGCCACCGCCGCCACGCCCAGGCCCAGCACCACCGCCTGCCAGAGGTCGAAAATACTGACCGCCAGCAGGGTCTGGCCCGCAAAGGTGCGCACCATACTCTGGGGCACTATCAGCCCCGGGCCGGTCTGGACCACCGGGCTGTTCCAGGTCAGGATCAGGGCCGTGCGCACCAGCCACTCGAGGGCGATGAGCAGGGATCCGTACCCCTTGACCACCAACAGCGAGCGGTAGCCGACCTCGCTGGTGAAGACGAAACGGGCCACCAGCCAGAGGATGCCGCTGACCAGCACCAGGGAACTGAAGGTGCCGGTCACCACCAACAGCCAGCCCTTTTCGCGCGCCGTTCCCAGGTCTGCCAGGTGCTGCTGCCGCTGCTGCTCGCCAAGGGTCTGCAATTGTTCCTTGATCAGCGGGGTCTCGGGGTTGTAGACGATGTCGCGGGTGAGGAAATGAGCCCCGGCCCCGATCAGACAGACGATGGCCACCGGCACAAACCAGTCCAGCCAGTCTGGGTCTTCAGCCAAGGCCGCAAAGGCGCGGCGGGGAGCGTAAAAAACGCGCAGCAGGCGGCCGGTCAGGTCGAGGGGGGGATCGGTATGGGGAAAGGCGGGACCTTGCAAGAGATTCCTCCGCTGGTAAGGGGGGGTGGCGGGCTTTCTAATATACCATTGCCCCCGGGCCCGACAAGCCGCCCTTCCCAGAGGGAGGGACAGTTGCGCGATTCGCCTTTGGCCTTAAATTCGGTCTAGCCTCTGTCCGTGGGGACCCATGCGCGCGATCCTGCTCAAAGTTCATCTATATGCCGGCCTGCTCTGCTCCAGCTACCTGATCCTCTTCGGGATCAGCTCCATCAATTTTAATCACCACTTCGGGCGCCCCTCCACCCTCAAGGCAGAGCGTCAGCGCGGCCTGCGCGCCCTGCCGGCCATCGACGACGACCAGCGGCTGGCCGAAGCCCTGCGCGACACCCTCGGCCTGGTGGGCTGGACCCTGCCCTGGGAAACCGGCCGTTCCGAAACCGCCGATTCGCTCTACTTCCGTTTTGCCGTCAGCCGCCCGGGCAAGGAATACACGGTGCGGGTGCAGTCCCCCAAGGACCTGCCCCCGGTCGCCGACGACGATATCCCGCCCCCGCCCAAAACTGCCGCCCCTGCGCCGGCGGGCAAAAAAGAAGCGCCGGCCACCGAGGCCCCCAGGATACCGGTTCCGGCCCTGGTTGAGCCGGCCCACCGGATGATCGTCGAGGAGACCCGGACCGGCCTGTGGTCAATCGTCGGTGCCCTGCACGGCTTCAGCGGCAACCTGCCCCGGGCCGGCTTCATGCGGGTCTGGTCCATCTACACCGAACTGTGCGTCTGGGTGGTGTTCTTCTCGGTGATTTCGGGGGTCTATCTGTGGACGGCCAAGGCCAGCGAGCGCCTAGTGGGGCTCATCCTGCTGGGCGCCGGGGCCGGTGGCGGGCTGCTTTTTATGCTCTATATCTGGATCTGGGGCTAGGCATGGTCTACCAGGTCATCCGCCGCATCCACCTCTACACCGCCTTCTTCCTGCTCAGCTTCGTGCTGATGTATTTTGTCACCGGCTATGTCATGATCCACGAGGGCCTGGTACAGGACCGCGAACCGCAGAAGAAAACCCGCAAACTGGCCCTCAAATACAAGGGCGCAAAGACCCCCGAAGCCTACGCCGCCCACCTCGAACAGACCTACGGCCTGGAGGGCAAACGCCAGCCACCGCAAAAACGGGAGGATGGTAGTTGGGAGTTCGAGTACTTCCGCCCGGGCACCTTCTACCAGGCGGTGATCTCGGCCACCGGCGACAGCGTGCGCATCACCGAGTCACAGGAGCACCTGCGCCGCACCCTCACCGGGTTCCACCGGATGCACGGATACGGGAGCGGGCTGGTCTACGATATCTGGGCAGTGTGTTACGATTTGGCCAGCCTGTCGCTGATTCTCTTTACCCTCAGCGGCATTTACCTGTGGTACAAACTCACCCAGCGCCATCTCCTGGGCTGGCTGCTGCTGGTGCTCAGTTTTGCCCTGGCCGCCGCCACCATCGGCTACCTGCTCACCCTCCCCTGATCCCCTTCACTTTTCCCTGGGCGGCCAGGCCCGGAACAGGTCCAGCTGTTCGCGCCGGTACCGCGCCCGGGTCGCCGCCGTCAGATAGGGCGGCTCGTCCATGGTGGCGATGTTCTGCGACATCATCCAGAAGGGCCCGTACCCCACGTGTAGGGTCTTGCGAGTGCGCGGCGAGCGATTGACCAAGCCCCCGTGGCGCAGGTTCTCGGTGAAGAGGATGCCGTCGCCGGCCTCCACCTCCAGCCCGATCATACCCGGCTCGGCGTGCGGGTCGTTGCCGTAGGGGGATGGCCGGTTGGTCTTGTGGGTGCCCGGCACCACGCAGAAAGCACCCTCCTCGTTGCTCACCGAGTGCACGAAGTAGATCATGCGCACCATCATCGCGTCGATGCCCTTGGTGTTGTGGCTGTAGCGGTACTTGTGGTCGATGGGCCCGCCCATGTGGGTGCCAGAGTGGTTGCCGGTGTAGCGGATGCGCAGTTCCGAGTTGTTGACCGTGACCCGGCCCTGGACCACGGTGTGAATGTACTGCATGGTGCGCGGGTGATCGGCCAGGACATCGAAAGCCGGATCGGCGTTCCAGAAATCTTCGACCATCAGGGTCTTGGCCTCGCCCTTGGCCCCCTGTACGTGGTACCCCCGCTCGGCATTGACGTGGTACTCTGCCCCCCAGGCGCTTAGTTTGCGGGGGGGCAACTGCACATGGCGCAGGGCATGCTCCTCCAACTCGTCCACTGCCCGAGAAAGGAGGGCAACCTCCTCTCCGCTGAGCAACCCCTTGATGACGATATACCCCTGCCGGTCGAACTCGTACTGCTCCTTCTCGTCCATAATACTCCTCTCAGTTGAACCCCAACAGGCGGACCAGGTTGCCCCCCTTGACCTTGAGGCGATCTGCCTCGCTGTACGCCTCCATGTGGGCGTCGATGATGTGATGGGTGCCGCCACCCCACACCAGGCGCTCCGGACCGAATTCGGCGATCACCCGGCGAGTGAAGGGCCGGGCGCTCAGGTAGAGCGGCCCGTCGGCGGCAAAGTGCTCCAGCCCGGCGATCTTCATCTGCACCTTGGGGAAGGCCGCCAGCTCCAACACCTGGGCGTACTCCACCGGAGTGCCCATGTGCGGCTCGGCCAGATGGTCGATATGCACCACGGACCCGGGATAGTCGCGCAGGGCTTCGGCGATCTGGCCGGCGTAGTTGGGCCCGATGTGCAACTCGATGATCAGCCCCAATTCCAGCGCCTTTTCCCACAGCGCCCGCACCCCAGGGTCGGCAAAGCTGTCCAGGTACTCCTCCTTGCCGCGGTGGGCGTGGAAACGCAGGGCCACCAACAGGGGCTGGCGGGCCACCAGGTCGGCCAACTTGCGCGGCGCATCCGGGTCGCGGGGGTAGAAGAGGCAGGTGCCGCGGAAACGCCCTGGCTCCCGCTCCAGGCATTCGAGGATCAGCCGGTGGTCGTCCCCGTACGGCTCGGGGTGGACCAGCACCGCCCGGTCTATGCCTTCGCGCTGCATGTGATCCAGGTATGCCTGCAATGGATCGGTCGGCGCCCCGGAGATATCCGGGGTGTAGCTGGCCTGCGGGTGGAAGGGGTAGCGCTGCAGGTCGGGACTGAAGATATGGGTACACCACTCGACGATCATCGGCTCCTCCGGGGGCGCATGATAAGGCGCGGGAAGGGCGCTGTCAAACGCTTGACAGGGTGGCGCGGCAGGCGGTGTTTATGGGGAGCATTTTCTCAGGAGAGCGCCGAGATGAAAATCGCCCTGCACCAGATCACCACCCTCAATGCCCCCATGGAAGAGGATCTCAAGGCCTACGCCGAGGCCGGCTTCAGCGCCTTTGAGTTACACCTGGGCAAAGCCAAGAAGTACCTGGAGACCCACTCCCTCCAGTCCCTGCGCGATCTGGTCAGCGCCGCTGGCCTGCAGCCAGTAGGGGCCACCGGCCACGTGGTCACCGCCTTTGCCGCCGAGGAAACCCGGCGCCAGAGCGAAACCGAGTTCCTCCAGGCCCTGGAGATCATGGAGGCCCTGGGCTGCCCTCTCATCGTCTTTGGGGGGGATGGCCCGGCCGAAATGCCCGCCGCCGCCCAGCAGAGCGAAGCCGGCCTGGCCGCCCGCGACCAGGCCTATACCGAGGCGTTGGAGCGTTTCGCCGTCCAGGTGGGACGCCTGGCCGACCTGGCCGCTACCCGCGGCATCCGCATGGCCCTGGAGATGAACTGGTGCCGCCTGTGCCGTTCGGTGCAGACCGCCGCCCGCACCCTGGACCTGGTGGACCGCAGCAACGTGGGTTTCCTCTTCGACGCCGCCCACTTCGCGGTCTCGCCCTCGCGCCTCTCCGACCTGGACCTGGTCAAGGGCCGGATCATCTACGGCCACCTCGACGACATGCGGCCCTGCCCGCCCGAGCTGACCAACGTCAACAACGACCGGGTGATCCCCGGGGACGGCGCCCTGCCCCTGCGCGAGTGGTACGAGAAGATCGAATCTTGTGGTTATACCGGCTGGCACGCGGTGGAGTTGTTCTGCCACGACCTGTGGCAGGAGCCGGCCCTGCAGATCGCCCGCAGGGTAAAAGCCGGCTGCCAGCGGGTCTGGCCGGCAGCGCAGTTCTAGTGTTGACAAGCGCTGCGGCGGCGCCTATTTTTATGGCTCGAAAATCGGTCGTTTGGCCCGTTCGTCTAGAGGCCTAGGACGCCGGCCTCTCACGTCGGCAACACGGGTTCGAATCCCGTACGGGCTACCAATTTCCCCGGTTTTAATTTCCCCTCAGCATTCCGCAACACACGTGCCCGCCGCGAAGGTTCGCTCGAATTGCAGCGTGCCGTCCGGATGGTACTCGATCCGCTTCCCTTCGCGTTTCCCGTTTTTGTAGTGTTCCTCGACCTTTACTGCTCCGCTCTCGTGGTACTCGACCCGCTTGCCCTTCCGCTCCCCGTCGGCATAGCCGTCCTCGACCTTCAGTTTGCCGTCCTCGTAATACTCGCGGTAGTACCCCGTATATACCCTGCCCCCCTTGCCATCATCGCTGTACTGGTACTCCAACTTGGTCTGCCCGTTTCCATAGGTCTCCTTCCAGACTTTCGCCTCGGCGCACCCCCCGACCGCAGCGGCTGCCAGGACCCAAATCACCAGTACTCGTGTTCGTTTCACCGTCAATTTCTCCCTTGTTAGGCTGATAAGATCAGCGGGTTTTTTTGAGGAAACGCCGCAGCATCCGCCAAGGTTCCCAGATCACCCTTCCCGCAATTGCCGGCCTTGCGGCCTCATTCCCCCACCAACTCCTCCAGGTCCTCGCGCGACACCGTAAACACGTCCATGTCCTTGCTGATCGCCCCCAGGTTCACCAGGCATTCGGTGAACAGCTCGCGGGTCCGCAGCTCCAAGTCCTGCATCTTCAGGTCCGTCATCACCCCGATGATGTGCTGGCCCTTGCGCACGTGGGTGCGCTCGTCGGCGCGCACAAAATCGGCCAGGTGGGTCACGCTGGCGTCCTTGCGGGCCCGGGCCTGCTCGATGAGCTGGTTGATGGTCTTGAGCACCCCCACCTCGCCGAAGAGATTGATCTCGGCCATGGCGTAGGCCGGCTCCATGGGGCCGCGGCAGGTGGAGCCAGTGAGGCGGTTGGGCAGCTCGAAGGGATCGTACCCGGCGTCGAGCAGGGCCTTGTGACCCAACTCGGTGTGCCGGGCCTCGTCCCAGGTGATACGGGCCAGGTAGTACTCGGCGGTGAAGTCCTTGAAGCGGATATCCCACAAAAAGGTGCCAAAGGCCTCGATGGCGTCCACCTCGTCGCGCTGGGTGCGGATGAAGCGCAGCCGCGCCCCCTCGTAGGAGTCCTTGGGGAAGCGGGCCTGGCCGTCGCCCACGTCGTAGTCGCCGGTATGGCAAAAAGTGGTGAAACGGCTGTCGCGTTTGGGTTCCTGGCCGCGCACATAGGGCTGTTGGCGGTGGCGCAGGGGCGCCGGCTCCTCGGCGAGCGGATCGCGGCCGGTCACCCCGCCGATGCTGCCCAACAACTGCTGCAGGTGCCAGCGCCAGCGGGCGAGCCGGCTCTCGTCCACCCCGCCGTCGAGGTACGTGGCGATGGCGGCCTCGGCCCATTCCAGCATGGGTTCGTAGTCGAGCAGGATGCGCTTGAGCAAGCGCAGGGTGGGCGCGTCAGCCACCGCGGCGGTATCGTCCATGTGATGCCGGTACGCCAGCGCCAGCGCCTGGCCCGCCACCTGGTGGACACCCACCAGCAGTTCGGGCGCGTCGGCGGCGCAGAGCACCTCCTCGACGAAGAGGTCGAGCTGGGGATCGCGGTATTCGTCGACGGCGCCCAGGCGCATCTCCAATTCGTTGAGGCGGGTGCGCAAGCTGTGGGCGGCATCCAGATGGTAAAAGAGATGGCGGCCCGTTTCGATCTTCACCTCAAACTCGGGCAGGGCCAGGGTCCACGAACCCAGGGCGTGGGCCAGGCGGCGCTCCAGGTAGAAAAAGCGCAGCAGTCGGCGGGCGTTCTCCTCTACCGAAAACTTGCCTCCCAGGGGGCGGGTGTCGCGGGGAAAGTGATAGGCGAACTCCCGTCTCCGCTGGGCCGTGGCAGCCCGGGCTTCGGCAAAAAAAACGGGGGGAAACTCACCTGGCCGGCCGGCGGCGTGGTCATCGGCGGTGGGCATTGCGCACATAGGAACCTCCCTGGAATGGGGTGGAAGTGTCTTGGTTGACCGATTAGGTGGCGGCGAAGGCGCGCCATTGCGCCTCCACCACCTCGGGGTCGATGGGGCCGCAGAACAGATAGAGCCGGTAGCGGCTGGTACTCACTTCGCCCTCTGCCAGGCTCCAGGCCCCCCCGATGCAGCGGCTGGGGGCGATGCCCAGTTGATGGTCGACCCGCCAGGGCACCGGGTGCCCCGGATTGCCGGGATGGTCGAGCATGGCGACCCCGGCCTCGCCCCGGCGGCCAGGTAGGGGCATACAGAGGGCTACCCAGCGGGCCGGCTGGCCCTCCACCTGGGGAAGACCCAGGCCCTCGCTGCTGAGCACCGCGCCGCCGCTGTGCTCGCGGTACGGCATGCGCAGGAAGAGGCCCCCGTAGGCGTACTGGCCAAAACGGGTGGCCCGCAGGGCCTGCAGGGTCCAGTCCAATTCCAGTTCGACAACGCCACCCCCGTCGCCCAGGCGCCAGGCCTGGGTCTCGGCCAGCACCGGCTCCCCGCCCGGAGCCCGCCACTGGGTGTGTACCTGCCAGGAGGCCCGCGACCCAGCCAGGGTTGGTGTCGACAGCGACGCCGGGTGGAAAGTGCCGTCGCGCTCGCCGGCAGCACCCGTGCCCTCCTTCCAGAAGCCGACCCCGTCAACCTCGTTGAGACCCACGTACAACCCGCGCTGCCAGGGGTGGTGGGCAGGCATGTCCTCGGTGAGTTCGCCCTGCCCGTCCGGGGCGGCAAGGGGGTGGATGAAGGGCCGCCGGTGCGCCGGTGCGTGTTGGACCAGCAGCGGGGCGGCGGCGCAGGCCCGGCGCAGGACCAGCCGCTCGGACCCGGACTCGGCCTGCAAAACACTCATGGGGCTGCTCCAGAAAAAAAGCGCTGCCGGCAAGCCGACAGCGCTGCGTGTTTGGACTGCAACCCGAGGAGCCTAGGGCCGGCCGGGGCGGGGCGGGCGGGGTTTGGCCTGATTCACCGTCAGGATACGGCCACCCAACTCCACGCCGTGTATGCCGGCGATGGCGGCCTCTGCCTCACTCTGCTGCGGCATCTGCACAAAGGCAAAACCGCGCGATTGCCCGGTCAGTTTGTCCTTGATGATCTGCACCCCGTCCACCTGCCCGAAGGCCTCAAAAGCCTGTCGCAACTCGTCCTCGGTGGCCCGGTAGGAGAGATTGCCTATGTAGATGTCCATCGGCGGGACTCCTCCTGCAAACTTGGGCTGGCTCTGCCCGTCTGTGCAGGGTAATGTATTCGCGGCACCGGCCCTTGTCAATCGCCGTCTGCGGCCTTTTTGCGGGGCTTGAGTAGTGCTGACTATTATCGTAATATAGCGGGAAACCCAAGCTGTCAACGGAGGGTAAGATGAGCCATTTTCGGGAATTATTCGCCGGGGTCTACCTGCTGCAGGGTGTGGTCGGCGGTCGCCCCCTGCGCCTGCCCCTCCTGGTGGGTACCCAGCGCGCCCTACTGCTCGACACCGGCTGCGCCGCCGACGTCGAAGGTTTTATCCTGCCGGCCCTCGGCGAGCTGGGGGTGAATGCCGACCGGCTGGGTTTGATCCTCAACACCCACTGCGACCTCGACCACGCCGGTGGCAACCACGGCCTCAAGCGCTTCGCCCCTCGGGCCCTACTCTGCTGCGGCGACGCCGACCGCCAGCAGATCGAGGACCCGCAGGCCATGTTTGCCCAGCGCTACGACGCCTACCGCGCCGACCACGATATCTACTACGACAGCGCCGCCCGCGACTGGATCCTCAGCAGCCTTGGCCAGGCCCAGCCCGTCGACCTCACCCTGCGCGGCGGCGAACGCCTGCGCCTGGCCCCCGACTGGGAGGTGGAGATCCTCCACCTGCCCGGCCACAGCCGGGGCCACTTGGGTGTACTCGACCGCAAACACGGCGCCCTGTACGGGGGAGACGCCATCCACGGAGCCCAGATCCCCGACCTGGAGGGCAAACCCGCTCTGGGCCCCACCTACCTGCACGTCGAGCAGTACCTGCACACCATCCGCTGCATCGAAACCCTCGGCCTCGACTACTACGTGGGCTGCCACTGGCCGGTGAAGCAGGGCGCCGAGATCGCCGCCTTCTGCGCCGAAAGCCGCAACTACGTCGAGCAGGCCGAGCGCCTGATCACCGAGGCCCTGGCCACCCCCCGCACCCTGAAGGAACTGTGCCTGGGTGTAGGCCCCAGGCTGGGCCCCTGGCCAGAGGCGGTCAACGCCGAGCACTGCTACGCCTTTGGCGGCCACCTGCAGCGCCTGCTCAGCCACGACCGCCTCGTCGACCTGGGCGGCACGCCGCGCCGCTACCAGGCCCGGGCCTGAGGGGGCCGGCCCGTGCCCCGATCGGTTTCCCGCTCCAGGTACCGCACCGCTGCCCGCGAGCGCAGCCGCCAGCGCTTGCGCGAGGTGGTCTGGGGCATGCAGCGTCCCCAGGACGTGGAGCGGGTGCTGATGGTGGTCGCCGAGGAGTTGCGCAGCCTGAAGGTCCCCTTCATGTACTGCGGGATCAACCTGATGGAGGAAACGGCGGAGCCGCCGGCCATCACCTGTTTTACCTTTCGGGCCAACGGCGAGTGGTACCGCACCCGCTTCGACGGCCCGAACACCGAACCCCTGCGACGGATCTGGCGCTCCCAACAACCCGCCTACCGGCCCGATCTCCGGCGCGAGGACCCCTACGGCGAACTGGCCCATCTGCGGGTTCCCCTGCGCTCGGTGCTCGACATCCCCTTTGAGGCCGGCACCCTGGCCCTCAGCAGCGAGGAACCCGAAGCCTTTGCGCCAGAGGACATGGAACTGCTGGGCGAGATGACCCAGATCCTCGCCGACGGCTTCCGCCGCCTGCCCGACCTGGAGCGCCTGGAGCGCCAGGTGCGGGCCCTGGAGTCCGAGATCGCCCAGCGGCGGCACGCCGAAGAGATCCTGCAGCAGGAGCAGGACCGCCTGCACAGCTACCTGGCGCAGATCGAGGAGGCCGAGCAGGTGCAGCGGCGCCACATCGCCAGCGACAGGGTCTACCGCCGCATCCTCGAGATGGAGCAGATGGAGGACTTCGACCAGGTGGTAATGCTGCTGGCCGAGCAGCTGCGCGACCTGAAGGTCCAGTTCGACGCCGTGGGGGTCAATATCATCGACGAGGAGGCGGGCACCATCTCCGGCTACGACCTGCTGGCCGATGCCGAGGGCAAACTGCTGCGCACCGTCGACCGCATCGATTCCCACCCGCTGATCATGGAACTGGTGGCCTACTGGCGGCGGGGTGAGGTGTGGGAGCGGGCCGGGGATCCACTCTTCGACGAGAGTATGCGCACCTCCTTCGAGAAGACCTCCAAGGTTTCGCCCCATTACTCCCCAGCCGTGATCATCGACGTGCCTTTCCTGCAGGGCACCCTGGCGGCGGGCCTGCAGTCGGCAGTGGGCGAAAACGGGGCGCTGATCCAGATCCTGCAGGAGTTCTGCACCTTGCTCTCCCTGGGTTTCCGCCGCTCCCGCGACCTAGAGGCCCGCCGCCACCTGGAGGAACAGCTCCTGCACGCCCAGAAAATGGAGGCGGTGGGCCAGCTGACCGCCGGCATCGCCCATAACTTCAACAACATGCTCCAGGCGATCACGGGCAACCTCAGCCTGGCCCTCAACGGCGCGGTCCCTCCCCAGCGCCAGTTCCTGACCGAGGCCCTCGGCGCCTCAGAGCGCGCCGCCGCCATGATCCGGCAGTTGGTGCTTTTCGCCCGCAAGGCCGGCCCCGCCCGCAGGCAGCCGGTGGATCTGTTGGCCGCCGTCGGCCAGGTGGTCAGCATCTGCCGCCGCACCTTCGACCAGCGCATCTGGCTGGGGACCCAACTG
>SXGS01322441.1_pt1 | contig 11899 bp, 10 predicted proteins | sample 3174681 | NCBI WGS metagenome assembly SXGS01 (sample SAMN11356861, study PRJNA531348) | freshwater metagenome | isolation source: freshwater sample F1-80 | place: China: Fuxian Lake, Yuxi | collected 2017-12-25 | reverse complement strand
CGTGGTGTCCTTGACCCTCACCCCCATGATGTGCGCGCGCTTATTGCGCCATGTGCCGGCCGCCGAGCAAAGCCGTTTCTTTGTGGTGACCGGCGCCTGGTTTGATAAGGTCACCGTGCGCTATGGGGAAATGTTGCAATGGGTGTTTAATCGCCAACGCTTAACGCTGATGGTGGCCGGACTCAGTCTAGTCATCACGGTGTTGCTGTACGTGTTCATCCCCAGAGGCTTTTTCCCGGTGCAAGACACCGGTGCAATTCAAGCCGTTTCACAAGGCCCAACCAGCTTGTCGTTCGCTGCCATGGCCGAGCGCCAGCAAGCCTTGGGCAAGGTGATTTTGCAGGATCCGGCGGTGGAAAGTTTGTCTTCGTTCATAGGCGTGGACGGCAGCAATGCCACGCTCAATACCGGACGCTTCTTGATTAATTTGAAACCATTGGCCGATCGCGAGCGGGCCGATGAAGTTATCGCCCGCTTGCAAACAGCCGTGGCCGAGGTGCAGGGCATTAAGTTGTTCATGCAACCCGTGCAGGATTTAACCATAGAAGATAAAGTCAGCCCGACGCAGTACCAAATTTCATTGGAAGATGCCGATGCTGAGGTGTTGCGCGCCTGGGTGCCGAAATTGGTGGCACGCTTAAGCGCTGCACCGGAATTGGCTGATGTCACCAGCGACCAGCAAGAAGGTGGCTTGCAAGCCCACGTCGAGATAGACCGCAACATGGCGGCACGCTATGGGCTGAGCGCCAACGACGTCAACAACACCTTGTACAATGCGTATGGCCAACGCCAAGTTTTAACTCTGTTTACGCCTACCAATCAGCAACGCGTCATCTTGGAAGTGAAGCCGGCATTCCGCGACAGCGTGCAGGGTTTAGCCGGTTTGTACGTGAGCAACATGAGTGGCGGCGCTAGTGTCACGGCATCCAATCTGTCCAAGCAAATCCCCTTGTCGTCGATTGCCACGGTCAGCGAGCGCCGTGCGCCCTTATTGATTAGCCGCGCTGGGCAATTTCCGGCCAGCACCATTTCCTTTAACTTAGCGCCAGGCACGTCTTTGGACGAGGCGATAGAGGTGGTGGAAACAGCCCAGCGCGAATTGGCTTTGCCGGCCAGCAGTCAGTTGAAATTGCAAGGGGCAACCCTAGCGTTTAAAGCCTCACTGGCCAATCAATTGTGGTTAATTTTGGCGGCCATCGTGGTGGTGTACATTGTGTTAGGGGTGCTGTATGAAAGCTACATTCACCCGATTACCATCTTGTCTACCTTGCCATCGGCAGGCATAGGGGCCTTATTGGCGTTAATGCTGTCGGGTAACGAGCTCAATGTGATTGCCATTATAGGCATCATTTTATTGATAGGCATCGTCATGATGAAAGCCATCATGATGATCGATTTTGCCTTGGATGCGCAGCGCGAACAAGGCTTAACGGCACGCGAGGCCATCTACCAAGCCTGCTTATTGCGTTTGCGACCCATCACCATGACCACCTTTGCCGCCTTGTTAGGTGCATTGCCACTGATGTTGGGCTGGGGGGTCGGTTCCGATTTGCGTCACCCCTTGGGCATTACCCTAGTAGGCGGTTTGGTCATGAGCCAAATGCTCACACTGTTTACCACGCCGGTGATTTATTTGGCTATGGAGCGCTTAGCTCAAGCCGGAATATGGCCTCGCTTGGTGGACAAAGTCAAGGGCTGGGCATGAGGCTGCGCCCATGAACTTTAGTGCGCCCTTCATCAGTAGACCGGTAGCCACCACGCTATTGACCTTAGGGCTGATGTTGGTGGGCATCAGCGCCTTGCAGTTGTTGCCTATTTCCCCCTTACCTAGGGTGGACATTCCCACCATTAAAGTCTCGGCATCACTACCTGGCGCCAGCCCGGAAACCATGGCCGCCGCGGTTACCACACCGCTGGAGCGCTCATTGGGCCGCATCGCCGGCATCACCGAAATGACTTCGACCAGTGCGCTAGGCGCCAGCCGTATCGTCTTGCAATTTAACCTAGACCGCGACATCAATGGCGCGGCACGCGATGTGCAAGCCGCCTTGAATGCCGCGCAAAGTGATTTGCCGAGCAGCATGCCGAGCAAGCCTTTTTACCGCAAGGTGAATCCGGCGGACGCGCCCATCATGATACTAAGCTTGACCTCGGCATCGATGAGTCAGGGGCAACTTTACGATGCCGCCTCGACGGTGGTGTCACAAAAGCTATCGCAATTAAAAGGCGTGGGCGAAATTGAAGTCGGTGGCAGCGCCTTACCGTCGGTGCGCGTGGATCTCAACCCCAATGCCTTGCAGCAATACGGTGTCGGCCTTGATGAGGTTCGCAAGGCCCTTTCGTCAGCTAACTCTAACTTACCGCAAGGCAGCTTGGATGACGCCAGTGGCCATTGGCAAATTGCCTCAAACGGGCAATTACAAGGTGCCGCCGATTACGCGGGCGTGGTGATTAAATACCAAAATGGCGCTGCCGTGGCCATGCGCGATGTGGCGCAATTGACCGATGGCGTCGAAGACGTGCGCACCGCAGGCTTGGATAGCGGTAAACCGGCCGTGCTGGTGGTGATCAAGCGTGAAGCCGGCGCCAATATTATTGATACCGTGGGCCGTATTAGCGATGTGCTGCCTAGCTTAAAAGCCTCGATTCCCGCGGCCGTAGACTTAAGCGTGGCCATGGAGCGCACCAGCAACATACGCGCATCTATACACGATGCCGGATACACCTTGGTGTTTGCCGTGTTGTTGGTGATCTTGGTGGTGCTGATGTTTTTACGCAATGGCCGCGCCGCCTTGGTGCCCATCGTGGCCGTGCCGGTGTCGTTGGTCGGCACGTTTGCCGCCATGTATTTACTCGATTACAGCCTCAATACCCTGTCCTTGATGGCGCTCACCATAGCCGTGGGCTTTGTGGTCGACGACGCGATTGTGGTGTTGGAAAACATCACGCGTCACCTAGAAAACGGTCTGGATGCAAAACAAGCCGCTTACCTAGGAGCCAAAGAAGTGGGCTCAACGGTATTAAGCATGACCTTGGTCATCATCGCGGTGTTTATTCCCATGCTATTAATGGGCGGCTACGTCGGCTTGTTTGTCCGTGAGTTCGTGGTGACCTTGGTGGTGGCCATCCTTATCTCTCTAGTGGTGTCCTTAACCACCGTGCCCATGATGTGTGCCTATTTGCTCAAGTCTAGTGGCCCCGTGCAGATTAGCCCGCGTTTTTTTCAATGGAGCGATGCGCTGTTTAATCGTCTATTGAATGCCTATAAGCGCAGCTTGTCATGGGCGCTCAATCACGCAGCCTTGACCATGGGCGGTTTATTGTTAACGGTGTGCATCAATGTCTTTTTGTACACGGTGATTGCGAAAAGCTTTTTCCCAGCACAAGACACGGGGCAGTTAACCGGTCGCATACAAGCCGATCAGAGCGTGTCTTTTCAGGCCATGGAAAAGAAATTAGCTCGCTTCATCGACATCATCAAGGCCGATCCGGCCGTGAAAACCGCCGTGGGGTATACCGGTGGCGGTGGTCAAGCCAATTCGGCCTTGCTGTTCATTAGTTTAAAACCGCTGGAGGAAAGGCGCGACACGGCAGACAAAGTCATCGCGCGCTTGCGTGAGCGTTTGGCCGATCAGCCAGGTGCAAACCTCATCTTGAATCCGGTGCAAGACATACGCATAGGCGGCAGGCAAAGTCGCTCCAGTTACGAGTACACCGTGCAAGCCGATGAACTGGCTTTGCTGCAACAATGGGAGCCGAGCATACGCCGTACCTTGGCTAAGGTGCCGCAATTGCTCGATTTGGATTCCGATGTGCAGGCGCACGGCTTGCAAACCAGCTTGAACATAGACCGTGACGCGGCGGCGCGCTTGGGCATCAGCGCTAAACAGATAGACAGCGTATTAAACAATGCCTTTACCCAACGCGTGGCCAGCCATGTCTATCAATCGCTAAACCATTACCAAGTGGTGATGGGCCTAGCGCCAGAATTTGCTCAGTCGCCCACTGCCTTGGATCAGCTAAATGTGATTAATGCCAACGGTCAGCCTGTGCCCTTGTCCATGCTGGCCAGTTATAAAGAAACCGAGGCGTCCTTGCAAGTCAATCACCATGGCCAATTTGCCGCCACCACTGTGTCGTTTAATTTGCCCAAGGGCGTGTCCTTGTCGCAAGCCACGCGACTAATTGATGAGGCGCTGCAAGGCATCAGTTTGCCCAGCTCGGTGCGTGGCAGTTTTCAGGGTTCGGCCAAGGCCTTTAAAGAAATGTTAGACAACCAGCCCATGCTGATTTTGGCCGCTTTTTTAAGTTTGTACATCGTCTTGGGCGTGCTCTACGAAAGTTTGATCCACCCGCTAACCATTATTTCCACGCTGCCATCGGCAGGCGTTGGCGCCTTGATGGCCTTAATCTTGTTTAAAAGTGGCTTTAGTGTGATCGCCATGATAGGCATTTTTATGCTGATAGGCATCGTCATGAAGAATGCCATCATGATGATTGATTTTGCCCTGGCCACCCAGCGCACGGCTTCTGTCACGTCTGAGCAAGCCATATTTGAGGCCTGCTTGTTACGTTTTAGGCCGATTTTAATGACCACCATCGCCGCGCTTTTGGCGGCCGTGCCCTTAGCGCTAGGCCAAGGCGATGGTGCAGAAATGCGCCAGCCTTTAGGCATAGCAATAGGCGGTGGCTTGATCGTCAGCCAACTGCTTACCTTGTACACCACGCCGGTGGTGTACATTTACTTAGACCGATTTAGCAAGTGGCTGAGTGGTCGCTTGCAGCATCTTAACTCCCACTACGCCTCGCATCTAAGAAATGCCGTGGTAGACTAAAGACCATGACCGTGATGAATAAAAATCGATTTGGACGCCTACTCATGTTGCTGGGCATAGCCAGCCTAGCCAGCGCTTGTAAAGTGCTGGGGCCGAATTATGCACCCCCCGCCACGCCTACCCCTAGTGCCTATAAAGAGGCAGCTAAGACACCAAAGTCGGCCAGCCAAATGGATGCTAAATGGTGGATGCTGTATGGCAACGCTGAACTGGATCAACTGATCGCTGAAGTGGAGCTGAAAAATTATTCCTTGCAAGCCGCAGCCGCCAGAACAAAACAAGCGCGCGCACTAACCGAAGTGGCACTGGCATCTAAATTGCCTACGGTGGTGGCCGGTGGGCAAAACGATTTAGCCATATTGGCCAACTGGGAGATCGATCTGTGGGGGCGCATACAGCGCAGCATAGAGGCCAGCGGCGCCACGGCTCAAGCCAGCGCGGCTGACTTAGCCGCCATGAAGCTGTCCTTGCAAGCGCAATTGGCACAAAACTACTTTAACCTACGGGTGCAAGATGAGCAGATTCGCTTGCTGCAAGAAACCGCAGTGGCTTATGAGCGATTATTAAAAGTCACGCAAAATCAATACGCGGTTGGGGTGGCCGATAGAAGCGCCATTTTGCAAGTGCAGTCGCAGATCAATACGGTGCAATCGCAAATGCACGAAGTGAAAGTTAGTCGAGCGCAACTTGAGCATGCCATTGCGGTGTTAATCGGCAAACCGCCAGCAGATTTCGCGATTGCCAGTGCGCCTTTAACTGCGCAAGTACCAGAGGTACCTGCGGCCTTGCCCGCGGATTTATTGTTGCGTAGACCAGACATTGCCGCCGCTGAACGCAGGATGGCCGCGGCCAGCGCTAAAATTGGCGAAGCCGAGGCCTCAGCCTACCCGTCATTGAATATATTTGCCGGCGTCAGTATACGTAAAGGCTTATTAGGTGGGGCAAAAACGCTATTCCCCTTGTATTCCGGTGGGGCGACTAAAGCGAAACAAAGTGAAGCAATGTTGGCTTATGAGGTGGAAATTGCCAAGTACCAACAAGCCGTGCTCAATGCGTTTCGCGATGTGGAAGACAATTTAGCCGGCATGCAATCATTAGAGGCGGCGGCTGAGAATAAGGCGGAAGCAGTGAAATCGGCACGTGCAGCGCTGAACATTATGAACAATCAGCAACAAGTGGGCATTATCCATTACCCATCGCTGATTAGTGCTCAAACGGCAGCGCTAGACAGTGAAAAAGTAGGTTTGGATATATTGGCTAAACGATTGGTGGCCAGCGTCAATTTAATCAAAGCTTTAGGTGGCGGTTGGCAGCCCAGCGAATTGGATGCTTACGCCACGCCTGTGGCAAAAAAATAAACAGGCTTTTTACCAAGCTAGGGTGGCTTCTATGCCGGCACCTTTGCTGTCGGCCCAAGGAATAAGTTGCACTTTGTTGTTGAATGCATCGGTAAAGAGCCAGCCACTGCTGCTGCCTATGGCGGCACCGGCAAGGGCATCGTACCAATGGTGTTTTCTAGCGGCCACGCGTGCCGATGCGGTTAGGGTGGCAAGCGCGTAAGCGGGCACACCTACTTCCCACCCATACCGTTTATACATCGTGGTAGCAGAAGCAAACGCGAGCGCAGAATGGCCGGACGGGAAGCTGTTGTTATCACTTTGATCTGGCCGCTGTTCGTGGATGGTGGCTTTACCTAGGAGCGAAATGGCTTCGGCAGTACCCAAGCTATAGGCCGCTTGCCGTGCGCCTTCCCAATCATCACGCACTACCGGCACTACCAATGCGCTACCAGCCAAGGCAAACACGCTCACATCACTGATGTCCGCCCAAGTGTTATTACTGACGGCGTATGCAGCAGGGCTGCTGAGAATGCTTAATGATAGTGCCGTGGCTAAAATACGCGATTTCATGGCATGCTCCTTGAAGAATAAATTGCAGCAATCGGCCAACCTTGTGGCGCTGATTCTACTATGGAATACTACGCTTAATAGTGCGTGGCCAACAATACATGAGCTAAATAGTTAAGCTTTTTTTAGGAATAGTGCATGCAATTAAACGACCGTCTTCATAACCTGGTTTGTCCACTTTATCGGATGCTGCCCTTAATCCTGCTAGTGCTGATAGTCAGTGCTTGTGGCTTAGCATTAAAGCAATACGGGCCATTGAGTCTGGATAAGGCCATCTTGTTGTGGTTTCGTGATGGCCAAGACCACGCCAAGTTGGCGGGACCAACATGGATAACGTCATTTTGGTTATCTATCAGCTGGCTAGGCGACACCGCGCCGCGTTTAGTTGCTGCAGGCCTAGGCATCACCGTCTTGTTATGGCTGCGCCGCTGGCAAGGTGCGTTGTTTGTCACGGGCGTGTTGCTTAGCGGGATTAGCCTGTCTACTTTGATTAAAGCTTGGGTGGCAAGACCTAGGCCGCAGCTAGTGGCGCATTTAGATCAGGTCAGCTCCATGAGTTTCCCCAGTGGCCACGCCTTAAACAGCACTTTGTTTTACCTCACCTTGGCCTTGGTGTTGGCGCCACTTTTAAAGCAGCGCAGCGCGCAGTGGAGTCTATACGGCTTTGCCTTAATCTCTTCTTTAGCCATCGGCTTGTCGCGCATCGCACTGGGCGTGCATTGGCCTAGCGATGTATTAGCCAGTTGGATTATGGCTTACAGTTGGTTAGGTTTGTGGGTGATCGTTGCCAAGCACTACTGGCCTAGCGTTTTCGCGTAAACTTACTTTAAGTTGTAACCACGGGCTGCCATGGTTTTAGACACGGCAGCCTTAGTTTGCTCTATTACCTTAGGCAAGACTTGGCTGCTGTCAATTTCAACGATGGGGGCGCCGTTAAAGGTCAATTGCGGGGTAATGGCTATTTTGTCGCGTAACAATTCGCGTCTGTGGTCTGGCTTACGGGCGCAAGCCGTGTCCAAATCAACATTAAGGCGTATCACTAAATCTGGCCTAAAGCTGGTCATCCATTCGCACTGCGCTCGTTCTTTTCTAGCCAGCCAGCGCATTAAAAAATTACCCGGCGCAGTAATCGATAGGCCGGTGCCATCGTATGAACCAGGAAATTCCAATTGCGGGTAGCGGTCGGTGACAACGATAAAGCCTTGTTTACGCTGCGCCATCATTTGTTTAAAGCGGCGTAATCTGCGCAGTGAAAACGCATATAGGACCAATGCAACAAATAAGCCCGGGGTCTTTTTTTCACGCTGAGTTTGCGTGCTTTTTGTTTTTCGGACAATGAATTGATCCAGCAATTTGCCGATGAGTGGCAAGCTAGCAATGCCGCGGCCTATGTTGCCCATCTGCTTACCCAAATGCGCAGCCACGGTAGGGCCATAGCCTTGCATCCAATCAAGAATGGCGGCGCTAACGGTGGATTTGCCTGAGCCATCGCAACCAATAATGGCAATGAGGGGGGCTAAGTGTGACTGAATTTTTTTCATTTAATAATCTAATTAACTTAGATCCAATTAATTACATACACAATTTAAATTATAGCTTATGTTAATTGTTATCAATATTATGATGTGAATCGCCCCTGATGCAGTAGACACTTTTTAGCTTCATAATTGAGGTTAAAAAGGAGCATTAAATGAGCAGTAAACGATTCACAGAAGAATTCAAGTTAGAAGCCATTAAACTGATTACTGAGCGGCAATATTCAATATCCGAAGTGTCCTCAAGACTGGGTGTAACAACAAATAGCCTTTACGCTTGGCTTAAGAAATACAATTAACCTGAGCCAGTTAAGATGGCCGCCGCCAATCAGCAGGCAACCATTAAAAGGCTGCAGTCCGAATTGAAACGTGTCACTGAAGAGCGTGACATCTTAAAAAAGGCCGCCGCGTACTTTGCCAAAGAGTCCCTGTAAGGTACGCATTCATCCGTAAGCACGAATCCGAGCATGCAATCCGTCGCATGTGTTGCGTGATGAATGTGCATCCCAGTGGCTATTACGCGTGGCGCCAGTCGCCCTTATCAAACCGGCAGCGTGAAGACGAGCGACTGTTAGGACTAATCAAACAGTTCTGGCTAGAAAGCGGCGGTGTATATGGCTACCGCAAAGTCACCGACGACCTGCGTGATGTAGGCGAACGTTGTGGCAAGCACCGTGTTTATCGATTGATGCGAGCGGAGGGGCTTCGCGCTCAGATAGGCTACCGTCGTCGACCTGGCCCACGTTATAGCTGTCCATCGATTGCAGTGCCTAATCATGTTGCACAGCAGTTTAATGTCACCGAACCCAACAAGATATGGGTAACAGACATCACTTATATTCGCACTCATGAAGGATGGCTTTATTTGGCCGTGGTGTTGGATTTATTTTCACGGCAAGTGATTGGTTGGTCAATGCAGCCACGCATGGAAAGTGAACTGGTAATTAACGCATTACTCATGGCCGTATGGCGAAGGCAACCGGATGAGCAAGTGATCATTCATTCGGATCAGGGCAGTCAGTTTAATAGCTACGAGTGGCAGGATTTTTTAAAAGCACACAACTTAATTGCTAGTCAAAGCCGCCGTGGAAATTGCCATGACAATGCCGTGGCAGAAAGCTTCTTCCAGCTATTGAAACGAGAACGCATACGCCGCAAAACGTATTTAACACGTGAGATTGCTAGGCAAGATATATTTGATTACATCGAAATGTTTTACAACTCGAGACGTCGACATAGTTACGCGAATCGGCTTTCTCCAGTAGAATTTGAAAGGCAGTATTTCTCGAGGCTGGAAAGTGTCTAGACTAGACGGGGCGATTCAATGAATTAAGATAACGCATCTTGGCGCTAGTCTAATATTTATGTATTAAACCAACCTAATAACTTATAAAATGCTAATAAATGAATTAAGTCTATAAAGTGCTAAATCTCTTAATCATGGGTCACAAATGAAATTTAAGCTTAGTTGTAATTCAATTAAAAAGGTAAGCAAACAGTCTATTTTTTCAGCAGCTCAATGTGATGCATTATTTGACGCTTTGCTTATTGATGATGTGATTAATTTAGATGTTGCGCTACCAAAAACGCATTCAGTTTTTTATACGCAAGAACAGCTTAATGCGTGCTATCAAATTTCACATCAATTGTGGCGAGAGGGATTAAGTCGCGATCTTTTGAAGCAGATGATTGATAAAATTTATCATCAGGGTGAACTTGATTCCGTTGATAAGTATACATTCTACTGCATGCGCGCGAAAATTAAGCATTTAAGATTTGCCTATGTAATGTTTGATGAGAGGCATAAATACCCAAGAGTGTTCCATTGGATGACGGCCGTCATGGGTTATATGCAAGATGTTTTAAAATCCCCACAGCATTCAAGCGTAAAGTTTGCGGCAATGCTGGTTAAAATGTTTTTAATCAAACCCATATACGCTGCCGCAACTAAAGAATTTGAAAAATTCACTCCCAGTACCCCTGAAAATTTTAGACTTTATTTATGGGAAAGCATTAAATTCATCAGCCTAAATATAGCTAAAGATCAACTAACCAGTCATGAGTTTCATGAAGTGCGCAGGGTAATTAGTCGCTTAGTCGCTTTTTATGATTGTATGTATATTCTTTATCCATCCAATGATGAGCAAGCTGTTTTGTTATACCTCAGCACTATCAATGGCTTAATGGGCAGTTTGCATGATGATTTGATTGTGGCCAAGTTTAATAAAACTAAAGATTATCATAAAGATACTTTTGCTATGCCGGATGACATTAAGCAGAGATTAATTGCTTATGTTCATTTTTATAAAATTCAGGCTGATTTATCTTAATTCTTAAGAGTATCGATCTCTAATAATTATTTCCGCATAAAGGTAATGTTATGAGAATAGCTTATGTAACTGCTTCACTTGTTGGTGGGGGTGGGCCCTTACCAATACCAGCAGTAACTAGGGTGCTTCGAAATGCTGGTGCTCATGTTGAAGTATTTGCATTAACGCGCCGAGACGGTAGAGCTTTACCAGCAATGTTGGCAGATGGGCTGCAAGTTCACATCCGCGAAGGTGGTGATTATGATCATATAAATGCGTACCTCTGGCTTGATAAACAAATTGCCGAATTTAAACCCACATTAATTTGGACCTCTGTTGCCCGTGCAAGCATTATTGGTTTGTTACTTGGTCGAAAATACAATGTGCCAGTTGTTTGTTGGCAGCATAATGCCACACTAAAATTTAGCCGATTATTGCTTTTTTATTTATTAAGAAAACGACCGGCAATGTGGATTGGCGATTCCGAGAAGGTATCAGAAATTACAGCTAAGCGATTTAATGTTCCAAAAGAAAAAATGGCTACCTGGTCTTTATTTTCAGTTAATCTAAATGCCCCACAAGCAAAACCTTGGTCAAAGGGTGAAGTTTTGCGCTTGGGAAGTTTGGGCCGTTTACACCCACAAAAAGCTTATGATATTTTAATTGATGCGTTAGCGTTATTAAAAGAGCGAGGTTTTATTGCACCAGTTCCATTTGAAATTCTGATTGCAGGTGACGGCGGTGATCGTGAAAGTATTCTAATAAAAGCAAAGCGTGCTGGTGTTGAAAATCAAATAAAATTGATAGGTTTTGCCGACAACCCAGAAGAATTTTTAGCTAGTTTACACGTTTATTTGCAGCCATCTCGTGTTGAAGGTTTTTGTATTGCCTTACATGAAGCAATGCAAGCAGGGTTACCAGTTATTGCAACTTCTGTTGGTCAAATCCCGTATACCGTGGAAGCTGGTCGCAGTGGTTGGTTGGTGCCGCCATGTGACGTGACGGCTCTGGCTGATGCATTAGCTGACGCACTTACGAATCCTGAAAAACTCGCAGAGATGGGCCAAGCTGCAAAGGCTAGAGTTTATCCTCGGTATAGTGCAGAGGCATTTCGTAATGATGGTGAAAGTATTTTAGAGAAGCTCAGAGAGCGTGGTTTAATTCAAAAACACGACTATAAATAATCATTTAATAAATTTGCCGTATTGTTAAATAGAATGCAAAAAATTAGTTGATACTGGTAGTTCTAAGAAACAGCAACAATAAAGAAGCTATAAAAGTGTTGAGTTGCCCTTATTTTCACCAATCAAGCG
>SXGS01727058.1_pt1 | contig 11901 bp, 4 predicted proteins | sample 3174681 | NCBI WGS metagenome assembly SXGS01 (sample SAMN11356861, study PRJNA531348) | freshwater metagenome | isolation source: freshwater sample F1-80 | place: China: Fuxian Lake, Yuxi | collected 2017-12-25 | reverse complement strand
GGGCAATCCTGCCAACATTTGATCCGCATGCGCGATGGACATGCGCCAATCCAATCAGAGTCCACAGCGGCGCGCCACCAAATTCATTCCATCTCCTTGCCCTCAAACTTCATTCCACCCTCCTTGTCGAGGGCCATGGTTTAAGCGGGCGATGCGGGCGCGGCTGGCTGTGCCAATCGTGGTGAAATCACCGCCGATGATCATCTTTTGGTCGGGCTGCGGAGCCGCGGCTAGCACTTGTGCATTCGGTCCGCCGGACGAATTGAAAGAAGGATCAACACTGCCGATTTGGGCGGAGATTGTAATCTGAGGAGCCAGGCCCAAGGCAATTAGAGCGACAAGGATTCTGCCGGTTGCCATTCCAAGTTTTCGTGATGAGTCGAGCATGGTCCAAGGGAGTGTTTGGTTCAGGAAGTTGTAATTAAACGTCAGCCATATTGTCAGGGCTTGGCGTTCGCACACGCGGAGGCTGACAAAGGCTGAATTTGAACGCAAACTCTTTGTGACGTAGGGTGTTACGAATTCATCCTCCTTGATGAATTTATCATGACACCGCTCTGGTCACCGTGTTAGACACTCGCCCCGAATAAAGGTTATCCTCCCAATGCGAGACGTCACTATGTCTGCTCAACGCCCGATGGTTGCTGTGGTGAGTTCGCTCTGTTTCGCCGTCTTGTTCCTGTTGCAAGCCGGCCGTATCGATGCCGCAAATGTGAGGGAAGATTTCGCGACAGATCCGGTGGCAGGCGGGCGCTTCTCGCAACAAACGTCCGGGACCGAGAGTGTGTTTGCGTTTAACAGCGCTGCACAGAATCTCACGACGGTACTCGATGTGGACAGTGCCACTGCATTTTATCTGTCCACTCCACTTCCTGAGATCACGGAGTTGAACAGCGTATCGTTTTCCATCGCCTTTCGAATCGATGGTTTCGACGACCGTGTTCCGCCCACCTCCTTTATCGGGTTGATGACATCGCAGCATGTCGAAAATTTTGGCGATGCCCTGACGTTGAATCTCTCGACCTCGTCAGGGAAGGTGGTGGCGACCGCCAGCATCGATGACTCAGGGTTCAAGGCGGAAGGTGCCGAACTCATTCTGGAATCGAAGACGAACTACATCGCGTATGCGGCTTACTCCGCCGGGACGAGGCGATTGACACTGGATATTTTTGGAGGCCCGGATTTCACCGTTCACGTGGGCCGGTCTTCCGCTGAATTTCCGGCGGGACGCACACTGCGCATGAGCCATCTCGGAATCCAGAATGGTGGCGCTAGAACGACAGACGCCCAGACCGGCTCGATCACGCTGACGATTGACGACCTGGCCACGCCGGGCCTGCCGCCCGTGAGCGTGTTCGTGGACGATGTCACCGTGACCGAAGGCACCGGGAGCGGCGTTGATGCCGTGTTTCAACTGCGGCTGTCGCTGCCGCACAACGTTCCGGTGCAGGTGGCGTATCAAACTGCGGACGGCTCCGCAAAAGCGGGTGAGGATTACCAGTCACGTTCCGGAATTCTGATCATTCCTCCAGGTGCTGCCGGCGCAACTCTTGCAGTTCCCATCCTCCCCGACCGGCTCGCAGAAACGAACGAAACGTTCCGCCTTGTTTTGAGCAATCCTGTGAACGCAAATCTCGCGAACACATCCGGCCACTCAAGGATTCTGGATGACGATCTGCCCACCGTGAACATCGCCGATGTGGCGGTGAACGAAGGCGGGAACGCAACGGGTAACGCCCAGTTGACGGTGACGCTCTCGAACCCCAGCACTCTCCCGGTAACCGTTCGCTACGCGACAGCGGACAGCACGGCCAATGCGGGGTTGGATTACTTCAGTTCGAACGGTCTGGTGACATTTCCGCCGGGGAATACAAATCAGACCATCAGCATCTCCATTCGCGGAGATGTCATTGCCGAAGGAAATGAGATTTTCTTGGTGACATTGACCAGCCCGGAGAATGCCACGCTGGGAAACGCCCAGAGCCGAGTTGCGTTGCTGGATGATGATGCCATTCCCACGCTGTCCTTTCAGCGTGATGAAACCGTGATTGAAGCCAACTCCGCACTGAGCACTGTGGCATTCGGAGTTCGGTTGTCCGGACCCAGTGCCCTGCCGGTGACTGTGACGTACGCCACCGCGAATGGCTCCGCGACGACGGGAACGGATTACCTCGCGAAGTCGGGGTCACTTGTCTTCGCTCCCGGAGAAGTGGAGAAGACCGTCGGCATCACGGTGCTGGGGGATTCGGCCCCGGAAGAGGATGAATCCTTCGAACTGGTTCTGAGAAATCCCATCAATGCGACGGTGGGCAAAGATCGAGGCCGGGCGACCATCGTTGACGATGATCGAATCCCCGCCATTACCTTCGAGAACACCAGCGTGCTCGAAGGGGACGCTCCTCAATCCACGAATTTGGCCTTCAACATCAAGTTGACGCATGCGGCGCTGGAGACGGTGACAGTGAACTTTTCCACGTTTGGCGGGACGGCCACGGCAGGCGCTGACTTTGAATCCGCCAGCAGCACCGTCACTTTCCTCCCCGGCATTGTGCAGCAAACCGTGACTGTAACAGTGTTTGGCGACAACTCCAACGAACCGAATGAAACTCTCACTGCGCGATTGAGCCTGCCCTTGAACGCCGTTATTGGTGTTTCCGAGGCAGCCGGCACGATCATCAACGACGATGGAGTAACATTGAAGATCAGCGACGCCTCGGTGGTGGAAGCAAACACGGGTGAAGTGCAGGCGATCTTCACGGTCACGCTGACTGGAACTCCCACCGCACCCATCCTGGTCAGTTATTCCACCGCGAATCGAACAGCCACCGGAGGGAGCGACTACACCTCTCGAGGCGGTTCGCTGACATTCCAGCCGGGCCAGTCGCTTCAAACCATTTCCATCCCTGTCCTGGGTGATGTGCTGGATGAGCCGGAAGAGTATTTCGAGGTGAACCTTTTGTCCCCGGTGGGCGCATCCCTGTCACGTGGACAGGGAATCGGGACGATCGGTGATAACGATCCTCCGGCATTGCGGATTGGAAATGTATTCGTGACGGAAGGAAGTTTTGGCCCGACCAACGCGCACTTCACTGTGAGCTTGTCTTCACCCACGTTCGAAGAGGTGCGCGTTCGATTCACGGTTGCCGAGAGCACGGCGAAGCCGGGACAGGATTTTCTCTCCACCAGCGGGATGCTTGTCTTTCCCATCGGATCATCCTCGGTTCCGATCGACGTGACCATTTTGGGCGACACGGTGGACGAATCGGACGAGACGTTTTTCGTACGTCTTTCCGAGCCGGTCAACGCCACGCTCGCCGCGGGCGAAGGAATTGGCACCATCAAGGACGACGACGATGTCCCGTTCATCTGCATTTTCAACGCCGAGATTGTGGAATGCAGCAACGGCATGGGCGGAGCTATTTTCCCGGTGGTGCTCTCAGCGCCAAGCGAAAAGCCTGTGACTGTCAGCTACACCACGGGTGATGGAAGCGCTCAAGGGGGAACCGACTTTCAACTGGTGGGAGGTACAATCACATTCTCTCCCGGTACGACTTTCCAGACGATCGTAGTCCCTCTCCAATGCGACCTTCAGGACGAGCCTGATGAATTCTTTTCGGTTTTCCTGAGCTCCCCGATCAATGCCTTCATCAGTGAAGCTGGATGCGGCAGCGGAGGTGGTGGTGGTGGAAGTGGTGGCGGAGGAGGAGGGGGTGCGGGCGGAGGCAGCGGCGGGGGAGGAGGTGGCGGTGGTGGTGGCGGCGGCGGAACTGGGCGTGGTCGGATCGTGGACGACGATCCTCCAGAGCTCACGATCGCGGACCAGGCTGTCAAGGAAGGACACGCAGGCATTAGCAGCATGGTCTTCACGCTCGCTCTGAGCTCGGCCAGCTCTGAAATGGTCACATTGGTTTTCGCGGCCGCCGACGGCAATGCCACGGCGGGGGCGGATTACGCGACAGTCACTGGTCAGGTCTCTTTTGAGCCGGGTTCAACGAACGAAGTCATACGTGTTCCCATCATCGGCGACACGCTCCCCGAAGGGAACGAAACAGTTCGGATGGTTCTGAGCAATCCCGTCAATGCTCGTCTCGTTCGAACTGAAGCAGTCGGCACGATTCTGGAGGATGATCAGCCGGAGCTTCGCATTGAGGATGTCACCGTCATCGAAGGAAATGCCGGCACGACAATCGCCTCGCTCGCGGTGCGGCTCTCCAGCGCCAGCCCGCAAACGGTTTCGATCCATTTCGCAACCGCACCTGGCACCGCCGTTGCGAACGCGGATTTTCTCCCGGTCAACGGAACGCTCTTCTTCGCGCCGGGCGAGCTCCGCAAAGAAATTCAAATCACCATCAACAGTGACACACTGGTGGAAGGCAACGAAACCTCCCTGGTTCAGTTCACCAACCCCGTCAACGCCACTCTCCCGGATTCCGAGGCGCAGGTGAACATCGTGGACGACGACGGTGCCCCAATCATTTCCGTGAAGGATGAAACCATTGAGGAAGGCAACGCCGGTCCGCGCAACATCGTCTTCTCCATGCGCCTCTCCTCCCCAAGTGCATTGCCCGTCACGGTGGGTTACGCGACGTCGAACGAAGCCGCGACTGCCGGAAGCGATTACTTTACTAAAAGCGGCACCGTCATTTTTCCACCCGGTTCGACGAATCAAACACTCGCAGTCACGGTCAGCGGCGACACGTTCTTCGAGCCGGACGAGAGTTTCTTTTTGATCTTCACGAATTCTGTCAATGCGACGCTGGCTCGCAATCAGGCACGGGCCACGATCTTGAACGACGACGCGCCTTCCGTGTTGAGCGTGGACGATGCCGCGGTTACGGAAGGCATATTGGCGCGGAGCGCGAACCTTGTCTTCCAGGTGAAGCTTTCGCCGGCCAACAGCGTGCCAGTCACCGTTGCCTACACCACCTTCAACGGCACGGCGACGGCGGGCAGTGATTTCGAGGCTGCGAACGGTACGTTGACCTTCGCGCCCGGCATCACAATCCAGACCGTGACGGTGATCGTGAATGGGGACAACGACATCGAACCGGAAGAAACATTCCTCCTGCGCCTGAGCAACGCCACCAGCGCGGACCTGAAACGTGCCGAAGCGGTCGGCGCCATCATCAACGATGATGGAGTAGCTCTCCGCATCAGTGACGCTTCCGCCAGAGAAACGGACAGCGGGGAGGTGGGGATGACTTTCTCAGTCGGTCTGGCACAAGCCTCATCCCAGGTGGTGACAGTCCAATATGCGACGGCAGATGGTACGGCGACAGCGGGCAGCGATTACGTGCCCACGAGCGGAATCATCACTTTTCCTGTCGGTCTCACGACACAAACGCTCCAGGTCATGTTCAAAGGGGATCTGGCTGATGAACCGGACGAAACGTTTTCGGTCCGGCTTACAAACCCTGTTAACGCCACTCTTTCAAGAACACAGGGCGTGGCTACAATCCTCGACAATGATCCCCCCGCAATCAGCATCAACGACGCAACCGTCATCGGAAGCCGGGCCGGCTCGGTGGATGCCAATTTTACAGTCAGTTTATCCTCCGCGACCACCGAGGTTGTGACCGTAAGTTACCTCACTGCCAATGGCACTGCCACGGCCGGCACGGATTACTCGGAGGTTGCCGGCACTCTGGTCTTTCCTGCCGGTATCACTCAGCGGAATCTGCCTGTGCAAGTGAAAGGCAACACGCTGGATGAAACGAACGAGTTGTTCTTCGTCAACCTGTCCACTCCGAGCAACGCAACTTTGGGAAAAGCCCGAGGACGCGGGACCATCCTGACTGAAGCCAGCGCCAGTGCACCTCCCATCGTCTCGATCCAGGCGCCTTTGAACGGCTCCGGTTTCCCAGTGGGGGAGACGATTTCCATCACGGCCGAGGCTCGCGATCCAGATGGTTCCATCACGGGAATTGTCTTCTACGCCAATGCCGAGCGCATCGGCGCGGCAAGCAGTTCGCCATGGAGCGTGTTGTGGAGCAATGCGCCGCCAGGAAGTCACACGCTCACTGCCCGGGCTGTTGATAACGATGGGCTGGAGACGGTGTCCGCACCAGTAAACATCAAGGTCTTCAAACCCGTCTGCTTCGTCCCTGTCCACGTCAGCACCTTCGAGAGTGAAATCGGCGGTGAATGGTCCACGAAGACAGGGACTGTCACTCCCGCTGGCGCTCGCCGGTTCCTTGGTCCGTTTGGAAATGACAATGTGCGGCTCGGGCTGACCAATCTTCCACCGCATTCCCAGACACGGATCACGTTTGATCTTTATCTGAAGGATTCATGGGACGGCAACGAGAGCGCGGCAATCGGTGGTCCGGATCGTTGGTCGCTTGCGGTCGAGGGCGGTTCAACGTTGATCGACACGACGTTCTCACTGCTGCCGGATTTCTGCAACTGCCAGTCGTTCCCTGACAATTATCCGGACGGAAATCATCCCGCTGGCACCGGCGCGGCCGAGCGGAACACGCTGGGATACTCGTTCCAGGGCCGGCCGATGAATGCAGTGTATCGCTTGAGTTTTACACTTCCTCACACTGCGGATGCCATTGCGTTCAATTTCCTGGGTGATCGCACCTCGACGTCATCGGCGGATGAGTCGTGGGGGCTGGATAACGTGCTGGTGGAAGTGGATGCGGATGGTGCTCCACAATTTATCAGCGGTCCTGAGCCAGTTCCGGGTTCGGTCTCTCCAAGGATATTTGAGGGTTCGGATCTGGTCCTGCAAATCACGGCGAACTATGCGGCTGGCTACCAATGGATGTTCCAGGGAAATGCTCTCATCGGCGCGACCAACGCGACGTTGTCTCTTGGAAGTCTCCAGCCTGGGAATGCGGGAAGTTACAGCGTCCAGGCCAGCAATTGTGTCGGCTCAACCAAGTCTGCGACCTATAATCTTGTCCTCGCCGCTCCATCGAGACCGCCCGCGATTTCCAGCATCCCGGATCAGAGAACCCAGAGGAACAGACGAACCGCATCGATTCCATTTGTCATTTCTGACAGTGACACTCCCCTGGATCGCCTCGCTGTTGGCGCGAAGTGTTCTGATGCGAATTTGGTTTTTGAAACAGGATTTGCCTTCAGCGGTTCGAGCACCAATCGAAGTTTGGTCATCACTCCCGCGAGCGATCGAGTGGGAACCAACGTGGTGACGGTCACTGTGAGCGACGGTGAACTCACAGCCAGCACGACGTTTCTGCTGAGGGTGGCAGAGTTGCCCTCGGTCTCGGTTGACGGTCTGACCGTGCTGGAAGGAAACGGCGGGATCACTCCGGCGAGCGTTTTGGCGAAGCTGTCCGAAGCCGCGTTGGAGCTGGTGACATTGAGTTTCAAGACACGAGATGTGACTGCGTTGAGCGGGAGTGATTAAGAGGACAGCGGGGGAACGATCATCTTCGCTCCCGGAGAAACGGAGAAAATCATTCTCACCTCGATTCGAGGAGATGCGATTTATGAGGAGGACGAAGTTTTCTCAATCGAGTTGTCGGAAGTGAATGGAGCAACTTTTGGAACGAAGCGAGCAATTGTCACGATCCTCAATGACGACAATCCTCCGAAGGTGATCGTGGATGGTGTGACGGTGACTGAGGGGGACGAGGGTGCCACGGACGCTGTGTTGAGCGTCGGGTTGGAAGGGGCTACGGTAATGCCAGTCTCGATGGATTACGCGACTGTGGACGGAAGCGCGCTTGTAGGTCGTGATTACCTGGGAGGGAATGGGGTCATCCGTTGGGCCTCGATCAATGTTCCAGGAGGCGCGCTACACTTGAAGACACACCAGGCGTCAGATCGAGTGTTGCGCTTGAGCTGGCCGGCGGCGGCGGATGGGGCGGAGTTGGAGGAAACGGACAGTCTCAACGGTGGATGGAAGAAATCGGGCATCACAGTGGCGGAAACCGCAAGTGAGAAGACGGCTCTCGTGGATCTTCGAAGCTCCGACACGCGTTTCTTCCGACTCGCGCAGCGAGCCGCTGGTGCTGGTTCAGCATCGGGTGTTTTGGATGTGCAGATCATCCGTATCCCGATTGTGGGAGATCGCATTCCGGAGCCGACCGAGACGTTCACCGTCCGCTTCTCGAATGTGAAAGGGGCCACGCCAGCAAGCCTGGAAGCAGTCGTGACGATCTTCGACAACGACCTTCCTGCTTTGGCGATCAGTGGTGTGAGCGTGGTTGAAGGAAACTCCGGGGTGACAACGGCGGCGTTTGTCGTCCGCTTGTCGTCTCCATCCTCCCAAACGGTCACCATCGATTATGCCACTTCGGATCGAAATGCCTTGGCAGGGAGTGACTATCGCAGTGAGTCAGGCACTCTCACTTTTGCGCCGGGTGACACTACGAACACGATTTTCGTCGGTGTTTTTGGAGATGCCATTCCTGAACCGGATGAAACGTTTGCAGTCACGTTGAGCAACCCTGTCAACGCAGCCCTTGCGGTGGCAGAGGCCATTGGAATTATCGGAAATGATGATGTGGTTGAGCCGGGCGAGAACAAACCTCCCCTGGTCCGCATCACCACTCCCGAGAACGACGACACATTCCCATCGGATACGAGCATCATCATCGCGGCGGACGCGAGTGATCCGGATGGAGCGGTTGTCAGTGTGGAGTTCTTCGCCACCGCCAGCAGCGGCACCAAGACTTCGATCGGCTCCATCACCAAAGCTCCGTTCATCCTTGCCTGGCTCAACGTGGCGCAGGGAGATTACAGCCTCACCGCGAGAGCCACGGACAACAAAGGAGCTGTGGGTGAGTCGGTACCTGTACGCATCTCCGTCAAACCAGACAATGGCAGGAGGCGCGTCGCCATCGTCCAGAATTTTCCCGACGCGGAGATCTCGAAATTGCAGGCATGGGTGAGGGACATGGACTTGAGTTCGCGTGTCTTCGATCAGGAGGGTCTGACCTTCGAGGCGCTGGCGGATTATGACCTTGTCATCTGGGATGATCTGGGAAGTCCAGGGCTCACAGGGAACGACGTGAGCATCTTCCAACAACTGCATGCCGCTGATATTCCGCTCTACCTCATCGGGGATGATCTGGTGCAAGTTACGGACCTGCTGCCAGTCCCGCAGCAGAGTGTGTGGAGAAATCTGTTGCACCTGAAAGCTGGCGGACTGTTCATCACAGGGGAGCGAGTGAGTTTTCTCAAAGAGCACAAGGTTCCCAATGGGCCGTTCGGGCTGGTGGGAGATTTCAACCTTCAAGCGGATTACGATCCGGCAACCGCCACGGGGAATGGAGAAGAACTGCTGGCGACTTCCGAAGCGGGGGCGGTTCTGCTGGCGAACCAGAAGGACTCGGCGGAAGCCGCGAGGAGTGTCACACAAGGCTTCACCGCATTCGGTGGTGCCGGTTTGTATGCTCACATCCAGCGCGAGAAGCTCTTCAAGAACGCTGTCTGGTGGCTGCTGAAGCTGGCCCCGCCTCCGCCGTTCCTTGATCTGGCGCTGACCGTGGAGGCAGAACCTGAGCAGGCGAAGGCTGGCGCGGAGCTGAAGCTCATGGCTTCGGTGAGGCATGGTGGGGAACTCGTGGCCAGCGGCATCACACTCGCGTTTGTGTTGCCACCGGGAGTGAGCTACGTGGGATCCTCACTGAGCAGCGAGGATTGCGTCTTTGAAGACGGCACGGTGATTTGTTTCCTCGGCCAGTTGTCAAAATCCGAAACCAGAACCGTGACGATCACGGTGCGGCCGGACAGGGCAGGGGAGGTCACCATCTTCGGAAGTGTGAGTTCCAATCAGCCGGAAGCCGTGACTGAGAACAACTCGTCCATAACAACGTTGAACCCGTAAGTCGGGATTGACGTCAGACCGCGGCATCACAGATGCGGGTCGCTGAGATATTTTGGAACTTCAGCGGCAGATGGGCCCGCAAACAGGCGAAGAACCAGTGCGCCTCGCTGCTCTCCTCGCAGTCAGGCGCGCTTCTGGAAGAGCACGATCCGGTTGGTGTTTGTGCCTTTGGCCCGGTTGTCCACGCCCCAGCAGTTTGCGGTCTTCGTAAATTCCTGGTCGTTGATCAACACCAGTTCAGGATGCAGGCCCGCCCGGATCCCGCTGGGCAGCACGGCTTCCTCGAGTTTGATGGAGCCGCCGCGGACTTCGCCCACCTCGAAGGCCACGTGCCCGCCTGGTTTCAAAATACGGTGAAGCTCACGGAAAACCTCGGTCATGGCTGACTGCCAGATATCGAGTTTCCTCGGAACTGTGATGGCCACCATTTTGGGATCGATTCCGAGGAACCAGCATCGAAGCCAGTTGTCGCCTGCATAATCCACCACATCCAGGAAAGGCGGAGAAGTCACAACAAGGGAGACGGCGTCTGGGGGGATCTCCGGCGTGGAAGCGGCTGGATGGGTGACCAGCAGCGCATTCGAACCGACTCGAGCGAGTGTCTGGCGCGTGGCTGGGTCACAATCTTTGAGCAGATTTCGCGCTTTTTTCAGAATGATTTCGCGCACATGCCTTCGTGGAGGAACTTGATTGCGCTTGGCGTTGATTTTGCGTTGAGCAACAGCCGATGTGGCCTGATTTGGCGGAAGTGTATAGACGGAGAAAAAGCCTGGCGAGTGGCCGGTCAGCCGATTGAGAGCAACCATCCGGATCCATTCGTCCACGCCGTCCAATTCGCCTCTGGCCTGACGCATCAGAAGGTATTTCTTGAGCGCTGCAATTTCGCGCAAGGTCTCCAGGTGATAGAAGACAAGAAGGTCCTCCGGGTAATCGTCATGATCTCTTAATTCGAGTTCGTGCAGGCGGGTCTCGACATCGGTCAAATCCGGCGGGTTCAGGCGTGGCTTGAGCAGGGAGATGCTCAACGGATTGATGTCGCAAGCCATAGGCACTCTGCCGGCAAGAGCGGCTTCCAATGGCGTCGTTCCCCGGCCCATGAACGGGTCATAAACAACGTCACCCGGTTCCGTCAGGCGATCAATGAAGAACCGTGGAAGCTGCGGTTTGAAACAGGCGCGATAGGAAACTTCGTGCAATGAATGGGCTGCGCGCTGCTTTGCGGTCCAGAATTCGTTGACGTAAGTTTGAACCTCCTGAGCGCCGCCTGTCGGAGCTTCGTAGCGCGTGGGAAAGATCCTAGTGGCTGTTTCGAACTCATCAAAGACAGTGAGCTGCTCCTTGAGGGAAACTTTTCTGGCTGTCACTGGACCGGCCTCTCTGCCTCCGAGCGGCAGAAAAGTCTGTTGAAATTCAGGAATTGATTTCAGCACGTGACTATTGCCTCAGATCTCAATGAATTCTTTACGGGAATCAAATGAACTCGTTGAAGAGGTTCTCCAGGTACTCCTGCCGACCGCTTTCGTTGCTGGTGACTTCGCCAAGCTTGAGAGCGTAAGCTTCGAGCTCCTTGAACCCGACCTTCCCTTGCTCGATCTGCTTGCCGATGCCGGTATTCCATGAGCGGTAGCGGTTCTGAACGAAGTCACCGAGGCGTCCGTCCTTGCGGATGGCGGCGGCGATCTTGAGTCCGCGGGCAAAAGTGTCCATCCCGGCAATGTGCGCGTGGAACAGATCCACTGGTTCGAAGCTTTCCCGGCGCACCTTGGCGTCGAAATTCGTGCCCCCGGTGGTCAGGCCGCCGTACTTCAGGATGGTCAGCATGATTTGCGAGGTGAGATAGAGATCCGTCGGAAACTGGTCAGTGTCCCATCCGAGAAGGACATCGCCGGTGTTGGCATCGATGCTTCCGAGCGCGCCTGCGGCCCCGGCCACTTCCAGTTCGTGATGCATCGTGTGACCCGCGAGCGTCGCGTGGTTCGTCTCGATGTTGAGTTTGAAATGTTCAAGAAGCCCGTATTCGCGAAGAAAGTTCAAGCAAGCGGCGGCGAAGGCGAAGGCGTCGGCATTGCAGCTGGTGGCGGCACCGTGCATGTAGC
>SXGS01442111.1_pt1 | contig 11901 bp, 9 predicted proteins | sample 3174681 | NCBI WGS metagenome assembly SXGS01 (sample SAMN11356861, study PRJNA531348) | freshwater metagenome | isolation source: freshwater sample F1-80 | place: China: Fuxian Lake, Yuxi | collected 2017-12-25 | reverse complement strand
GAACCATGTGGCCACTCTTGCTCGGATCGGCTTTCGCCGCGGAACTCATCGTTGACGCTCAGATCCCCACCGAGTTGGCGATCAACGGGTTGCCCATCGCCCAGATCTTCGTGCCGTCTAGGATTTCCGTCGACAGGCCAGCGGGATTGGCCGAGATCACCTTATTCGTCGACGGAAAGCCCCAGTTTTTTTCCGTCGAGATAAAAAACGACAAACCGACTTGGTTCGTCGTCGGCAAGACCGGGATTACGGTCTCCCAGCCTGAGGCGACGGCGGCAACAGGGCCCGCCAAAGCTGAGTTTAGAGTGTCGGGCACAGGCACAGTTCAACTCCGCCTGGGAGATGCCGTCTACCGGTTGGCTCCCGGTGATTCGAAAAGCATCGAGCTCGAACCAGGCGAACACCCTATGTCGTTGCGGGACTCCAAGGGTACCGCGATTTGGGCTCGGGGAATGCTCAACATTCAGCCGGGTGGCGTGATGATCGTCCAGCTTGCCGACGGTCGTCTTCCAGAGGTCGTCGGATCTGGGGGAGCTTTCATCGCCGAGCGCCAGTGATCAGCGCTCGACCCTTTCGCACGGTGCGCGCTCGGATCGGGGCGGCGGTGGTGGCCTTTCTCTTCGTTCTGACCGGAACTCAGGGCTACCTGCTCGTTCAGCAGCAATCGATTGCACAATCCCTTGCATTGACCACGCGAGGGTACCTTCCGCTCGTAAAAATTGTCGGCCGTATCGACCAAAACCGCGAACGCGCAGAGCGGGAAGTGGCCCGGATCACGCGGGGGGAAACGAGACCCGTCTCCACTCCGCCGGCATCGGTGATTTTCAACGAGGATTTGCAGCGAGACATTGGGGAAGGTCGTATTCACCTCCGGTATGCGCGCACGCTCGCGACCACCGCCGAAGAACGGGCCTACCTCAACCGCGTCGGTAGCCAACTCTCCTCCATTGAAGACGCCTTTCGCGAGTGGCAGCGCCTTAGCGAGGAGTATGCGACGCTGGCCAGCGACAGTTCAAGCGCTGCCGCCGATCTTCAGAAGCCGCTCGGACGCCAAGGTGCCCACCTGGCCGACGAGGTGGAGACCCTCACGCGCCTCGTCGACGCACGATTTGCGTCTTTGACCGCTGAGACTGAGCGCGCACAAGCCCGCACGGCAGCCGTCGCGGCGGGATTCACAATTCTCGCAGCCCTCGTTGGTGGTATCCTCGTCGCTATCACCTCTTTCGCGCTCGCCCCGATCGGTCGCTTGACCACTCAGGTGCAACGCCTCGCCGCTGGCGACATCGGCAATCGTGTCGAAGTTCGAGGTTCCGACGAGGTTGCCGATCTCGCTGCCGAGTTCAACGCCATGCTGGAGGCCTTACAAACGCGCGATCGAACTCTAAAAGAGCGAGCCGACCAGCTTAATAAATTGTCAACTTACTTGACGAGTGTGTTGGACAATCTCGACGACGCCCTGTTCGTGATGGAAGACGGTAAGATCACTCTATCTAACCCGGCCGCACTCACCCGATGGGGAGCGGAGGTTGGCGCAGCACTTCCGCCGGCTTTGCTCAACGGGCCTGGACGTCAGGAGCTCGATGTCGCGGGCCATCACTACGACATTCGGCGCTCAAACTTCGGACCCAGCGGCTCCGTCTGGACCATCGCGGACATCACCGATCAAATCCGAACCCGCGATCGGCTCGCGCGATCCGAGCGGCTCGCGTTGATCGGGCAGATGCTCGCCCAGGTCACGCACGAAGTCCGAAATCCCTTGAACGCCCTATCGTTAAACACCGAGCTCTTAGCGGAAGAACTCGAGAAACTTGACCCAAGTCACAAAGCCGAAACCTGGGAAATCCTCGCGACGGTCTCTGGCGAGATCGAACGTTTAACGCTAGTTACCGCCCACTATCTACAACTGGCGCGGCGCCCGGCGGCCCGGTTCTCCTCCGAGGATGTCTGCGCTCTGATCGACGATGTGACGCGGTTCGTAGCGGCGGAGTTCCAACAGGACAAGGTGGAAATGACGGTTACTATGAGCGCCATTGGCCTGCAGGTGGTCGATGCCAACCAGCTTAAGCAGGCGCTACTCAACCTCCTTCGCAACGCCCGAGAAGCCGGTGCCACCCACGTGCACCTCGCCGCGGGGCCCACTCCCGAAGGATGGTTCGTTTCGATTGCAGATGATGGAACTGGATTTTCAGAGGATGAAATCGCCCGCGCCGGGGAACCGTTCTACTCCAGCAAAGCCAGCGGCACTGGGCTGGGGCTGGCGATCACAAAACAAATCGTGGAGGATCACGAAGGATCTTTACACATCGCGCCGCGCGTAGAGGGGGGATCCCTGGTTACCCTACGGTTCGGAACCCCGTCGGCGATCGTCGAACGGAACGCCTAATCCTTCCTTTCTCCCAGGTGCGGCATGTCTCAAACCACCATCCTTGTCGTGGACGATGACGAGCCCAATCGGGTGACCTTGGACCGAATCCTCCAGCGCGAGGATTATGTCGTTGTCCACGCCACACACGGGCGGGAGGCCCTGGAGATCTTCCGCGCACACGGCGGGATCGATCTGGTGGTCACTGATCTAAAAATGCCCGGAATGTCTGGGATTGACCTACTCAAAGCACTACGAACCCTTGACAGCGATCTCGAGGTCTTGGTCATGACCGCTTACGGCACCGTAGAAACGGCGGTCGAAGCCATGAAGGAGGGAGCCTACGATTTCGTTGCCAAACCCATCCGACGCCATGACCTGGTCCACTGCATTCGAAAAGCCCTCGAAAAACGTGCGCTTCAAGTGGAGAACCGCCGCCTACGTGAGCGCCTCGGAGCTGTCGGCGACGGGGAAGTGATCGGGCGTTCCGACGCCATGCGAAGCCTCCTCAATGAGGTCGAGCAAGTAGCGCCGTCGGAAGCTACGGTTTTACTTACCGGAGAGTCCGGAACCGGTAAAGGGCGGATTGCTCGTCTACTTCATCGCATGTCTCGACGTCGAGACGGGAAGTTAATCACCGTAAATTGCGCCGCGATCCCCGATACCTTGCTCGAAAGCGAACTCTTTGGCTATGAGAAAGGCGCGTTCACCGGTGCGGTGGCACGCAAGGAGGGCCGTTTCGACATTGCCCGCGGCGGCACCCTTTTTCTCGATGAAATCACCGAAATGCCGGCTTCACTGCAAGTCAAACTGTTGCGAGTACTGCAGGATGGCGAGTACGAACGCGTGGGCGGCACCGAAACCCTGCGAACGGACGTGCGTCTGATCGCCGCCTCCAACCGCGATATCGAAAAGGACGTTGCGGAAGGCAAGTTTCGGCAGGACCTATTTTATCGGCTCAATGTGATCCGGCTCAACAACCCACCGTTGCGCGAGCGGGACGATGATATCGCCCTCCTCGCACAGCACTTCTTGGTGCGGTTTACGCGAAAGGACGCCAAACAAATCCAAGGCTTCACTCCCGAAGCGGTCGACGCGCTGTGCGGATGGAATTGGCCCGGCAATGTACGCGAGCTCGAAAATGCCATCGAGCGAGCCGTCGTGTTGTGCCGTCACGACCTGGTGGACGTCGGCGATCTCCCGCCCCAAGTTCGCCAAGGCGGCAGCCGGCGCCGCATTACTTTCGAGGTCGGAACCCCTTTAAAGACAGTTGAACGGCGGCTTATCGAAGAAACGCTTCGATACACCAACGGCGACAAAAGCCTTGCCGCCTCGCTGATGGGGATCACCGCCCGTACCATCTACCGACGCGAGGCCGAATGGGCCGAGGAGGACGCCGGCGGGAGAATCGCTCCTCGTCTCGACGTCGAGACCGAGGATTAGCACCCCAGGACGCAGCTTTTGCTATTCCCAGCCGTCCTTGCGCACAATTTCCGTTACCACAGCATCGTCCATGTACAGCTGCAACGCGTACTTTTCTGCAGCGCCATTCGCAGTTTTGCTGTTGGGAACCCAGACCAACACATTCCCGTCGTCATCTACCTCGAAGCGGTAGGTCAACAACTCTGAGCGCTCCGCAGCTCGACCCGTCAGGCGATTGCGCTGGTGGGGCTCGCCCCATGCCATGAACACCTGATCTTGTTTGAAGCCGACGGCCACATCACCGTTCAAGATCGCGGTCCGTTGACGTTCATCGTATTGATAAAACCGGTCCCAAAAACCGTTCGCTTTGAGCCAGGCATCCCGCTCAGTGGCCGTTTTGAGCTTAAAGTACGCCTTTTGGTCGGCTTTCTCCATCCATACCTTCAAAGCGTAATAATGGTCCTTTTCGTACGACTCCAGCTTCTTGATTTTCCCGGAGAATCCACAACCAACCATTAGGACCAACAGGGCCGTTGCCAACGGATTGCGCATATCGCCTCCCAGCACGCCCATTAACCGGTTCAAGGGAGGAGGATCATCGCCGCCACCTCCGGAATCCAGCCACGTTTCCCTTCTCCGGTTTCGACCAGCACAAATTCATCACGTCGCGCTTCAATGCGAACCTCCGTGCCCGCCGCAAGCTCAAATCCGACCGCCGCGTCGACCATGGGATCCGGACGAACGCCCACCACGCCATCCACGACCACCGCCAAGGGTTTCTCATTCTGGGCATTCCACCCAGACAACGCAGTCATCGAGAGCACTACGCCAAACACCGCTACAAAAACCCAAGGAAATACGAAGCTCTTTCGACGCCGCGTCAACACCGCCCCAAACGTCCCGCCCCCCGCCACCAACAGGCCCATGGCGCCCATTTCACCGGGGCTCAAGAATTCCGTCCATCCCGTGGCCGGTGCCACCGGAGGCGGAAGATTTTCGAGCTGTGACCGTGCGAAAGCGAGATTGTGGCTGATGTCCGCATCTCGCGGGGACCAGAGACCGGCGCTTCGCCACCAACCGATCGCCCGAGGGATGTCGCCCTTTCGAAACCACGCATTTCCAAGGTTATATCTTAGCGTTGGGGAGGGGTTGCCGGTGTCAGCAACCTGTTCCCAATGTTGACGCGCACCCTCGACATTTCCGGCGTCCCAAAGTTCCGTTCCCGTGGAGATTTCTCCGCCACACCCCGCCAGCAGAACCGAAAGCGCTAAGAACTTCATCGGCGCTCCCGCAAAAAAAGAAGCACCGAAGCCTCCAGATCCTCATCCAAACGCCCGGCAAAGCGCGCCTCATCCAAACGGCGCCACAAATCTCGCACTTTCGCCGCCAACGAACTTTCCACGGCTTGGAGGCTGGATTCCCTGTCCACAAAGCGCGGCCCCGCCATGGACCAACGCAGAGCCTCGTCCAAACGGCGCCAACGCTCCACCGGGTCCACCGGTAGATTCGACACGTCCGGCGCTTTCGGTACCTCTACCGGCACCTTTCTACGAGCGCGCCAAAAATCACGCAGCTCCAAGGCCACCACAAACCCTACCACCATCGAAAAGAGGCCCGAAAGCCAACCAATGACGCCCGGCCAGCGAGCCCATGTCGCCTCCCCCGAGGCCCGAACCGGTGAAATGTCGTCTGGCGCTTCTTCAACCGTAGGTTCGTCCGTGCGAAACGACGAAACCGTGGCACTTTCGTCCGAGCCCGACACCGTCAAGGCCGGAACTGTCAATGTATGAGTTACATACTTATGTTTCTTCGGCGAGAACGTTACAATCGTCAACGGCGGAATCTGCAGCGTACCCGACCGAGTGGGCACCATCGTGCGAACGTAGCTGCCTTGCACCTGATACTTTTCGCCGGTCTTCCCCGAAATCTCCGGGGCCGCATCATAGGCGCGCACGTTCTTATCAGAAACCCAAGGGGGAAGGGCAAAACCCTCCAAGGAGCCATCTCCAAGTACGGTTACCGTCCATTGCGTGGAACGGCCGACCTCGCCCTTCGAAGCTGATAGTTTCCCTTCGAACGAAAAATCTCCTACTAGTCCCGAGAAACCTTTGGGCGGCGGAGGCAGAGGCAAAACCTCGAGATGACTCGTTTCACCTACAAAAAGTTCATGCCGCGTCTCGTAGACCTGAAAAAAGTCCGGAATCCGACCTTTTGGACGCTCGCGATCGCTCGGCAAGTCCACCTGCACCACCGGAGCTGCAAACTCCTGTTTGGTCGAAGCGGTCGTTGCCACCAACGGCACGTAGGTTGCGTCCACCGAAGTCTCGGCCCCGTTTCGCTGTTTCACATAGGCGTCGCGGCCTGTCTTCCCCGTTTCAAACGAGCTTAGCCCCGTGGTCTGTGGCAGCGACCAACGCGAGCCCAACAGAGGAATCTTCGATTCCAGAACGTACTTGTAGACGACCACCTGGCCTTCATAGGCCACTTCTGGAAAAAAACCCGCTTCCACCTTCACAGGCAGCTCTTCACCCTTGGGGCGGTCCCCCACTTCCACTTCGAGCACCCCGGTGACCGCTTTCTCGGTGCCCATTTCCACCATGGCGGGTCCAAGTACAAAATCGCCCGCCGCCGCCGGTGTCAATTGGTAACGGTACTTTACTGTTCGAGTCGACCGCCCATTAACCCAGTAGGAGCTTGATACTTGTTGAACGTACTGAACGTTTAGCTCTGGTGGCGTCGAAATCCGAGGAACGGCCGTGGGCGTCCCGTCCACCACGCTGACGGTAACTCCTATGCTTTCGCCCATTTGAACCGATGTGCTGTCCATCGTCAGTTCCACCCGCGCCGCAAACGCCGGCCCGGCGACCCAACACAGCAACAGAGGCATCCATCGCGCGCTCGTTACCACGGTTTTCCCGTACTCTGTCCCGGCACAAACACCCGGGGTCGCCCCTCTTCCACGCCGTCAACTAGTTTACCCGCTTGGGTGGCGGACATTTTTCCGTCGGTGGGCTCTCCGTCCCCTGGCTGAGATGACCCTTCGCCTGGATTTCCCTTTAGATCGCTCGGATCGGTGCCAGGCTCTCCCTTCGGATCGGGCTCCCCACCGTCCTGGCCGGACATCCCGTCTTTCGATCCAGGCTCCGGACCCGGTGAAGGTTTGCCTTTTTCGCCAGGTCCGGTGGGATCTCCATTTTCGGCAGGCTTAGGATCGGGCTCGCCCTCCTTGGGCTTCCCACCTTCCGAACCTGGTTCCTGTGGTTCGCCCTGGGGTTCACCGCTCGATCCACCATCTTTCGGCTGGCCCTCCTTGGGGGCTTGCTTCGGAGGCGGTTTTTGTCGACGAGCCTCCAGTTCCTTTCTTACGAGGCCCTCATTCTTCGCCGCCCCCGGATGGCTTGGCTCCAACTCCAATGCGCGCTGGTACATCTCCAGTGCGCGATCGAGTCGATGGGCTTTGTAGTGGGCATTTCCCGCATTGTACAGCGCATCGGCATCGCCCCCCGCGAGGCGATCCTGCTCTTCCCATGCGCGCGCCGCCCCTTCCGCATCCCCGGCGCGGTAACGAGCGGCTGCCAGCCGACTCCAAACATCCGGATCGTCCGGATTTTCCGCCGCAATCTCCTGGAAGGCATCGACGGCCTCTGCAAAACGTCCCGATCGAAAAAGGCCGTCCGCTTGCTCCAACGTCGCGGCCGTCGCCGTATTCGCGAAGGTAAACGCAAACAATACCGCAGTAAGTTGCGCCCCCCGCGCCACGCCACGCCCTTCCCCGAGCCAGGCGGCCGTCAACCACGCCAGAAGACCGAATCCAAGCGGCCATTGAAACGCCGATTCCGAAATTTTCTTCTGCATGCTCCCACGCGCTCCTGAAGTCACTCCGGCTCGAATCTCATCATACAAAGACGCCATATCGTCCGCAGCGGCAACCGACTTGACGACAGCCCCGCCTGTGATCTTGGCGAGGTCCGTCAGAATTTCCAGGGACGGCTGCGTTTTTGCGACTGACCCTCCGTCGGTCATGTAGGATCCGTCAGGAAGCGGTATCGGAGCTAGTTTTTCACCGATGCCGACGGTATAAATGCGGATCTTGCGTTCCTTCGCCGACTCTGCAGCGGCCAGCGCGTCCTCCGGGCGATGCACCTCTCCGTCCGAAAAAACCACGATTCCCTGACCAGCTTGCTTAGGTTCACCGAGGAGTTTCATCGCTTCGCGAATCGCTTCACCAAGTTCGCTGCCTTGGGCTTCAAAAGCCGAAGTGTCCAACTCTTGAACTACGAGGTCAACAATTCGCTCATCTTCCGTGAGTGGCAACCGCGGAAACGCCGCACCGGCATAGATCACCACGCCGATCCGATCGCCTTGGCTGAGCTCCAACAGGTCTCCGATCTCACGACGCGCCCGCTCCAACCTCGAAGGATCGACGTCTTGAGCGTCCATCGATCGCGACAGGTCGATCACCAACACCAAGTCTACGCCCTTCTGCTCTACGTTTAGAATTTGCTCGTGAAGCCGTGGTTCCGCGAGAGCCGCCACCACGCAGACTCCGCCGAGCACCCACAACGAATCGCGAATGCCCCGGCGAACGCTCACAGAGAGCGGCACCACCCGGCCCAAGATCGGAGCTCCAAAGCTCTTTTCAAGTTTGTAGCGATAGTAAGCCGCAGTCAGCGGATACAGAGCGGCCAAGAACAGGACCACCGCAATCGCAAAACACCAGCGATCGTCGCCCCAAGTCATGGTCCCCTCCGCAGCCAGGTGGCTGAAAGCAGAGTGGAGAACAGCAACAGCACCGTCCCTGGGACCAACGCCCGGCGAAACAGTTCCTCGCGATCGACAATCTCCTTGACTTTCGCCGGCGAAGGTTGAAGTTCGTCGATGCGTTCGTAGATCTTCCGCAGACTCGCAAGGTCGGTCGCCCGAAAATACTCACCATTGGTCAGTGCGGCGACCCTTTTCATCATCGGCTCGTCGACCCCATCGCCAGGCACGCCAAGACGAAAGGACCCGCCTCCAACACCAATCGTGTACACCCGGATTCCCAGCGTTCCTGCGGCCTCCGCTGCGGCCTCCGGCGAGATTTCGCCAGCATTGCTGTGGCCATCGGTAACCAGAATCACCACGCGTTCCGGAGCTGGAAGCTCCTTCATCCGCTTCGCAGACACCGCGATCGCCGTACCGACCGCGGTACCGCCAGCGCCCGCCATACCAATATCCGCCATATCCAGCGCGGACTGCAGCGTTTCATGATCCAGCGTGAGCGGAACATGCGTAAACGCCTCGGCGCCGAAGACCACCACCCCGATTCGATCGTATGGCCGTTTCTCGACAAATTCCTTGGCAACGCCCTTCGCAACGGCGATCCGGCTGGCGTATCCCAACGACGTCGCCATGTCCTCCTGCCGCATGGAGCCCGAGGTGTCGATCGCCAAAAGGATGTCCAATCCCTGGGATTCGACCAGGGTCTCCCGGCGCGTGAGCTGTGGCCGCGCCATCGCCACCACACACATGACCAAGCCCGCGATCTTCAATACCTCGGGTAACGGGGCACAAATCAGCCGCAAGGTCCACCGCGGACTCCCTTTGCGCGACACCAGCAGCCGATTCACGCCCGTGATCGCCCGTTGGGCGGGAAGCGCCAAGACCAAGGGAATCAACACGAAGGCAATCGGAGTTCCAAACTCAAATGCCCCCGCACCTCTAAAACTCACCCCCAGAATGACCGCTGCGCCGACCACACCGGCCGCTGCGGAGAGGAACCAAAATGGTAACTTGAACAGCGTTTTCATTGACCGCTCGCGTAGTGTACGGGAGCGGTAGTCAATACAAACGCGCGGAGATCGGCGTCCAACTCCTCAAATACATCGCCACCCATCGCGGCGTCGGCATACTTCACCCGATCCGTCGCTCGCAACAATCGTTTCGCGCGAGGGACGTTGCCCTGAGGAAGGTGTGGCATCGCCTCCAAATGCGCCACCGACTCCCGCGTGGTCCATTTTGTCGCCGGAAACCGCAACACCGCCTCGGCATACTCACGGTAGATACGGGAGAGTTCTACGGCTTTGGCGTGATCATCCAAGGTGGGGTCGGCTCGCACTGCATCCCACGCCCGCAACGCCAATACATCTGGTGGATCACGTCGAATCGGCGGTGGTGGCGGGCTTTTCAACAGGATGCGGGCTATCGCACCGATCGTTGCGAGCACCGTCGCCGCTACCGCAACCCCCAAGGCGATCCAACCCCAAGGAATGACCACCACTTTCGTCGGTTCCGTGATGTCTGCCATCGGCTCATCGGAAGGAGGCGCTTCCACCGCAATGTCCACATAGAGTGGCAGAGAACTGGCCGTTCCACCCTCCCAATTTGCGGTAGCCGCGGGAATCTCATAGTGACCAGCCGAACCGCGGAAGCTCCACCGTTGGGTATCGACAACGATGTCGCCGAGTTTCTCCATTTCCGGCTCACCCTCCAGAGCGATCTCCAGGCTGTCAGAGGGTGGCACGCTCATCTCGACGTCGAGATTCGCCGGGCGTTCCACCTGCACAACGAAGGTCCCTCCATCTTCCGACACCTCGCCTTCAAGCCAACTTCGAATTTCTACGGGAGCTTCGACGGTTTCCGTCACTCCGGGACCCGTACAAGCCAGCAGCCAAAGAATCACGGCCGCCTTCCTAGGGATTGAAAGTGCTGTTGCAGCCGTCGATTGGCGTCTTCACGAGTGTCGATGATCGTGCCGCGAACCCCCGCTCGAAGAAGGTCATTTAAACGTGCTTCTGGTCCCTTTCCCGACGACCAGCTCCCTCCGTCCGCAAGAAAGGCCTCGCCGGTTTCCGCATCCACCAACTCGACCAAACCGAGCCCTTTCAGCCCCGTATCGAGCGCATCGTGCACCACTATCCCGTGTACCTCATGACGCCGCGCCAGCGTCGCCAGTGGTTTGCCCCAAGGTCCATCGTCCAAAAAGTCGCTTACGACCACAATGGTGACTTTGCGCTTTTGGGTACGGGCAAGAAACGCGAATACCTCCGCCAGATTCGTCCCGAAATGTTCCGCCTGGGCAGCGTACACCTGTTGGATGATCGCCCATACGTGACCGCGGGTAGGTCTGGGAGAAAGCCATTTTTCAATCCGATCCGAAAAAGTGACGAGGCCCACCCGATCCCGGTTTCGCGTCCCGGCGAACGCGAGCGCTCCGGCAATTCGGGCAATTTGAAGCCGCCGATCGGTCCGGCCATCCCGACCTCCAGAACCCACCCTCGAAGACCCGGACACGTCAACCGCCAGAATCACCGTGTTCTGACGTTCTTCCCGGAAGATTTTAATAAATGGAGCGCCGTTGCGTGCGGTGACATTCCAATCGATATGGCGCACGTCGTCGCCTGGAACATAGCCACGAACCTCCTCAAATTCCATGCCGCGACCGCGAATCGCCGATCGATAATCGCCTGCAAAAAGCGAATCGACCCTACGCCCGAGGGATACATGGAGTCTTCGTAATTCCCGAAGTTCATCCGCAGTAAGGCGCGACATCGTCCGTCCTCAGGGCATGGGGACCACGTCAAGAATACGCTTTACAAGAGCATTTGAGTCGATGCCGTCCGCCTCCGCCTCATAGGTCGGCGTGACACGGTGCCGAAGAACATCCGGAGCCATCGCCTTCACGTCCTCGGGCAAAGCGTAGCCTCGACCGTCTAAAAACGCATGTGCTCTGGCGGCCGCCGCGAGTGCAATCGACGCCCGGGGGGCCGCTCCAAACTGAATGGATTTAGCCAAGCCTTTGTCTATTTTTCCAGGTTCCCGGGTGCCACGAACCAAGTCTACGACATAGCGCATCAACACGTCGGTTACACGAATGGAACGAACCAATTCGCGTGCCAGGAGAATCTGTTCCACGTTCGCCGCCGGCTTCAGAACCGGCGCAGCCTCGGACGAGCGGGTGACCACCTCCAGCTCCTCCTCCAAGCTTGGATACGTGACCGACAATTTCAACATGAAGCGGTCAACCTGGGCTTCGGGCAGGGGGAAAGTGCCTTCGTATTCGATGGGGTTCTGGGTAGCCAGGATGAGAAAGGGGCGGGCCATGGCGTAGGTAGTCCCATCCACGGTCACCTGCCGCT
>SXGS01375910.1_pt1 | contig 11901 bp, 9 predicted proteins | sample 3174681 | NCBI WGS metagenome assembly SXGS01 (sample SAMN11356861, study PRJNA531348) | freshwater metagenome | isolation source: freshwater sample F1-80 | place: China: Fuxian Lake, Yuxi | collected 2017-12-25 | reverse complement strand
GCGCCGCAGACGATCGCCACCATGCCCTCGTGCACCAGCTGCTGGCGGGCATCGACCATGCGCGCCGTCTCGGCGCCGTACTTCATCGCGATGTCGGGGATGTCCTGGACGTTGGTCTCGTCCGGCTGGCCCAAGTCCGCGGTGTAGGCATAGGGCACCGCGCCATGCTCGCGCATCCAGGCGAGCGAGGTGCAGGTGTCGAGCCCGCCGGAAAAGGCCAGGCCGACTTTTTCGCCCTTCGGAAGCTCGGAAAGAATTCTACCCATGGGGACTTGGTCTCCAACCCGCGTCGAATGCCGCCTCTCTATAAGGGTACGCCGCCGTGCCGACAACGGCCGTCGGCGGGTCCGCGGCTTGTGCGGCGATCCGCCCTGGCGCAGCATTATCGTCAGTCTCCGAGACATTGGATCGGGAGCGAGAGCCATGGCGCCATGGGACCATCTTCTCCCCAGCGCTGCCCTCCTGGCGCCCGCCGCCTCGCCATCGCCGAGGCCGAGGGACTGCCGACGAAGTCCGCGAGGATCGTCGCCACCGACGATGAAGGCCGCTATCCGCTGGCGCGGTGATCGGAACCCTCTCCCGCGCGAAGCGTGGAGGAGGGGCTTTGGAGAGCCGAGTGCGATGGATCGGCGCACCCATGCCCGCAGTCGTTGCCAGCCGCCGATACTGGATTAAATGTAAAGAATGTCCTCTGCCGCCGAGCGCCGCATCCGGATCACCGAGTCCATTGCGGCCGAGACCGGCATCGACGAGGCGATGATCGAGCGCCTGGTCCGCGCCTTCTACGGGCGCATCCGCACGGACGAGGTGCTTGGACCCATCTTCGAGGCGCGGATCACCGACTGGGAGCCGCATCTCAAGCGCATGTGCGCCTTCTGGTCGTCGGTCACGCTGCTGACCGGCCGCTACTCGGGCCAGCCGATGCGTGTACATGCGCCGCTGCCGATCGACGCCCGTCATTTCGACCGCTGGCTCCAGCTTTTCGCCGAGACCGCGGCCGAGGTCTGCCCGCCGGCGGCCGCCGGGCATTTTGTCTTCCGCGCGCGGAAGATCGCCGAGAGCCTGGAACTCGGCATCGCCGTCGGCCACGGCGTGATGCTGAAGCGGGGCGAACGGTTCCTCCTCGGCCCGGCGTGACGCTGGCCTGGGACGAAGTCCGGGCCTGGCGCCGCGAGCAGCGGAGGGGGCTGATCGCTTACCGATCCGGCCTGCCGCGCGAGCAGCGGGAGGGGGTGCGGGCTCGCGTCGTCCCTCTCCTTCGCGACCGGGTGCCCGGCCTGACCGAGGCAACCATCGGCTTCTACTTTCCGTTCAAGGGCGAGATCGATCTCCGCGGCCTGCTTCGCGAACTGGTGGCGGGCGGCGCCAAGGCGGCCCTGCCGGCGGTGGTCGAGAAGGCCCGGCCGGTCGAGTTCCGCGCCTGGTATCCCGGCGTAATCATGGAGCGCGGCATCTGGGACATCCCGGTGCCGGCGCCGGGCAACCCCGTCCTTCCGACGCTGCTGTTCATCCCGCTGGTGGGGTTCGATGCCGCGGGGTACCGCCTCGGCCATGGCGGCGGCTACTACGACCGGACACTGGCGGTGCTTGCGCCGAAGCCGCTCTGCATCGGCGTCGGCTACGAGGCGACCCGCCTCGACACCATCCACCCGCAGCCGCACGACATCCCCATGGACGCGATCGCGACCGAGGCGGGCGTCACCTGGTTCGAGCGGGCGAAATCAAACCTCTGCCGCGCCCAAGAATCGGAACCCTCTCCCGCTGCAGGCGGGGGAGGGCAGGGTGGGGGCCGAGCGTAGCGAGGTCGTTTGACGGATCTGCACGCGAGACCCGACCGCGCTTCGCGCGGCCCCCACCCCGCCCCTCCCCCGGCTTCGCCGGGAGAGGGAGTCCGAAGCACGATGGGTCGCGCACTTCCATTTTCAGGCGGATCTGCTTGCGCGATGAGAGGGGAAGGTCTCAGCTAGGCGCCTTCCTTCTCGCTCCAGGGACCCCGCCATGCCCAACGACGACGCCGCCCCCGCCCGCAGCGCCGCCTCGCGCCTGACCGGCAGGGTCAAGGGCAGGGTCGAGATCCTGCGCGACCGCAACGGCATCCCGCACATCTATGCGGGGTCGACCGCCGACCTCTATTACGGCCTCGGCCTCGCCATGGCCGAGGACCGGCTCTGGCAGATGGATCGGCTGCGCCGCCGCGCGCTCGGCCGCCAGGCGGAGGTGATGGGGCCGGCCTATGTCGCCAGCGACCTAGCGTACCTGACCGTCGGCATCGACCTGGTCGCCGCCGCCGAGGTCTCGAAGATCGACGGTAAGACCTACGAGGCGCTGGCCGCCTATGTCGCCGGCATCAACCGGCAGATCCAGGTCTTCGGCAAGAAGCTGCCGCCGGAGTTCAAGCTGCTGGGCTACGCGCCCGAGCCCTTCACCGTCGGCGACGTGGTGGCGATCGCCCGCGGCTTCTGGTGGTCCTTGAACGGCCGCATCGACCGGCTGACCGCGGCCGAGGCAGCGAAGCTGCTGCCCGAAGCCTTCCGCGACATCTACCTGACCCCGGAAGCCTCCGAGCATGTGGTGCTGCCGGACGGCGGCTCGCTGATGGCGGGCAGCGACGACCAGACCGGGTCCAACAACTGGGCGGCCTCGGGCAGGATCAGCAAAGGCGGCAAGGCGATCCTCGCCGGCGATCCCCACCAGCCCTTCTGGGTGCCGTCGAGCTGGTACGAATACGGCCTGCACGGGCCTGAGGACGACGCCGCCGGCTGCGGCCATCCGGGCTTCCCCGGCCTCTGGTGGGGCTCGAACGGCACGGTTGCCTGGGCGATCACCAACAACATGGCGTCCACGCGCGATCTCTACCGGGAAGAAGTCGATCGCAAGGACCCCAGCCGCTATCGCGACGGCGACGTCTGGCGGACCTTCGACACGCGCGAGGTCGCCATCGCCGTCCGCGGCGAGAAACCCCGCAAGGTGACGCTGCGCTCGACCGTGCGCGGGCCGGTGGTCAACGACCTCGTCACGCTGGTCGACGATCCGAAGACGCACCCGCCGATCTCGATGCGCTGGTCGAGCCTTGAGCATCTCGACGATCTTCGCGCCTCGATCAACATGTCGCGGGCGAAGACCTTCAAGGAGTTCCGCAATGTGCTGCGCGACTGGGCGGGCACCGTTTTCAACTTCGTCTACGCCGATTCCAAGGGCAATGTCGGCTACCAGATGGCGGGCCGCGTGCCGGTGCGCGGCCGCGTCACCCACGGGCTCCGCGACGCCAACAATCCCGACGACCGCTGGACCGGCCACATCCCCTTCGACGCGCTGCCCTACTCCTACAATCCCAAGCGCGGCTATGTCGCCAGCGCCAACCAGCGCATCGTGCCGCCGAACTATCCGCAGGTGATCTACGGCGCCTATTCCCAGGCCCATCGCGGCATCCGCATCAACCAGGCCTTCGCCGAGGGCAACTGGGATACCGATGCCACGATCAGGCTGCAGAACGACATCAAGAGCGTGCGCTCCGAGCGGGTGGTCCCCGGCATCCTCAAGGTGCTGAAAGGCGCCGCAGGCGCCGAGGTCAAGATCGTGGCCGACGCGCTGAAGGGCTGGGACTTCAACTACACCACCGGCTCGATCGCGCCGACGGTGTTCGAGACCTTCATGTACCATTGGCAGCGCCGCGTGGTGTCCGAGCACATGCCGGATCGCCTGATCGACCTCACCATGCAGCAGACCAATCTCGCCTGCCATCTGCTGGAGAAGCCGGCGACCAAGTACTTCAAGACCAGCGTCGCCGAGGAAGCGGCGAAGGCGGCGAAGCAGGCGGTCGACACGCTGAAGAAGCGGCTCGGCACCGATCAGAAAAAGTGGACCTGGGGCACCATCCACGTCGCCCACTGGAAGCACCCGCTGTCGGACAAGACCAATGCCGCCAAGTTCGACATCGGCCCGAGGCCGACCGACGGCGGCTCGCACACCGTCCGCAACATGGGCGGCGAGCTGCCGCCCCACGCCGCCTCATCGGGCGCCGAGTACCGGATCGTCGTCGACTTCGCCAAGCCGGGCTCGTTCCGCGCCGTGCAGAACATCGGCAACTCCGGCGTCCCCGGCACGCCGCATTACCGCGACCAGTTCGACGCCTTCATCGACGGCACGTATCACACCGTGCACCTGAAGCGCGCCGCGATCGAAGCGGATCTGGAGTCGAAGACGGAGATCCAGCCCGGCTGACGAAGATCCCGAACCGGAAGGCGGCCGCCGGGGAGCGCATCCTCGCCGACCGCTTCGGGTTCCGGCGAGGACGCCGGCGCCGGGATAGGCGGTGCGCGGACCGGTTCCGGCCCGGGTTCCACTTGCGACCGTGCCAAGGAGGGCGTCCATGACGACGATCCAGCCACCGGCGCCGCAGCGATCGAAGATCTGCAAAGGGTGCTGGCAGCAGCTGCATTTTCCTGTCCCCTTGCGGGGCGTGTTCTCGGTGCCGTTCCGCGTCTTCGGCATCCGTCCGAGCCGGGTGAATCCCCACTCCTGCACGTTCTGCGAGCGGATGTTCGAGCGGATGATGCGCTCGCGCAAGATCACCCTCGACGCGACGGTGCTGTTCGCCGACTTGAGAGGCTACACCGCCTTGTCGCAGTCGCTTTCGCCGGACGCCATGGCCGAGCTGCTCGGCGCCTTCTACGACGAATGCGCCGACGCCATCTGGGAGCAGGACGGTCTTCTCAACAAGACCATCGGCGACGCCATCATGGCCGTCTTCAATTTCCCGATCCAGCACGAGGACCACGCGAGGCGGGCGGTGCTGGTGGCGCGCGACATCCAGAAGCGCTGCAACGCCCGGCGCGAGTCGCTGGTCGGCACGTCCGGCCTCACCGGGGACGAGCTCGGCGTCGGTATCGGCATCGACACCGGCGATCTCAGCTTCGGCGAATACGGCAAGTCGCATCGCGACCTGACCGCCATCGGCACCGTCGTCAACACCGCGTCCCGGGCGCAATCGGCGGCCGAGCCCGGCCAGATCCTGGTCACCCGGGCGGTCTATGACAGCGCCCGAACCGACCTCGGCGACAGCCGGCCCCGCGAGTACCGCCTCAAGGGCTTCGACGCCCCGGTCGAGCTCTACCAGGCCTGAGCGAAGGCACGTAGGCTTGCCGGGATCGCTGGGCTAGCTTCTGCCCGGGGGAACCGACGCCATGACCAGCAGCAGCGACGATCCCGAGGCCCTGTTCAGGCGCGCGGCCGACCACGCCGTCGCCTTTCGGCGCGGGATCGGCGAGCGGCCGCAGCGCCCGGAACAGACCTACGGCGAGGCCGTCCGCGACTGGGAGGCGCCGACGCCGGAAGCCGGCACGCCGGCGGAGGCCGTCCTGGAGGAGCTGGTCAGGCGCGCCGGGCCTGGCCTGCATGCGATGACCGGGCCCCGCTTCTTCGGCTGGGTGATCGGCGCCTCGCATCCGGCCGGCGTGGCGGCGGACTGGCTGGTGTCCGCCTGGGGCCAGAATGTCGGCAACCACATCGCGACACCGGCCGCATCCGCCGTGGAAGCGGTGGCATCGCGCTGGCTCGTCGACATCCTGCGCTTACCCCAGGGCTCGTCGGTCGGCTTCGTCACCGGCGCCACCATGGCGAACCTGGTCGGGCTCGCCGCCGGGCGCAGCGAGGTGCTGCGCCGGGCGGGATGGGACGTCGAGGCCCGGGGACTGTTCGGTGCGCCGCCGATCCAGGTCGCGGTCGGCGAGGACGTCCATGTCTCCGCCCTCTCGGCGCTGCAGTTCCTCGGCCTCGGCCATGAGCGGGTGCTGCGCATAGCGACCGACGTCGAGGGCCGGATGCGGCCAGACGCGCTGGCGGCGGCGCTCGCAGGCGGCAGCGGCCCCTGCATCGTCATGGTCCAGGCGGGGCAGATCAACACCGGCGCCTCCGATCCGTTCGAGGAGATCGTGCCGATCGCCAGGGCGCAGGGCGCCTGGGTGCATGTCGACGGCGCCTTCGGCCTCTGGGCCAATGCGTGCCCGACGCGGGCGGTCCAGACGCGGGGCGTGGCGCTCGCCGATTCCTGGGCGACCGATGGGCACAAATGGCTGCAGACGCCCTACGACTGCGGCTTCGCCATCGTCCGCGATCCCGAGGCGCATCGGCGCGCCATGGCCTTCGGCGCCAGCTACCTGCCGCCGGTTTCCGAGGGTGAGCGCGACCCGACGCACTACGTGCCCGAGCTCTCCCGCCGCGCCCGCGGCTTCACCACCTGGACCATGCTGCGCCATTTCGGCCGCGCCGGGATCGCCGACATGGTCGAGCGCCATTGCCGCCTCGCCCGCCTGATCGCCGATCGTGTCGCCGAGGAGCCCGGCATCGAGGTGGTCAACCAGGTCGTGCTGAACCAGGCCGTGCTCCGCTTCGGCGACGACGACGAGCTGACGCTGAAGACCATCGCCCGCCTGCAGCAGGACGGCATCTGCTTCGCCGGCGGCTCGAAGTGGCGCGGCCGCTGGCTGATGCGCGTCTCGGTCAGCGGCCATCCGACGACCGAGGCGGATGCGACCCGCTCGGCCGAGGCCATCCGGGCCGCCTGGCGCCTTGTGCGCGGACGGAACGACGGCTGAGGCGATGCCCTCCTCCCTCTCCGCCATCGGCTTCGATGCCGACGACACGCTCTGGCAGAACGAGCAGTTCTTCAAGCTGACAGAGGCGAGGTTCGCCTCGCTGCTCGAAGCGCACGCGGACGCCGGCGAGCTGTCGCGGAAGCTGCTCGATCTCGAGCGCCGCAACCTCGAGCACTACGGCTACGGCATCAAGGGCTTCACGCTGTCGATGATCGAGACGGCGATCGAGATCACCGAGGGCCGGGTGCCGGCGGCGGTCATCTACGAGATCCTCGCCACCGGGCGCGAGATTCTGAGCCACCCGGTCGAGACCCTTCCGCATGCGCGGGACACGCTGGAGCATCTCGCGGGCCGCTACCGGATCATCCTCATCACCAAGGGCGACCTGTTCGACCAGGAGCGCAAGCTTGCGCAGTCGGGCCTCGGCGAGCTGTTCGACGCGGTCGAGATCGTCAGCGAGAAGAGCGCCGCGACATATGCCCGGATCTTCGCCCGCCACGGCGACGGGCCCGAGCGCGCCATGATGGTGGGCAACTCGCTGAAGTCCGACATCCTGCCGGCGATCGCGGCCGGAAGCTGGGCCGTCCATGTGCCGCATGAGCTGACCTGGGCCTTGGAGCATGCCGGCGACCCGGCCGAGGCGCCGCGGTTCCGGCGCCTTCGGCACCTCGGCGAGCTGACCGGGCTCGTCGCCGATCTCGCGTGAGGCCGCCGCACCTGCGATGATGGCCGCGTTCCGCCTCCGACCCGCACAACGCGAGCTCCAGCCCTCTGCCCGTGACCGAACACAGTCCTGAGCCCGGTCGCAAGCGTCGATGGACGGCAGCCGATCTCGGCAGCCGCGAGTGGAGCGTCTTCGCCGCTCTGGTCCTGCTGCTGATCGGCGGCTCGGCGATCTACCTGGTGCAGGACTTCCGCATGCACCGGCAAGAGAGCGAGCGCCGGCTGGCGGCGACGGCCGATGTCATCACCGAGTTCATGCAGCAGGTGATCAGCATCGTCGACCTGACCCTCAAGAGTGTCGACGAGGACCGGCTGTCGAGCGACATCGTCGTCTCGCGCTCGCCGCGCGAGCTGTACACGATCCTGAGAAGCGTCCAGGCGGCGTCGCCGATGCTGCAGGGGCTCGGCCTCACCGACGCCGATGGCAAGATCAGCGCATCGGTCGCCTCGCCCGAGCCGTCGGCGATCGACCTTTCCGATCGCGACTTCTTCCACGCCCACAAGAACGACCTGTATCGCGGCCTGTTTATCGGCCGTCCGGTCTTTGCCCGCCCCCAGAACGTCGTCGCCCTTCCCGTTTCCCGCCGGCTGCAGTCGCCGATCGGCGCCTTTGCCGGCGTCATCGCCGCCCGGGTCGATCCGACCTACTTCACCGCCTTCTTCGGCTCGACCGGCGCCGATGTGGTCGCCGTCTACCGGCCCGACGGCATCCTGATCGCTCGCCATCCGGAAGTCGATCTGGTTGCGGCCGGCATCCTGTCGCAGCCGAACCCGGTCATCGCCGCCGCCGCGACGCGCTCGCGCGGGGTCCTGCTGCACGAGTCCCCGACAGAAGGTGTCGACCGCCTGACCTCGTTCCGCCGGCTCGACGCGCCGCCGCTGATCGTCGCCGTCTCTCTGGGTGCGGCCGGCATCCAGAAAGCATGGCTGACCCGCACCTATCCGTTCTTCATCCTGCTCGCCGGCGGGCTCGCCTTCCTCTTCATCATCGCGTTCCTGGTCCGGAGGCACGGCCGCGCGACCTCGCGTGCGCTTGCCGAGACGGCGGCGGCGCGGGCGACCGCTGAGCAGCTCGCCGACGTCAAGGGCACCTTCCTCGCCAACCTGAGCCATGAGATCCGCACGCCCTTGGGCGGCATCCTGGGCTACGCCGATCTCCTGCTCAAAAGCGGTCTGGGCGCGCAGCAGGCCGACTGGACGGTTAAGCTGAAGTCGGCCGGCGAGCAGCTTCTGGCCGTCATCTACGACATCCTCGACTAGTCCAAGCTGGAGGCCGGCGACTTCACCATCGACCCGAAGCCGGTCGCACTCGCCGTCGTGGTCGACGAGGTCGCCTCGATGATGCTGCCTCAGGCGGCGGCCCGCGGGCTCCAGCTCAGATGCGAGCTGGAGCAGGGCCTGCCGAAATGGATTCGCGCCGATCCCGTGCGCCTGCGGCAGATCCTGTTCAACCTGGTCAGCAACGCCCTCAAATTCACCGACCGCGGGTCGGTCTCGATCAGCGTGGCGAGAACCCGGCTTGCGGGGGGGAGGGCGGCGATCGAGGTCGAGGTCAGCGACACCGGCATCGGCATCCCCGAGGAGAAGCTTGCCACGGTCTTCCAGCGCTTCACCCAGGCCGAGACCAAGGCGTCCAAGGGGCGCGGCGGCACCGGGCTCGGCCTTTCGATCTCGCGGCGGCTGGCCGAGCTGATGGGTGGCACGCTGACGCTCGACAGCAAGGTCGGCGTAGGCACCACCGTCCGCCTCGCCGTGCCGCTGGTGGCGGCGACGCCACCGTCGGAGGCGGCCGGCGAGGCCCCGGCCGTCGCCCGCACCGGGCACATCCTCCTGGTCGAGGACCTGCCGATGAACATCGAGATCATCGGCGCGATGCTGAGGACGCAGGGCCATCACGTCACCGCGGTCACCCGCGGCATCGACGCGATCGACGTCGCCATCGCCGATGACTTCGACGCCATCCTGCTCGACATCAACCTGCCGGACATCGACGGCTATGAGGTGGCCCGCGAGATCCGCAAGCTCGAGCGTCCCGGACGCCGCACCTCGATCCTGGCGCTGACCGCCAACGCTTTGCCTGAGCATATCCGCCAGGCGCTGGATGCCGGCATGGACGGCCACATCGCCAAGCCGGCGAACGAGGCCGCGCTCGCAAGCCAGCTCGCCGCCGTCCTGTTGCCGTCGGCCGCGTCGATGAAGGGCCCCGGCGCCGAGGCTCAGGCGCCGCTGATCGACATACCGGCCTCGACCGCACTTCGAAAGCTGGTCGGCGAGCAACGCTTCGCCGACCTCAAGGGCGGCTTCTGGGAGAAGTGGCGGTCGTTCCGCGACGAGCTCGATATCGAGCGTCCCGACACCGCCCTGCTCGCCGCCCGGACCCACGACATGGTCTCGTTCGCGGGCAACGTCGGCTATCTGCGCCTGGCGCAGGCCTGCCGGAAGGTCTCGCACCTGGCCGGCGAGGGCGCCGCCGATCTGCGGCCGGCGATCGAGCATATGCTGGCGGTCGCCGACGACACCGCGCACGAAGACCGGCGGGTCTGATCCCATGGCACGCTTCGTCGACACCCTGGTTCAGGACGGGCTCGACGCACCGATCGACGTCATCGTCGATCCGGACGAGGGCGACCTCATCGATGCGCGCCACCGGCGGTTACGGCATCACTGGTGGGCAGCGCTCAGGACGCGGGAGCGGCTACCCGGACGCGGCGACCTCAATGCGAGCTTTCTCGCCGAGATCGACGACCATGTTCTGGTCGTCGCCGGGTCGGACGGCGGACTTCGCTACGAGACCTATGGCCGGGCCATCGCCCGCGCCTATGGCCGGGACATGACCGGGCGATCGCTCGACGAGTTTCCCTCGATGATCGGCCAGCTGTTCCGCTCGGTCTATCGGCTCTGCGCGGCTCAGCGGGTTCCGGTTTTCACCCGCCACACGCCGCCGCCGGCGGTGAAGGTCGATTTCTGGCTCCGCCTGATCGTGCCGCTCGGCGAGTCGGGTCGGGACGAGGTCACCCACTTCCTCGTCTGCAACGTCCCGGTCGGCGAAGCCGTCGCTCTCTAGTGTTGCGACGGGCGTCGCGGTCGCTCTTGGCGGGCGGCTGCTGTAGGATGCTTGACGCTGCTCATTCGTCACGCGGATGCCTCCATGTATTTCGATTCCCGGCTCTGGCCCTTCACCGAGGGCGTGCGCGACCGGCTGTATGCGGTGGCGCTGCTGGGCGTGCTGGCCAGCGCCGCCGGCGTCGTCCGCCTGGCGCTGCTGGGATGGCTGGTCGGGCGCGCGCTCGCCGGCGCGCCGGTCGCCGAGCTGGCGCTGCCGGCGGTCCTGACCGCTGCTGCCATCTTCGTTCGCACAGGGCTCGAGCATGGGCGGACGCTGGTCGCGCAGAAGACTGCCGCGACCGTGCTCCAGCATCTCCGCGCCCGCCTCCTCGACCACCTGCTGGGCCTCGGACCCGCCGCCGTCTCGGGACTTCGCACCGGCGAGGCGACGCTGGTGCTGAACGAGGCGGTCGAGCAGCTCAACACCTATTTCGGCCAGTACCTGCCCCAGCTGCTCGTCGCGCTGGTGACGCCGATCGGCATCTTCATCTTTCTCGCCTGGCTCGACCTGCCGGTCGCGGCCGTGCTGCTGGCGGCGGCGCTGGCGGCGCTGTTCCTGCCCTCGCTGCTGCACCGGCGGGCAGCCGAAGGCGCGGTCGAGCGGTCGCGCGCCTACAAGGCCTTCGCCGCCGACTTCCTCGATTCGATCCAGGGCCTGCCGACGCTGGCCGCCTTCGGCCAGACCGAGAACCGGGCCCGCACCCTGGGCGAGCGCTCGGCCGATCTCGCGCGCGCAACCATGTGGGTGCTCTCGGTCAGCGTGGCGACGCGCGGCGTCACCGACGGCGCCATCGCGCTCGGCGCCGCCGGCGCCTTGACCCTCGGCGCCTTCCGCGTCGTCGACGGCACGATGAGCCTGGAGGCGCTGACCATCGTGCTGATGCTGGGCGTCGAGGCCTTCCGTCCCTTCCGCGACCTCCGCGACATGCTGCATGCCGGCATGCTGGGCCAGGCCAGCGCCGAGGCGATCCTGGCCTTCCTCGCGCGCAGACCCGCGGTGGTGGCGACCGCCGCCCCGGACGGGAAGACACGCACCCCCAACCTCAGCTTCCAGGACGTCGCCTTCACCTATCCCGAAGGATCGGGCCCTGCCCTCGACGGCCTCACCTTCCATGTCGACGCCGGCCAACGGATCGCCGTGGTCGGCCCGTCGGGCGCCGGCAAGTCGACCATCCTCCGCCTGGTGCTGCGCTTCCACGACACCGGCCGCGGCACCATCCGTATCGGCGGCGACGACATCCGCTCGCTCGCGCTCGAGGATCTCCGCCGCCACATCGCCGTGGTCGGGCAGGACACCTTCATGTTCCACGGCACGGTCGAGGAGAATCTGAGGCTCGCCCGGCCGGAAGCCACGCACGCGCAGATCGAGTCCGCCGCCCGCGCCGCCAACGCGCATGCCTTCATCGAGCGTCTGCCGCAGGCTTATGCGACGGTGATCGGCGAACGCGGGCTCAAGCTCTCCGGCGGGCAGCGCCAGCGG
>SXGS01513733.1_pt1 | contig 11903 bp, 9 predicted proteins | sample 3174681 | NCBI WGS metagenome assembly SXGS01 (sample SAMN11356861, study PRJNA531348) | freshwater metagenome | isolation source: freshwater sample F1-80 | place: China: Fuxian Lake, Yuxi | collected 2017-12-25 | reverse complement strand
GAGCCTCTCCCGCACACTGCCCCGCAACCGGTGCCCCTGGCGCCCATCCGCTCGCCCGCCTGAATACCGTCCCGTTCGCAGGGATTTCAACTCGCCATTGCTTTTTCAGTCCGCCCCATCTCATCTGAGGTCAGAAGATGGTCCTGGCTGGCCGTGACGAGGAGCGTTGGTGAAAATCTACGTTGATACCAGCGTCCTTTTTTCGCTCTACGCCCCAGACGCCAACTCGCCCAAGGCAGATGCTTGGCGTCAAGTGAACCCTCTTCCAATTGATTTCACCACCTTCCATCGCATTGAACTTCGAAACGCGTTGAGCCTTGCCATCTTTCAACAACGACTAACCTCTGCTGAATCGCTGGCGGCGTGGCAAGAGGTCCAGCAGGACTTGACAACCGGTTCCTTGGTTCGCGCACCTGACCTTTGGGGGAAGCTTCTTCGCGAAGCAGAAAGTCTGGCGGAGCATCACACACCAAGGATTGGCAGCCGTAGCTTGGATGTTCTACACGTGGCGACTGCGTTGGTGTTGGGTGCAACCGAGTTTTGCACATTCGACACTCGCCAAGCCAAGCTTGCCCGGCTCGCGGGAATGCAAATTCAACAATGAATTAATGATGCCAACCACTTCAACTCCGTTGACGATGTTTCTCCCTACAGTTCGAGCTATCCTTGATGTGAAGGATCACGAGGATCTTACTGCTTTCGACATCACTGAGAAAATCAAGGCCGTCGTGAATTTGGGAAAAGTGCGCGGTTACAAAATCAGCTCGGATGGTTCCAGTGTTGAGCCAGCCTTGACACCGGACACAGCTCAATCGGCGTACACACTCCTCGTTAACAATACGGCGCTGATGTTTCCCCGTCGCCTGACTAAGGACCAAAAATGCTGTCTTGATGCTGAGAATTACAAATTGCTGAACGGTAGAATGTGTGGGGGATGGTAGATGCAAATGAGCAAAGACGTAAAATACCGCTTCGCTCTCGATGAGCGAGGAACGGCCGTCGATGTTCTCTCGATTCAAAGTCCCGAGGACATAGAACAGCGCACTTTCCATTGTGTTGCCTGTGGTGAAAGGATGATCGCCCGCCTCGGAACAGAAGTAAGTCATCACTTTGCTCACAAGCCTAATAGCCTTTGTTCAGGAGAAACCTATCTGCACAAGTTGGCAAAGAAAGTTTTCCAAGAGGAATTCGAAACATGCCTGGCAACTGGTCGGCCATTTGAGATTGAACTGGACCGAAGGACAATTTGCAGCCGGTATCCCAACCGCTCCGTGTGTCAATTTCGGAAACCTTTTGCTCACGATTTGACCAAGCACTTTCCTGCGAAGCCACAGATTGAGACAGCCCAGAGCGGAGTTGTGCCAGACATGACATTGGAATCAAAAAGCGGCAATGAGCAGTTGTTCATCGAGATTGCCGTTACACACGAATGTTCAGAGGAAAAGAAGAACCTGAAGAAGCGTATCATCGAAATTCGCGTGACTTCCGAAGGCGATCTTCAGCCGTTTCGCGACCATCGTCTGAGTTGTACCGATAAGAGAATCAGGTTCTTCAACTTTAAAGAGCAGAAGGACGTTCGGAAAGACATTTGCTCTTGGTTTAATTGCCGTTTGGAAAAACACACATTCAAACTACAAGAAAATGGCGGTTGGTCGATCGAACAGATTGACCGCAACGCCCCAGAAGCAGGGCAGAACGGTCCAGATGTTTGGTGCATACCTGTGTTGGTAGAGAGAAAGAAACGGAAGTTCTCGGCTGATTTCGAGGAGTACGACAGGCGTCCCATCATTGCGAGCGCTGCATACGACGCCTGGCAGCGAAATCGCATCACCCGTGCGTGCCTGTTATGTGAACATTTGGACTATTGGATTTCTGGCGAGTGTCAGAAATTCGGAACGCGAGCTGAATGGAGCCGCGCAATTAGGTGTGAACATTTCTCACTTCAAGATTCTGAAGAGTTGAACAATATCTTCAGTCACGAACTTTCCGACGCATGAGTCCTCTACCTGTAACCTGAACGATGGGATTCTGAACGTAGAGTAAAAGGAGTCCGCCTTCTGAGTCTTTATGGCAACCGGTGCGGGAGCCGGAGTTAGCTGGCCACGCGGAAGAGCGGCTGTTTAAACGGGTCATAAACGTAAACGCGTCAGTTCTTATGATTGACTAGTTTCGGGAGAAACTTGCCCTGCCGTCGTGGCCCGCAAACTGAGAGTCGAGTATGGCGGCGCGGTTTATCACATTATGAATCGTGGTGATCGGCGCGAACCGATTTTCCAGGATGACGACGACCGGCAGCGATTTGTGGAGACGCTCGGGGAAACGTGCGTCCGGAGCGGATGGGAGGTGCATGCGTATTGCCTGATGCCCAACCATTTTCATCTGGTGGTCGAGACACCGCAACCGACTCTAGTGGCTGGGATGAAATGGTGTCTGGGCACCTATACCGGACGCTTCAACCGGCGGCACAAGCTCTTTGGCCACCTGTTCAGCGGCCGCTACAAGTCGCTGATCGTCGATGGCTCGGGCAGCGGGTATCTGCGAACGGTCTGCGAGTATGTGCATCTGAATCCGGCGCGGGCCAGGTCGCTCACGGCCGAGCAGGCGTTGCGTGAATATCGATGGAGCAGTTGGCCGGAGTATCTGCGGGCGCCGGGGAAGCGACCGGAATGGTTGCGCGTGGATCGGGTGTTGGGAGAGGCGGGGATTGCCAAAGACAGCGTGGCGGGGCGACAGGAGTTGGAGCGGCGAATGGAAGCAGGGCGAGGGGCGCAGGAAGACGCGGGCTACAAACCGATTCGGCGGGGGTGGTTTTTCGGGGAAAAGGCGTTGAAGCAAGAATTGCTGGGCCGAATGAGCGAACACATGGGACCCGAGCACTATGGCGAGGAGCGGCAGGAGAGTCAGCGGGAAAAGGCCGACCGGGTGGTGGGGGAAGAATTGCGGCGGCGGAAATGGACGGAGGTGATGCTGAGGGAACGCAAGAAAGGCGACCGTGAGAAAGTGAAGATCGCCGTGCGGTTGCGGAACGAGACATTGGCAACCGTGGCATGGATTGCGCAACGACTGCAGATGGGCAGTGTGGCCAATGTGAATACCCTCCTGTACCAGTGGCGGCAGGCCAACAAGAAAGTATCTGTTCATAAGCCCCGTTTTCGCTGACCAGCCAGACGGCTCCAGAAACCCACCATGTGGTGACTGGTCACGCCGGACTGAGTTCTCGGCGGGACGCCGAGAACAGCGGTCGAGACGACCGCGCTCCCCATTTCTACTGCATCGTTACGGCTCAGTTGTGCGGCTCCGCGAGCGAACTGGCTCCAGCCCTGCAATCACACGATGTCGATCCAGAATCCATTTGACGTCATCCCTCGGATACCTACCGTTCGGTAGCTCAATGGATGTCAATGGCACAACGAGGTTGGATATTCTTCGCGCTGCCCTGAAGAAGTTTGCCCACGCGGGTTACGCGGGAACTTCAGTCCAGGACATCGTCGATGCGGCGTCGGTGACCAAGCCGACGCTCTATTATCACTTTCAGAACAAGGCGGGCCTCTACCAGGCGCTGATCGACTTTGCGCACGACGAGCGTCTGCGCCTGATGCAGGAGGCGGCTGGCCGGGCTGAAACGCTCCGCGAACGACTCATTGAAGTGCTGGCGGCGCTTTTCGAGTTCCTCGAGAAGAATCGTGAGTTGATGCGCCTGACCTTCATGACAGTGTTCGCCGCGCCGGGCGAGATTCCGCCGGAGATTCGGTACCTGGAAAAATGTTCACGAAATTACGAGTTTGTTCACTCCCTCGTGAAGCAGGGCCAGCGGGAGCGTATCCTGACACGGAAGTATGAGAGTCAGGAGCTGGCGCTCGCCATTTTCGGAATGCTCAATGTTTACGCCATGGCTGAAGTCATCCAACCCAATCGCAAGTTGACGCGGCGCACGGCCAGCCGGATCGTCGGTCTCTACCTTGAAGGAGCAGGCACCGCGCAACGCAAATAACGTATTTCGCACATGATCAAGACACTCCACATTCTTCCAGTCCCTGTCGTTTTGCTGGTGGCGCTCCTGGCCGGCTGCAAACCGAAGCAACCGCAAACGGGTGCTAGTGCCTCACGGCCGGCCGTTCAAGTCGTGGCTATCGAAGCTAAGACTCAACCGGTCACCGAGACGCTTTCCCTCCTGGGAAACATCGTAGCCAATGAGATGGTCGAGATTAAGGCCGAGACCGAGGGCACTGTGGAGGAGATCAATTTCAATGAGGGCCAGCGTGTGGAGAAGGGGGCGCTGCTGCTCAAGCTCGACGAATCCAAGCCGGCGGCGTCACTCGCGCAAAGCGAAGCGAACCACATGCTGGCTCACTCGAATTTCGAGCGAGCGAAGCAACTCCACCGTGACAAGCTGATTTCCCAGCAGGACTTCGATCAAGCCTCGGCTTCTTTCTCGGCGAGCGAAGCGACTATTCTGCTCATGCGGCGGCAATTGAAGGATGCCCGGATCTACGCTCCCTTTGCCGGCATGACGGGTTCAAGGCAGATCAGCCCGGGACAGGTGATCAGCCGTAACCAGACGCTGACCTGGCTTGTGGATCTGGATGTCGTCAAGGTCGAAGTAACGATTCCCGAAAAATATCTCAGCCAGGTGCGGTTGGGAATGCCTCTTGATTTCAGCGTGGCGGCGTTTTCCGGGAAGCCTTTCCATGGTGAAGTCTATTTTATTTCGCCGCAGTTGGATGAAGGCACCCGCACGGCGCTGGTGAAAGCGCGCATCCCCAACCCGGACGGGGCGCTCAAGGCCGGCATGTTTGCCAGTCTCGATCTGAAACTGCGCATCAAGGAGGATGCTTTGCTCATTCCAGAGCCTGCACTGGTGAGTGGCAGTGATGCAGTGACGGTCTTCACCATCGATTCGAAATCCACTGCCGTGATGAAGCGTGTCAAAGTGGGCCTCCGATTGGCCGGGAAAGTTGAAATACTTGATGGAGTTGCTGCCGGTGAACGCGTGGTGGTGGAGGGGACGCAAAAGCTCTACCCTGGTGCTGCCGTCAAGCTCGCTCCGCCTGCCGCCGAAGAACCATATTTGAAGTGACTCATGATTCTCTCCAAAATCAGCATCGAGCGGCCGATCCTCGCCACGATGATCAATCTCGTGGTGGTGCTCTTTGGCATCATCGGCCTCAGCCGCCTGCCGGTTCGTGAATTGCCTGACATCGATCCGCCGATCATCAGCGTGACGACTGTGTATCCGGGCGCGAATGCCCAGGTCGTCGAGACGGAAGTCACCGAACGGCTCGAAGAAGCAATCAATAACATCGAAGGGATCAAGACGCTCCGATCGGAAAGCCGCGAAGGTGTCAGCGCCATATCCGTCGAGTTCGACCTGTCGCGCGGCATCGACATCGCGGCCCAGGACGTGCGCGACCGGGTTTCGCGCATTCGTGGGCGGCTGCCCATCGACATTCGCGAGCCGATCATCGCCAAGCAGGATTCTGACGCGCAGCCAATCATCTGGATCAATCTCAGCAGCGACCGCTATTCGCCGCTCGAATTGACGACCATGGCGGAGAACCAGATCAAGCCCAGGTTGCAGGGAGTTTCCGGCGTTTCTTCCATCACCATCGGAGGTGAGAAGCGCTATGCGATGCGGCTGTGGCTCGACTCCGAGCGCATGGCCGCGCGCCAGATCACGGTGCTGGATGTCCAGCGAGCCTTGCGCCAGCAGAACATCGAGCTGCCTAGCGGCCGCGTCGAGAATCTCGACCGGGAGATGACAATCCAGACGCGCGGGGAGTTGAAGAGCGCCGACGAGTTCAATCACTTGGTCCTCCGCGCTGATGGCGCCAATCTCGTCCGGTTGAAAGACGTGGGGCGCGCCGAGGAGGGCGCGGAAGATTATCGGACACACGCCCGAGCGAAGGGCAAGCCATGCATCTTCTTGGGCGTCGTCAAACAGGCCAAAGGGAACACAGTGGCCGTTGCCAGGGGGATTCGAGCGGAAGTCGATGCCGTCAAGCAGACACTTCCCGAAGGCTGCGAAATGTGGGTCGGATTTGACACCAGCATTTATGTCGAGAAATCCATCGGAGAAGTCTGGGAAACGCTTGCGATGGCATTCGGCCTTGTGGTGCTGATCATTTTCGTCTTTCTACGGGATTTCCGTTCAACGCTGGTGCCGACGATTGCCATTCCTGTTTCCATCGTGGGAACGTTCGCGATCCTCTACGCGTTCGGTTATTCAGTGAACATTCTGACGATGCTCGCGCTGGTGCTGGTCATCGTCAACGTGGTGGACGATGCCATCGTGGTCCTCGAGGCTATTTACCGTCATATCGAGGAAGGCATGCCTCCGATGCAGGCCGCATTCAAGGCGATGGAGGAAATCAGCTTCGCCGTCATTGCGATTACAATCTCACTCGTGGCCGTCTTCACGCCGCTGGCGTTTCAGAAAAGCGCCACCGGAAGGCTTTTCCTCGAATTCGCGGTGGCCGTGGCGGGGTCTGTCATCATTTCCGCGTTCGTTGCGCTCACGCTTGCGCCCGCATTCGCGGCACGATTGCTCAAACCGATTCAGCACAAGCAGGCGCGTGGCATCTTTGGCGTCTTTGAGCGGACGCTCAACTGGTTCACTTCGCATTATCTGAGTTCATTGCGATGGTCCCTGCGGCATCGTGTTGTGGCGCTGGTGGTGACCTTTGCAACCATGGCAGTGATGGTCATAGCTTATCGCCAGTTGGAGCAGGACTTCCTGCCTCAGGAAGACAAGGGACGCATGTTCGCGATGGTCATGACGCCAAACGGCTCCACCAGCGAATACACAGACCGGCAACTTCGAAAAGCCGAGGCGATCGTTGCCAGTGTGCCGGAGGTGACCACCTACGGCGCGATGGTGGCGCCGGGGTTTTCCGGCCCGGGGCAGGCGAGCTTCGGAATCGTGTTCGTCACGTTTTCAGATCGTGCGCAACGGAAGCGTTCGGTGCAGGATCTCGTGAATGGCCCCGGAGGTATTTCGCAGCGCTTTTTCGCCGAAGTGGAAGGAGCCCTCGCCATTGCGAATCTTCCCAAGGCGATTGAAGTCAGCTTTAACAGTTCGCCTTTCGAACTGGTCCTGCAAAATCAAGACTTGGACGCGTTGAGTAAAACGGCTGAAAAGCTCGCCAACCGAATTCGAGCCCTGACGAACGACGTGGGCCAGCCTCTGCTGAAGAATGTGCGTGTGAGCTACGAGGTCAACAAGCCGGAGCTGCGTGTGAGCGTGGATCGCAGCCGTGCTGCTTCGCTCGGCGTGAGCATCGAGGACATCTCGCGCACGATGCAGATCCTCTTTGGAGGTCTGGACCTGAGCCGGCTGAAGGTTAGCGGCAAGGAGTACCTCGTGATGGCCCAGCTTGAACGCACCTCCCGGCTCACCCCTTCGGATCTGGACAAGATTTTTGTGCGCAATTTGAAGGGTGAATTGATCCAGCTCAGTTCACTCGTGACACGCACCGAGGGGACCGGGCCGAATGCGATCAATCATTACGGACGGCTGCGTTCGGCGAGCATTACCGCGTCGCCAGGTGGAGTGCCGATTGGAACGGTGGTGCGCCGGGTGCAGCCCCTGTTGGCAACGGAAAATTCGCCAGGGTTTCTTCACGCATGGGAAGGGGACGCAAAGAACCTGGCGGATGCTTCCTCGGAAATCTGGTGGGTTTTGGGGCTGGCGGCGATCGTGGTTTACATGACCCTCGCGGCGCAGTTCGAAAGCTTGGTTCATCCTTTTACCGTCATGCTGGCGCTGCCTCTGGCGGGAGTCGGAGCATTCGGCGCATTGTGGCTGCTCGATCTCGGCGGTAAAACCGGCCTGTATCCCCCGATCCCGGCGATGAACATTAATCTGTTCAGCCAGATCGGACTCGTGCTGTTGGTCGGACTGGTCACCAAGAACTCGATCCTGCTCGACGAGTACGCCAATCAACGGACCAGGCGCGGCGTGGATTCGCACACCGCCATGGAGGAAGCCGGGCGCGTCCGGCTCCGCCCGATCCTGATGACCGCGTTCTCGACCATTGCCGGCATTCTTCCCATCGCCATCGGATTTGGTGCCGGAGCTGAGAGCCGTCGCCCAATGGGTGTCGCGGTCGTCGGTGGGATGCTCACCTCAACCTTCCTCACGCTCTACGTGATCCCGGTTTTCTATACTCTCCTGGATGATCTGGCGCTGCGATTGAAACGCAGGTCTGTACTGGTTTCGCCTGAGCTGCAACCCGTGGCGGGCAAGTAATCATCAGGGGGTGCAATTAAAAGCGGGTGAGGCCGCGCCTGGGAGCGCTGGCATCCTTGCCGGCGATTTATCTCTTCGGGCACTCGTCCACACTCGCTGCCCGCGCCGGCAGGGATGCCGGCGCTCCCAGGTCGGACCAGGTTCATCCCTCACCCACTTTTAATCACACCCATCATCAGGGGTGATCTTGAATTTGAATTGAGTTTGGCAGGGAAGTTTGAACCGGTGTCAAAAGGTGGTGTTTTTCTGCATGTCACAGACCGAATTGATCGGAGCGGTTCGGGATTCTGCCCACTCAACTCTCCCTCGGGCCTTGGTGATGGGGTGATGGGGACGCTGATTTGACTCAAAGCCCCGGCGGCACGGAAAGGATTGCGTTACTCTTTTCTTGTGCCCGTTGGTCATTCATCCAGCGGCGACTTCCTGGCCTGATAGAAGCCGCTCGTGCATTTCTGGAGTCCAATCACGGGTCAACTGGCGGAAGACCCAACTGTTTTTGGCCCGCAGCTTCCGATAACCAGCGGCGAGATCCAACAGCATCGTGAGTCTGCGATTCGGGCAGTTCAGCTCACCAGTGTCGTGCGTGCCGACCACTTGAAAGCCCATGACGCGGGTGTGAAATTCGTAAGGGCTGTGTTTCTCACCCTCGAAAACATCTGTAATGTAGTGGGTGAACCCACGATCGATGGTGTCGCGCACGGCGGCCTTCATCAGAGCCGCGACCACGAGCATCTGGCTGCGATGTTCTGACAACACTGCGAACCTTCCGATTTCTGCGATCTTGTTGTTGCGCAGAAACGCCTCCACATCCACGCCGCTGTTAACCATTTTAAGACCATACTCGCGGTAGAGGTCCAACGGCAGCTCATAGAGCACACGCAGCACGCCGACCGGCTGATGGCCGACTGTTGCTACAAACCATGAGATGACATCGGACTTTACGTCTTCGTGGTGGATTAGCTTCTCGTCCTGGTTGACCCAGTTCTTTTCGTCGCGATAGATGGCGCGCATCACGGACAGTGCGTTCTGACGATCCGCCTCCTCCTCGACGCGGCGCACATTGATTCGGTGGCTATATGGCATACTTGATTCGTCGGTTATCAGGGAACCATTCCTTCCCGCTCAATCGGGCGATGGCAGTCATGATTTCAGCATGCCAGCCGCGGACGGCCATGATGGAAAGTTGTTCTCTGGCAGACGGCCTCAGTGGTTGGCCGAAATGGATGGAAAACCGTGCCGACTCCCGTATTGGGGTGCCGGGCGGTTGCTCGGGAAATCGGACGCCAGCGGGGATCACGGGAACTCCCAGTTCGAGGGACAATTGGGCCGCGCCATTCAAGCCCCTGAGCAAACGGTGCGGGTCACGATTGACGGTCGCTTCCGGGAAAATACCAATGGAACGCCCCTCTCGGATTCTCTGGCGGGCCTGGTCCAACACGGACACTCGTGATGTGAGCCAGGGTTTCAAGACATTGAGAAGGCGAGGCCGGGCGCTCTTGCGATCAACAATGATGGGTTCGTTACATCGGATGATGAATCCGACGATAGGAATCATGAGGAAGTTCCAATCGGCCATGAAATGGACCTGGCGACCTTCGCGCAGTGCCGCGAGGATAGCCGGGATGAGGATTGCTTCGCGTTTCTGGCTGTGATTCAGAGCGAGAATGAAAGGGTCGCACCCGGCGGAGATGTGTTCCGCTCCTTCAACCGCAATCACCTGGCTGCCATAAAGCTTGAGGAAGGAGCGGCAGATCAAGCGCGGTACCGGTCTCATCTTAGGCAACCGCAAATCAAAGCTGTTCTCGCCTGATAGAACGGACGTGGGCCATCTTTGAACTGGATTTGTCAGCGCGAGTTTCATCGTGTCCTTGCCGAGTTTGGGCTCAACAGGCCACATGAATAGTGACATCCTACCCGGTTGGCAAACTCGGCTTTCTAAAAATTCAAATCTTCTCACGCCGTTGGAAATTCAAATGGGGCAGGGGTGGGCGGGACTGACAATCGCCATCCCCGCAGTGTGGCAGGAGTTTCTTGAAGTCCCCAGCCATCGCGCCTTTGAATCAAGTTTGAAACCGCTTCGGCAGGCATCGAATCCGCTGACTTTTCAGCGGAGCGCACACTTGCTCCCGACTAGAAGCGAATGGTGGAGAGAAGAATGAAGGCGGTGGCGTCGCGGGTTGCCGATGATCCACCGGGGTGAAAGACCCGTTGCAGACTAGGCTGAATCGTCCACCACGCTGTTGCCTGGATTTTATAGCTGAATTCCAGGACCGTTCCGTGATCAGAGATGGGCACGGCTCCCGGGATCATGGTGTTGATGTCTCGTTGAGCGCGGCGGATATCATCGCTGATTCCCAGATAAGACGCGGCGATTGCAACGGTATCCCAGTCGCGGTGGAGAATCAGGCCCTTGTAAACGAGACCGCCATCGATTTCACACTGCGCCAGATTACGATCGGACGGTGCGCCAAGAAGACGAAAGAATCCGGACAATCCCTGCCGCTCTGGACCGGCACTGCCGTTTTCATTGAAGAGCTGCTGTTCAGCAAGCAGGTAAGCTCCATAATTTCCGCCGCGATCTTTCACGCCCGGAGTGGGCAGCCCTGCTTGATTGGCGAAACCGGACAGCACACCATCGTGGACATCCACAAAATCACCCGTGTGATAATAGGCTCCCACTTTGTAGCTGCCCTTCAGGCTGGTGCTATTGGTTTCCGGATGGAGGCGGTAACCCAGCTCAAAGTAGCTCAACGCCCCCTCTCTCTCACTCAGATTGAACCTCGTACCGGAATACGTTTGATCGGGCGTCCCGCCGTAAACTCCAGCCTGGACGGAGATGGACGTGGCAGGACTCCATCGCACAAGCGCGCCGGGCGTCGCGAGAGGCGTGGTGGCGAGCCCGTGGTGACGCGGAGGCAGACCTGGAATATCAAAGAGATTATACGGCAACGAAGGATAGCAGAATGTCTGGTTGAGCAAAGTCCATTGGCCGAGTGATCCGGTCAATTCGGGCATCAGGAAATCGCGGTCGATGGACAACTGCCCGATCTTGAAGGCGAGTTTGGTGTCGAAAAACTTCTGCTGGTACCAGATCTCCCAAAGTCTTGCGGCGTTCGGAAAGTCGAGCAAGTTCACCCGGTTGATGTCACCGACGTAATCCGCAGAAAAGGGTTCATGGCCGTGCAACCAAAGGCCACTCGCATGAAATGTCCCTCCTTCGTAGCCCATAAGTTTTTGAGAGTCGAGGTCCAGGGTCATCATCAGACCGCCCTGATATACCGCACCACGCCGGAGACCTCCGCTGAGGTTGTTCGGAACCGTTCCTGCATAGAAGAACTCGAAATCGACGCCCCGCTTTGACAGGTCACTTCGCAGGCCGCTCCAATCTCCCAGCATGTAATCCCGTTCAGCCCATTGCCGAAGCTTCGATTTTGAAGCGTTCGAATCCTCGGCTGCGGGTGTGATTGTAACTCCCAAAGCGGTCAGGATCAGGATCAAGGAAAAGTGTTTTATCATTGGAGGCTCTTTCAAAACTCGGATTTGTTGAGAGATTTCAATTGATCATGTGAAGTGGCACGAGTCGCGCTGATTTTTGGACATGCTCGACCTGACGACGATCTTCCACAATTTGCAACGCCATCTTTTCCCCATGCTC
>SXGS01014586.1_pt1 | contig 11904 bp, 9 predicted proteins | sample 3174681 | NCBI WGS metagenome assembly SXGS01 (sample SAMN11356861, study PRJNA531348) | freshwater metagenome | isolation source: freshwater sample F1-80 | place: China: Fuxian Lake, Yuxi | collected 2017-12-25 | reverse complement strand
GCCGCGCCCCAACGCGGTTCGCTCGCCTCGGGGCGCTTTCGGCGCTCGAAACGAGAGAGAGGGTGGAACCGAGAAGCAACCCAAGCCCGAGCAACGAGAGAATCCCTCTCGTGCGGGAAATCACCGGCGATCCGGAACCCAGCATCAGACACACCTCCATGGCACTCCCTGCGACAGGGCTGGACACACTGAGCAGTTAGCCATGTTCGAACAGTACTCCTTCCAATTGCAACAGTGGGGAGGTCGTGTTGGAGCAAGCCCGATGTGCTACGGTGTTTCGATACGAGCATCACGAATGGCGCCTTCGAGGAGGCGCCCGCAGGGGAACAACCCTGCATTCTCCAACGCCTTGCGCGAACCAAGATTCCCCGCGTTGCAGCGGGCTGCGGGCCGCCGCCCCGCCTCATAACACACTCGTTTCAGTTGCTGAATGAGGAAGCTGGCATAGCCACGCCGACGGTGTGGTTCCGCGGTTGCCATATAGATGTCCCCATAGGGAGGATTGTAATGCGTCGTGAATCCACCCCAGGCGACAACCTCCCCGCTGACCTCGATCACCCACTCACCGTCCTTCCCATTTGCAGGGACGCCGGGGAGAAACACTCCATCCGGCAATGTCAGGTGGGAGGTAAGGAAATCGTGAAAGATGATCACATCGGATGTGATCCCCTCCGCGAAATCGTAGAGCATCAACGACAGCAATGGATCGTTCGACTGCGCACAAATCCGGGTCGCGTGAGACGTGCGGACAAATTCGCCGAAAAGCGGGACCGCATCGCCGCGATACTCCGGGAGTAGGTAGAACTCCTTTACGATTCCTCGGGGAAACACCCGGTGGCGGTCCTCCCCAGAAGTGATCGCCCCGTAGCCGGCCACTCTGGCGCCGACGCGCACCAGATAGCTCTGCGTGAACCCGCGGCGGTGCAGCGAGTCGTGGATGATCTGGCAGTTCATTGCCTGCCGATGGAGTTCGCGCAGCGGGTGGATCTCCTCCACCCCCACTTCGGTCACTTCGATCTGCATCGTGATTTCGTCCGCCCTGACCCGCCGGTTGGTAGTAGTGTAGCACTGACCTGACATCGGGGACGACGGAGGACACCGCACGTCGGTGCGGAAATACAACGCGTATGCGGGAGTGCAGGGGCTCGCGGGGCGAAGCGGGTCGAAGCAATGGAGCCGGTTGCGTCACAGGTCCTGGTGAAACTCCGTTGTTCCCCTTCCACAACCCATGACTGCGGTTTGCCGAACGTGCGTCGCTCGGGGACCCCGGCAGCGGGGTACGATGCGGGGCCCGAGGCAGGGGTGCGACTCGGGGACAACGTACTGACGTGCGTGGCGCGGTTACGCCCGACGGTCCCCTGGTCGTGGCCCATCGGGGCGCATACCGACACCAGCCGAGGGCTCACGGGCGGGCAGGTTGCGGGGTGATCCTGTGACGGGGAGGATGCCGGCCGAGCACGGCAGGGGGACGGCGGTGGTGAACGCAGCAACAGGAAGTTCAGGAGCACTTCCGGCAGGAACGGCAGCGCGCCTTCTGGCCGACTATGATGCGCGGCAGCCTCAGGGCGACTTTGCTGACCGGGACCCAGCACTCCTCAGTCTCGATGATGCGTACCGCTTGCAGGCGGAGGTGGCGGCGCTCCGGGTGGCGCGTGGTGAGAGGCCGGTGGGTCACAAGGTGGGCTGCGTCGGGCCGGCGGTCCAACAGCAGTTTGGGCTTACGCATCCAGTCCGGGGGGTGCTCTGGGCGGGCGAATGGCGCACTTCTGCCGCACCAATCGCCGTCGGCGCCTATGACCGCCTGGCGATCGAAGGGGAGATCGCACTGGTGCTGGGGAGCGACCCGGGCGACACGCTCCTCAACGGCGCGGAAGGCCGGATTGGGTGGCGCCCTGTGATCGAACTGCACCAGTACGTGTTCCGGCACGCGCCGCCCACGGTCCAGGAGTTGGTGGCGAGCAATTGCCTGCACGCCGGGGTGGTTGCCCTGCCGCTCCCGTGGACGACCGAAGGCGGCGCGCTTACTGACGTAGAGATTCGCATCGAGATCAACGGTCGGGTCGTGGATGTCAGCCGCTGCGACGCGGTGCCGGATGGGCCGCTGGGATCGCTGCGCTGGCTGGCGACAGACCTGCGGAGGGGTGGTGGACGACTTGAGGCGGGGGACGTGATCCTTTCCGGAGCACCGGGCCCGCTGCTGCCCGTGGCGGCAGGCGACCGGGTCGTGGTCATCGCAGGAGGGCAGCGGGTCGAAGCCTCGTTCGTCTGAGCGACGAGCCTCCCCGGATCGGCGTCAGCCGCCGAAGTATGCCCCGCCATTGAAGCAAATCGTCTGGCCGGTGATGTAATCGCTCGCTGGGGACGAGAGCCAGAGTACGACCTCCGCCAGTTCCTCGGGCTGGCTGAAACGGCCGACCGGGATGCCGTTCACCAGGACTTGCTGCTGCTCCTCGGAAAAGACCTGGAGCATATCGGTGTCCACGCCGCTGGGCGCGATGCAATTGCAGCGCACACCGTACGGCGCCAGGTACTTGGCCAGAGAACGAGTAAGGCTGATGACGCCGGCTTTGGCGGCGGAGTAGTGGGCCCCCGCCAGAATACCGCCCACCTGCCCGGCCAGGCTGGAGAAATTGACGATTTTCCCCCAGCCCTGCGCTTTCATGGGTGCGCAGCATTCTCGAGAGACGAGAAACGCACTGGTGAGGTTCGCCCCCACGACCGCATCCCACTCCTCTTGCTGGATTGCCTCGAACGGAGTCTGGCGCAGGACCCCGGCTGCATTCACAGCGATGTCTACCCGTGCGAACCGGTCGAGCGTCTGCCGAAACAGGTCCCGGACGTCGTCTTCCTGCGCCAGGTCACCGGCCCACGTGAAAAAGTCAGCGCCGTCCAGGGTGTGTGCCAGGTCCGCCAGCGGCTCCTGGCGGCGATCCACCAGCACGAGCCGCACACCCTCACCGGCGAAGCGGCGGGCGACAGCGCCACCGATCCCGCCGCCGGCCCCGGTCACGAGAGCGACCCGACCCGCCAGTTGTCCCGCCGCAAGCGGTGCAAATTGACTCTTCATCACGCTGCCTTTACACCCGGTTCACTGCACTGCGCGGCGGCTCGCCGCGCAGGACGCGCGCGCACTCTTCGCCGACCTGGCGCTGGAGCTGCCGCAGGGCCTCCTCCGAGTACCAGGCGAGATGCCCGGTCATGAACACGTTCGGGCGCTGCCAGAGCGGATGGTCCGCCGGAATCGGTTCCGTCTCCAACACATCCAGCGCGGCGCCGCCCAGGCCGCCCGTGTCCAGAGCCGCCACAAGCGCATCCGTAGCAATCAAGCCCCCGCGCGCGGTGTTCACGACGATAGCACCCCGTTTCAGTTTCGCGAGGGTATGCGCGTTCAGGAGATGGTGGGTCTCGGCAGTGAGCGGCATGTGGAGCGCCAGCACATCGCTCTCTGCAAGAAGTGTTTCGGCGGTGACGGGGATGACACCCGAGCCTGCAAACGCCGTATCCGGTACATACGGATCGTGCGCCACGCGACGGAAGCCGAACCCGGCCGCCCGGCTGTGTACCGCGCGCGCGATGCGACCAAACCCCCAGGTGCCGAAGGTGAGGGCCGAGAGCCGCCGGATCGGACGGTGCATCACGTGACCCCACCCGCCGTCCCGGAGTTGTTGGATGGCGGCCGGCAGCTTACGCACGCACGCCAGCGCCAGAGTCACGGTGTGATCCGCCACATCGTCCGTACAATAATCCGGCACGTTGCAGACCACGATCCCCTTGCGGGTCGCTGCCTCGACGTCCAGATTGTCCACCCCCACCCCGTATCGGACCATGACCCGGCACCGGTCCAGTTGTGCAATCACATCGCCCCGCAGGGGCGCCATTTGACTGATGACGCCGTCGGCATCACGTGCTGCTTCCAGGAACGCGGCGGCCCCGGGGTACTCCCGAAAGACCACCAGTTCGGCCACGCCCCGGAGGGCTTCCTGCTCCGGCTCCAGATCCTCGAAGAGGTTGTCGCTGACGACGACCTTTTGCATCGGTTCGGCCTATCCCTCGTCCAGCGCCACTCGACGGCGCTCCGTGACACTGCGGCGGATCGCGTCGAGCACCCGCATGTTCTCGGTTGCATCTTCAGGGCCCCGCACGACCGGGTTCCCCGTGAGAATGCAGTCGCTGAAATGCTCCACCATCAGGCGGTACTGGTCCACACCCTCGGTCGTGAGTTCCTCGCAACCGCTGCGGTCCCACACCCGTATGACCGCCGGATCGGCTCCCGGAAGCCAGGGGCGTAGAATTTCCAGGCGCCCCTGACTGCCGACCACCTCAATGCCGCTGCGGCCGAATGACTCGAACGAGCAATCGAACAGCGCCGTGTGAGCCGGATACTCCAGGACCCCGGCGGTGGTCATGTCGCCGTCCCATTCATCATTCCACGATGCCCATGCCGAAACCGCCAGTGGCGCACCCCCGCTGAAGAACCGGATTGAGTTCACGCAATAGCATCCGACATCAAGCAGCGCTCCCGGACCCTGATCCCGCTGAAAACGTGGATTGGCCGGACTCGGTGTCGAATTGAACGTGAAACACGAGCGAATCAGCCGCAGTTCCCCCAGACGGCCACTGTCGAGGACCTCTTTCGCCTGCGCCATCTGCGGGTGAAAGCGATACATGAACGCCTCCATCAAATGACGTCCCGCCCGGCGGGCAGCGTGTTCCATCGCGGGGATCTCGGCAGCGGAACAGGTAAACGGCTTTTCACAAAGCACGTGCTTTCCGGCTTCCAGGGCCCGAATGGTCCACTCGGCGTGCATTCCGTTCGGGAGCGGATTGTAGATCGCCTGGACCTCGGGGTCATGGAGCACGGCCTCGTAGGATGGGAGCACCCGGTACCCGTACTGCGCAGCATTCTCCGCCACCCGGGCGTGGTTGGGTGTGCCCAGCGATACCAGGCGCGCGTTCGAAGCGGCGGCGAGCGCGGGAATCAGCGCGCGGCGGCTGATGTTGGCGCTGCTGATGATCCCCCAGCCCACAATGCTGTCTGCCATACGTCCGTCTCCCCTCGCGCTGCGGACAAGATCCCAGCGCCCGGCCCACAGTTCGCCCTTACGTTCAGCGAAACCACCCCCTTGCCCTTCTCAACCGGGAAGCGCCGCCGTATCCGCATCGCGTGGAGCCGGCCGAGTCCGGCAAGATCCGAGTTGAACTTCGAAGACTCCACACCCGCGCATCGCACCGGGTCGGCGGGCAACCCAATCCGTGCGGAGCACCCCTCAATCGGCGTGACCATTGAATGCAGTCGTGCATTTCTTAGGTGTGATGAACGCGCCTGCTCACCTCACTGCCGCGGCGCCGGTCGCCGCTCCGGTTGCTCCACGCCTCACGGTCACGGCAGCCACACCCGGAAGCCTCGAAGCCGCGGCGGATGATGCACTCGTGATGGCGGCGCGCGCCGGTGAGGCGCGGGCCCTGGACTGCCTCGTGACCCGGTACCGGAGCCGGGTCTACTTCCTCGTCCGCTCGCTGCTCCCGCCGGGCGTCGACCCTGAGGATGCCACCCAGGAAACGTTTGCCCGGGCGGTCGCTGCACTTTCGTCGTACGAGCCGCAGGGCCGATTCCGGACGTGGTTGTTGACGATCGCGGCGAATGTTTGCCGAAGCGTTCACCGCCGCGGCCGTGCCCGGCGCGAGACGTCGCTGGACGAGAGTGCACCGACGGCGACCGGCCCGCCCATGTGGGAACTGGGCGAGCGCAGCGCCCTCCAACGGGCGGTCCTCCGCGCGGTGGACGGGCTGCCGGCGTTGTATCGGGCGCCCGTGGTGCTGCACTATCTGCACGAACTGCCCCTTGCCGAGGTGGCGCAGGTTCTTGGCCGGTCTCGCCCGGCGCTCAAGATGCAACTCTGGCGTGCTCGAGTCCTGCTGGCGCGCGAACTGGCGGAGTGGGTCGGATGAAGGGATTAGACATGACACACAGGTCGCGCAACGCAAGAATGACCCGGATCCTCCAGGAAGGGCTGCGGGAGGCGGAAGCATCGTACGCGGCGGCTCTGTCGGCACGCCCCGGGGACGCCGGCCTCCTGCCGGCTCCGACGCAAGTCGAACGGGGGACGCACGCCGATGCCTGCCGGCCGGCGGGCGCCTCCGGCGTGACGACACGCGCCACGCAGGGAGGCGGACTTGCGGCAGGAGCGGCGGGCGGGCCCACGTGGCTCGGCAGCCGAAACCTGCGTGTCGGTTTCGCCGCCGCGGGGCTTGCGGGCGCGACCCTGCTGGTGTGCCTTGGAAATGGCGCGTCCGTGCGGCGCGGAACGCGGCTCTCACAGCCGGCGGACATCGCAGCAGCGACGCCGCAGTTTCACCTGGGAGCCCCCCCCACCCCTTCGGGGAGACCGCCGCACCCGGTGCGGCGCCGAAGCACTGCGACCGGGATCCCTGCAGCCTCTCCGGTCGCCGCAGCAGCGGCTGCGACCGGTGCGCCGGCCTCCCTGGCTGCCACGGACCGGCGTGCGGGTGCACTGCGCAACTCGCGGCACGGGAAGGACGGCGCACCCGAGCCTGCCCGCTCCGGCAGGCTCCATCCCCATGCGCATCAGGCGGCAACAGACGCCGAGTTCCTGAACGGAGAGGGGTCGGAGTGGCTCGCGGGGTGGCTGGCCGACCGTCCGGAAGAGCGACGGCAGCGGTCCCGCGGATTGAATCGCGACTGGGGACGGGTCACGGACGACTTTGTGGAGCCGGAGTGGCCCCGCCTGGCGGGGGGAAACCGGAGCGTCCTGGTCGGAGCACTGCTCCACGCGCAGCGGGAAGCGGCGGCGGTAGATCCGCGCCTGTTCCGCAAGGTCACGCAGCGACAGAAGCGTGTAGCGCTGGAGGCATTCTGCCGGGACCTGGAACGCCGAACTGGGGTGATGTTTCGCGCTTCGCGCGGGGTGCAGGACGAGAAGGTCACTATCCTGGTGAAGGACCTGCCTGCGCGCGACGTGATGCGGGGGGTGGCGCGCTTGTTCGGCTACATCTGGACGCGACACGAACAAGATGGGCAATACCGCTATGAGCTGACCCAAACACTGCGGAGTCAGTTGGTCGAAGAAGAACTGCGCAATCAGGACCTGAATGAGGGACTGCTCGCTCTGGACGAGCAGATGAACGAGTACCGGCCGTACCTGAACGAGACTCCGGAGCAGCTCCGATCGCGCCTTGCCACCGCCCGCGGTGAAGAGCGCGAGCGCCTCCGGAAGCTCGTGGACGGCGGCGGGTGGGGTGGGTTGCAGCTCTATGCGCGGCTCTCGCCCGCTGAGCGAGCGGCGCTCCGATCCGGCCGGGAGTTTGCGCTGGAGGCAGACTCCCCGGCCGAGGGAAACCGGATACCTGCGGCGTGGACCCAGCCATTGCTCGAGAGCTGGAACGTGGGCGTGAATCTCGGCACGACGAACGGGCGCGAGTTCTGGCGCGGTGCAACACCCCTATCCAGCGCCCCCGGCGCCCAGCCGTCAGTGAGACTGCGCCTGACACGCTCCGAACTCGGATCGCTCTCGCTCCAATCCGACCTCCGGGTGCGGATCCAGGTTCCGGGTACGCAGGAGTTCAAGTCCAACGGAGCGACTACCAGCCTGGCGGCCGGCCGGAGCCCGTCGGTGGCCAGGCCGGACAACGCGGCGGCGAACGCCGCCCTGCGAAACCGCCCGCCGTTCCAGCGGCGGGTGAGCCTGGCGCCGACGCCGATCTGCCCGCTGCTTCCCACTGCGCCCCAGGATCTGGTCGAAGTTGACCTTCCCGACTTTCCAAAGTCGGGGCTCACTTCGGCTGAAGTGTGGGAGGCGGTGCATGACCAAACCGGCCTGCCCGTCATCGCCGATGCCTATTCGCGGCTGCGCCCGGCCGCCGCCGTCGCCCGCAGCGGTTCGCTCTTCGACGTGCTCTGCGAGGTGTCCGGGGTGCTCGGCACCCGCTGGCGCCAGGATGGGGGAGTGCTGCTTTGCCGGAGCACGAGTTTCTTCTGGGACAAGCTCAAGGAGATCCCGAACCGGAATCTGGAGCGCTGGCAGGCAGCCCGCGATACACACCGCGGGCTCCCGTTGGAGGCCCTGCTGGAAATGGGACGGCTGTCCGACGTGCAACTCGACTCCGCAGTGACGGAGGAAGCGGTGCTCTGTCTCTGGGGATTGCGCGACTACTCCCTGCTCGGGTCTGCCGGACTCCGTGGTGTAGTTCGTTTCGTCTCCGGCCTTGATGCGCGGCAGCAGACGAAACTTCTGGGTGCAGACGGACTCGCCTTCGCGGAGTTGACGCCGCCCCAGCAGCAGGCGCTCCTGGAAGGTTCGGGCGATCCCTTCCTCGCGCGTCTGGGGCGCGAGCGTCCGGACGAGCATCCGCTGCGGAGCACGCTGCTCCGGGCCCAGTACGCGCCCGCCGGCTGGCGGTGGTGGGCCCCCCGCGATGCGAACGGAAGGCTTCAGGTGCGGGACGTCCTCCTCATCGGGCCGTCCGTGGAGTCGGTGCTCGCGGCTGCCCGTCGCCGCGATCCGGGCGTCACTCCGAACCAGATTCGGCGCTCCGAAGGGGAGTTTCACCTCGTGGGTGAAGTCCCCGGCGCCTTGCGGTTCGGTATCAGCCGCACCCACCGGTTCTTCCATAACCTCCGGGGTGACTTCGGCCCCCCGCTCCGATAGTTTCCCTGACCGTCCCTACTCTGTTATCCTACGGTCGGTGGGGATCGTGGGTGATGGAGGGGGACGGCATGAATCTTGCGCGAACACTGGTGCTGTTGGCTCTGATGGTGGGGGCGACGGCCGTGGGGACGGAAAGCCCGGCGGCGGGGGAGACACAGCCCGGCGCGATTGACTGGAAGGTCGGCGCGGCGGCGGTGAAAATCACCCCGAGCTTGCTGCGCCCGGTCTACATCGCCGGCTACAACAACAATCGCCTGGCGGACACCGTGCAGGATGACCTGTGGGCGCGCGCGCTGGTGTTCGATGACGGTCACACCCGATTCGCGCTGGTCGCCTGTGACCTGATCGGCCTCTCCAACTACCGGGTGCAGCAGATCCGCAAGCGAGTGAAATCTGTGCCCCAGGAGCGGGTGCTCATCACCTGCACCCATGTGCATTCCGGCCCGGACACGCTCGGGCTGTGGGGACGCAACAGCCTCAGTACCGGCATAGACCCGCTTTACATGGAGCGCCTGGAGGCCCGGATCGCCGCAGCCGTCGAAAGCGCCGCCAAAAGCATGCGCCCCGCCCGGCTCGAGGCCGGCAGCGTGACGGTGCCGGACGGCCTCGTCCATAACAGCCGCGAACCACTCCAGGACAAGGAGCTTACCGGTCTCCGCTTCGCCGCTCTCTCCGGGGAGACCATCGCAACCCTGGTGCATTACGGCGGCCACCCCGAAGTCAACAAGAGCAAGTCGCTCACGTCCGACTTTGTACACTACGTCCGGGACGCCGCGGAGCAGCGCTTCGGAGGTGTCTGCCTGTTCGTCAATGGCGCGCTGGGTGGCATGGTGACCCCGCACATCCGCGAGCACACCCTCCCTGAAATGGAGCGCGTGGGCAAGGGCGTCGGCCGCGCCGCGGTGCAGGCCCTGGAGCAGGCGGCCCCTCTCCGCACCACGCCAATCCGCATCGGGCGCCGGGACCTGCGCCTGCCGATGGAAAACAACGGCTTCCAACTGCTCATCGCCGGGAAGGTGCTGGATGGTGAAGCCATAGAGGGGCGGGTCCCCACCGAGGTCTGGCGGGTAGACCTGGGTCCTGTGTGCTGCGTGACCATTCCCGGCGAGATTCTACCCCGCCCCGCGCTCGCCCTGAAGGCCCTGATGCCCGGCAAGCATCGCCTGGTCATCGCGCTCGGCAACGACGAGCTGGGGTACATTCTTGACCCCGCAGACTTCGATCGCCAGCTCTACAGCTACGAAAAGAGCATGTCGGTCGGCAGGCAAACCTGGCCGCTCCTGTTCCAGGCCGCAAGGGACCTGCTCGGGAAGCAGTAGAGTCTCGGGGGCCGCCGCCTGGGGCGAGGGCGACCCCAGGCCCGCAGAGCCGTGATTGTGAGGACGTCCGGCTCCCCGGACCAGGGAGACCGGTTCGCCTGACGGAACTTCCTGGCCCGGCGCCGTGTGGGTACCCGGGTTCGCACGTGGCGCGTGCAACAGTCGGCGGACCGGCGGCGGGGTTCCGGGCAGGAATTCGCTCGCGCAGGGTCGCGCTGGGCGGGCACCGGCGCGCGTTACGACGGAACTTCCGACTCCGGATGGTGCGTACGCCGGTGGAGCGTGGCCGCCGAGTCGGGTGCCGGATCCCACAGAGGTGGGGGACCAGACGCCCGCGGGCCCGCGACAGCACCAACAGTGAAGCCCGTGCCACCTTGACAAGGTGGCACGGGCTCTGTGAGCAAATGCTCCGGTCGGCTAGAAGATCGAGAAGAGGAAGCCCAGCGAGCTAGCAGCTCCCAGATAATCTAGAGGGCCCTTCCTCGCCGTGCCCTTGGGCGGGATGTAAATGATGTCGCCGTTCTCCAGCACGACATTCAAGTCGTCCCGCTTCTTCTTTCGGGCGTCAATCAAGTTGATTTTCAGCGGCTCCTTGCGCCCGTTGCGAATGAGTTCCGTGGCCGACGGATTCAGTCCGCTCGTATTGAAGACCGAGAGATCACCCGTTGCGTCCAGCAGTTCGAGAATGCGCTGCCCTGGCTTGAGCGGCCGGGGACCCGGATTCTGGATTCCGCCGATCAGGAGCACCCGATTCTCGTACTGCGGGATATAGATCTCGTCCTCCGGTTCAAGTCGAACCTTGTTCCGGAAGCCCTTCCGAACTTGGTCCTCCAGATTCACAACGATCGTCTTGTCGCCGCGTTCAATCTGGATCTGCTCGGGATTTGCCAACTGAATCATCTTCCCGGCTGCGACAATCGCCTCTTCCAGGGTCATCCGCGGCCGGTAGGGGAACGCGCCCGGAGAGGTCACGTAACCGCCAACGTGGACCATCGGTTTGTCCACCTCTGGGGGAGGAGGCAGACGCACGATCTCGATGGAGTCGCCGTCGCGAACCACCACATTCTGCTTGAGGTCCCGGACTGCTTCTTCGGTGGCGAGGTCCACGATGGTCTGGGTAAGATCTCGATGGGTGATGATGATCTTCGCCTTGTCGGCATCTTTGTCGAAGCCGCCGGCGCGATCAATCGCCTTGCGCAGCCGGAGGTCCGGCTCGATGTCCGCCTCGCCGGTCCGGGAAATGGCCCCTACGATCGTGTACTTTCCGGGCGGCGGAGGTTTGACCTCGGGGATGGGCGCCTTGCGCAGCGGACGCACCACCACGCGTGGGTTCTTCAACGTCTTGTTCAGCTCGTCGAACAGTTTGACCCGCAGTTCATCACCGGTCAGCCCGACTGCCAGCACCTTGTCGCCGAGTTTCGGGTGCCGAATGTAGCCGTCATCCTCCACATCTACGTCGGCACTGTAGCCCTGCTGCGGCGAAACGGTCACTGCGACTGTGTCGCCGATGCGGAAGCGATACGCCTCTCCCGGTTTGGTCTGTCCCAGCGCCGCAGACTGCGCCGGCTCTCCCAGCGCAGCGTCTGCGCGGTTGCCGGGCACCGCCGCGACGGCCAGCACAAACGCGATCAGCCCGAGAAGCAACTGCTTTCCCATGATTGGATTCCTCCTTGTTCCTGGCTTGCCACGAGGACCGTCAGCCGGACCTGCGGTCGGACCCCGGCGGAAGCGAACGCGATGCGGTGGAACTGCGGCGGTTCTTCGACCGTCCGCCACCGAAGATACCCTTCAGTCCCTTGCGTCCCGAGCGCCCCTCGTCTTCCCCGTAATACCCGGCCCCGTAGCCGTCTCCATACCCATAGCCGCCTCCATAGCCACCCCCTCCGTAACCGTAGCCGTAGCCGTAGCCGTAGCCGTAG
>SXGS01143466.1_pt1 | contig 11905 bp, 10 predicted proteins | sample 3174681 | NCBI WGS metagenome assembly SXGS01 (sample SAMN11356861, study PRJNA531348) | freshwater metagenome | isolation source: freshwater sample F1-80 | place: China: Fuxian Lake, Yuxi | collected 2017-12-25 | reverse complement strand
GGCCCTTGATTTGCTCGATGCGGGCGCCCAGCGCCGTGGGTCTTGTAAAGTCGAGGGGTGTCCCCTGAACAGGCGCGATTTCGCCTGTTGGGATGTCGGTCGCGTCGGCTGGCGTGTACTTGTTCGCTGACAGGGTGAGCTCATGATCGAGAATCGTCCCGTTGCCGGCGCCCGCGAGATTAAAGTAGGAGTGGTTGGTCAAATTGACAGGCGTGGGCTTGTTGGTGGTGGCCTTGTAGTCGATTCTGAGCTCGTCCTGAAAGGTCAAGGTGTAGGTCACCTCGATGTCGAGATTTCCCGGGTAGCCCTCTTCTCCGTCGGGGCTCTGGTAGCTGAAAGTGACGGCCCGCCCCAAATCTGAAGGAATGATTCTAGACTTCCACACTCGCTTGTCGAGGCCGACCTTGCCGCCGTGCAGGTGATTCGGCCCGTTGTTCGTCGCCAGCGTGTAGTGCGCTCCATCGAGGGTGAACTTCCCCTTGGCGATGCGATTCGCAACGCGTCCCGTGGTGCAGCCGAAATAAGGGTGGCCCTTCAGGTAGCCAGCGAGGCTGTCGAAGCCGAGGACAATGTCGTCCAGCTTGCCGTTGCGATCCGGCACCTTCAGCGACGTCAACAGGGCGCCGTAACTGGTGATGCTCGCAACAATGCCGTTCTGGTTGACCAGCGTATAGAGGTCGACGGTTTGGCCGTCCTCAGTCTTGCCCCAGATATCCTTCTTGATGCTTTCCATATTTGAACCTGCGCCACTTGGGCCCCCGTGGCAGCCAGCAACGCCTGCTGCCAAAGTGAGCACAAGCCAGAGAAAAGGTTGGGTGTTGCTTGAAATCACAGCGAGCTCCCTTCATCAGGGTTTTTAGAGCTGGGCGCCTTCAACGCGTGTTGACGAAGCCGTTGATGGACCGGAAGAGTTTTTGAGGAGCGAGAAATCATAACAAGTTCAAGATTCGTTGGAAGCCTGGCGTCGAGCGCAAGCGAGAATTCTTCTCAGTGTCGGTTGTGCGAAATCTGCAGCCTGGATGAAGCCACACCAGGGCTCGTAATCGGCGAGCAAATGGTTGCTGGCAAGCCGCTGCCGTTGATCGGCGCACCTCACGGCGGAGACCTCCTGCCTTTCCCGGGCTTGGGACGTGCAGGGCCGGGCCCAGTCACTGGCCTCTGGCCACGGTCGGCCGCGACGGCTGTTGGGTGCAGCTCCAGGATCTTGTCGAGCGAGGCGAAGGCGTCCACTGGCCAGCGCAGGAATGCGTGGGAGCGCTTCGCGGATCTGCGGGCGGCGGTTTCGGCCTGCCGGAAGGGTTTGTCGTTCTGGACGTACAAGCGAAGGAGGTGACGACGTGCGTGGGCAGGACTGGTGTAGTCGGCCTGCTCGAAGGTGACCGGCCCGGCCCGACCGTACTGCTGCGATCAAGTTCGTCTTTCCACCGGCGGAAGAAGGAGTTGAACTTCCCCCATCACCACCTGCGCTTCGACTTCGACGAGCGGGCGATGGTGGTGGGCGCGGATCTGACGGCGCGTGCGGCGACGGATTACGTGATGAATTGAGTGGTAGTTGAAATCGAAAGTGCACCCCGTCGGGTGCGCTTTTCCATGACGAGCCAGTTACTCACCGCGCCCAGACGAAAAGCCACTGGGCCATACTTGTCCAACTGCCTTCTCCCTCCGCCTGATTGCGCGCATCGGTGGGGGCAAATTCTGCTGCGAGAAGCTTGACTTTCGAGCCAACTTTTTTCCATGGCCGACATGCCCGTCCGAGCTTCGAGACGAAGTTGAGGCCGGTCCCGATTGCACCGAGGACGGACTGAGAGTGTGAGCAATAATCGACCTGCCGCTGCAGGGTGCTCCAGCGCCGGAGGCGCCCGGCGCCCATCAGGCGCCGAGGAGGGGGAGGACGCCGCCAGGCGGCCGATGTGGGGGAGGTCTTCCTCTCCCACGAGCAAGAAAACTCAGAGCCTGAGGGATTTTTGCTCAGGCTCTGAGCGGTGGGGACGCTTTTCTGCGCCGCTCTCGAGGGCTCGCACCACCCAGTGTGCGTCTCAGGGACCTTGTAAGTCGTGCAGCACCGCGGCGAGTCGCTGGAGCGCTCCCGCTGAGAAGCCGCGGTCATGGAAGAACACCACCCGGGCGGCCGCGTCGATGAGGACGATGCGGCCCGGGAGTGGATCCTCGGACCCGACGAATTGCTCGAGCACCTTGGCGTCGCCGTAAATGGTGAAGACCGAGGGCCAATCTTCTCTCGGAATCCCCCTCCGCATGCCCCCATCGATGGTCGCCGCGAAGAGACCCGGCAGTAGCCCGGGGATGGTCGGCAACTCGAGGATCTTGACCTTCAGACCGACCTGCTGCGCGCCGAGGATCCAGCGGTCGAGATCGAACTGGGTCTCCATCTTGAAGCCAATGAGGAGGAGAGCCGGCGCGCCTATCAGGTCCCCAGGAAGCTGGCGTTCCACCCCGTCGAGCGACTGCCCGCGCAGGGCGGGGAAGGTTTCGCCCGTCGGGTCACGGCGGGGCGGCCGTCCAGAGCAGGAGGCCATCCCTGTCACAGCGAGCGCCATGGTGAGGGCAAGGGGGCATGTTCGAGCGGGCATCACAATCTCCATCGACTTGGTCAACGATCAGAACGTCCGGATCCTGGCCTTGAACCCGACGCTGAGTTCGAGGGCCTTCTCCCCGCTCGGCTTGGTCCGCGCCCCGTGGGGGAACGACGCCTCGCTCCAACGCTGGAGGGGTCAGGGAAAGTTTCAGGGAGTCCAGCCGCGAGGAGGCCATCGAAGCCTCCCCCTCACCGCGGTGCGGCCCAGGCCGTGCCGCAGAAAGCTCGCGGTCGAGCCAGGCGACGCGCCGGGGTTGCCAGCGTCGTCAGTGGGCATCTTCTCCAGGGCTCCCACGGTGTCCAGAGGTTTTGAGGGCTGGCGCCAGTGACTGGACACCAGGGTCAACTCCCGCCGTGGGCAGCCCTCCTCAGAGGCAGAATGGGCCAACCTCGCTTGTGTAGCCGCAGAGCGCCCAGGCCACAAGGGTTGCGAGGCAGCAACCCTTACGGAATCGGGTTGATTCGTAAGTCGCCGACAAGAAATAGGAGGTCACAAGAACAAACCAGCTCCCGAAGATTCGGAGCGAGAACAGAGCTACGAGGGGAGAAAAGAGGACCGCATCGAACACATCTCGTGGATTCACGAGCCCACCGTGTTGGACCGAAAAGCCCACGTAGGCTCCCGAGAGGGCGCACAGGGTCAACACCACCATCCGACCGATGAGGCTCCTCTGCGCGTCCCGGAAAATGGCCAGAGGGTAGTCTTCAAGCCAGTTCGACACAGAGCCCTCCTGGAACTGTTGCCCATTGTTAATAATAGCCGACTCGCTCGGTCCGTTAAAGAGGCAACTCCAACATCGCCGTGGACGGGTCCGGGCGGGAGGGCGCTCCATGTCCGCGGCTCCTTCGGCCGTAAGACAACGCTCGACATGGCCGGCGTGGCATCCCACGAGCTCCTTGTCAGGGCAACCCGCCCGAGCCGCTCACGAAGGGGAAGCAGATCGCATGGCTCCAGGGCCAGAAGCTCAACGGCTTCGCGCCGCAGCACCTTCAACGCCACGCCTGCGGTTGAGGGCGACTCGCTCCTGATTCGCTCGGAGAAAGCGCTGTATCGGATCGGAACGCGGAAAGAGGGCGCGAAGGAGCTCGTTTACAGCCCGACGCACCGAGCCGCGGCAAGAGCATCCCCACGCGCCGGCGTTAATCGTGGCTACACCGCGAAGACGCCGAGGAGCGCCGCGTTGATTGCAAGCGCCTCTCCGACCGGCCCCGAGTCGATCGACTTCGGCACAGCGAAGTTCCCGAGTTCGTCCGGCGCTCGCGAGAATTCGCGAAACGGAAGCGCGACTCCCGCTCCGAACGCGGCTCCCTCGACGCGGCCGGCGGATCCCCAGCGCCCTCATGTGCGAGGGCAACGTCGAGGGGTTCATGGCGAGGAGTTTCGCCGCGCCGTCGTCGCCAGGGCTGCGCCAGCCGGCGGCTTCGAGCGCCAGAAGAATGTTGTGCCGCTCGAGGTCCTCGAGTTCCGCGACCGTGAGCACGCGGGGAGGCTCCGGCGTGTTTCACGTCGCGTTCGCCTCCTGTGGTGTGGCGGCGCTTCGGGATGCGCGCGATTGAGATTCAGCTTCTTCCCCTGGGCGGCAATTGCCGCTCGTTCGGTCACGTTTTCCAGCTCGCGCACGGTCCCCGGCCAGTGGTGGGCCGCAAGCCGCCGCACACAGTCTGCACCGAGTGGCTCGAAATGGCGCTCGAGTTTCTGCGCTAACCGCCTGGCGAAGCTCTCCGCCAGAAGGCCCACGTCCTCGCCGCGCTCGCGCAGCGGAGGCAGACGATTCGGGAAGACGTTGAGGCGGTAATAGAGGTCCTCGCGAAAGCGCCGCTCGCGGATCTCCTTCCGCGACCACTTTCCCCGCTGGCGCGGCTTGCCGGCCATGGCGCCGTCGGGGGTGGGCGTCCGCGGGCAACGTGAACGGGGCATCACGGAGCTCACCGTACCGTGACGCGCCAGAGGACACTTACGGAGTTGGGCCGTACGGAAAGTACCTGGCGAAGAATAGCGACCGCACGACCTGGACGACGATGCCCGAGGCGTCGAGGTCGTCAAATGTGGTCTCGTTCGCTTCGCCGGCGCCGAAGACGATGTCCGGCCCCGTGCGCAAGGCCGCCCTCCCGGTCCCCAGAGCCCCGGTGAGTAGAGCGCTTCCATCCGGCAGGGCGGCGACCGACTGGCCGGCGTCCTGGCCGCCGCCGCCCGCGCCGCGGGCGAAGACTAGCGTACCGGCGGGGTCGTAGCGGGCGAGGAAGATATCGGTGTGAAGCGACACTCGCGGGTGATTCACGACGGACAGCGTGGTCTGCGCGTCCCCCTCGCCGAAGGCGGCGTCGAGGGCGAAGGACCCGGTCACCAGCGCGCTGCCGTCCGGGAGCGCAGCGATGCCGAGCCCAGCGTCGTCCGCCTGGCCGCCGGCCCGTGTCACGTCGGCGAGCGAGGCATCGAGACGGAAGCGGGCGACGAAGATGTCGCGTCCGCCAGCCGACGTGAGCGTCAGGCTCTCGTCCAGCGGACCGCCGAAGACGGCCTCGCCGCTGAAGGAGCCGGTTACGAGGACACCGCCATCGCTTCTGGCCGCGACCGACGCCCCGACATCGGTCCCGGGGCCGCCGAAGATCCTGGCGTGGAGGAGTGCTCCGTCCTTGTCGTAGTGGGCGAGGACTCCCTGGATGCCGAGGGCGGCCGACGCCAGGACGACCGTTCCGCTACCGGCCTCGTCGAACGCGACGAGCGACCCGGCCGAGTCGACCTGCCCGGTCACCCACAGGCTCTGGTCGGGACCGATGGCGGCTCCGGCACCGCGATCTTCGCCGGGACCGCCAGCGAGGAGGACCGAGAGCGGTTCACCGTCGCGAGTGAACCGGGCGATGAACATGTCCTGTGCTCGGTTGCGCGCCGCGAGACTGATGTTGACGAGGGCTCCGGTGAAGTTGAGGGCCGAGCTGGTGTCGACGTGGCCCGTCACCACGATCTCCTCGTCATCCGACAGGACGGCCACGCTCGTGCCGCTGTCCGCGCCCAAGCCCGCGCCGCCACCCCGCACGGCAAAGACCAGCGTGCCGTCGGCCGGTAGCGCGCGAGGAACATGTCCGAGCCGCCGCTGGCCGTGAGGGTAACGCCCGCGGCGAAGGTCGCCGCGCCCTTGAACGTGCCCGTGACGACGGCGCCGCCGTCGGGCAGGGCGGCGACTCCCTGGCCCGTCGCGGCGCCGACCTGGTCGCCGATCTGGCGAGCTCGGTCCACGGTGCCGTCTGGCAGCACGTGGGCGAGGTAGGCGTCCTGATTGCCACTCGCCGTCAGGGCGACGCGCCGGGCTGGATCGCGAGGGTCATCCTGCAGGAGGAGCTCCCCCTGAAAGGAGCCGGCAACCCAGGAGCTGCCGTCGTTCGACGCCGCGATGGAACTCCCCACGTGGTTGGGGTTCTGACCCGTTCCCGGAACCCTCACGAACGACAGGCCCTCGGGCCGCACCTCGACGAGGCGGAAATTGACCGGGTCATGCCGTGCGATGAACCCATCCTGAAGTCCTTGCGCGGTCACTGCCGTCTCGCCGGCCTCGCCGGCGCCGAAGGTGGCGGTCTCGGCGAAGCGCCCTGCGACGAGCATGGTGCCATCTGCGAGCGCGGACGTCGCCGTACCCTCGTCGTCGCCGGCGCCGCCGGTGGCGACCGCCTGCTCGAGCGCGATCCGGCGATTGTAGCGCGCGAGAAAGACATCCGTGCCGCCGGCGGAGACCAGCTCCACGGCCTCCGGTCCTGCGCCGAAGCGAGCCGTTCCGGCGAAGAAGCCCGTCACGGCGATGCTGCCGTCCCCGAGCGCGGCGACACCGAGGCCGCCATCCGGCGCGGGACCGCCGGCCCGCGCGCCCGATGTGATCTCGCCCCTCGAGCCGTAGCGGATGACGAAGACGTCGTCGTCGGCCTCGCCGCCGGCCGCCGCAAGGGTCAGATCCGTCGTGGTGCCGCTGGCCTGAGCCTCGCCGCGGAACCTGCCGGTGACAGCTGCGCTGCCGTCGGCAAGGGCCGCTACCCCAAACGCGACGTCATCACCCCGGCCTCCGATCTGGTGTGCGAAGGTGAAGGCGCCGCCACGGTCGATACGGGCGATGAAAGCATCGCGCTCGCCCCTCGCCGTGAGGACGAAATTGCCAAAGGTCGCGGTTTGCTCGAAGAATCCGGCGATGACCGCGCTGCCATCGGGGAACGTGGCTACTGCAGTGGGTTGATCGTTGCCGGGTCCGCCTGCCTCGCTGTTGAAGGTGGTTTCGACCTTGGTGCCCCGTGCGCCCGGGATCACTCGCGCGAAGCTGATCTCGTTGCCGAGACCCGGCTGCGGGTTGAAACCGGCAACCAGGAAGCCGCCATCGAGGTACGACGCCACGGCGGTGCCACTCTCCTCGGCCCCGCCCCGCCCGGCGAGGCGAAGGCGAACAACGTTCCGCCTTCCCGGGAGTAGCCCGCCACGAAGAGATCGAGCCCGGCGCCGCCCGGGAAGGAGAAGGCCGGCGACGAGGGAGGGTCGTCGAAGGAGCTCGCGCCCTTCACCGCGCCCGTGATGACAACCCCGCCGTCGGGCAGTGCGGTCACGGCGCGCGGCGTGTCGCCGCCGCCCGCGCTGCGGATCTGCGCCACGAAACCGAGTGTCCTGTCGGCGTTGAAGCGCGCGAGGTACATGTCGGTACCGCCAACAGCCGTGAGGGTTCGCACGTTGAGCCCCCCGGCCCCGAACGTCACGGTCCCCGAGAAGGTGCCGAGCACGACGATGCCGCCGTCGGGGAGCGGTGTCATCGCCGTGACCGCATCGCGATCGACGCCGCCGGCTCCCGGCCCGCCGATCGACTGTACTCCGGCAAAACGCGCGACCTCCGTGGTCGTCACCAGGTCCCTCGCCACGACCTTGAAGACCGTGCGTGGATCGACCGCATCTGGAGCCGCGGCGAAGGGCACGACGATTGCCGTGAGCGCTCCGGTCACATCCTGCGCTCCCGGATCGAGCGTGACGGACGTCGGCGCGCCGCGCAACGTCCAGTCGAGCCGCGCGCTGCCGCTTTTCTGGGCGCGTTCCGTGTCGCTTGTGAGGCTGGTCACCGCGACGGTGGGGTTGAAGCGAAGGAGGAATCCGACCGGCAAGGAATAGCCCTTGAAAGTCTCCTTCGCCGGCGGCGTGCTCAGTTTCAAGGTGCCGACGAAGAAGTCTCCTTGCCGTACACCCTTGAAAGAGAGCTTCTGTCGTTCATTCCTGAAGCGAAAGGAGATCTTCGCCCCCTTCTTGATCTTGCCCGTGAGCGTCCCCTCGCCGGCAGGGTCGTTGCCGAGACTGCTGAAGAAGCGTCCGGCGGCCGTGAGCGTCCCCTTCGCGTCCTCGCTGCCGACGACGTCGAGAGTGCCGGGAGAAGCCCCCAGCGTCGCGGCGAGGCTGACCGGCGTCGCGACGCGTTTGATCTTGCCCTTGGGGCCCTTGTAGCTGACCAGGGCGGTCCCCAAGCCGACGACGCCGCGGACCTTGACCGTCACTGCTTCCGAGACGCCGCGGAAGGCAATTGAGACGAAGAACCTGCCGCCGCGTCTCGAGAGGTAGCCGAGGGCGGTGGCGGCGGCACCGTCGATGGTGGCCTCGCCGACGATCTTGCCGCGAGCGTCATAGCCCAGCTTCGATGAGAGCTTCACGGCCTCCTGGCCAATCGACAGTTCGAGGTCCAGGCCATCGAGGCGCGGCGTCGAGTGTGGCACGGCAACCTCGGAGGCGAGGGCGCCCGACGCCAGGGCCAGGAGGGCGACCAGCAGCGAAGCAAGGGACGTGGTCTGCGAACCATGCGAATTCAACATGCGAACTCCAGGGAATCGGCGAGTGGAGGAAATCGGTGAGCCCAACGACATCAAGATGGAAGCATACCGCATCGCCATCGCCAGGATTTGCTGCGCGACCCCAAGATTTGTCATACTTTTCCCTTCCACCCGGGCCCAGGGCGATTGTGCGATCGTCCCCCTCGGAAGTTGCAGCTACAGACTTCAGCACGAGCGCTCGCTCCAAGGCGAGGAGAGGCGGCACGACGGTGACCGCGCCCTCGGCGTCAAACGCGCGTATGTAGAGCGGAGTGTACAGCCAGCCTTCGCCCTCCCCGGAGTCGAAGCGGTGGCCGTGGAGCGGTAAGAGCAAGAACCTTCGCTCGCCCCGGAGGACGGGCGGGAGAACTTACTTGCTCGTCTGCTCGAAGTCGAGGTGCACGAGAGTCCAGAGGAGAGGAGCGCCTCAGGCACAGCCGCCGCCAGGTTGCTCCCGATCGCCCGTGCAACGTGACCTGGGCCGTTCCTGCCGCCTGGCGGGAATTCTGACCGCAACGGCGGAAAGAGGAATGGTCGCCGCAAACCTCTGGAGCAGTGGTACGGTGTGCTTCTTGAAAAGCCCCAGATCTTCGGAGGTCACGCTGGCGAACCACGGTCACGCTCCGAGGGTTGACGGTGCCGTCGGCCGTCGAGTCGCTTCTGGTGAAGAGTGCGGCGCCGGGAAGGATCTTGATCACGCCATGCGTGATGGCGAGCAGGGTGATCTCGGTCGTGAAGGGAAAATCGCCCGCGGAGGGGACCCTTTCCCCTTCAGCGCCGAGGCGCCTCGGCGATCTCTGGAGGATGATTCAAGGGGCCTGGGCGAACACGCTCACTCGTACTCCCCCATATCTTCCTCGCCGAGGCCGAAGTGGTGGGCGATCTCGTGGATAACCGTCTTTCGAATCTCCTCCCTCAGCTCGGCGGGCTCGAGGCACATGAGCTCATGAATGCGTTTGAAGATGAAGACCGTATCGAGGTGGTCTCGGTCGTCGTGAGAGCGCTCCGTGCGGGGGAGGCCAGAGTAGAGCCCCAGAATCGAAGGCGAGGGAGCATCGCGGGGAGGGTAGTCCTCCACGACCACCGTGACTTGCAGGAGGTAAGGTGCAAGCTCCCTCGGAATGGAGTCGACCGCTTTCGTAACAGCTGCCGTGAATTCCTCCGCGGCCATGCAAGGCGGCACGGAGAAGTCCTCGGGGTCGAGCTTCGCTGCTTTTTCAAACTCGCGCAGGGCCCCCTTCGGGTCTCCCTGGCGGTCGAGGAGTGAGCCCAGCTCGAAGCGAGCGTCAGCTTCGTCCTCGCGGGTCCATTCATCCGGCAGGGGATCGAGCAGCCGCAGGAGCTGATCGCGCGCCTCCTCGAAGCGCCAGAGCTCGGTGAGCACCTGCGCGCGTTCTCGCGCCGCCAGCGGCCGGAGCGGATCGGCGGCGAGCACCTGGTCCAGGATCCGGAGCGCCTCCTCGAAGCGCTCCTCGTCGGCGGCCACGATGGCCTCCCACTCCATGGGCTCGGGAGCCCCGGGATACAGCTTCAGGGCCCGCCTCACCTCTCTCTTGAGCTGCTCCAAGTCTTCTGCCTCGTAGAGGGCTTCCATCCGGTCCAACAACGAGTCGAGGTCGTCAGTGCTGTTCTTCACATCCGCTCCAGAGCTGGAATTCCCAGGATGCCGAGGCCGCTTGCCAGCACATTCTTCACGACGCTGAGAAGTAGGAGGCGCGCCTTCGCGACCTTCGGCTCCTCGTCCTTCACCCGGAGCACGTTGTAGCCCGAGTGGAGCGCGTGGGCCAGCTCGAGCAGGTACTGCGCCAGGATCGACGGCTCGTGGACCTTCGCAGCCTCCCGCAGCACGTCCTGATAGCGGCTCACGAGGCTCACGAGCAGGTGAGCCTCGGGCTCGACCAGGGCCGCAAGGTCGGCCCTCGGGTCGATCTCGACCCCGCACTTGCGGATGATTCCAGCGATCCGCGCATGCGCGTTCATGAGGTAAGGGCCGGTGTCGCCTTCAAAGGACAAGGCGCGCTTCCAGTCGAAGTCATAGTCCTTGATCCGCTGCTTCGAGAGGTCCGCAAAGAATATCGCACCGATGCCGACGGCCTCCGCGACGGCCTCCTCGTCGTCGATCTCCGCTCTCTTCTCGATTGTCTCCCGCATGGCTTTCAGGGCCCGCGACCTGGCTTCGTTGAGCAGCTCCTCGAGGTAGATCACCTCGCCCTTGCGCGTCGACATGCCCTTGACGAGGCCGAAATTGACATGCGCGCAGTCCTTCGCCCACTCGTGCCCGAGGAGTTTCAGGACTTCGAAGAGCTGCTGGAAGTGGAGCGACTGGCCGGTGCCGACGACATAGAGGAGCTTGTGAAACTTGTAGGTCGCGTGGCGGTACTCGGCTGCGGCGAGATCCCGGGTGAGGTAGAGCGTGGCGCCGTCCGCTTTTTTCAGGAGAGCAGGAGTCTTGATACCGACTCGCTCGAGATCGATGACGAGGGCACCGTCAGAAATGCTCGTTAGACCCCTCGCCTTCGCCGCGTCCACCACGGCTTCCATCTTGTCGTTGAAGAACGACTCGCCGGTGTAGGTGTCGAACTGGACGCCAAGGCGCGAATAAATCCTCTTGAAGTAATCGAGGCTGGTGTCGCGGATGGCCCTCCAGAGATCGAGCGCCTCCCTGTCGCCCGCTTCCTGCTTCCGGAACCACTCCCTGGCCTCATTCGCAAGCTCCGGGTGCGTCTCCTCCTCCTTGTGGTATTTCACGTAAAGTTGGTTCAGCGCCATGAGGTCGCTCAGGTCCTCCGGCTTTCCCCAGTGTTTGACACCCACGATCTGCTTTCCGAATTGAGTGCCCCAGTCCCCGAGGTGATTGATGCCCACGCACCCATACCCGAGCTTCTCGAAGAGTCGATAGAGAGCGCCGCCGATGATGGTCGAGCGCAGGTGGCCGACATGAAACGGCTTGGCGATGTTGGGGGAGGAGTAATCGATCGCGACAACCTTGCCGGCACCTTCACTCGATCGCCCATATTCGGCGCCGGCAACGGCTGCTTCCCGGAGCACAGCCCCGGCAAACTGGAGCTTGTTGAGTCGGAAGTTGACGTACGGCCCGGTGGCTTCGACCCGCTCGACGCCGAAAATGCCGATCGAGAGCTTGCCAGCAAGCTCCGCGGCGATTGCCGGTGGCACCTTCTTGAGCTTCTTTGAAAGCAGGAAGCAGGGAAACGCAAAATCGCCCATCTCGGGTCTTGGCGGCGCCACGAGCTGCTCGGCGGCTTCCTCGCGATCGATCTCTGCGGCCCGCGAGACTGCGTCGGCAATGGCGGCCCGGAACGTGGCCCGGCTCACAGAGACTGCACGACCAGGTCGCCGACTTCAGTGGTGGAGTAGCCCATCTTGCCGGCCGCCATGCTCTTGAGGTTCTTCGCAACCTTCATGACGGCTTTCTCGACCTGGTCGGCGGCCGTCTCCTGCCTTGCACTGTGGCGGAGCATCAAGGAAAGCGCCCCAATG
>SXGS01640719.1_pt1 | contig 11906 bp, 7 predicted proteins | sample 3174681 | NCBI WGS metagenome assembly SXGS01 (sample SAMN11356861, study PRJNA531348) | freshwater metagenome | isolation source: freshwater sample F1-80 | place: China: Fuxian Lake, Yuxi | collected 2017-12-25 | reverse complement strand
GAAGACCTCGCTCATCGCCCGGCTCTCGCCGATCATGTCGTCAAAGCTTCGGGGCGCCGCCTGCTCCTGCTGAAGACGACGCACCTCTTGCTTCAGGCGGTGGTGCTGCACCGCGCGCTCGACGGTCAGCGCCAGCGAGTCGAACGCGAGCGGTTTATTGACGAAGTCGTACGCGCCGACGCGGATCGCGCCGATCGCCGCGTCCATGCTGCCGAAGGCGGTGATCATCACGACCGGGAGCTCGGGCCGCCGCTCGAGGATGCGCCGGCAGAGCTCGAGGCCATTGGACGCGCCGAGGTTCATGTCGAGGACCACGGCGTCGTACTCGCCCTCGGTGACGATGCCGAGCGCGGCCTCCGCGTCCGTCGTCGCGTCGACTTGGAGGTGCCGCGCCGAAAGCTCGCTGACGACGAGCTCGCAGAGGCTCTGGTCGTCATCGACGATCAACACTCGACCCGAAGTATCGTTTCCTTCGATGTTCGTCATAGGCGTTGCGACCCAGCCGAGGCGTGCAGGACGCATGCCACGGTGTGGCGGGCCCGCAGCCCCGAATTTGCGAGGCATCGCGCCACACCGTGACGGGTTCGAGCGCGTCGATTCCGCGGCGGCGCACCGAAGCCTCACGGCCGCGGACGACCGAGGGCGCTCGGGCGCACGACCAAGACGTGGCTGCGCGCGCTACGCACGACGCTCTCGGCGACGGAGCCGAGCGCCATGCGCGAGAAGCCCGTGCGTCCGTGCGTCGCGACGACGACCATCGCGGCGCCGAGCTCTGCCGCCTTCGCCGTGATCATGCGCGCAGGATCCCCCACTTCGACGAGGACGCTTCCGGCGACGCCGACCTTGGCGAGCAGCGCCCCTCCGAGCTCGCGCGCCGCATCGCGCAATGAGCCGAGCGTCGTCGCGTCGATGGCCGCCGCAGGCTCGAACGTCGTCAGGACCGGCTGGAAGACGTCGAGGCAGTGCAGCAACACGAGCTCGCGCCGTCGCTTCGTCGCGTGCTCGCGCGCGGCCTCGAGCGCGACCATCGCCGCGTCGGAGAAGTCCGTCGCGACGAGCACCGGGCCCTCGCTCACCTGGCGGCGCGCGACCATCACCGAGCACGGCGCGTGGCGGACGATCTGCTCGGCGATGCTCGACAACAACATGCGCTCGAGCGATGACTTCTGGCTGCTGCCGAGCACCAACAGCGCCGGCGCGATCTCCTCGGCGAGCCGCACGATGGCCGCGTGAGGCGAGCCGCGCTCGATCACGATGTCGAAGTCCGAGGTGCGGCGGGCCGTGTGAGCCGCGACCTGATCGCGGACGTTTCGGGCGTGACGCGGGACCTCGGCGATGGCGAGGTCGGGACGGTACTCGTGCGGCAAGAGAGGCACGAAGGGATCGGACCGAAGCGCCACGTGCACGACCACGAGCGGCAGCCCGCACAAGGTCGCCCACTCGTCGCCGCGCGCGATCGCCTCGCTTCCCGAGTCCCCGAGCTCGGTCGCCACCAGCACGGCGCCCCGCGGCAGCTCGGTCTGCCGCCCCTTGTGTTCGCTCCGCGTCGTCGCGCCGTGCTGCATGGCATCGCGCGCTGCAAGGCATATGCCCCACACGCCGCACACAGGCGTTACGGCGATGCAGACGACGCGGGCGCTACGCGGCGCGACGCCGAATCAGAAGAAGAGGCCGGTCGTCGCGCGCAGACCCCACACCGAGCTCTCGGTGGTGCCGACGCCCGAGGCGAGCGGGCCTGCGACGGGGAGCGTGATCGCGACCCGCGCGTCGAGGCCCAAGGTCTTGTCGGCGTTGAACGCCACGCGGGTCTTCACGTTCGGCTCCGCGACGAACACCCCGCCGCCATTGTCGATGGTCCCGACCTCGTCGGTGGGCGTCGACACCCCGCCCCAGAGCCGCAGGCCCGGCTCGAGCAGCCCGTCGAACATCCGGAAGAAGGCGCCGCCGCCGAGCACCCAGTTGAAGGCCACGCCGTTCACCACGCCGGTCGATTGGTTTCCCGTCGGCGGATCCGGCTCGCGGCCGCCCGTCTTGATCAGGATCTCCAACTTGGTGCGCGCCTCGAGCGCGAGCACGCCCATGCCGAACGGCTTCTCCCAGCTCGCCTCGGCCGAGGGCGTGACGCCGAAGCGGTCGCGCGAAAAGAGCCCCCGATCGTCCCAGCCGCGCGCCGCCGCCGCAGCCTCGTTCACCATCGCCTGCGCGAGCTCCGCCTTGTTGTCGACCGTCGCAAACAGGTCGCCCATCCCGGTCGGGATCGTGAGCGCGAGGCCCACGGGCACGATCAGCCCCGCGACGGGTTGAAAGTGCGGCGCGATGCCGAGCTCGAGGCCGCCGGTCGCGATCTGCTTGAAGCTATCGGGATCGCGCGTGCCAACGATGGGCGAACGCGGGCCGTTGGTCTCGGCGCTCGACACACCGAACCGCAACCCGACCTCCCACCGCTTGGCGAGGCGGTAGCTCGCGCCGATCAAGAACGACGCGGTCGGCGCGATCTGCGTCGCTCCCGACTCTTGCAGGGGCACGACGATGGAGCCCGAGCCGACGACGAACGCGGTGTCGAGATAGGCAGCGCCCGCGGGACCGAGCGCTGCGGGCGCGCGCGCGGCCGCGACCGCCTCGACCTCGTGCTCCTCTTCGAGCTCCTTCAGCTTGCCAGTCTTGCCGGAGGGCTTGAAGCGGCCCTCTTCTTCCGTGCCGCCGACGCCCCACGCCCCGAGATCCGGGACCGGCTCGGCGGGAGTCTCGGCACCGTCCTTCGGGGGCTCCTCCGCCGCGGCAGGGGGCGGCGGCGCGGCGTCTTGACCGTGCGCAACCGGCGCGAGCGCGAGGCACGCGCCCAGGGCGAGGCTGCCGGCAAACCTGGGACGAGAGGCCGAGGGGCTCATGGCGCGCGACGCTAGTACACGTGGCGACCGGTTGAAACGGCCGATGGATCGAGGTCAAGGCCGCGGCGTCGCGCCCTCCGACGGCCGTGCCACGCAGCGCGGACGCGGGACGCCGCGACACCGGAGCGGTCCCGTGAACTGAGCGCGTGTGGGCACGCCGGTTTCGAGTAATCTTCGCGCGTCCGATGAGCTCGTCTGCGAGCGCGCTTCCCGAAATTCCGGGCTTCGAGCTCGAGCGAAGGCTTGGCTCGGGGGGCATGGCCGAGGTGTTCCTCGCCAAGAAGCGCGGCGCCGAGGGGACCTTCAAGCAGCTCGTGCTCAAGCGCATTCTCCCGGAGCACGGGAAATCGCGGCGCTTTCGGAACATGTTCGTCGACGAGGCCGATCTCGCGACGCGCCTCAATCACCCGAACATCGTTCAGGTGTACGAGTTCTCGCACCACGGCGACGAGCTCCTCCTGTCGATGGAGTACGTCGACGGCACCGACCTCGGCGGACTCGCGCGCGCCGCCGAGAAGCGGGGCGAGAAGCTCGGCCACGCGGTGTCGGCCTTCATCGTGGCCGAGATCGCCAAGGGCCTGCACTACGCCCACGAGCGCAAGGACGAGGGCGGGCTGCCGCTGTCGATCGTCCACCGCGACGTGTCGCCGCAGAACGTCCTCATCTCGTCGGGCGGCGTCGTGAAAATCGCCGATTTTGGCATCGCGAGCGCGAACCTGTTTCGCGGAGAGCGAGGCCTCCTCACGGGCAAGCTCGGCTACATGTCGCCGGAGCAGGCGCGCGGCGACGCGGTCGATCGGAGGAGCGACATCTACGCGCTCGGGGTCGTCCTGTACGAGCTCTTGACCGGGCGCTCGCCGTACGGCGGCCTGAAGGGCGAGCTGCTCGCTGAGGCCCTCCTCAAGGGCGCGGTGCGGCCGCCCTCGGCGCTCGACGCCACCGTGGCCCCCGAGCTCGACGCCGTGGTCGAGAAGGCGATGGCGCTCGATCCGGCGCAGCGCTTTGCCTCGGCGCGAGAGCTCGCGAGCGCTCTCACGCAGCACATGTTCGAGCGCCGCCAGCTCGTCGATCACGCGGCGGTCGAGGAGACGCTCCACCGCATCTTGGGCCCCGCCGGCACCGCGCCTGCATCCGGCGAAGTGCAGCCCACGCTCGCTGCCGTGCGACGCCCCGGAGCGTCGCTCTCGGAGAGCGTCGTCGGGACGGCCGAGTACGCAGCGCCGACGCGCGCGGCCCGCGAGGTGCGCCACGTCGCCGTCGTGCGGCTGCGCCTCGAGGGCGTCGATGAGCTCGCCACGATGCTCGGAGCCGCGGCCGCGAGCCGCGAGCTCGCCGCGACGCGCGCCACGCTCGGCGACATCGCGTACAAGCGTCGCGCCGAGTGGGCCTGGAGCTCCGACAACGACGCGCAGGCGATCGTCGGCCTCTTGTCGATGCCGTCGCGCGCGCCCGACGACGCGGCGATGCTCGCGGTGGATCTGCACGACTTCATCGCGAGCCGCTCGGAGGACTTGCCGGTGCAGCTGCGCGCCGCGGTCGCCATCGTTCGAGGCGTCGCCGCCGGCGAGCGCGACGAAGAGGGGCACCTCGTCAACTACACGCTGCAGAGCCCGGAGAGCTACATCGGCGAGCAGCTCGCGGCCAAGACGCCATTCGGCAAGACGTTCGTCGCGGGCGGAGTCTATCGCCTCGTGAGGCGCAGCTTCCGTTGGGCGGAGATCCCACCGCTCGCGGTCGACGAGCCCGAGCTTTATAACCTCCCAGAGAAGGTCCGCGTCTACTCGCTCCTGCGGCCGCTCACCGCCGAAGAGCGCATGCAGGATGCCGCGCTGACGCCGCACGACCTCGTCGGCCGCGACGCCGAAAAGGCCGATCTTCACGCGGCATTTCATCGCGCGGTCTACATGCCGCGTCACGCGACGTGGCCACCGCTTGGCGAGCTCGAGAGCCTCCCGTCGCAGCACGGAACTTCGCGGCGCTCGGGGGAGCTCTTGGCGCGCGTGATCGTCGGTGAGATGGGGATCGGCAAGACGGCGCTCGTCGACGCGTTTCTCGCGGAGCTCCCGGAGGGCGTGCACACGTTTCGCGTCGAGTGCTCCCCGGTGGCGATCGATCTTCCCTACGCCACGGTCGCCGATCTGGTGCGCGAGGTCGCGGGGCTCACGGACGAGGCAGGCGACGACGACGCGCGCGAAGCCTTCCGCACGTGGCTCAGGCTCCGTCGTGGCGGCCCCGGCGAGCGCCTCGTCGAGCGCCTCACCCAGCTCGTGCGCGGCACCCAGGTCGAGCTCGCCGACGAGGAGGCCGCGGCCCAGCATCACGATCTCTCGGTGCGCGCCGTGCGTTTCCTCATCGGGGCGGCCGCGGAGAAGAGCCCGGTCGTCGTCGTCATTGACGGCATCCAGTGGGCCGACCGCTCGAGCCTCGAGCTGCTCAAGCGCATCCTTCAGCGCCCGGAGACTTCGCCGATCCTCACGCTGCTCGTGGCGCGCCCCGACGAGCGCATCGACGGCTACGTCGAGGGACTCATCCGCAGCGAGCTCCGCGGCCTTCGGAGCGACGAACAGCTGCGCCTCTTGCAAGTGCGGCTCGGCGTGCGCGACGGCGCCGGCGACGTGTGCCGCGAGCTCGTGCCGCGGGTCGGCGGCAATCCCTACTTCCTGCTCGAGATGGTGGACACGCTGCTCGAGCGCGGCGGCCTCGAGATCGTGGGCGCCACAGGCGACGGCGAGGCGCGCCTCGTGCGCCACGATGCACGCTTCGAAGAGCTCACCGAAGAGCTCCCCTCGACGGTCGAGCAGCTGCTCGCGGATCGACTCAACGAGCTCCCCGGTCCCGAGAACGACGTCGTCGGCTGGCTCGCAGTGGCAGGCGGCCCCCTCGCCATCACCGAGCTCATGACGCTTACGCGCCGGTCCGACGACGAGGCCATGACGCGCCTCTGCGCCCGAGGGATCTGCGACCGACGCGGCCGGGAGCTCGACCTGCGGCATGCCGTGGCGCGCGACGTCGCCTACGGCGCGCTCGACGCGGTGCAGCGCGTCCGCATGCACCGTCGACTCGGCGATCTCCTCGCGACGACGCCGCTCGCTCGCGGGCTCTCAGCGGCCATCGTGGCCTCGCACTTCGAGCGCGGCGGACAGCCGCAGCGTGCCGCCGAGCTCTACTTCGAGGCTGCACAGGCCGCGCGCTCGTCTCATCAAGGACAGCTCGCGGTCCGCTATTTCGGGCGCTCGCTCGACCTCTCGCCCCTCGGTGACGAGCGGCGTCTCGCGTCGCACGACGCGCTGGCGCGCATCCATCGCCAGCTGGGCAACGCGGGCGAGCGGCGCCGCAACCTCGCTGCCCTGCGGCGTCTCGCGCTCGAGTCGAAGAATGCGCGCTGGCTCGCGACCGCGTTCTCGCGCCTCGCCGAGCTCGATCTCGACGAAGGCGCCTTCGCGCACGGAGTGCCGCTCGCACAGCGCGCCGTCGAGCTCGCGAAGCTCGCGGCGGATCCGGACCTCGAGGTCGCCGCTCACACTCTCCTGTGCGAGCTCGTGCGCGACGCCGGCGACGTCAACGGCGCGCTCGAGGCGGTCGATCGCGCGCTTCGCATCACCGACGAGAAGCACGTCTCACGGCGCGCGCGCGGCGAGGTGCTTCGGACGAAGGGCGTGCTCCTGCGCCGCTCAGGCCGCGTGCACGCCGCGGTCGAGACCTACGCCGACGCGATCAGCATCCTCACGCTCGAGGGCGCGCGCCGCAGCGAGGGACGGGCCCGCAACGCGCTCGGCTTCTCGCTCTTCGTGCTCGGGCGCTACGAGGATGCGATCGCGATGTGCCTCTCCGCCATCGCCATCAGCAAGGCGATCGGCGCGCGCTTTCAGGTCGCCAAGACGCTCTCCAACGTCGGCCTCGCCTACGCGAGGCTCGGCGACGTCGACCGCGGGCTCGCGTACCTCTACCGAGCGCGCGATGCGCACGAGAAGTACGACGACTTCGATGCGCGCGTCGACACGCTGCTCGTGCTGGCCAGCGTCCTCATCGAGCACGGCCGCCTCGACGAGGCGCGCGTGATCCACGGCGACGCCGCGGCGCTGCTCGACGACACGAGCGGCGTCTACGATCGCATCCACGAGCTCATCGTGAGCGCGCTCCTTCATCGAGCCCAGGGCGAGACGACCCTGGCTCGCGATCGGGCCGCGCTCGCGCGCCAGCTCGCGGAGTCGCAGGCCCTCGTGAGCTACCACGTCTACGCGACCGCCCTCGAGGCGGTGACGCGCGTCGAGCTCGGCGACATTCAAAAGGGCCTTTTCCTGGCGACGACCGGGCTCGGTGCCGTCGAGGCGATGGAGGGCTCGGAGTACGGGATCGAGGTCCGCGGCCTCTGCTGCGACGCCGTCATCCACGCGACCCAGGCCGACCGCGCGAGCGGCATGCGCTCGCCGATGACCCTCGACGTGTGCCGCCGCGCGCTCGACGAGGTCGACCGCATCGCCGGATACATCCGCGACCCGCAGCTGCGCGAGCGGTTCTTTCGTCGCCCACCCGTCCGCGCCATCTCGAGCTCCGCGCTCGACCTCGGCGCCGTGCGTCCGCCCGAGTGGGGCAGCGACCCCGGCCTCTAGAGCTTCCGAGGTTTTCGCGGCGCGAGGGTGAGGCCGTACTCGAACGCCCGGCGCACCCAGGTGCGCAGCAGCCGCGGGTTGTCGAGCATCGCGCTCGGCACGCATACGTACTCCCGCATCGGCCGGCCATGGATGGGCTCGAACAGAGAGGCTCCGTCTCGTCTCAGCAAGAGGCGCCGGCCCTCTTCCGGCAATCGCAAGAACAGCTCGTGGCCGTGCACGCCGCCGAACATGTTGCCGTTGACGAAGCAGCACGGGCTGCCGAACATCGTGCGCTTCACCGCGCGCTCATCGCTCGGGATCGCACGCGCGAACGCGGCGGTGGACGGCGTGCTCGATGTGGGTCGTGGCATGGCGGCGTCGACGGCGTGCCGCGCCAGGCGAAGGCGGCGCGCAGGCGTGAGCGGGAAATATCTCGCAGGTCGCGCGAGCCACGCAACGGTCTCAAGAAGCGGCGCGACGATTCTGCCGACAGGCGGCTAGCGCGCGGGCGGCTCACGCGCCGTGCAGCACGACCTTGGTCACCTCGGGCGCGGCGCCGAGGCGCGCAGGCGGCCCAGCGGTGCCAAATCCACGGTTGACCCAGAGGGTCGCGTCGTGGCGACGGTAGCGACCGGCGACCCATCCGTGCGGCAACACGAGCTCCGCCGGGCGAACGCCGAGGTTGAGCTGCCCGCCGTGCGTGTGACCGCTCAGCTGCACGTCGACGTGCGGGGCCGCCGTCTCGAAGAACGAGGGCTGGTGGCACAACAAGACGCGCGCGACGTCGTCGCGAACCCCCGAGAGCGCATGATCCAGCCGCGGGCCGCGCCGCGCGTCGAAGCGCTCCGCTGAGAGATCATCGACCCCGGCGAGCACGAGCCCACCGCCCTCGAGCTCGACCGAGGCGTTGCGCAACACCCGCGCCCCGGCTCGCGCCACGCTGGCGAGCGTCGCGTCGACGCCCGTGTAGTAGTCGTGATTTCCCGGCACCGCGAACACCGGCGCGAGATCGCCGAGGCTCCTCACCAGCCGCGAGAGCGCCTCCGCGAAGCGCGCGTTGCTGTCGATGAGATCGCCAGTGAGCACGACGATATCGGGCGCGACCTTTCGCACGAGCTCGACCGCCGCGCGCATCTCGCGCTCACCGACGAAGAGGCCGAGGTGGATGTCCGAGAGCTGCGCTATCGTGTAGCCGTCGAGCGTTCGCGGGAGCCGCGCGATGCCGACTCCCACCTCTTCGATGGCGTAGTCGTGCCGCCCGAACAGGCCGGCGTATCCGGCCGCCGAGCCCGCCGCCGCGAGCGCCGCCCCCGTCGTCAAGCGCTCGACGACCTCGCGCCGCGAAAGCGCAGACGCCACAAGCGTGGGCTCCGCGGCCGTCGGCTCTGCACTCGTGGGCGCACCTGGGCTCGCCTCCGCGGGTCGCGTGCCGGCGGCTCTCGCGACCATGCGCCCGGCGCCGAAGAGCGCCCGCTCCACGAGCGACAGCGCCGTCGCGAAGAGGACGCCCACCTCGAACACCGCGGCGAGCCCCGCGAGGCTGACCGTGACGGCGTTCGGCACGCGGCGCGCGAGCACGGCTCCTCCGAGCATCAGCACGAGGCCGAGGCCGAGCACGCCTGCGAGCACGCGGCGACCGCGACGGTCGAGCGCCAGCGCGAAGGCGGCGCGACGGTGCACGAAGGCGTTCGCCGCGCCGAGCAGCGCAACGAGGACGGCGACGAAGGCAACCAACCCGAGCAACGCGCTCCTTCAGGGACCGACGAGCTCGAGCACGAGCGCCCTCACGCGCGTGCTGTCGAAGGGTTTCTCGAGCACGGGTCGAGCCGCCAGCTCGAGGAACGCCGCCAGCTCTGGCGTCGGCGCGCCGCCCGTCATGAACGCCATGCGCTCGATCGCGGCTGGGGAGCGGCTCACGAGCGCGTCGTACACGTCCTTGCCGGTCGCGTCGCCGAGCGTCACATCGCATAGGATCGCGTCGAAGCGCTGAGCCGGTGAGAACAGGTGCGTGAGCGCCTCTTCCGCCGACGCCGCGCACACGACGTCGTGCCCCATGAGCAGCCGCGCGAGCGCCCGACCCACGAAGGGCTCGTCGTCGATCGCCAGGACGCGGCCGCGCCGAGGCGGCGGCACGTAGCTCGGTCGCTCCGACTGCACGGCCGGCTCGCTCGACGGAGGGAGCTCGACGCGAATCGTCGTCCCGAGCCCGAGCGTGCTCGTCACGGTGATGTTGCCCGCGAGCGACTCCACGATGCTCCGGCAAATGGCGAGGCCAAGCCCGGTGCCGCTCGGCTTCGTCGTGTAGAAGGCTTCGAATACGCGCGCGAGGTCCTCACTCGCGATCCCGCAGCCGGTGTCCGCGATCTCGATGACGGCGGTCCCGTCGTCCGCGGTGCGCGTCGCGACGGTGATCTCGTTCTTGGCGGCGTCGCTCGGAAGGATGGCCTGCGCCGCGTTGAGCAGAAGATTCAAGAACACCTGACCGAGACGGGACTCGTTGGCGACCACGGCCGGCATGGGCAAGAAGTTCTTCGTCAGGCGCGCCTTCGGGCGCAGCTCTCCGATGCACAGCTTGATCGCCGAGTCGAGCACGCGGTGGACATCCACGGGAGCCACGAGGTCGTCACGGCCTCGCGAGAATGTCCGCAAATCCCGGACGATTTCGCGCATTCGCTCGCTGCCCTCGTAGGCCTCGCGGAGCGCCTCGCGCAGCTCCCGGATCTCGTCCGCCGACACCCACGACCGGCGCTTGAGCAGATCGATGCCGTACTCCACGTTCGACATCACGTAGGCGAGCGGCGTGTTGAGCTCGTGCGCGACCCCGGCGACGAGCGCACCGATCCCGAGCATACGGTCGACGTGCTGCACGTTGCCGGCGTACGCCCGACGGTATTCGCCCCGCGCCATGACCCGCTCGGCGTGCTCGAGCCGCGCGCGCACCCAGGCCGGCTCGAGCGGCAGCACGAGCGCGTCGTCGGCACGTTGCGCGAGCGCCTGCCGCGCTCCCTCCGTCGAGCCGACGATGGCGATGACGTACGAGCGCCCTGCCGCGCCCGAGCCTCCTGCGATCGAGTCTCCTGCGACTTCGCGGCAGTCGACGAACGCGAGCCCGGGCTCGCCGTCCCCCACGTCGGCGGCATCCGTCGCGAAGCCGACCTCGTCCAGCGCAGCGCGTAGGACCTGCTGCGCGTCGTGCGGCAGGGTCGCCGCCACGGCCGCTCTCCACGACTTCCGCACTGGGCCGGAGTGTAGCACCATCGCCGCGGCAACTCGGATGGGCAAGCGCGTGCGTCCCCCGCTCAACGATCAGGTCGCCGAGCTGCGCGCTCCGGGCCTCATGCTCCTGCTCTATTCGCCCGCCGCGGCCGACGCGTTGCGGCTGAAAAAGAACTATGCGCGCTGCTTCCCCGACGGCCGCGCGCTCGTGGACAAGGTCAACGATGGCGAGTTCGCGGCGTGCGGCGTGCGCTGGGCCGCGGCCGACTACCTGCTCCACTTCAGCGCCACGCTCGATCACGCGGTCATCGCGCGCGCGAGCGATCACGTGCGGCTCGGGCTGCGCGTGACCTCGAGCACGGTGTGCGTCCGCGGCGGCGACGATCTCTTCGACTGGAGCGAGTGCCCGCACGACCAGCGGCTCCGTGTCGCCGACGGCCTCTACGAGGTCACGGCGTGCATGCTCCAGCCCGCGCGCGACCTGGCCGTGCGCATCTACTTCCACTTCGCGCCGGTGGCGGCGCTCCCCGACCTCGGTTACCTCGAGGTGCCCGAGCTCTACGGCGAAGCCCCGGTCGCTTGAGCCGCTCGAGCCGCTCGCGCCGCTTGAGCCCCGTCATGTCAAGGTCCGTTGTGGTCGCGTAGGGTTGCGAGGATCCGCAGCCACCGCGGGCGCCGCCGCGGGCTGCGCCTTGCCAGGCATCGACACCTCCAGTACCTCTGTCCGCGATGGAATCCGCCGCCAAAAGCGACGTCGCCCCCGTGCGCTTTGCTACCCACCCGAGCCAGTACAAGCACTGGAAGCTGTCGACCGACGGCGCCATCGCGCGCCTCGTGATGAAGGTCGATGAAGCGCACCCGCTACGCCCAGGATACGTGCTCAAGCTCAACAGCTACGACCTCGCGGTCGACATCGAGCTCGCCGACGCCGTCTCGCGCCTCCGCTTCTCGCACCCCGAGGTGAAGGTCGTGCTGGTCTCGAGCGGCACCGAGAACGTCTTCTGCGCGGGCGCGAACATCTACATGCTCGGCAGCTCGACGCACGGCTTCAAGGTGAACTTCTGCAAGTACACGAACGAGACCCGGCTCTACCTCGAGGAGGCGTGCGGGAAGAGCGACCAGGCCTATGTCGCCGCGCTGAACGGGGTCGCCTCGGGTGGCGGCTACGAGCTCGCGCTCGCGTGCGAAGAGATCATGTTGCAAGACGACG
>SXGS01670375.1_pt1 | contig 11909 bp, 11 predicted proteins | sample 3174681 | NCBI WGS metagenome assembly SXGS01 (sample SAMN11356861, study PRJNA531348) | freshwater metagenome | isolation source: freshwater sample F1-80 | place: China: Fuxian Lake, Yuxi | collected 2017-12-25 | reverse complement strand
GTGTGGTAGTGGTAGTCGTCAGCGCGCCCGCAATGCCCGCCCCACTCGTCGAGTTCACCGATGAGATAGGAATCCTCACCCCGATTATTGAGTGCGTTGAAGATCGGAACGCCATCCACGGCGAGAGCGATGGCACCGCGAAACAGGTTGGTTTTCGCCGAGATAGGCGTAGCTGCGAGTTTTGGGGTGACGGGGATCTGCCAGGAGTTGGAACCCGTATAGGCATGGGGGACGGGTACCTGCTGCTGCCAGTTGGTGATCCCCACCATCATGTTGTGTGGCGGGAGCCCGGTGCTTTCCACCAAGTAGTACTTACCTGACTTAAAGGTCTTTACCGAAGATGCGAAGGCGCTGAACCCCGGGAGTTTGACCGCTGATCCAGCCGCAGCTACTTCTTGCGCTGTGACGAGGGAGCCGGTTACGGCGGCGCCGAAGCCGAGGGCCATGCCCTGTAGCAAGGTGCGGCGGGTAAAGCCGGATTGGTTCGACGGCTCATGTGGATGAATGTGTTCGTCCCAGTGGCTAGCGCTGGTAGGTGACATCAAGAAGCGCTTTCTCTAATGTGATACCGGAAGCCTTCGTTAGCAAAGAGTCGTTCGTGGCGGAGCCTGCGGATCACACTGGCAGCCGAACTCAGTACCGGCATCTAAGAGAGCTTCAAACAGGTACTGGCCCGATGAACGTTCGCAGTGCAAAAAATAAGAACGTAATCCGTCTTGATCATCTCGAATTATATCGGTGGTCACGCCGGCAATCGCGGTGCGAAAGGCCGCCCGATTGGTTGTAGTCCCCTCCGCGAGATTCACGGCACAAAGTTTACTTAGCATGGAGTCGGTATCGACTCCCGTGACTCTCATCAGGGCCCGACCGTGGGTAACATCCACCCAAGAGGCGAATCCTTCGCCACCTTCAATCGGCAGACCTTCGACCAAGAGTTCGGGTGGCTCGCCGCCGATTAGGTACCACTCTGCCGGTCCCGAACCGACTTGCAAGATCTCACCTGAATATCGACTTGATCGCAGCGGGGGTAACCACTCGCGCACCAAGTGATTGGGCGAAGCCCGGAGTACAACTTTGGTCCGGTGGCTTTCATCGGCGAGGGTCATCGCTGCGTTGGAGGTGAGATCGCATTGCTCCCAACCGTCGACAACGAAATATCTGCCGGGCATCGAAATCGGGCTACGCGCAACAGGCTCAGACCACATGGTGGGGTGTTGATTAGCCATGTAGACGCACCCCCTCGGGATCTAGGAACGAGAGATTCTCCCGAACCACCGCCTCGGCTCGGATACCGTTGGGCAGAACGATGGTGAGGCGCGAACCCGGAGCTGAAAGTTCGCCCGATACTCGAGCCAGTGCTACCGATCGCTTCAAGGTCGGTGACATACGGCTAGAGGTGATGCGTCCAACTATCTCGGCCATACCGACGACCAATTGGCTGGCCTCCGGTGGCACCAATTGTGGGTCAGTGGTCTCGATCGCCACAAGTTGTGAGTGCGCACCTGCTAATGATTCCTGCCACCTGAGTTCTGGTAACCCTGAGAAGTCATCCTTACCCAGTTTCACTAGTGGTCCGAGGCCAGCCTCGTACGCCTTGGTCAGTCCATCGGTGTCCTGGCCCACAATCAGATGGCCCTTTTCCAATCTGAGAATTCGCTGTGCTTCAACCCCAAAGGGCCTGACACCAAGATCAGCGCCGAAGCTCAGGAGGGTTTCCCACACATGCAGGCCGAATGAAGCTGGAACATGAATCTCGTAGCTAAGTTCGCCGGTAAAGCCAATTCTCCAAACTATGCACTCAGGTACCCCGGCGATCGATCCCGTACGCACCTTCATATAGCCGAATGCTTCGGGGCTCAGATCGATATCCGTTAGCCGTCCGAGGAGTTCGCGTGAGCTTGGACCAGCAATATTTATGCTTGCCAGTGCGGTGGTGACCGGCGTTACATTGACACTCCAGTCCGGGTGGGCGGTCTGTAACCACATTTCGAGCGTTTCCCAAACAGTGGCAGCACCTGAGGAGGTGGTAGTCATTAAATAGTGATTGGTCCCAAGTCGGGCGGTTACCCCGTCGTCCATGACCACACCATCCTCAGCGCACATAACGCCGTAGCGGACCGAGCCAATTTGTAGATTGTCCCAGTTGTTGGTGTAAACGAGCTTCAAAAGTTTGATTACGTCGGGCCCTCGAAGATCGATTTTCCCAAGTGGGGTGACATCGATGATGCCGACATGGGTTCGCACATTTAGTGCTTCCGCCGATGGATCCCCGTAATGCTCAGGACGAATCCACTGTCCGGCAATAAGAGGTACCGCACCATGCTCGACGTGCCACTGTTGTATTGGTGAGATGCGCACCGGGTCAAAAGCGCGACCTGCGAGGGCGCCGAGGCTGATCGGCGCATAGGGGGGCCGCCATATCGTGGTGCCCGTGCTTTCGAGGTCACGACCGGTGGCTTCGGCCAGTATCGCCATTGCGTTGACATTTTCGAGCTTGCCCTGCGAGGTGCCCATACCCGAGGTGGTAAAACGTTTGGCTAGTTCTGCCGAGTCGTAGCCCTCCTTAACCGCGGCCATGATGTCCTTACTCTTGACGTCCTCGGAGAAGTCAAGGAAACCGGCGGTTGGCCCATGGAAAAGGGCGGGATGCGCCTCGCGTGTCAGCGGCGGCACCGGCGTTGGTGTTGCACCGGTGGCCCGGGTTGCCGCCTCAGCACCCACGGCTCGACCATGTTTGATTAATTGGTCGATGGTGCCGTCACCTACTATTCCACCGGTGGCCATTACTGATGGCGGGATGAGTTCACTCGGGAAGAAGCGGGCTGCGACCGGATCCCAGATCGGTCGATCGCCGGCCATATTTAGGAGGCTGGTGGGAGCCGTCCAGCCGGTTGCGGTAATAAGCAGGTCGGCGGGGATCTTGGTGCCGTCCTCGCACTCAACGGCTTTTAGCCGGCCTCGACCTATTGCTCGGCGAAGTGTTACCCCGGTTCGGGCGTCGATTACCAAAGCAATTGTGACGCCGGCTGCTCTCAGGCGTTCTACGGCCTCATCGCCACTTGCATTAGCCGTAAGAATCACGGCTCTAGTGCCGGGCCGCACCGCGTGCAATTCCAAAAGCCTCATCGCTGCCGTGGAAAGCATGACTCCGGGTAGATCATTGCCCGCGAAGACGTAGGGGCGCTCGATCAGGCCGGGAGCAACCACCAAGGTACCCACCCGGGCTTTGATCAAACGCTCGTGTGACCAGACACCACTGCGCTGTACCACCGCGACCCAATTATCGTCGTAACGTCCGGTTACCACGGAATCGGTGAGCACCTCAATGTTTTGGTAGCTATTGACCTCTGCGCGAAGCGCAGCCAAGGCCGCCAGTGCCTCCGGGCCGCCGTAGCGCAGGTGGCCACCAATTTCGTATTCCTCCTCAACGAGCATTACTTTTACACCGGCTCGAGCCGCTTCAATCGCGGCGGCAATTCCGGCTGGGCCAGCACCAGCGACAAGGACATCAGGATGCGTGTATCTCTTATCGAAGTTCCCGTGCCTGCCATCGGGGGCAGGCGGACTTCCTCCTGGAGCGAATCTTGATAGAACTTTCTGGTAGGAAGGCCACAGGAACTGCGGCTTGATGAAAGTCTTGTAGTAGAACCCGGGGCCGAGGAATCGGCCGAGTAGTTGATTAACCGCCCGAACATCTAACTTAAGGGAGGGCCACGCATTTTGAGCTCGGACATCGTCACCCTCACGCAACCGTCGATGCGCCCCCCGCACATTGGGTTCATCTGCAACGGTGACGGAACAATTCGGGTCTACGTATGATGCGCTCAACACACCGCGCGGACGGTGGTATTTGAAGCTTCGCGAAATTACTTGAACACCGGATGCCATGAGTGCCGACACGATGGTGTCACCCTCGTAACCGGTTAGCGGACGGCCATTCCAAGTGAAATTTATCGACTTGGCTCGATCTATTACTTCTCCCGGCTGACTGCTGATTCTTGAACTCACCGGGTTACTCATCTGGCACCCCCATTATTGCTGGCGCCATCAGGGCCGGGGGAGCCAGCCGGGGCCACCCATCGGATCTCATTGGTCTGGGTATTTCGTTCGGCGCACAGGAATTGGCGACACCCCGTTGTATGAAACCAATTCTCGCGTACCCAGCCAAGTGGGTTGTCCTGCTGGTAGAGGTAGCGGCGCCAGACTGCTGGGTCGTTGGTTGTGACTTCGCGCTTCCTGCCCGCCTCGCCGGCATGTCGAAACTCGGTACTGTTGCGCGGCCCGCAATAGGGGCAGTCAATGAGGATCACGAGATGCTCCAAATAACGCTACTCGAATTAGTGGCCAACTGATGCGGCACCTTTCTCGCCGACGAGACGACCATCGGCGAATCTGGCGAGGTCAAAGGCGGAGATGATTTCCGGTACCCGGCCGGTCGCAACCAACGCTGCCATCGCCTCACCAGAGACCGGACCGGCTTTGAACCCGTAGGTTCCCCAGCCGACGTCAACAAGAAATCCAGCTACGGGGGTGACTCCCATGATGGGGGAGTAATCAGGGGTCATATCGCATAGGCCCGCCCATTGACGCAGCACCTTGAGTGAGCCAATCGATGGGATCAGTTCGAGGATATGGGAGGCGACGGACTCGGTGAACTCAAGTGAGCCGCGCATTGAATAGGAGGGGTAAGGGTCAACGCTCGCGCCGAAGACCAGTTCACCACGATCAGTTTGGCTCACGTATACATGCAGTGATCCAGAAACTATTACCGAGGGCAGAAATACTTTGACCGGCTCGGTAACCGCAGCCTGCAGCGGATGGGTGATCAGAGGCATTTTCACGCCAACCATGTCTGAAATGGTGGTTGCCCATCCTGCGGTGCAATTCACGACTATGGAAGCGGAGATAGCACCTCGGTTTGTTCGTACTCCGGTAACTTTTCCGCCGGCAGTTTCGATACCGAGCACTTCGGTCTGCTGGTGAATCTGAACCCCTAGGTGATCAGCTGCCCGGGCGTACCCCCAATTGACTGCGTCGTGTCTGATGATCCCCCCCGGTGGGTGGTACAGCGCGCCAAGTATTGGATAACGAGGGCGATCTGAGACATCAAGGTATTTGACGATTCTGCCAACTTCGGCAGCATCGATTACCGAACTATTGATGCCCTGTAGTTTGTTCACTTCAGCACGCCAGTTCATGGTGCGAAGTGATGCGTCGGTGTGCGCGAGAGTTAGATGGCCACGTTGGGAAAACATAACATTGTAGTTTAGGTCGGCAGCAAGATTCTGGTAGAGCACGACCGATCGATCGTAGAAGCGAACACCTTCTGGGGTTAGGTAGTTTGATCGGATGATGGCCGTATTGCGACCCGAGCCACCTCCACCCATATATGACTTATCCAGCACCGCCACATTAGTAATCCCATGGTGGGCTGCCAGATAGTAAGCGCAGGCTAGTCCATGAACACCGGCACCGATGATGACCACATCGTAAGACTTGGCAAGGTCGTGCTGCCGAAAACTACGTGGCCAATCTGAATTGGTCACCCCCCGGCGAAAGATATCCAATGCCGAGTAACGTGCCGGCCCACGACTTCGGCGCCTACGAGCTTGTGTGCCCGCCGTTACCTTGTTTGAAGGAACAGATTCAGCGTGTGACATGTCCGTAGGCCTTCACTGAGATGAATTGGACTGGCATGGTGATTAACATTTGTGGACCGTGCGGCGCCTCCCCATCAAACTGCAGGGAGTCACCTGCCTCAAGGATGTAGGTGGACCCGCCAACTGCGTACTGCATCTCGCCACTGACCATGAATAAGAACTCGGTGCCAGCATGTTGGTAGAGAGGGAAAACCTCGGAGCGCTCCAGAAGGGTGACTAGCATCGGTTCCATAATTTGGTTAGGTCCGCGAGTGGCTCCCAGGAGTTGGTAGAGGTGGCCGGCGGCGCTGCGGGGGCTCAACTCGAACCCGCGCCCCGCTTTGACGAAGATGACGTCAACCTCCTCCTTCAACCCGCGAAAGAAAGCCGTTAGTGGCGCATCCAGGGCTTCAGCAAGTCGCACCAAGGTACTTAGGCTGGGAGTTGTTTGGCCATTTTCAATCTTTGACAGCATCCCTTTACTTATACCTGTTATTTCAGCAAGTTCGGCAAGGGACCAAGCGCGCCGGGTTCGCAACTCACGTAATTGCGCACCCAGAACTTTCTCAACTTCTTGTGCAAAGGACGGTGTCACTTCTGAACTTTCGATCGTGGGCTCGCGCATTTCGGTCATCGGCTTTATTCCTAAAAACCTTGACCGGGAATCCATGAGGTACCGGCGAGGGGCACCTTCGCCATGGCGGCCGCTTCAATGGTCAAAGCGGCTAAGTCCTCTGGCTCTAGATGGTGCACAGAGTTTTTGCCACAGGCTCGGGCCAAGGTGGTCAGTTCCATGGTCAGGGCATTTAAGTAATTGATAACTCGGCGGGAGCCGATTTCGGGGTCTAGCCGGTCGGTCAACTCTCGGGTTTGAGTGGTGACCCCGACCGGACAAGCACCCGTCTGGCATTCATGGCAAAAACCTGGGGCCGTCCCAAGGGTCAGGTAGTCGGCGGTGACGTCAATTTTTTCACCGTCTTTTTCGTAGAAGGGGGAGTTGCAGCCCAGCGCGATGAGCATGCCGACACCGAGCGATACAGCGTCAGCACCGAGGGCCAAGGCCTTGGCGATATCGGCCCCGGTTCGGATTCCGCCCGAAACAATCAACTGCACCTGCCCGGTCATTCCGGCCTCGCGAATTGCCTCAGCCGCCAGGCGTACAGCAGGCAGGGTTGGGATACCGGTGTGCTCTATGAAGACATCCTGGGTGGCACCGGTGCCACCCTGCATGCCATCAACGACGATTACATCCGCACCGGCAGCGATAGCCAATTTGACGTCATTGAAGGTCCGAGTTGCGCCGAACTTGACATAAATGGGCTTCTCCCAGTTAGTGGCCTCGCGGAGTTCACCGATCTTGATCGTCAGGTCATCAGGTCCGGTCCAGTCCGGGTGGCGAGAAGCAGAACGCTGGTCAATGCCGGCCGGGAGGGTTCTCATTGAGGCGACGCGTTCACTAACTTTCTGTCCGAGCAGCATGCCTCCACCACCAGGCTTTGCCCCCTGGCCTACCACGACCTCGATTGCATCGGCTTGTTTCAGATGCTTTGGGTTGAATCCGTAGCGCGACGGTAGGCACTGGTAGACCAACATCGCCGAGGCTCGGCGTTCCTCCTCGGTCATTCCGCCGTCACCGGTGGTCGTGGACGTACCGACGGCGGTGGCGGCGCGCCCTAACGCTTCTTTGGCATTGGCCGACAGGGAGCCAAAACTCATGCCTGCGATGGTTATTGGAATCTTGAGCTCTAACGGCTTGGAGGCGAACCTGGTACCAAGTACAGTTTTCGTCTCGCATCGCTCCCGATAGCCCTCCAAGGGATAACGTGACAAAGAGGCGGTGATGAATGTGAGGTCATCGAAACTTGGTACCTGCCTTTTGGCACCCCATCCGCGGATTTCATAGCGGCCCATGGTCGCCATCTGAGAGATGTGGGAAATCATTTGGGGCGGAAAAGTCGCACTTTCACGCAAGGCCGGGTTTATTGCATCTTCCTCAGACATCAGTAACTCTGATTCGTGAGTGCGTCGAAGTTGTATAACTGTTTTGCGGACGCGACCTTGATAACGTTTTCAGGGTTGATGTGATCAAAGCCCGCGGTAATGCACATTTCGCGAACCAGACTTACATCAGTGGCTGTCATTTCTTTGATTTGGGCATCTGCTCCCAAGGAACGAATCGTGCCTCCGACGTAAATGATGGCTTCATAGAGTGAGTCACCCAGTGAATCACCGGCATCTCCGCCGACCAGAACGGTGCCAGCCTGTGCCATGAAGGCACTCATGTGGCCGACATTGCCCCCCACCGCAAGGCTCCCGCCTTTGAGCGAAATTGCCGCTCGTGACGAAGCGTCACCCTCAATCACCACCAAACCACCGTGAGCTGAGGCCGCGGTGGATTCACTGGCGTTGCCGCGGACCCGCACCACGCCACTCATCAGGTTTTCACCGACACCCCAACCGACGCTGCCATTGACAGTAAATGAGGGACCATCGCATAGGCCCGCTAGGTAGTACCCAGCGTTGCCGTTGATATTGATGTGGATTTTGTTGGAAAGCCCGACACCGAGATTATGGGCACCGCGTACCTCGGTGATGTTAACCTCGGCGCCCGCAGATTGGGCTCGGAGTTCCCGATTTACGGCGGTCACTCCCATGGCTCGGGCGTCCAAAGTGAGTGGGGGCTTGGTCTGCACAGTCATGTGATCACACGGTCCATGTGTGGATCTCCTCGGGTTGTGGCTCGAAAATGCGAGCACCCTCAATATCAGGCAGGCTCGCCAGCGCGTGGTACTCACTGGCCACTGCAATGTATTCTGGCCGTTCGGCAATCACCATGGGCTTGCAAGCAAATGCATCGCGTACTACCGAAAACTGGTGATCTGTGGTGACTACGAGAGTGAAAAATCCATCGAACTCCTTGAGCACATGCCGCATGGCCTCTTCAAGGTCATCCCCCTGAGTCATCCGGTAGCCGATAAATTGGGCTGCTACCTCGGTGTCATTATCGGTTACGCAGGTAACCCCAGCGTCTACGAGCGCGCGACGAATAGTTGCGTGGTTAGAAAACGATCCGTTATGTACGAGAGCCAGATCGTGTGCGGGAGAGAAGGGGTGTGCACCGTCGGTGGTGATAGCCGATTCGGTGGCCATCCGGGTGTGCCCAAGGGCTAAATAGCCACTCATCTGCGGCACCCGATAACGCTCACAGATATCCCGAGGCAGTCCGACATCTTTGATTAGGTGAATGGCTTTACCCACTCCAACAATGGTGAGTTGATGGTCGGCGGTGTCCAGCAATGCCCGGCTCACCACCTCTTCCCCTGCGCTGGTCACCAAAAAGGCGATATTGCCAATCTCCTCGATTGAGGAGGTCGCCCCGGTCGCGGTGTCGACGGCTGCCTGGACACTGGACCAGACGATTGTGGGGGCATCGCTGCGCAGGGACCAGCGCAGCGCTTGCGCTGGCACGCCACGGTCGTAAATGGCTAAACCCGCGGAATCTGGACCGCGGGCGGTCATTTCCTCCAGCATGGTCGTGAAATACCGCCCGAGATCTTGTTCCAAGCCTTGGTCGCGGACTAGCAAGCCGACAATTCCACACACCTGCGGTGCTCTCCTCTCCGCGACTCCGTGGCAACTTGTCGGTTGCACCGCCCCATTTCCAAGGTTTCCTCACGGTACTACATATATGACTTTGATTCAACCCTTGTTTATGTTTGCAATATGGAGTTTCATATATGGACTATTTGTTGCCTCCAAGAATACCCACTAACCCGAAAGTTAGTGAATGCCCGAAGGAAAGGTGCCCCATGACGAGCATTCGCGAGGAACTGCGCTCCCGTGCGGAAGAAGACGGTATTGAATTTTTCTTCGCCATGTTCGTGGATATGCACGGCAAACCGTGCGCCAAGCTCGTCCCGATGGCCAGTTTTGACCTGCTGATGGATGGTGGCGCCGGCTTCGCTGGCTTCGCCGCGGGCCCCATGGGACAGACCCCGGCGGATCCGGATTTAACGGCCGTACCTGACCCGGCTTCCTACACCCCGGTGCCTTGGGAGCCGGGTGTAGCAGTTCTCATGTGCGATATTCATGTCGACGGGGAGCCCTGGAACTTCTCACCCAGAGTGATCTTGAAAAGACAACTAGAAAAACTTGCTGCGCGCGGTCTTACTTTGATGGCGGGTTTCGAAGCCGAGTACTCACTCCTACGAAACACCGAGTCTGGGGGAATCGCAATTGCTGATGATCTCGACAATGCGGCCGCACCCTGCTACGACGTGAAAGCCTTGAGCAGGGCATTGGGGTTCCTTCAGACCACATCGCGATACATGAACCAGCTTGGTTGGGGCAACTACGCCAATGATCATGAGGACGCTAACGGCCAGTTTGAACAGAACTGGAATTACTCCGATGCTCTTACCTCGGCGGATCGATTGATCTTCTTCCGCTACATGGTTCATGTGCTTGCGCAGCGTGCAGGAAAGGTAGCGACTTTCATGCCAAAACCCTTCTCGCAGCTGACCGGTAATGGCCTTCATATTCATACGTCACTTTGGGAGGGGGATAAACCCCTTTTCGCATCGGAGGACGATCCCCGTGGTTTGGGCCTATCACCGATGGCATACCAATACATTGCGGGCATCTTGGTTCACGCGCGCGCAGCAGCTGCGATCACCTGCCCGATCGTCAATTCCTATAAGCGCATGGGTGTGGGAGCACCGAACTCCGGCGCCACTTGGGCACCTGCCTATGTTTCATATGGTGGGAACAATCGAACGCAGATGCTCCGCATCCCAGCGGGTGGCCGAGTTGAACATCGCGCCTGTGATGGGGCCGCAAATCCATATCTTGCCTTGACCGCTGTTTTGGCCTCAGGTCTCGATGGAATCGATAACGCTCTAGATCCCGGTGAGCCGAATACCGACAACCTTTACGCCTTGACCGGAGATCAGATTCAGGCAGCGAATATTGAGACGATGCCACCGACCTTGCTTCACGCCACTGAAGAACTAGCAAAGGATGCGGTGTTGCGGTCCGCATTTGGTCCTGGACGTGATGGTGGTGACTATCTGGATTATTTTGTCGAGGTGAAGCAAAGTGAATTCCGCGCCTACCATTCACTCGTTAGCGACTGGGAGATCAAGCGCTACTTGACTTTGTTCTAAGGCAGCCGCGTTCGAAAATTCGCGCCAGCAGTTTTTGAGCCAACAGGGTCTCATGCTACCTGTTGGATTGGAGTTACCGAAATGTCTCGTGCGTCAATCAAGATGTCCGACGCAGTGTCGATATCTGTTAGCCTCTTCCTGCCGGCCAAGCAGCCACCGCCTTGCATACTTGAGGCCTTGCCGTATCGCAAGGACGACATGACAGCTAGTCGGCGGCCTGAGTATGAAAGATTCTCACTGAAGTCATTGTGTGGCTTGCAGCGCAGTCATGGTGGGCCGGCAATATCGGGATGTTTGGAACTTCATACGGCGGCTTCAATTCCTTCCAACTTGCCTGCGAGCGGCCAGCGCATTTGAAGGCCATTGTGCCTATCTACGCCACCGATGAGCGATTCACTGATGATGTGAATCAGATGGGTGGTGCCCGCGAGTGGCTTGACCTCGTTGACTACTGCCACTACATGGCTCCCATGAATTTACTGCCCCCGGTACCCGAGATTTGGGGCGATACTTGGCGCGCGGAATGGCTGCGACGAGTAGCTGAGAATGAGCCTTGGCTTTTTACTTGGTTGGCGCACCCAGATGATGACTCATATTGGCGTCTCCACCGAGGACTACCTGAGTGCCATCAACCAGAAGCGACGAACGGTCTCCGATCGTGACATCAAGTGCTTCGGCGAGGACATCGCACTTTTCGAACGGTTGTGACCGCCGCTGGCCGAAAAGGATGAGGTGACGCCCACCCAACTCGCATCTGCGGGTTGAAGCAGTGACCTGCCGTTAAAACACCTCGGGTTTTTGCCTCTATCCCGTTTGCGTTTGGTAGTCCAAGTCTTCTTCTTTAAAACTACTCCAGGGTTTGCGGGCTTTGATTAATTCGTTTAGATAAAGTCCGTTGATTGTCTCGGCGAGCGCCGGGGCCTACCTAGGCGAGAGCGGTGGCTAGGACGAGACTTAAGGCGATAACGGGTCGGCGCATGAGCGCAGGATAGGTGAGGGTGGAGCTAGGTGAGAATCTTGGCAACCATGGCCCCGCTGGCTCCACTTACGCCACCACCGGGCCAAGTGCCGGCCCCACAAAGGTAAAGGTCCTTGACCGGTGACC
>SXGS01014540.1_pt1 | contig 11911 bp, 13 predicted proteins | sample 3174681 | NCBI WGS metagenome assembly SXGS01 (sample SAMN11356861, study PRJNA531348) | freshwater metagenome | isolation source: freshwater sample F1-80 | place: China: Fuxian Lake, Yuxi | collected 2017-12-25 | reverse complement strand
GCTGTATGCAGGTTTGCAATTCTCCGTCGCCACCGCGCGAGGCTGCTTCTTCATGATCTGCAAATGCATCAGAATCTCACTCGTCCTCTTCTTTGCCCCGGCAAGCTGATTGCCTTCAAAATCTACCAGGCACATGTCCTCCGGCTTCATGAACCCCTTGCTCACAAGCGTCGGAGTGCATAAGGCCACATCCTCCCCCACCCTGATCGCAATATTCCCCCCGTTCCCATCCACATACGCCCGCTGCCAAAGCCGCCGGCCTATATCGCAGAGCTGCAGTTTCAATTCCTGGCACGGCGCCGAATTAAAATACGACTCCAACTCGCCACGAGAACTCTTGGATGTGAGAGGCCTTCCCACCGCAGCGGGGGCCTTGGTCGTCTCGCCCGACTTGCCGCGAGTTCCTCCTCCGGGCCGTCCCGCAAGAGCCGCTATCTCCCGCAGTCGCTCACGAGCTGAAGGCGTAAATAGCGCATCCGCGGGCAGTGACTCCACGCTGCCTCCCTGCTTCAGCAGTTCCTCAATATCCTTCAGACTCACAACATGCTTCATGGCTCAAATGGGTTGTAGAAAATCTCGTCCACCAATGCGGCGCTGATCGCATCGATCGGTGGCGCCTTTTGAAATGGTTGCGCCGCTTCCCGACCCTCGACAAATCCAATCGTTTGGCCCAGGCCCGCGCCCAGGGAATCGTAAACAACGAGGCTCGAATCTTTGCTCAAACCCAAGGGTTCGGACTTCCCTCGCTGAAAGTGCTCCCTCGTAAAAGGCGAAACGATCAGCCACCGAGCGCCTTCTAGATCCGGTGACACCACACTCAATGTCACACGCCCAATGACGGTTCCAAGCCTCACACCGGAACACCAGGCTCTTTCTCGTCCACGATTCCAACCACGATCCAACGCGCCGGACTATGGTCATCCCCAACCGCTTTTCGCGCCGCCGAACCATCCGATGAAATCACAACCCGCTGATGCATCCCCGACCCGAGCGGATCAATGGCCACCTGAGGCGCTCCCTCGGGTTCGCCGCGATTTCCAATGGGCTGGCAAATCACAAGACGCCACCCTTCGAAACTTGGGTGTTTCCGAGTCGCCACCACATTGCCCTCGACCCGCGCTAGCAACACAACATCCTCGATTCTCTCGTCTTGGTGCGGTCGGAACCTGTCATATCAATCCAAGCGAAGACCACCCAATCTAATAGATCCTGAGATTGTCCACCATCACGCAACGACGAACCCGCGTGAAAGTACGGGGATTGCTCACACCCTCGCCAGTGGGAGTGGCAATTGAAAAACTCAAATAACCTTCCCCCCCCAAACCAAGCCCAGCCATGCAGGGGCCGTTCTTGATAAAAAGTGTCGTATCCAACGCCCTGCCCATCGCCGTCATGGCCTCCACATCGTGCGAATGAATGATTGCCGTATGCTTATAGCCATGCTCAGCCTCAACCGCCCGCGCCACCCCCTCCTCCACACTCGCCACGCGTACCACCGGGAGAAACGGCATCATTTGCTCTTCAACCACAAAAGGATGGTCAGCCCGCGTCTCCGCGAAGAGCAACTGCGTCCCAGCGGGTATCACCACTCCAGCAGCTTGAGCCAAAACAATGGGATCTTTGCCGATAAAATCCCGGTTCACCGCGGCGTGAGCGCATCCGCCACCCTGCCCTTCCTTGAAAGTGAATGCCGCCTTGGTCAAAACCTCCAACTGGGCGGAATTAAGGCGGAAGGCTCCGTGCTTCTCCATGGCCCCCATCAATTTGTCCGCGACCTTGTCCAACACGAAAACTTCCTTCTCGCCGATGCAAAGCAAATTGTTGTCGTAAGCCGCGCCCTGTATGATGGCCTTGGCCGCCCGCTCCATGCAGGCCGTGTCGTCCACCAAAACTGGTGGGTTTCCCGGCCCCGCGCAGATGGCTCGTTTCCCAGTTTGCATCGCGGCCTTCACAACCCCAGGCCCTCCTGTCACCAACAATAGACGAACCGCGTCGTGTGAGCAGATTCCCTTGAAGGAATCCATCGTCGGTTGTTCAACAACACACGCCACGTTTTCAATTCCAATATCCCGATAAATAGCCTCATTGTAGCGCCTCACCGCCATCGCCGCGCATCGGACCGCCGAAGGATGCGGGTTGAACACGACCGAATTCCCCGCCGCCACTATGTTTACAATGTTTCCGCTGAGGGTCGGAATCGAGTGAGTGCTCGGGGTGACCGCGCCGACAACACCGAAAGGAGTGAATTCTTCAAGTGTGATCCCATGGTCCCCGCTCCGCGCCTCGGGCCTCAACCACTCAACTCCAGGCACTAACTTCAAGATCTTCAGCTTCTCGATCTTGTGATCAAGCCGTCCAATCTTGGTCTCCTCCAACTCCATCCTTCCCCATTCCTCGGCGTTCGTTTCTGACAGATCCTTCACAATCTCCTCAATCCGTCGCCGCCCCGCTATACCCTTCTTTTGGAGTTGAACAAATGCTTCCTGGGCTGCCGCGCAGGCCTCCTCCGCATCTTGAAACACTCCAAACTTGCCTCGAAATCCTGCCCCACCACCCTTCTTGACACCGCACCCGCAGGATGTGGCATTCGCGGCCCCGGCCGCGATCGCGGACGGGTTAGTTGCCGAACCATTGGCGCCGAGCCGGCCCAACACCTCGGAAACGATCTCACGTATCAGACTCTCATCCACGCTGCTCATAAATGTTAACCCCGTAAAATGGCTTGGCGATCTCTCACCGGATTGAACTCCGCGGGCCGCACACCTGGCCAATCCGAATTGCTACGCCTGATGCTGCGCGGAAAATATCTGTTTCCCGAGCACATCCACCGAATCCACGATCCCTATGATCACGGCGTCCACGGGAGTCTCTCTCAATCCCGCCGCAAGTCGCGCTGAACTTCCCTGGCAGAACATCACCAACTCGCCGATGCCAGCCCCTACGATGTCCACGGCGATAATCGTGTTCAGCCCTGGTCGAAGCCTGCCCGGATCTTTGTCGTCCACGAGCTGTGGCCGAAGCATCAAAAGCTTCCTCCCACCCATGCTGGGATCTTTCTTCGTGGAAACCACCGAGCCTTCGACTCGCGCCAAAAACATGTTCTTGATCCTTCTCCCAAGGGTAAGCCACCAATGCTCCAATCCTTTTCCCCTGGATCAACCGCCATCGTCAGTTACTTCTTCTTTGGCAATACTTGTTCGACATCGGCATGAGGGCGCGCAATCACATGCACGCTTACAAGATCGCCCCCGATTGCTTTGATAGCCTGAGCGCCCGCGTCGGTAGCCGCTTTCACCGCCGCAACATCTCCCACAACCACCGCCGTCACCATCGCGTTGCCCACTTGTGTCATAGGGCCCAACAACTCGACGTTCGCCGATTTCAACATTGCATCCGTTCCTTCAACGAGAGCCACAAGACCCCGCGTTTCAATGATTCCTATCGCTTGATTTGCCATATTTCTTCCTTCCATTCACTCAGACTGTTCCTTGCCGCCATTTTCAATTCCACCGCCTGTTCTCTCCAAATATCTGCTCACCTCTCGAGCTACGACCAATTCCTCGTTGGCTGGGATCACCATCACCTTCGCCGGCGAGTCCTCCGTGCTCACAACGGCTTCCATGGCTCGCGTCAACCGGTTCTTCTCCAAATCGAGCCGCACCCCAAACCCCTCTAGACCAGCACAGATGGCTTCCCGGATTTCCGCCCGGTTTTCTCCTATCCCTGCTGTGAACACCAACGCATCAACGCCCCCAAGTTCCACCATGAATGCACCCATCCAATGCCGCGCGGCATGGACAAAAACGTCCTGCGCCAATTGGGCTCGGACATTCCCCTGGGACGCCGCTTCCTGAATATCTCTCAAATCGTTCGAAACACCTGAAATTCCTTTGAGCCCGCTGTCCTGGCACATCTGCCTCTCCACATCATCCAAACTCAAACCCAAACGGCGCATCACGAACGGAATGGCAAATGCATCGAGATCCCCAACCCGATTGTTATGAGGCAGCCCCGACTGAGGGCTCAGGCCAAGACTGTTTCCTATCGCCACCCCGTTGCGAATTCCCGTGATGCTTGAACTGCCACCCAAATGGCACGATATAACGCGCAGATCAGGCCCAGCGACGGGAGATCCCAATCCAATAGCGTAAAGAGCGCGCGCCCGATCAGCCACATCCACCCGGCCTAGCAATTGAGCGCTGCGCTCCGCGATGAACTTGTGGCTGGCCCCATGAAAGCCCCATCGCCGGACACCAGCCTCATACCAACGCTCCGGGACTGCATATCGAACCGACGCCGGCGTCGCCCATTGGTAGAACGCTGTTTCAAACAACCCCACCAACGGGACTTTGGGCATTCGCTTAATAAAAAGCTTAATCCCAAGAATATACGGTGGATTGTGAGCCGGAGCGATGGAGTTGTAAACCGCCATCGCCTCCAAAACAGTTTCATCCAACCTCACGCACCCGCTGATCCCATGCGCCACAACGGTTTTAAATCCCACTCCCGCCAAATCCTCTTCATTCGCTAGATGACCTCCCTCCATCAACGCTCGAAGACAATCGTCTATCGCTCTGCCGTAATCCGTCACTCGTTCGAATCCGCCCTTGTGCAAAAGCCTCTCGTCGCCGCCCGAAAAGTCGAACAACCGCCACTTAAGCGAGGTCGAACCAATATTCGCTATCAGTATCTTCACAACGCGTTGCCTAATCGGAAACCAAAGTGAACGGTTCGCGCCAGCTCATTCGACACCCATTCCCGTTCTCCGCCTCATCCTGCCTGCCCACGGCGGGATCACGCAGTTCCCTGGCGGAGTTCTATCCAGTCGACGAGTTCGCACTCGAGCCCCGGCCTTCGAGTCGATCCGCTCATTGCTGCAACCACTTGCCCAAGACGGCCAATCCTTCGTGAGGGCGCGGAATCACCTGGACGCTGATCACTTGGCCCACTTGCGCTGCCGCGGCTGCCCCGGCATCCGTGGCTGCTTTCACGCTCGCAACATCACCTCTCAGAAACACCGTCACGTAGCCGCTGCCTACTTTCTCCCAACCAGAAAACACCACGTTCGCGGACTTAAGCGCCGCATCGGTCGCTTCGAACAGGGCGCAAAGCCCTTTCGTTTCAATCATCCCAATTGCTTGTTGTACCATAAGAATTTCAAGTTAACTGATGTCTTGTTCTCGGCTCCAACTCCGGCCATCTCTTCACTTCTTTGCTGCGCTGGCGGACTCGCCCAAAAAACCCTTGATCAATTCCTCATGAGGCCGCGCGATGACGTGGGCCGCAACCATCTCGCCCACCCTTCCCGCTGCTTTGCTGCCGGCATCCACTGCCGCCTTCACACTCGCCACGTCACCACGGCAAATCACTGTGATGAGCCCCCCACCTATAGGGATCATTTTGTGAATGCTCACGCTGGCGGCCTTGGCCATCGCATCCGTGGCTTCAATCCCACCAGTGTAACCCTTCGTTTCTATCATTCCGATCGCTTCGCTCATAGGTCCTTCCTGTGTTTAGAGTTCTACGTTAAATATTCCCCATGCTCCCGTTATCAAGGCCTGCCCCCTTGTCATTTCTCCAACTCACACGGCGTGCTCGGCCCCAGATTGCAGGCGTTCCCTTCGTCGGTGTCAATATGAACCTCCAGCTTGAAGCTCGGATCCACCCGAACCAGCATTTTCTCAAACACCATGCCGCATGGGCCGCCAATTCTAAGCCTCATATTATCGCCCGCTTTGACACCGTGGTAGGCCGCATCAACTGGGTTCATATGCACGTGCCTTAGGGCTCTGATAACTCCGTGGCTCATTTCGAAAAAACCAGCCGGCCCCATGATCATCGCCCCGGGGGTCCCTTCTATATTTCCCGATGATCGCAGCGGTATATCAAACCCCAAGGCTATCGAATCGGTATACGCCAACTCGATCTGATTCAAACTCCGGCAAGGCCCTAAAATTCGCAGATTCGAAATAACTCGGCTCCTCGGCCCTATCAAAGTCACCGACTCCTTCGCGGCGAATTGCCCCTCTTGATACAGCCACTTCATGGGCGTGAGCTGATGTCCCTTACCAAACAAAACCTCCACCGCTTCCGGTGTCAAATGACAGTGCCGCGCACTCACGTTCACCACCAAGGGATTCGGTCCCGCAGCGTTAAACGGCACCGACCGGCCCATCCGCAAATAAACCGACTGGCGCACCCAATGCTCCACCACCGCGCGATTGATTGTAGCTGCCTGCATTTGATCGGTCAGATTTGAAATTAAATTGCCAAAATAATCCTCCATTTGTCAAACAAAAGATTGCAATATCTACCATAATCTTCCACAGTATCTGAACGATACAGCTCTGACTTTCGTCGACGGAATGGAATGTCCTGGGAACATCGAGCGACGAATCAACACCCAATCAGAAAGTCTACAAAAGGCTCACAGTCAATAATTTATAGTTGATCTGTCCGCCCCATCTATCGCTCCGGCGCCAAAGTTGTATCAAAGTCATGCAAGCGGAAGAACGCCATCAAAGAATAGAGGAATACCTCCAAAATGCGGAGTTTGCTTCACTGGATGAACTCGCAAAAGCAGTGGATGCTTCTGTTTCAACGGTCCGCCGAGACATCACCACACTCGAATTAAGTGGAAATTACAAGCGAACCCACGGGGGGGTCCGTGTCGTCAATCCACGGTCCGACGAATTCGCGTTCGCCTCCCGAGACACCCATCAACTGGCCGAGAAAGAAGCCATCGCCCGACTTTGCGCTGAGCTCATCTCGCCCCATCAAACCGTCATCATCGACGCCGGCACCACCACGTTCCACGTGGCTCGACAACTGGAAACGAAAGCCCCTCAAATTATCACGAACTCAATGCCCGTTGCCAACTACTTTGCGGCTCCAAACCGGGTCGAAGTCATCCTTTCTGGTGGTGTTCTGTATCATAGACTTGGCGTGCTGGTAGGCCCCATCGCAGCTGAAGCATTCTCCAAACTTCACGCGGATGTCGCCATCATGAGCGCCGGTGGAATCACTCTCGAAGGAATCACGAACTCCCATGCACTTCTGATCGAAATCCAACGCGCAATGATCAAAGCCGCCCAAAAGGTCATTTTCTGCCTTGATCACACTAAATTTGGACGCCGCTCGATTTCCTATCTCTGCGCTCTCAAGGACGTGAAAACCATTGTCACGGATTCAAATGCTCCGTCGACGCTCCTGAAGGAGCTTCGACGGAGTGGGATTGATATTCATATCGCTCCGCACCCAGGTTGAAACCTTAAGTCAAGTCCAACCGAGCGACGGCGTACGGCCACAGTTCGAGTTCGACTTTCCCCGCGCTGGATTCGACGTCAGACCAGTCGCTTTGCCGGTATTCTTCCGGATTGTTTGAGGCCAGCAAGACAGAACGCTCGTCCAGCATTCGCACCCGACCACGGCACGTTCCAGTCTTAATCCGAACCACTTGCTTTTCATCCTTGAGATTGGCCAACACAACACGCTTGCGATTCGCTTTATCAACAAAGCAGAATCCTTCAAGATCCAGAGGCAGCGTGGATTGAATTGGATAAAAACGCTCTCCTTCCGCGAAGTCTGCGAACACATGGTAAACCGGATAGACGCACGACGAACACACGATACTTTCCGGTGACCCGTCAAGAGAAGCGCCTGAGGCCCCCGAATCTCGGCCTCTTCCAATGAGCCCGTGCCAGCCAACGGTTTCAAAGATCGTTGCCGCGTACAGATGCTGGCAAACGGAAAGCTTAGCGAGGCAACTCACCAGCCACGCAGCTCCAAAAAGAGATAGCTGCCTAGGATCAAAATCCGACGGGACCGTCTCCGGATCTTGAGCCACATCAAGGGAGCAACGATCTCGAGGCTTTAAACGGACAGGGGCTATCAGAACTTGTTTATTTCCGAATGCCCACGCTGTTTCCACATTGTGCGGCAAAGCTCCTAGATTCTCAATAAGAGTCGCTCTATCGATGTTGTGGACCTGCGGGCTCGCGGGAAAACAATATACGTGAGGATACAAGGCTTCTTCCGGTGGCCGGCTTCTATTCAATTCGGCAAAGTATTCGTCCGACCCTCCTGCAAACACATCAGTAGCCCCAACACCTCCTAGAAACGATTGCGCCAGCTTCAGCCATCTTTCGTTGGTGCTTGCTTCCTCTCGATGCAATATGATCCATAAACCAACGGGGAGTTCCGTAGGATCCAGACAAAGTCGCGCGCACTCCGCCTTCAAATGCTCAGCGAACCTGCGCAGACGAGCCTCGGCCTCCTCACCCAATCGCAAGCTTAGATGAAGCTTTACCCCAAGCAGTCGAGCCACATCAAACGCACCCCAAAGATCGGCGTGCAAACCACTTGAGTCCATCGATGATCCGCCAGGACTGGACTTCGGCCCAAACAAGTTCTCCTCGAAATGCAAATGACCGAGCCGCAGCTCCGCCAACCGCGTGAAAGCAAGAGACCCAGGCAACTCCTTTGGTGTCCTCAATTGAACTCCCAAATTCAGTTTTCCATGACTGCTCACGGTGGAGATGGATAGTTGAGCGGGCCGTCCAAAGACGATCGGCATCACCGGACGATCTGCACTCTCACAGCGAAGCGTCACCCTATGATCCACCCGTGTCCCTTTCTGAATCAGTCGGGGCCATCCAAGGGCCTGGGGCGTGCTATACGTCTTAAAGGACGCGTCGCTCCAATTCCGCTGGTCCTCCATTTCGAAAGTTTCTCCCTCAAATTCAATTTTCACCAGGAATCCCGGAACCGGTTCATAACGCAAAGTTCGGATGTTAAGAAACACATGATTTGGGGAAACAAGCTTCGGAAAACTCCCCTCCACAACACCGCCGTCAACCGTTTCTACGTGGCAACCCTTACCGGCGCACTCAACAACGGGATGAAGCACGCAAACCCCAATCCGATTCTTAAGGAAATCCGCGCCTGCGACACCGTTAAAATCAAAATGAAGGACTCCCTGTTGCGATCCTTCAATCACGCACTTCCAAGAAAAATCAACCCGGCCACGCGACGAAACCGCATCGAAACTGATCCGAAACGAGTCCTTTTCAGGGCTGATGACCACATTCGTCATTTCTGGATAGACGGTGCGCCACTCTGAATCTCGGACAGCTCCATAGATCGCCCTCACGACCTCGTGATCCCCGATACGGACGTACCTCAAAAAGCCGGATTCCACATCGAACCAAGCCGTGAATGGTCCCGCCCTGAGAGGAACCATAGGCTTCTGTTCACCCCGTGAAAAAGACCGCCACTCAGCGATTCCGAGCTCACTACTCACTGAAATCCTCTAATTGCGGAAAGAAAGCCGCAGGGGGGGCTGGCGCGCAAACATGATATCCCTGCGCATAATCGATTCCAAGATCCTCCACCACTCGCAATACCTCCCCATTCACGACATACTCGGCGACCGTCTGTTTCCCAAGAACATGGGCAATCTCATTGATCGACTTTACAAGCGCTCTATTGATCGGATCAGTGGCGATGCTCTGAATAAAACTCCCGTCGATCTTCAAATAATCCACAGGCAAATCACGCAGATAGCTTAGAGAGGAGGCACCACAACCGAAGTCATCCAGCGCAAATCGACACCCAAGACCTCTGATGCGCCCGATCAGTTCACGCGCTTCCGTCAAGTTCTGAATCATCGCCGTTTCAGTGATCTCAAAAGACGCCCTGGACGGAGTCACGTCATATCTCGAAAAACACTTCTCAACAAAATCACACACGCTGGGATCATTCAGAGTCTTTGCCGATAGATTAATGGACAAGGACAACCGTGGGTAACTTTTCAGCAATAAAATGGCCTTCTCTATGACCAATTGGTCGAGCTTCAGCATGTTGCCAAAACGCTCAGCCGCCGGGAGAAATGCGGCCGGCATGATCAGGTTCCCTTCCAAGTCCCTCATCCGTATCAATGATTCAAAATAGATGGGGCTTTTCTTTCGAAGCGGCTTTATGGGCTGCAACCACAGCTCAAAGCGCCTTTCCTTCAAGGCGTCCTTGATCAGAATCGACCAACCCTCCTCACGGCTGAGGCGCTGAATCTCATTACTATCGGCTTTAAACACTTCCAAGCCATTACGCCCTTTTGCCTTGGCGAGATAACATGCTGAGTCAGCTTGCGCTAGAATATCCTCGGCGGTAAGTCGACCATCTACCAAACAAGCACCAATGCTTGCGCTTGTGGCGAAACTTCTGCCTGTAGTGGCGAAACGAAAATCGTCCAAGATCGACAAGATATTCTGCGCTGCTTCGACAGCATCTGTCTGACTTGACCCATTCAGCAAGATCGTGAACTCATCCCCTCCAAAACGAGCTAACTTGTCTGTCTCGCGAATGCGTTGCTTCAAAAGCTTAGAAATCTCAATCAACATCCGATCCCCTGCCGCATGGCCAGCGGAATCGTTCACTACTTTGAAGTTGTCCAAATCCAGATATAGCAAAAAGCTCTCAAACCCCTTTTTCGCCTCAAGAACGGCTTGCTCGAGCATTTCATCAAAATACCGGCGGTTGAACAAACCGGTAAGAGCGTCATAATTAGCCAGAAACAATAAGTCCCTCTCAAGCCGTTTCCGATGCGTGATATCAGTGAATATCATCACAGCACCGGCTGGACGAGCGTCCTTGCCTGAAACAGGGTCAACCCGGCAAAGAGTGGAAAGAGTCTCCCCTCCGGCGCCAGACACATCCAGTTCGCCACTCCAAGCAACTCCAGAAATGCAGTTCTTCCATATCCCTGACCAGGTTTCCGGTTTCTTGAAGAAACCGCTGATACTCTCTGCTTCCACAAGGCTGCTTGCCGTCACTTGAAACATCTGCTGAAACGCATAATTCACATACTGGCAACTCCCATCCGCGTCGAACAAACACACAGCATCGCTCGTGCTGTCCATGGCCTTGCTGATACGAGTGAGCTCCTCGTGCGTTCTTTGCCTCTCCAGCAACAACGCGGCATCCGCGCGGTCTCGGGAGGACTTATGCCTCAGTTGACAAAGAATTCGCGCCTCAAATTCAGCTATATGAAACGGTTTGTTTACATAATCAACCGCGCCCAACTCAAAAGCTCTGACCTTCTCTTCGACGCTATCCTTCCCTGTCATCACAATTATCGGCACTGCATGAAAACGGTCTGATTCCTTCAATTGCTCGCACAAAACCAGCCCATCCAAATCCGGCAATCCTAAGTCCAATAATATAAGGTCGGCTGTCTCCTTGTTCAGCTTTTCCAAAGCCTCCGCAGCCGAGCAAGCAGCCGTAATAGCAAGAGAATGAGTCTCCAACACTGCGGACAAGATCGTCACAATCTCAGGATTATCTTCAACGATTAAGATTTTAGGCTGCTGCATTTTTCTCGGGACTCAGATTCAAAAAGATTCTCACGGATTCATGTGCCACAGCATCTTGAATGCGTCGACTAAACACGAAAAGCTTCCTTTTGCGCGTCTCTCATGAGTGTCGCTGTGAAATTCCTTCAATAAACAGGCACAAGCAGGAAATGTCCATCTAGGTCCGCGTGCAACGTGTCTGGAGTATTAATTTTCCATTCAGATGGATCAAGATGAATCCCGTTTGTTGTGGGTAAAGAAGATTCCTAAGTACATAAAGAGCCCCGAGGCATTGCTGCCTCGGGGCTTGTAGAAGGATTTCTTTATGTTACTGGACTAGGGCCCGACGATCTCCCAGCCGACGCCTGGGGATTCAGGATTCAACAACGAGGCACCGGTCAGCGTCGTTCCGTTGAGATACCAGACTCCACTGAGACCGCTGCTGTGTTGCAACAAGATGTCTGTCTTGCCATCATTATTGTAATCCGCCGCGCCCACAACCGACCATCCTGCACCAGGATTTGAAGGCTCTAGCAGGGCCGCAGACGTTTGATTGATCCCGT
>SXGS01779509.1_pt1 | contig 11912 bp, 10 predicted proteins | sample 3174681 | NCBI WGS metagenome assembly SXGS01 (sample SAMN11356861, study PRJNA531348) | freshwater metagenome | isolation source: freshwater sample F1-80 | place: China: Fuxian Lake, Yuxi | collected 2017-12-25 | reverse complement strand
GGTGTGCCCGCCAGCAGGTCCCGATCCGGGCTGAGCACCCACCTCAAGGCAGCATCCGGGCACAGTGCCTAAAAACCACGCAGCTCCGCGTGGTCAAATCACCAACCAGGTGGGTCCGATTTCTGCGCCGAAGTGGGTCCGATTTGCACGCCTATCTCCACCCGTAGTCCGCACAACCGATCAGGAGTGCTTTGGGACCGGGAACGTAGGCGACAACCGCCCCTGGACGGTGCAGGCTGCCAGCGGGCGGCAGATCGGAATCCGATGTCGCGGTCTCGGATGAGCAACCTCCCAGCAACAGGCAATACCAGGCGCAACACACGGTGACGAAAAGTTGCTTCATGTCAGTCCGCCCCTGAATCGGAAGCCGGGAAACCATTCCGCCCCTTCTTCCTGGCTATCGCCAGTCTCCGCTGAGCACAAAACCGGACCAGAAGAAGGGACTTGATCGTGGCGTCGAACGGGCGCCCGTCGGATGACCGGTCTCAATGCGTTGACGCAGCGGATCGTAATGTCTGAGCATGGTCAGCTGCGCTGTCCGCAACGCTTCGAGCATGCCCATCCTGTCCTCCCACAGGCGACGATAAAACTCCGTCATCAAAGCCTGCGTTGCTGCATCATCCACTTTCCACAGACTCGTGATCGTCGTGGACGCGCCAGCCATCTGCAGCGCTCGTTGCAATCCCAGCGCTCCTTCACCTCCTGCGATTTGACCCAGGCCCGTCTCGCAGGCGGACACCACGACCAGATGCGTGTCCTGCAGATCGAGTTCCGCCGCTTCCAGTGCCGTCAGGATGCTGTCGTCCTGCAGCGTCCCGGCCGAAGGCATCCATCGGCTCCGCTGATTGACGCCTGCGAACACAATTCCGGACAACACGCCCGGATGAAATCCGAGACGCGGCCGGAGCCCTCCCTGGCTACTCTTCTCCAGCGGTTCCTGCGAACTGATCGAATCGAGTCCGCGCGATGATCGCGATGCCAGGGCGGATGGCATCTGGCTCGGCGCAAAGAAACCGTGTGTCGCCAGGTGGACATACCGTGTCTGCGGCATCCACTCCCGAGCGGCCCCTTCGGTGGCCTCACGCCCGCGCAGGCGCTTCAACGGCGCTTCCTGAAACCGCGAAGCAAACACGGCGGCAATTGCGTCCATCTCCTGTTGCGTGCCCGTCAGGAGCCGGTAGTTTTCGCCGATCGCCGATATTCTCGCGGCCTCGCCGCCGGCTGGACCGGCTTCAATAGTTTTGCTGGCTGGACTCGCTGTTTCCGCACCCTTTCGAGGCGAATCGAAATCGATATCGCCCATCACCAACAGGGACGGGGATTCATCAAGTGAACGGGATTTCCGCAACAGTTCCTGCACCAGGCCCGGAACGGGAATGACGGAGATTTCCCGTGATTCAATCAGGAATTCGCCCGTGTCGTTGACCGGGATGGCTGCGAAGGGTATCTGATTGAGCCCGCCGTCCGGCGAGATCAACAACCGCTTCGTCGTTGCCAGATGTGCCAGAGGCTTCCAGATCAGGTCGTGCAGTTCCCTGGCCGATGAGCCGAGTTCCTGAGAAGTCCGCTGACTCTGCACGAGCTTCCGCCACTGGCGCACGGCCGCTTCAACGGGGGCAACGGGTCCGAGCGGGACCTTTTGAATTCCGATCTCGGAATTCAGCACGAACGCGATCAAAAACTCGACGGGGGCTTTGGCCGCTCCCTGATCGACGGATCCCGGGCGACTCGACTGGGAATAGACCAGAAAATCGATGAGCGTTGTTTCGGCAGGTAATGCGGCGAGGATTTCGGCACCGGTTGTGCTTCGCAGCGCACCGGGTCCGAGTCCCCGGCTCAACTCGCGTTCCAGCCGCTCCTGGTCTTCGGCAAGTGCCACGAGTCGCTCCGGCTCATCCGATGTCTTGTCAGTGGATGGGTTGAGAGATCGTGCGGCGATCTGTGAGACGACCGCCTGCAGATGCGCAATTCTCGGACCCAGCGAGGGCTCACTGCGAGCCGCACGCACCAGGCGCTGGCGTGCAAACACGAGCCCCTTGAGCTTGAGCACGGCATCGTAAACATGGGTGTCCGACACGGGATACTCCGGGACCAGGGAGAGATATTCGTCCAAACGAAAACGCAGCGACTGCACCAGCGCCAGGTGCTGGCGGTCGGAGACGGCCGCTGCAACGGAATCGATGAATCGGCGCGTCGTTTCAAGGCTATGGCGCAACAGGGACTCCGCCTGATCGAGATCGCCAGCCTGCCAGGCAATTCGAGCCAGTGTGGATTGCTGAACCGCGTATTCCGCACTGTGCGAACCGATGTTCGTCTCGACGAGGGTCAACGTTCGTTCGCACTGGGCACGTGCTTCCGCGAGATTGCCCAGTTGGCGCTGAATGTCAGCGGATTTTCCCAGCGCAAGCGCATACGGCATCCCTGTCACCCCGAAAAGCCGTCCGCGGGTGTTGAGGACCTGCAGGATGAGCGACTCGGCGGTTGACGTGCGCCCCAGCCTCGCGGCGAGCGTCGCGGCATTCGACATCACTTTGAGCGACATCGGATGCTCCACTCCCACTCTGGCCGTCAGCATCGTCTCCGCCGTCCGCAGTGAGTCCAGGGCCGAGCCGACTTCACCCAGGTCGTATTGCACGGTCGCCAGATCATTGAGTGCAATGGCGTACGCAAACGGATCATCCTGTGAATGTTTCTCCAGAATCCGAAGGGCCTGCTCAAGGAGCGCCCTGCATCGCTCCAGGTCGCCGACGCGGTGATACAGATTCGCCAGACCGTTGATGGCCCTGGCGGTCACGGGAACCTCGCCCGCCAGGCCACGCCGAAGTTCAATCCCCTTTTGATAGAAGTCCTCTGCCTGGACAACATCGAACTCTTCGTAGACCCCGCCCAGGTTTGTCCAGACCCGCCCGAACTCCAGCATATGTATTTTGGCCACTATTCCGTAGGTTCGATCCGTCCTGGACGCCTCCACGGCGCGTTGGGCGAGTTCCTTGCGAATCTCGAGGCTCGCGCAATAGGCCGCGGCGGATTCGTACAGGTTCCCCAGATCCCGGTGCGCCGCGCCCAGATTGTTCAAGGCCGTCGCGTAGAGGTCTTCCATCGTGCCGAAGTGCATCGCCTGGAGAGCGGCAGCGACTTCGTAGTAGAGCACAGCCAGGTCCAGCCGCCCCTGGTTCTGATGCATCACGGCGACATTGTTGAGGCAGCTTGTCATCAGCGGGCTGGGAACGCGAAACGTTGAGCAATAGATGTCGATCGCCTCGATAAAGAACGGGACGGCCTGTTCCATCCGACCGGATTGAGCAAAGGCCTGCGCCAGGTTGCACGCTGCGGCCCCGGTGCGTGGATGTTCCGTGCCGTAAATCTCCCGGCAGAGGCGCAGTGTTTCCCGGGAGTGTTCGGCCGCTTCAGCAAATTTGCCCTGTCTGCAGAGCACCCCGTGTCGGGCAAACATCGGCACCAGGTCTTTAATTCGCTGCGCCACTTCCGGTGGCAGCCGCTCAAAGCGCGGCACAGCTTCTAAATCGAGCCGAGCCTGGTCGGCCCGCCAGTGACGGGCGCCAAATAATCGAACCAGGATGTCCAGCGATTCCTGCCGCGCCCGGCGGGCTCCCGCGAAGTCATTGATAATCTCCAGCCAGCTGGCCTGCTTGTCAGCTGTATCAGCCACCTTGGCGGAATTCGGCCCTAACAATCGCCGCTCCAGGGCCAGAACGTCGGCGAACGCGGTCGCGACATCACGCTCACCTCCCACTTTGGCAACCGCCTGCAGTTGATCCCAGGCCCGATGCCATTCATCGCGTTGTGAGTCGCTGAGCAACGCGATGGACCGCGCTACCATGTCCTCCAAACTGTCGCCATTAGCCGCATTCAGCAGCTTCTGTGCAGAATCGGCCCCTGATCCGATGTGCTCCATGTTCCGGCAGAAAGAATAGAGCCGCGCACAGGACGCGTACAGGAGCTCCGGTTCGGCGACACCGACGGTCACGGGTCGCAAGGCGGACTCGGTCCCAAACGGCTCGGGCTTGCTCTCAGGCTCCAACTCTGCGATCCCTGCCGCAACTTCACTGTGTCCGTCCGTCTGCTCCTGTGCGGCAGGAGCAGCTCGCTGCCGTCCGTCATCCGAGCCGCAACCAGCACACGGCAACAGCCAGACGATAATCAGCAGATGAATCCAAAATGTCCTGGATTTCATGGCCCACATGCGGAATCGCCTCCGGAGGGAATACGGTGAATCGCACGAGAACTGCGGCGGCTACGGCAACAACGACTGAATATGCCGCAACAGGGTCTGGCAGAGGAAAATCTGTTCCTGAAATCCGCCGGAGAACTCGGGATTGTCGCCCACGATCACGGCCAGGTCTCGAATGTTGTTCGTGAGGAATTCTGCAATCATTGCCAGTCTGTCATCGTTGTAGCCGGTCGCGTGAATGCGAGATGCGGCCGCCATCAACGATCGTTCCTGCATTGGCCGAATGAGGGGCGCCAGAGATGGGTTGCGAACGGCGATATTTCCGAAATTGTTCAGAAGTGTCGGGAACAGGTTCACATCCCGTTCAAGCGTGAACTGGAGTGCGCTGAGAGCCGCCTGGGCAACGTGTTCGTTGAGTGGATTCCTGACCAATGCCCGAATCGGAGCGAACTCTTCCGCGTCACGTGGTCCGAGTCTGGCCCATGTCACGCAGGCGCCGGCCTGCGCCCCGGGAATCGGCGATTTCAGGGCGCCAAGGACAATCTCAACGGCTGCGGCGTTCGGCTGGCTCTCGGATTTTCCTTCTGCCAGGGTCCCGCAGATGCGGACGGAAACTCGACAGAGCGGTTCACGAACGGTCAGCTTGCCCTGAGTGAACTCGGTCGACGCCGTCAGCAGCGCTGGCAGAACGTCTGGTCCCCGGACCACGAGAGCTTCTTCGGATTCTTTGCTCTCCGAATCGCTGCCCTCTGCCAGTCGTTTGATCATAGCACTGATCTCCGGGTCGGTTGGCGACGGTTTCGCGGTCTCGGGGGCACCCGTCAGCCGACGCAACACGACCGGGAAATGTTGTCCCTGCAGCAGGGCCATCCCGGCAATGTCCCCCTGTTCGTTGAGGCAATTGACGGTAGTTAACGAAATGCTGAGGTCTCCTTCACGCATCAGCAGATGTTCATCCAGGATATTGGCCCGTCCGCCGCTCCACAGGACGGCACGCTGTTCCTGGTCATCACTGGACCATCCCACCACGTCACCGCGACTATTGCAGGCAAAGGCCCAGCTCTGCGTGTGCCCGGGCAACGTTCCCAGATCGGTCAATTGGCCATCCTTCCAGGTGAAGGCTGTGTGATGACCATCCTCGTGATAGGCGCCTCCGACGACGAGTCCGGCATCATTGATCCCGTACGCTTTGCTGACTGTTCCGCCGAACGTTCCCAGGTCGACAACCTCATCTCCTTTCCAAAGCGCGGCATGCGTTGTGCCCTTGTCGTCCACATCGGCCATCCCGACGGCGACGCCTTCGGCGTTTAACGCATACACCTGAGAGCCGGGGCCGCCGAGTGACCTGAGTTCCCGCAGCAGGCCATCAGTCCACAGGACGGCACGCATTGCAACTTCCCCCTGAGCTGCATTGCCGACCACATATTTCCCCCTCGCATGGAAGGCAATTGTGGCCCAGCCCGGAAGCGCCGGAAGCCTGCGAATGGCCTCCTGCTCCCAGACGACTGGCTCATCCGCGATGGTCCCCGCTATGTCCCCCGCGTCGTTGATGCCCAATGCTGAGGACGGTTCGCCGGACAGCACCTGTGCCTGGCCATCGATCCAGCGCAGAGCGAGGGAGCCGCCGGAAGGCAATCGCGTGGTGCCGACAGCGATGCCAGCGCCATTCAATCCGGACAGGGTGACGGAACCATCAGCGAGGAGAGCAGTCACGCTCCATGTGTCGGAAACGGGGGGAACCTCCAGGGCCTTCGGCTCCGTCTTTTCCGTCTGGTCTGTGTGATCATCTATCTCGGCAGTGGCACCCATTCTATCGATGGCAATCCCAGCTTCATCTGCCGTCGGTGCCTTGCCTGTGCACCCGCTCCAGGCCACCGCAAGAAGCCCAAGGAAAACTGCTTTGCTGCAGCGACTGTTGGAATGATCCACGGTGGCGCCCTCAACTCTTTGGACCTGCAATCAGATGGTTACTTTTTCCCGTCTGTTTCATTCAGGAACCAAATCAGGTGTGTTGGCAGAGACCGAAAAACTATCTGTCGGTTGACGGTGCTGTCACCGTGACAGCGACTCGGCGAAAATGTCGGGCCTGCAGCTCCTGAACGATCCGATTCTCAAGCTGCCGTGGGGTGTATTCCGACGATGCCCCCTTGTTCAATGCTCGGAACAGCTCCAGATGGGCAGGTTGTTCGGTGATGACAATCGCCGCCAGCTTCGCGCCGGCGGGTAAAGCCACACTGACATCGGCATCCCGGCGCGTCGCGATGTCCGCTTCGGCGTCGATGTCCGGAATCACACTCAGCTCAGAGTCACCGTCGGACAACACGGCCGCACACAGAAATCCGTCGAAAGGGGCTCGACAGCTGGCGATCCGTTCAGAAGGATCGCCGGGGCCCCGCACGGTCGGTGGCGACAACTGCAGGTCAAGGCTGGCGACCGCAATCACGCCATTGCTGGCCCAGGGATTATCGAGGATGCCCCACTGTCCCAGGCCAACCCCAATGAGCAATGCGGCGGCCAAAGCCATGAGGGCATGGCTGATGCGCACACGCCGGGGGCTCGACGTCGACCGGTCTGCGGACCGGGGCGTTTCGGCAGGTGGTGATGCCACAGGTGTGGCGCGTGATGGCCTGACAACGGCGGATGCGTCTTCAGCGCGCACTCCATCAGCGATCACCCGCAATTCACCGGGATCGACCTGAGCCTGGAGCCATTTCCAGTCGTGACCGAACGGGTCCGGCGAACGAGGAATCCACACCTCGCCTGCAACAGCAGAGTCCGGTTCCGGCTCGCTGGCGGATTGCTGCTGCTTCTCCAGCTGGTCGGCAACATCGAGCCAGTGCTCAAGCGTTTCGCGCGAACCAGTCATCGAACCCCTCCTCAAACGCCAAGGGCAACGTCCAATACCACGCCGACACGGGAATCATCCACTTCGCCACCACGAACAGGCAGTCATTGTCGGTTACAGAATGCCGGGCAAATTTTCGCAGCGTCTCGCCGTCGGCCGTCAGAATCTCGGCGATCACTCCCTCCATGCCGAGGCGATCCTTCGTGTCGTAGGATCGAAACAGATCATCAACTCGATCATGTTCGAGCAGAAACATCGCCGTGCGCAGGTGCCAGGCATCACAGATGGCATCGGAATATTTCTCTGCGTCGAGCATGCGGCCGCACGCCCCAACCGTCTCCAGGGCTCCAACTGCGGTGATGACTGAAATCTCCGGGATAAACTCCCTGGGTTCCAGATTGCGGCCGACGGCGATGGGAAAAAACAAGTCCATGCGGAATTCACGTCCCTTGCCCCTGGTGACATTTCCGCTATTCCGACTCAGCTCACTGAGAAGCACTGGTGTCTGTCTAACGTCGAGCCGCGACAGCAAACTTTTCCTGTAGGCCGCATTAATGGCCCGTTCAAGGCAATGGGAGATCTTCCCGGAAACCTTCCCCCTCGTCAGCTTGTGTTCGGCGAGCAACTCAAAGGCGCGCTGCGCGAATGGCGGACCGGGCCGTTTGCCAGTCGTGGCCGAATCAGCAAGCAATTGGAAGGCCGCGAGGATCTGCGGATCCACTTCGTGAGAACTGTCAGACTGCATTGGCGGCCCGCCATCCAGTGTGAACTCTTCGAGCGTTGAGCCAGCCTCGCTGAAGGGGACCTCAAAGGCACCCGCCATTCACAACGCAGTTGACCCCATAGTGATCTGCCGTCCAATATAGTTGCCGTTCAGCAGATGTAAAGTGAACCGATTGGACCGGAATCATGGCAATTGCGCCGGAGCCGGGAGGCAAGATCGTGGAGATTCTGGGCGTGGGGACACACGCATTCCATATTCGAATTACCATGACGTCCCCGCGCTCGTCGACAGACTGACAGCAAGTCCGATCAGATCTCCTCACGCGCCGCTATAGCGGCGTGGAGAATCTCTGGCGGGACGTCAATTGTCAGCCATTTCCAGTCCTGACCGAACGGATCCGGTCTCGCCGGTGTCCACGGGGCCTCCTCGGCACGAGCCGGTTCAACGGCCGCAGCCGGAGCACTGGCGAGTTCCGACTCCAATTGGTCAGCAACGTCAAGCCAGCCGTCAAAGGTCGCTCGATGTGTCATGGCAATTCCTTTCAACCTCTTTTGGAACCGTCGGCCGGAAAAGTCCGGCCAAACCCTGGGATGTGTCGCCCACGAAACAGGTTCTACCACTGGCAGCGAAAAAGACTGCCTCTTTTCGCAAGCGTCTTGGAGCAACGTTTCTGCCTCCGAATGGGTGTTCGCCTCCGACTGCGACAGCCGCAAGCGGGATTGCGGTTCCAGGATCAGTCAATTCAGGGGGGCTGAAACATGAGACCCACCTCAATGGTGGGCTTTCGGCAACAGGAGCTGGCAGCAACGTCGTCCAGTCTCAGCGACACTGCGGCTCCTGCCTCAGTGGAAAATTATTCGTAATACGAAGACGCATATACAAACTTGACGCATCACGTGTGCCGACGATTGGCAGCAGCACGTGATGCGCCCGCGTATCCTCCCGACTTCACATTTTCAGCTCGCCCGAGGAGGAGAAACCATGCACGCGATGTTGCGAAAATTTCTGGACCAGCTGGCGGTCCGGATTGTCCCGGTTGTCACAAGCCTGGTTGCCGGGCGCCTGGAAGCGATGCGTTCGCTGCTTGCGGCTGAGGATCAGGCGGAACTGGAAGAGGCCGCCAGAAAATATGATTCGATGGGCATGCCGCATGTGGCAACGGCGCTGAGGAGCCGCATGGCGGAGCTGGGCACTGATGATCCCTGTCGAGCCGGCGTGCGACTGATCGAGAACCTCGGAGCACAGACCGGCCTGCCTGATCCCGGTGCGGCGGGGCTGTCCCGAATGACGCAGGCCGAACCGATGGCCTCGAGACGCTTACGACAGCCCCGCAAGCCTTCCGCAACGCCACCCACAGACGACCTCGACCTGTAGCCGCGGGTTGGATCTCAGCCGACCGAGAAACGCAGCTGTTCGCCAGCCAGCAGTTGTCGAGCTTCTGACACAACTGTGGCGGTCGTGATCCTTCGGCGGCCGGTATCGTTCAGCCGAAGGAATCCAAAGCAGAAGCCTGCAATCTGTCGCCCGGACATCGGAGCGCACGCTGCAAGGGCACAGAGAAACCGCAGCCGTCACGAACAATGGATACGCTTACTGCCATGTCTGCTCCCGGCCAACTCACGCATCGCGACCGCGAGATTCTGGTCGCACTCCTGACCCGGGTCCGCCTGTTCTCGCAGCGGCAACTGGCCGAAACCTGGTTTCACAGTGAAGTCGCCAATGCGCGGCGCCGACTCAGGTTTCTGGAGGGAGCCGGCCTCGTTCAGTCGATTCAGGTCGCCGCCCGCCCACTACCGCCGGTCGACTCTCCCGTCTTCTGCTGGAAGCCCGGTGATTTGCCGCCGGACGCCGGTGCGGTGAGTTTTCAGCTGGTCCGCCGCTGGAAGGGGCGTGCTGTACGTTTCATGACCGCGGTGGTCGCCACGCACGAAGCTCAGAGACTCTGCGGCGGCCGAGGACGAAAACAGCTCCCGCACCCGACTCAGGCCACGCACGACCTCGGCGTGGCCGCCGTCTGGCTCTCCCTTCGGCGGCAGCAATCCCCGCTGGCCGATGCCTGGCGGGGCGAAGACCTGCTGGCGGCAGACCGTGAGGGCGGAAAACTCCCCGATGCGTTCCTTGTGGATTCCTCAGATCGGGTGACGGCGGCAATCGAGTTCGGGGGTGCCTACCGGCCGGAGCGAGTCCGGGATTTCCACGAGCACTGTTCCGATCGGTCCCTTCCCTACTGGCTGTACTAAGACGTCCATGCACCACCTTTCCTGCCACCCCGACAAGCACAAGGCAAGCGACCGTGACGCCGCTATCGTCGAGCACGTGTCCCGATTCCGCCTCAGCACGAATCAGGTGATCGGCCGACTGTTGTTTCCAGGCAAGGGACCAGCCGCTGTCCGCAAGGTCACCGCACGGCTCTGTGCGAGCGCCTATCTGCGGAGTCGTCCATTGCGGCACCCGCAGAACTGCTTCTTCCTCGGCCAACGTTCCGTCGCAGAAATGGGACTCCCGCCGCACTGGGCATGGCCGCCCGGCCCACAGTCCCTCGCGACCGAGTATGCCATTCTTTCCTACGCGACGCTTGGCGTTCGCTATCACCGTCGCCTCCGCCGCCACGAACTGAAGGCCGAGCTCCCGTGGCTGCCCCGAGAGCACGGTGAGGCCGCGTATTGTCTTGACGAAACCGATCGGGGCTCTGTGATCGAGCTCCTCCAGGTCGACCTGGGAGGAACGGCCGACCACGTCGCCCGCAAGTGCGACCGAGTCATTCAGGAACGGCTCCGACTGGAGGCGTTCCGGCAGACGGCAGCCAGTCGTCGTCTGCGACTCGTCGTGATTACCGGGCACGTCTCGAAGGCCGAAGCAATTCGCCGATCCCTTTCACGACACATCTGGCCCGCGGGGCTGGAACTCCATCTGGCCGTTGTTCCCTGCCTGCCTGGTCTCTCCACCGGAGTTGCGAAACATGCGTAACGTTTATTTTCAGCAGGTCGGAAACCCCGTACAACACGACCGGCTGCCAGGCTCCCGTCCGTCAGTCCTCTTCGCCTGGCAGTCGCCGTCAGGCAGCCTGTCGGCAGCGGCCGCCCCGAGTCAGACCGCTCACCATGTACTCCTGGCAGCCGCCACAATCGTTGCAAACTGGCTGATGGAACTGTCTCAATCGTGGGCCTTACCGCCACTGCTCACGTTTTTCGTCGTCACTCTGGTGTTCCTGATCGTCCTTCCGACAGTGGTAGGTGAGCCCGGTCTGCGGTGGGAACACCTGGCTTTTCTGGTGTTTCCGTTCTGCTGGCTGAAATTCGTCCCGGATTCCGTTCGGGCGGTCCTGACTCTGGCATTCGTTGTTTTCTTCACGGCACTGCTGGCGTGTCATTCGATCGGCTGTGGTGCCGCCTCGCAGCCCGATGCCGAGGAGCGGTACGGACTTGTCAGGCACTGGACCGCAGCCGCGGCAGGAATGATTGGCATCCCAGTCTTTCTGCTCGGCTGCTGGTGGTTCACCTCCTCGATCGGCTGCCTGGCTGCCGTGACCACGTTTGTTTGTGTTCAGATTGCCTATGCCGGTGTTCGTCACACACCGTGGCGGTGCATCGCAGCATTCGGGGCGGCCATCAAATCCTGGTATTCGTACAACCCCGACGACGTCTCGGCGCCAGGACTGCACCAGAGCATGGCCGGCCCGAGGAAGCGGCGCTGTGTCCTGGCAGCCGCCTGTGTCTTTCTTGCGGCCGACGCATGGTCACGGGCGACACGTATCGATCAGCCGGTGGCCGATCTTCCGGCTGCTGTACGCCTCTGCATGCCGCCCCGCGAGCGCTGGGATGAGTCCCCGGGGATTTCTGCCGAGATCGCCATGGGAGCTGCGCGCCTTGCCTGTTCGGCTTTTGTTCCAACCTGTCTGGTCTGGCTCCTGCCCGGCCTGGTGCTGCTCCCGCTCCTGGTTGCCGTGTGCGAAACCCAGCGTCCGGACAATTCTGCCACGGAGTGGGAACGGCTCATTGAATTGATTCGGGACTCCGTGGATCCGATCGAACGGTTGAGTCTGTACATGGGAAGGGTCCTGGCTGATGGAAGTCCGCTCCTGGTTCCCCGGGCTGTCCTGCGCGAGCATGCTCACTTTCTCGGCGACACCGGCGGAGGAAAGACGGCGCTGG
>SXGS01067827.1_pt1 | contig 11912 bp, 9 predicted proteins | sample 3174681 | NCBI WGS metagenome assembly SXGS01 (sample SAMN11356861, study PRJNA531348) | freshwater metagenome | isolation source: freshwater sample F1-80 | place: China: Fuxian Lake, Yuxi | collected 2017-12-25 | reverse complement strand
TGGATCCCACCTTCTATCCAACTGGCGTCAAACCCTCAAGGGCTCAACTCAGCCAACTCTCCATCACCCCAAAACGCGTGCTGCCAAAATGGAACTACACCATCTCGCCCAAGATGTGAAATTGTTCTTGGGCGGTTGCTAAAGGCCGCCCATGCCGCGTACAATCTCCGCGCTTGGAGTAGGAGAGAATGCTGCACGAGTTGCGCGACCGCTCTTCACTCGTTGAACCGGAGATGCGGGTTTCCCACGTCCGGCTCTCCTGAAAGCTCTCGCCTTCGGCTTTTCGCATTTCCCGACGGACGGAGCAGCACCAACCGCGCCGGTGGTGCATCCAAACCTTGCCTTGCGACGGTCGGTACGGTCGTGAACTGCGTCGCTGCTGGTACTGGACGAGGAGAAGTAATCCATCCAGCCTTCGAGGTGCCGATTCAGTTCGCCGATGAGAACCGGGATAGGCTTGCCGTGCTGATGAGGCTCGGCGTTTCGGGCAGCGTTTCGGGAAGCTTTTCGCGTAACGTCCGTGGCAGACTTCCCTGATGGAATCACAAGCGCGCTTCGTCCATCACCGCCAGCCTCTCCATTTTCCCTCGCGGTACCGGCTCGCCAACTGCCGACGCTCGTATCTGGCTCCCCGTACCTCATGCGATGGTCACAGCATTGCGCCTCCAATCACGTCATGTGGTGTAACGGCCGCACTACGACCACGAATTCGCACGTTCTTTTCCCTTTCTTTCATGATCTGGAACGGTTTTCGCCGTCAAGGGTCCGCTCCCGCCGAGCCTGCTGGTACTTCCTTGACCGCTCCCAGCCGTTCCCACGGATGAACTTAGATGAGGGAAAGAACTTGACTGGTCGCCCCGCGGACTGTGACACCGTAGGCGGCAAAGATCGCGGTCCGTTCCAACCTGGCTCCGCCGGCGTCCCGGCCTCTTCCCAAACTGCTAGTCGGCGTGCCCCCCCTTCCAACCCGCGCCTGTCGCTCGAAATCCACTACCTCGCTCCCCTCCAAAGGTGCCTGGATTGCCTCGCGGCTCAACTTCTTCGCGTGCCGCCTCCCGATAGTCACCATCCGGCATGCTTCGACCGCCCACATCCTGTTTTAAGACAAGACTGAACCAACCTTGTCGCGCAACCACACTTCGTCGTACAATGACCGTTTCCACCCGGAGGATCTCAAATGGCAAAGCTAGGCTTTCTAGGACTCGGCATCATGGGCCAACCCATGGCGCGCAACCTGATGCGCGCCGGTCACGACGTAGCTGTCTGGTCGCACACGGCGGCGAAGGCTCGCGAACTGGCATCTGCCGAAAAAGGCGTGTTTTGCGAAACTCCCCGCCAAGTCGGCGAACACGCCGAGTGCGTGTTCCTGTGCGTCGGCGATACGAAGATGTCCGATCAGGTGGTTCTAGGACCGGACGGAGTCGCCGACGGATCGAAAGCCGGGTCCGTTATCGTTGACGCCAGTACCGTCGCCCCCAGCGCCAGCCGGGAAATGGCTGAAAAACTCGCCGCCAAGGGCATTCGCTTCCTCGACGCCCCCTGCACTGGTTCCAAGCCCGGCGCTGAGAGTGGAAATCTGACCTTTATGATCGGCGGTGACAAAGATGTCTTCGAAAGCGTCAAGCCCTACTTCGAACCCATGGGAAAACGGCTCTACTACTGCGGTACGGCCGGGATGGGCCTCCACGCCAAGCTCACCCAGAACCTGATCCTCTCGAACATCCTCCAAGCCTTCAATGAGGGCATGGTCCTCGCTACGAAGGCGGGGGTCGAGCCGAAATTGATGCTCGAAGTCCTCGCAAACAGCGCTGCGAAGTCGGGACTCATTGAATTTAAAGCCCCTTACGTCTTCCGCCGCGACTTCAGCACTAACTTTTCCGTAAAATGGATGCACAAGGACATCGGATTGATGCTGGACTCCGCTCAGGAGCTGAATGTGCCGCTCCCACTCACATCCCTCACCCGGCAGATGTTTCAGGCAGCCATCTCCACCGGGCACGGTGATGAGGATATCTGTTCTACAATCAAGGTGTTAGAGGGACTCGCCGGAGTCGAAGTCAAGAGCGAATAAAAAAACTACAAAAAACTGTTGCATTTCCAGAAAGAATATACTAATATTGGAATCAAGCCGGGGAGGTAACTCCCACCAAAGCGAGACTAACCTCTAAACTAAGACCCCTGAAGCATTCCTCCCCGGCGCCCGCAAGGGTTCGGTCTTAGAAAAAGCAGAGCGAAATTCCAAAAACAGAATTGCATGAAGCAGTTGACGGTACTCGGTTCCACTGGCTCGATCGGTGTCAACACGCTTGATGTCGTCCGCCAGAATCCCGACCACTACCGTATCTTTTCCCTTGCGGCCGGCCAAAACGTGCCGGTTCTCATCTCCCAGATCCTCGAATTCCGCCCCCAGGTCGTCGTCGTTGCAACGGAGTCCGCGCGGGCGCGTCTAGTAAGTAGCCTGACCGAATCGAGCCTTGGGCGAAGCGAATGGCCGGAGCTGCAGTGCGGACCTCAGGCGCTGGTAGCGGTCTCGGTTGCCAGTGAGACTGACGTAGTGATGTCGGCAATCGTCGGTGTCGCCGGCCTGGAGGCGACCCATGCCGCGGTAATCGCGAAGAAGCGCGTCGGGTTGGCGAACAAGGAAGTGCTGGTCTCGGCCGGCCGGATTGTCATGGATGCGGTGCGAGCCTCAGGGGCCGAATTGATACCCGTGGATAGCGAACATAATGCCGCGCATCAGTGCCTCGATGGCGCGAACCGGCGTGAAGTCACCAGACTCCTGCTCACTGCCTCCGGAGGTCCGTTCCGTACTACGCCGCGAGCCGAACTGGAGAATGTGACACCGGCCCAGGCGCTGAATCATCCGACGTGGAAAATGGGGAATCGCATCACAATTGACTCAGCCACGCTGATGAACAAGGGCTTTGAAGTGATCGAGGCCTGCTGGCTGTTCGACTTCGCGCCGTCGCAGGTGCAGGTGGTCGTGCATCCGCAGTCGGCTGTGCACGCGATGATCGAATACAGCGACGGAACCGTGGTCGCCCAAGCCTCGGCCACGGATATGCGAATGCCTATCCAGTACGCCTTAACGTATCCGGAGCGAGGCCCGGCCCCGGTTCCGAAAATAGACTGGACGAGAGCGCGAACCTGGGATTTCAGCCCACCGGATATGAACAAGTTCCCGTTGCTTGGGCTGGCATACCGCTGCCAGGAGACCGGTGGCTCCGCAACGTGCATCTTGAACGCCGCCGACGAGATCGCGGTCGAGTCCTTCCTGAAGGGAGAAATCACTTACCTGGGAATTGCCGCAGTTGTGGAAGAAACCCTCGAGCGCATGCCCAATCGACAGGCTTGCTCGATTGGGGATATCCTGGAGATTGATAAGGAGTCTCGCGCTCTTGCCCGCCGCCTGATCGAAAAGCGAGCCGGAGCGGTGAGTCCTCCAGCCGCGTGAACTATATGAATATCTTCCAAAACGTCGTTTGGCTTCTCGTGCTGATCGGAGTGATGATTCTGATCCACGAGCTCGGCCACTTCTGGGCCGCGCGTTTCTTCGACGTGAAGGTCGAGGTATTCAGCTTCGGTTTCGGACCGAGGCTGTTCGGTTTCAGGCGCGGCGAGACCGATTACCGTTTCTCCGCCATTCTTTTCGGCGGCTATGTCAAGATGAGCGGCGAGCAACCTGGCGAAGACGGCGGAGACGATCCGCGCGGCTTCCTTGCGAAGCCACGCAGTCAGCGGCTCATCATCGCCTTCGCCGGACCCTTCATGAACATCGTGCTCGCCGCGGCCCTCCTGACGGGCCTCTACATGGTGAAGTTCCAGAAGATCGTCGAACCGAAGGAACGCGCCGTGATCGCGCACTTGCTGCCGGATTCGGCCGCGCAGAAGGCCGGCATGCTCGTTGGCGACCGCATCGTGCGCATCGACGGGACCGAAAATCCTACCTGGGAAGAGATCAGTATCAAGGAGATCGCGAGCGCTTACAAGACGATACCGGTCACCGTCGAGCGGGCGGGAAAGAGAATCGAGCTTTCCGTTACGCCTGTTCTTGACGACCGCGTCGGCGTCGGCAGCGCGGGCTGGGTGCAGCGAAGCCAGATCCAGGTAGCAAACGTCACGGCGGGAATGCCAGCCGACAAGGCTGGTCTGCGCCGTGGAGACCTCCTAATTACCGTAAACGGACAGCCGATCCAATCGCCCTACCGGCTCCAGGAGATCATCAAGAACTCGAACGGAAAGGCCGTTTCGGTCGAGTTTGCGCGCGAGCACGCGCGGCAGACGGTTACCGTGACTCCTGAACTCAGTGCGACGCAAGGGCAGCAACGGTGGATGATCGGTGTCGAGCCGCAGGTGAAACTCGAAATCATAACTACCAAGCTTTCTCTCCCGGCCGCGTTCGCCGAATCGGTGCGGCAGAACGCGCAAAGCGGCATGCTGATCGTGCAGTTTCTGAAGGGCATGCTGGAGCGGCGCATGTCGCCAAAGTCGCTCGAAGGGCCTATCGGCATCGCGCGGCTTTCAGGCGATGCGGCGCGTGAAGGACCTACGGCGTTCATTCTCCTGATGGCGATGGTGAGTCTGAACCTTGCGATTTTTAATCTGCTGCCGATTCCGATTCTCGACGGCGGAGTGATTCTGATGTTGCTTGTCGAGATGGTCATGCGGAGGGATATCAACGTCGTGGTCAAGGAAGCCGTGTTCAAGGTTGGATTCGTGTTTCTCATGGCCGTCGTGATGTTCGTGCTCTACAGCGATATCTCGAAGCTGCTTCCTCCAGGGTGATTTCCAAAAGCCGGGCGCAGCGCCGTCTTATCATTCGTCCCGGAGCGATTGGCGATTTCGTCGTCGCGATCCCCGCGATGAAGGCCCTTCGCGAAGTCTCACTGGAAGTCTGGACCGCGTCTCAGAACGTGCCGCTGGCGCGTTTCGCGGATCATGCTTGCTCCATTGTTTCAACCGGCATCGACTCGCTCGACCCGCCCCCTTCGGTGATCGCCCGCCTGAGGCAGTTCGACTCGATCGTGTCGTGGTACGGCGGGAAGCGCCCCGAGTTTCGCGACTGGGTGGAGAGCCTTTCCCTGCCCTTCGAGTTTCTGCAAGCCCTGCCGCCCGAAGACGCTACGGCCCATGCCGCGGATTTCTTCCTGGAGCAGACGGGTAACGGGCAGTTGAAGCCGGGGATGCCGCGCCTTGATTGCCCGCGCTCCGATCACGGATTCGCGGTAATCCATCCGTTCTCCGGCAGCCCCCGAAAGAACTGGCCTCTTGACCGCTTCGTGGAGCTTGCGAAAAGACTCGAGTCCCGGATGCCTGTGAAATGGTGCGCGGGTCCGGAGGAATCGCTTCCGTGGCCGGTCGTGCGCTTCGATGACCTGCACGATCTTGCCTGCTGGCTCGCCTCGGCGCGCGTCTACGTAGGCAACGATTCGGGCACCAGCCACCTCGCGGCAGCCGCTGGCGCGCCGGTGGTGGCGCTGTTTGGGGCGACAAATCCCGCAGTGTGGGGGCCGCGCGGAGAGCGCGTCCATATAGTGGAGGGCGCGTCCATGGATGAAATCGGCGTCGATAGAGTCTGCGCCGCATCCCTATTCGCGGTATCATGTCCGTAACTTCCCTCAAAGGGGAGGCATGGATTAAGGAGACTTTCGATGACGTCACGCCGTGACTTTTTCGCCGTCAACGCCGGCGCGCTTCTCGCTTCCGCGCTGCCCCGCGCGGCCAGCGCCAATACTAAGACCTTTCCGTACGCGGAGTTCGAGCAGCGAATCGCCCGCAAGGATTTTCGCGATATCACCAAGGACGTGCTCCCGACGCCCTCGATGGTTGTCGATATCGACATGTTCGAAAAGAACATCAAGACGATGGCCGATTACGGAAAGTCCGCACCCATTCTCATGCGTCCGCACGTCAAGGTTCACAAAAGCGTGGATATCGCCAAACGGCAGGTCGCTATGGGCGCGGTCGGCGTGACCACCGCCACGATTGCTGAATCGGAACTGATGTCGGGGGCAGGTATCAAGGGCGTGCTCTGGACCAAGCAGCCGGCAAGCCACAACAACATCATCCGCTCCATCAACCTGACAAAGCGCGACCCTACGTTCATGTTCGTCGTGGACAGCGCTAATGTCGCGGACTGGGTGGAGGAGGCTGCCGCCGCCGCGAAAGTGAAATGCCGGGTGGCGGTTTCGGTATTCGCGGGCCTGAAGCGTCAGGGCATTGAGAATGGGCAGCCCGCCGTGAATCTCGCGAAACGGATTGCATCTTCGAAGCACATGAAGCTCGAAGGCTTCATGGCGTACTCGGGCGACGCGTCCCACACGAAAACCTTCGCGGCTCGCCGCAAGCGAACGGCCATGGACTTGGCCGGCGTCCAGGAAACCGTCGCATTGGCGAAGAAGTCGGGGTTGCCGGGCGATATCGTGAGCGGCGGTTCCACCGGCACCTACAATATGGACAAGGACTTCGGACTGACGGAACTTGAATGCGGCTCGTACGTGTTCATGGACTCCGCGTATCAGCGCGTCGGGGGTAAGTCCAACGATGAGGTCTATACGGATTTCGAGAACTCCCTCACCGTGCTCGTTACCGTGGATCACAAGCTCCATCCCAATCTCGTGACCACCGATTACGGCAACAAAGCCATGGCCAAGCCCACCGATATGGTGAAGGGCATGCCTTGGCTCAACGTAATCAATCAGGGTGCTGAGTACGGCGGATTGACGTGGAAGGACGGCGGCGGCGAAATCAAGGTCGGCGACCGCCTCGATATATACTGCTCGAATCTTGACACGAGCACGAACTGCTACGACCGCTATTACATCGCCAAGGGCAACCAGATCGTGGACGTCTGGCCGATCATGGGCCGCAGCGGGGCAGCGCAGCGGTAGGAGCCGTTGCCGCTTAAGAACGCTGTTTCAAGAAGTAAGGCGATCGCGAAAAAGCGAGGCCGGTAGTCGTGCATAGAGCAGGCCACAAAGGATGATGGCCTGGTCCACCTTTTCGGGTCCGCGTTACACTCCTATGGTGGCGACACGCCCGGTTCTCCGCCTCTTCATCTCGTCCACCGCGGTCGACCTGATCGACTATCGCGACAAGGTTCGCGATGCCGTCTTGCGCCTCGAAGGTCTGCCGATCGCGATGGAGACCTTCTCCGCGTTACCGGGCCAGCCCGTGAGCTTATGCATGCGCATGGCGACCGAGGCGGACGCGGTGATCTGCATCGTCGCGCACCGCTACGGCTACGTCCCGCCAACGGATCTGGGCGGCGACGGGGAGCGCTCCATCACCTGGCTTGAAGTGGATGCAGCGAAGCTCGCGGGCAAGTCGGTGTTTGCCTTCCTGGTTGATCCGAAGGTGCCGTGGGCTGGCGTCAAGGAACAAGACCGGCTTACTTCCGAGCCGCCGGAAAAGGAAGCGGAAATCATCAAGGCGGTTCGAAAGCTCAGGGAGTTCAAAGATTACCTGGAGCGCGAGTGTACGCGCCAGACCTTCAGCACCTCGGAGGAGTTGGCCAAGCATGTCGCGATCACGCTGGCGAACTTCACCCCACACGCACCGGCTTCCACGGCCCGCGTCTGGCAACCGCTGTTTTGTCACGCGCTGCAACCGGCTCAGCATTTCCGCGGTCGCGAGGTCAAGCTCCAGGAACTGAAGGACTGGTTACAGGCTCCCGTCACGCCGGATCGCGTTGTCTCGGTGGTCGCCGCAGGTGGCTCCGGCAAAACGGCGCTCGTCGACAAGGCTCTGCACGAGGCAACGCTCTCCGGCCGCGCCGGCGTCTTTGTCTGGTCATTCTACGAAGATCCCCATGCGGACGCCTTTCTGCGCGCCGCTTACATCTACTTCACCGGCGAAAAGGACGCGCCTACCGGCGGAATGCTGGAGCGCCTACAACTGGCGCTCTCCGGCGACGCGCCGCATGTTCTGATCCTCGACGGGCTCGAGCGCGTCCAGAGCGAGGGCGGCCACCACCGCCGCGGCGAACTCGAAGATCTACAATTGAAGCGCTTGTTACGCGCGCTGGCCGGAGGCGTGGGGAGCGCCCGCGCCCTGGTTACGTCGCGCTTTCCGCTCGTGGATCTCGATGGTTGGACCGGCGCCGGGCATCGCGCCATCGTGCTGGACGACCTCGAACTTCCGGTGGCGCTCGATGTGCTGCGGGCCTGGAACGTGAAAGGCGGCGATTCGGCGCTCGGGCGGATGATCGAGCCGTTGAACATCGGCGGCGTTTATCATGCCCTTTCCCTGGCGGTGCTGGGTAGCTATCTCGGCAACTTTGCCGGCGGCGACCCGGGCCGGTCGCCGGAGTTCTCGCTGGAAGACGCCAAAGAATCCGATCCAAAGGCCCGGCGGCTCCGCCGAATATTGGAACAGTACTCCCAGGCGCTCACGACGACCGAGCGCGATCTTCTGGCCCGCCTGTCGCTGTTTCCGCGCGGCGTGAAGGTCGAGCTTCTCGGCTGGATTGCGCAGTCCGGCGGAGATGTCGCCGGGGCTCTCATCGGTCTTGCGGACAAGCAACTGGAGAAGCACTTGGAGAGGCTCAAGGCGCTTGGGCTGGTGTTTCGCTATGAGACTGATCGCCAGGCGGTCTACTCCGCACACCCCTTCCTCCGCGACTTTTTCCGGGGTTTATTGCCAACGAAGCCTGAATCCATCCACGAGTCTGTGCGCGCCAGGCTGGCTCCGAGCCTCGAAGCAAGGCCGAAGACACGACCGAACGAACCGACGATTCTGGATCAATTCGAGTTGCTGATCGAGCAAACGCTGCTCGCCGGCCGCGTGCAGGAAGCGTTCGCTCTGTATTGGTACGGGCTGGATAGCTACAGAAACCTTGGCCGAGTCCTGGGAGAGAACGCCCGCGGTCTCCGCATCTTGAAACGCTTTGTCACAGGGGGCTTTACTCTCATCGAAGCTCATCTGCCTTTACAACAGCAATCCCAACTCGTCAACAATCTTGGCCTATTCGCCGAGAATCTCGGCGATCTCACCAAGGCGCTTGACGCCTTTGCCCATTGTTGCAGGATAAATGCGAGCGTCTCGGAGCACGAGGAAGAGGCTCGCGGCATGCAAAACCTAGCGGACGTTCATCTTAACGCCGGCCATTTCCGGATGGCCCTCGAATGTTCCGAAAGCGCGGTTTCGCTCGCAAGAGCTGCGAAGAATGAGAACAGAACCAAGATTGCTCTCGCCTACCGAGCGACGGCGCATTTCGCACTAGGAGAGATCACAGTTGCCGCAGGCGATTTTCAGGTTGCCACGAGACTGGAAGGCAGACCTCTGGAAAACTTACGTGGTGTCCGGGAGGCCGAGTGCAAATTCCTGTGCGGCGACCGGCCTGGAGCACTTAATCAAACGCAAGCCAACCGAAAGATAACGGCCAACCTCGACTGGAACTCCACTCTGTGCCGCTGCAACAGCCTTCTCGTCAAACTACTCCTGCCAGACGATCCCTGCCAAGCCGCTCGGCACCTTCAAGACGCCCGCGCATTCGCTAGCCGCTCTGGCGATGTCGAACTCCAGCTTCGCTGCTTCCGCGCGGCGTGCGAATTCCACTGGCATTTGGGCGATTACCCGCAAGCAATTGCCGAAGCCGAAGCCGGAATCCTCTTAGCCGACACCTGCGGCTTCGGATGGTACTCCATCGACCTCCGCCTCGCGCTCGCCGAAACGCACATACTGGCTGGCGACGCCCGCAAAGCCCTCCAGAACGCCCGCAACGCGCTCGACCGCTCCGAACACCCCGACTGCCAATACGCCTGGGGAAAAGCGGACGGCCTCCACTTCTGTGGGCTCGCCCATTTGCGGCTCGGCGAACGCGAACTCGCCCGCCAGCGCCTCACCGCGGCCCTCGAACTCCGCGAGCGACTCGGCCACGGACGCGTGGAGGAAACCCGCCGCGCTCTGACTCAGCTATGAACTTGAGCCGCAGACAATTCCTCGGGACCCTCGCCAGCGGCGCGCTCTTCGCCCAGCAGTTCCCCGATATCCGCTCCGTGCCGGCGGATTTGACGGTCCCCGCAATGACCGGCGGCGAGCCCGCTCCCGGCAGGCGCGTCCGGCAGACCATGCCGGAATACCGCAATACCGGTGTGCACCACGCGTTGTATCTACCCACCGATTTCCGGCTTGGGCAGCGGTATCCGGTCATCGTGGAATACGCCGGAAACGGCAACTACAAGAACGTGTATGACGACGTCTCGACGGGGCGCGTCGAGGGCAGCAATCTCGGGTACGGTCTTTCGGGCGGAAGCGGCTTCATCTGGCTGTGCCTGCCTTACGTGAACAGGGCCGAAGGACGCAACGAGATTACCTGGTGGGGCGACGTTGACGCCACCGTCGAATACGCCAAGCGGGCCGTGTCCGATGTCTGTTCGCGTTTCGGCGGCGATTCCAAAACCGTACTTCTTGCAGGATTTTCGCGCGGCGCGATTGGCTGCAACTTTATCGGGCTGCATGATGACGGGATCGCCGGGCTGTGGCGCGCCTTCTTTCCCTACAGCCACTACGACGGCGTTCGTGAATGGCCCTATGCCGGAAGCGACCGCGCTTCGGCCCTTGAAAGACTCCGTAGACTTTGGGGAAGGCCGGTTTTCGTCTCGCACGAAGTATCCGTCGATGCCACCCGCGGCTACCTGATGTCCACCGGCGTCGAAGCGCCATTCACTTTCCAGCCGCTCGCCTTCCGCAATCACAACGACGCCTGGGTGCTGCGCGATATTCCCGAACGCCGCGCCGCCCGCAAGTGGATTGCGGAGCTAATCTAGTCACTGCCCTTAAGACTGTACAGTGCGTTCATCGTGCGCAAATAGATATGCCCGTCCATTATCGCGGGTGTCGCGTAACAAGGCTCCTCGAGATCGGTGGTATTCAACTGTTGCCACTCGCGGCCCGGCTTCACTACGGTCGCCTTTCCGTTCTCACTCAAGATGTACATTTTTCCATCCGCCACGACCGGTGACGAATAGTAGCTGTCAACCGCGTCCCGCAGGCGCGCCTGCTTCAAGACCTCGCCGGTCTTCGCGTCGAGGGACGTAAGAACACCGCCATCCTTGATCGTGTACAGAACACCGTCATAGAGCAGCGGCGAAGAGACCACAGGCACCGATCGGTCGTACTTCCAAAGAACGTGCGTTGCCGTCAGATCGCCGGTCGCCCGGCCTGGCCGTACCGCAAGAGTGACGTTTTCGGCTGTCCTCCGCGCGTTGTAGAAACTCCATTCACGCTCGTCAAGCAATCCGTCCCGGTCAAGATCGATGAAGTTCCAACTCCCGCCATGCTTCCACTCTTTTGGCAGCTCGGCGTTGGAGAGTTTCCTATCGCCGTTGCTGTCCGCGGCCGCGATCGCGTCGGCGAAGGCGGGAAGCGGCTGGCGTTGACCTGCGTCAGCGCCGGGAGCCCAGCCCGTGGCGTAAACTGTGTCCCGGTCCACAACAGCGGTCGGCTTCACCTGCCACGTCAGCCCGCTTACCGACCACACTTCTTTCCCTGTATCCGATGCGTATCCAATCAACTGGTAGGAACCCGGCACTACGATCTGGTTCCCAAACACAACAGGCGTCGCGAACCCGTGTACCACCGATGGCCGCGCGGTTTTCCAGACGGTCTTGCCAGAGTCCTTCCCGACAGCGAGCAGAACCGAGTCGGTGTCATGATCGAGCGCCATGACCAGATTTCCTTTCGAGAGAATCGGTGATGCCGCCATGCCATGAAGATTCGTGAACGGGCCTAGGGGCATCCGCCAACGCTCGTTACCGTCCGGCCCAAAGGAGACTAGTGTCTAGTTGCATTAGTTCTGGTACTACTGTATGTTGAGTCATGCGCCGAAAGTCCGCGAAATTTCAGCTCAGCGACGAAGAGATGAAGACCTTAGAGGGATGGACCCGCCAAGGCAAGACGGAGCACCGTTT
>SXGS01600404.1_pt1 | contig 11913 bp, 9 predicted proteins | sample 3174681 | NCBI WGS metagenome assembly SXGS01 (sample SAMN11356861, study PRJNA531348) | freshwater metagenome | isolation source: freshwater sample F1-80 | place: China: Fuxian Lake, Yuxi | collected 2017-12-25 | reverse complement strand
GGTCGAACAATTGCCTGCTGGTTTCACAACATGAATACGTATTCATATGAACCGCGACAGTGCAAGCAGCCAAGCCTGCGCACCAAGAGTGTGCAAATTGATGAAACAACCAGCATTTTTGCTAACCGAATGCACCAGATGACGTCGAGAGAGCCGCCAGCACAGGACGCTTTATTGCACAAAAAACCAGCAGCGCTGCATAAAAAAACGGAGCTTTTTTTGCTCCGTTTTTTATCTAAATAAACTAATTACCAAATTTTAACGCGCTGCGCATCTTCACGGTACATGCCATCACCCGGCTTCACGTCATAAGCTTGATAAAATTCTGGCATATTCGACAAAATCCCTTGCACACGGTACATGCCCGGTGAATGCGGATCCGTGATCAGCATTTGACGCAGTGCCTCATCCCGCGTTTTGGTCCGCCATACTTGCGACCAGCCGATAAATAACCGTTTCTCACCAGTAAAGCCATCAATCACCGGCGCTGGTTGCCCGCCCAATGAATTTTTATAAGCCCGATACGCCACCGTCAACCCGCCCAAATCGGCAATGTTTTCACCCAAAGTCAGCGCCCCTTGGATATGTAACTCATCAATCGGGTTGTAGCCATTGTATTGGTCAATCATCAGCTGAGCACGTTGCTTAAATTGGCTTTCATCATCCGGAGTCCACCAGTCACGCAAGTTGCCATCACCGTCAGAGCGGCGGCCCTGATCGTCAAATCCATGGGTAATTTCGTGGCCAATCACGCCACCAATAGCCCCGTAGTTGACGGCATCATCGGCTTCCACATTAAAAAATGGCGGTTGTAAGATAGCCGCTGGAAACACGATTTCATTCATGGTTGAGCTGTAGTAGGCATTGACGGTTTGCGGCGTCATGCCCCATTCGTTGCGATCGACCGGCTTGCCTAAGCGACCAATCATTCGTTGGTATTCACAAGCACTGCTGCGCTTCATATTGCCGACTAAATCATCGGCTTTAATGGTTAAGCAGCTGTAATCCCGCCACACTTCTGGGTAGCCAATTTTCGCGTTGAATTTCTGCAGCTTCACTTGCGCTTGTTGCTTGGTGGCTGGGCTCATCCACTCCAATTCATTGATGGCTTGCTCAAAAGCCACGCGTAAATTCTTTATAAGTTGATCCATCCGCGCTTTGGCTTCAGGTTTGAAGTACTTCTCCACGTACAACTTGCCGACCATAAAGCCTAAGGTGTCATCAATCGCGACCACGGCGCGTTCTTCACGCGGCTTTTGCTCTTGCAGGCCAGTGAGCACTCGGCCATAAAAATCGAAATTGGTTTGTTCAAACGCACTGCTTAATACATTCGATTTACTACGCAGCAGGTGAAACTTCAGATACAGCTGCCAATCTTGTAGGGGGATTTCCGCTTGCAGTTTGGCGAATGCGGTCAAGTATTCCGGCTGACGAACAACCACTTCGGTAACTTTGCCGAGTTCTGCAGCAGTTAAAAATGCTTGCCAATCAAAGCCTGGCGCTACAGTAGCCAACTGCTCGATGGTCATCTTATTGTAAGTTTTGGTGCGGTCGCGGTTTTGTACGCGACTCCACTGGGCCGTGGCTAGCTTGGTTTCAATCGCCACGATTTTTTCAGCGGCTTGTGTGCCTTCTGGCCAGCCCGCGAGTTCCCAGAACTTCGCGATCATCCACTGGTATTGCTGCTTAATTTTTTCAGATTTTTCATCCGTTTTCAGATAGTAATCGCGATCTGGCAAGCCCAATCCCGACTGATTGATCCCGCTGATATACTGGGTTGAATTCTTTTGATCTTGCCCGACAAACACCGCAATAGGTGATCCGTAACGCTCCACTTGCAACGTTCCCCACAACGACGCCAGCTGCGCATGATTACTCAGCCCTGCAATCGTCGCAAAATCAGCGGCAAGTGGCGTCAGGCCTAATTTCTCTAGCGTCGCAGTATCCATAAACGCGCGGTACATATCGCCAATTTTCTGTGGATCGCTGCCTGCTTCGGCAGGTTTGGCCGCTGCATCTTTGACAATTTGCAGCACATGTTTACTGGAACTGTCACGCAGTTCATCAAAACTACCCCAGCGCGATTTATCCGCAGGAATTTCTGTTTTCGCCAACCAGTTGCCGTTCACGTAGCGGAAGAAATCGTCTTGCGGTTTCACTTGGGTGTCGAGGTTACTTAAATAAATCCCAGACTTTAAGACTGTGCTGGCTGGTGCGGTCGCGGTTGTGGCCGGTGCTACGGACTCTGGCGACTTATCACATGCAGTCAACCCCAAAGCAATAGCGACACACAACGCCATCATCGTTTTATTTTTCATGGAATTATCCTTTCTGTAACTTTTAGTGCTGGCAGCGAGTGTAGAGACTTGGCTTTTAATGTCTAGTCCATGCATCACGGAAAACTCGACATCTGCGACCAAAAGCGGAAATGATGCTACGAGCAACACGCAATGCCATCCCATGGCAAAGCGTGTTGCCGTGATGGTTCACACCTGAAAGAGCGCCGCTTGATGCGAGATCCGCACGGCTAACTTGGAGAGTTCTTCACTGGCCTCTGCACTTTGCTGTGCGCTGCGAGACACCTCATGAATGCTGTGATTAAACTCGGTGATGTTGCGATTAATATCCTCAGCCACTACCGCTTGTTGCTCAGTCGCTGCAGAAATTTGCGTATTCATATCAGCAATACTGGCAACCGCCTGCTTAATATCCGCCAACACCGCCCCCGCTGAGCTCGCATTGCCCACACTATTTTTGGCATGGTGCTGCGATACATCCATCGCAGAAACCGCCTCTTTGGCTGAGTGTTGTAAACTGGCCATCATGTCACGAATGGATTCGGTGGCTTGGTGAGTATTGCTCGCCAAAGTACGCACCTCATCTGCTACGACCGCAAAACCACGCCCAGCATCGCCTGCTCTGGCGGCTTCAATGGCGGCATTTAAAGCCAATAAATTGGTTTGCGCCGCAATATTTTGAATAGTGGTCAGCACCTGGCCCACTTGCTCTGATTCTGAATGTAAATTGGCAATCACCGACCCCGCGCCTTCCATTGTGGTGGATAAGGCGCTAATCGCTTGCATGTTCGTGTGCATCTGTTGATGGCCAAGTTCGGTGCGATGATCAGCATCTGCCGCTTGGCTCGACGTGGCTTGTGCACTGCGGGCCACTTCGGCTATCGCCACCGTCATTTGATGCACGGCGGTGGCAATCATGTTGGCATGTTGCTCCTGCGCTAACGCCGTGGCACTGGCATTTTTACTAATCACACTCATTTGCTCAGCCGCTGCCGCAAGGCTAATAACCGCTTGACTCAAATTTTGGAAAAACTGCTGAATTTTAATCAGCATCTCGTTGAATGCATGGGACGCATCGGCGATTTCGTCATTGCCTTTAACGCGAACGCGCAACCTTAAATCAGCTTGCTCACCCACCGCCACAATCGTAGAGCGCAATGCCATTAAGGGCACCGAAATAGACCGAGAGACTAAAAAGGCCAGCACGCTGAGCGCCAAGACCACCGCCACCACGATACTAATAAATAGCCAACTGGTGTTTTTAAGCGTCATGTGCGCGGTTTCCACGAACCGTCCAGCTTCCTTTAACTGCAACTGGATCAGTGCCTCAAGTGCCGCACTTAACGGATCGGCTGTGGCATAGAGCTGCTGATTAAACGCATGACTTTCAATTTGCTGCAAGTGGCCATCTAACAACCCCGCCTCATAGCCTTTAATCTGCTGCAACCATGTGTCAATTAATGGTTGGGTTTTCGCAATCAACGCTTGCTCTTCTGCGGTCAGAGTCGTCGACTGATATATTTGCCACTGCTCCAGCGCTTGCTGCTCTGCTTGTTGAATGGCCGTGTAGGCCTCACTGCCGCTAAGTAATCCAGCGCGATGCTTGTGAAGGGTGTCGACGATAACGACCGCAAACGCATCAGACACACTTTTTAACTGTTGTAGGGGTTTTACCCGATCGTGATACAGGCCATCCACGCCATGAGAAAGTTGCGCCATGTTGGTTAACGCGCCTAAACAAATTCCAATTAATACGACTAATGGCAGTGCAGCCAACAGCACTAACCGACTTCTCACTTTCAACTGATTTAACATCGTTCCCGCCTCCAAACAACTTCATGGTGCATTAGCTGTCGCTAAACCTCAGTGCATCATCCAGCGTAGTAGATGGGGTGGCGCTTGTCGTTTTTTTGTCCCAGAAATTTTGATCTTTCGCCGACTTTCGCCGTTGTGCGATTGCGTTTTTTCTCAATTTTCAGGATGATGCAAAAAGCTCATAACAAGGAATTAGATCTATGTCAGAAAGTTTGCTCGCCTCAATCGCCGGTTTACCGAATTTCCTCAGCTTTTTTGTGCTCGCCATTGTGCTGATTTTGCTATTTGCCCGTATTTACAGTTGGATAACGCCGCATGATGAATTTGGCTTAATTCGGGCCAACAACCCTGCGGCAGCCTTGGCTTTTGGCGGCGCAATTATTGGTTTTGCCCTGCCTTTAGCCAGTGCAATTACCCATTCAGTGTCACTTAGTGATTGTGCGATTTGGGGCGCAATTGCGCTGGTTGTGCAACTACTGACTTTCGTGGTGCTGCGATTGACCATTCGTCAGCTGCCAGAACGGATTAACAATGGTGAAGTCGCAACCGGCGTATTTTCTGCATGTTGTTCCATTGCCATTGGCTTAGTGAACTCAGCGAGTATGACATTTTAAGGGACTTACCATGCCAACACGTTTTAAGCGTAGTAGTAAAGTCGCCTTAATGGTGATGGTGCCTGCCACCACACTATTATTGGCCAGTTGTAGCAGCGAAGAACCTGTAGAGACCGCGGTATTTGAAACCGCTGAACAATGCGCAGGGTTTTATAATCCTGAGCAATGTTTGGCCGACTTCGCTGCCGCCAAAGCATTGCACCCGCAAGTTGCGCCCAAATATACCGATCAAGCCGCCTGTGAAGTCGACTTTGGCACCGGAAATTGTGAGCAACCCGCCACTGCGGCAACCTCTGCCCCTGCGGCCACCTCGTCAAGCGGCAGTTTTTTTATGCCTATGATGATGGGCTTTATGGCTGGTCAGATGTTTAATGGTGGAAACCGTCCGAATCTGAAATCACAGCCGTTGTATAAATCGAGTGACGATCGCTCGACCTTCCGCACTGCGTCGAATCAGCCGGTTTCACGCTTTACAGGCCCGGTAAAAGTGATGCCTTCGCGGATGGCGCCACGTCCTGGCACCATGGTGAATCGGGGCGGATTTGGTGCACAAGCCCAAAAACGCAGCGAGCAATCAAGCAGCGGTGGTTAAGCGCGGATGAAAAAGATCAAGATTGAAGAGCGCCCAGGATGGCGTGGCTACGCAGAATCTGTCGGTTTTAACTTTCATACCTTCGATGGTGAGCCCTACTGGGATGAAAGTGCCTACTATCAATTCAGCATGACGCAAATTGAGGACGATCTGGAAGCCCCCACCGAAGAATTGCATGAAATGGCTTTATCTTTGGTATCGGACATTCTGAGCAGTGAACAAACACTGCAACAACTGGCGGTTCCTGAAGCCTATTGGGATTGGATCAAACAATCCTATGCCAGCGCGCAGCCACATCTTTATGGACGTTTAGATTTAGCCTACGACGGCAAAGGCCCTGCCAAGCTGTTAGAGCTGAATTACGACACGCCAACGTCGTTGTTTGAAACCGGTTTTTTCCAATGGGTTTGGCTTGAAGACCAAATCATGCGCGGCAAATTGCCAAGCCATGCCGACCAGTTCAACTCATTACAAGATAAACTCGAGCATCGTTTTGCCAGTATCCAACTGGCTGAGCCTTGCTATTTCAGCTGTGTCAGCGACAACATTGAAGACAAAGGCACGGTCAATTACCTGCTAGATATTGCGCAGCAAGCCGGTATTGATGCGCGCTTCTTGGGGCTTAACGACCTTGGCGAAATCGATGGCCAACTGGTCGACGCCGACAATTACCCTGTGCAATCCATGTTCAAACTCTACCCGTGGGAATTTATGGTGCGGGAGGAGTTTGGTCGGCATTTACTGACCAGTAAAACGCAATGGTTAGAGCCGGCATGGAAGATGTTATTGTCCAACAAGGGGATTTTGCCGTTGTTATGGCAGAAATATCCTAACCATCCAAACTTGCTGCCTGCGTTCTTCGACCATGAGCCGAACCAATCGCTTGCGCCAGGCTGGGTACGTAAACCATTGTATTCTCGCGAAGGGGCGAATATTGAGCTTGTTGATTTGCAAGGACAACGTTTGCAAGTCGATGGGCCTTATAACGACGCACCTTACATTCGCCAAGCCTTTCATGCCCTGCCCAAGTACGATGATAGCTATACCTTGATTGGCTCTTGGGTCGTGGGAGACAGCGCTGCGGGCATTTGTATTCGCGAAGACAACACATTAATAACCAAGGATAGTTCGCGGTTTTTACCGCATATCATTTTGGATTAGCTCCCTCGGATCTGCAAAGATAAAAAAGCCCCGCAGTCTGTGCAGGGCTTTTTTTTGGCTAACACCTTACACGCCATCCGTGAACTGCCTGCACTTTCATCCAGACTTATCTTTTGCTGAAAGTTGATGATGCTTCGAAAAAGCACTAAAGAATATTAATTCACATTTTATGGATTAATAGTTAATCAATTGAAATGAATGACTTGCGAATTAAATCCTGATAAACGCTGGCAATACCCAAAGATCTAACAAAGTACTGCAGAATTTTTGTTGGATATTTATCCACATTTCCATTAAAGTACGCGTTTTTCCGATACCGTAAGTTCTGGGGCTTAGCCTTCGCGCAAAAAGCGTTGCGCGGCAACCGTTGCAAACAGCCACACCACTTGCGACAGCTTCATCCATACTTAGTCATCGAATTGCAACACAACATCGCGATGCTAAATAAACCACCGAGAAGGAACCAAACAGAGCGTGCGTACTACTGAAATAGTTGATGGATTTCGCCAGTCGGCCCCTTATGTCAATGCACACCGTGGCAAAACCTTTGTGGTGATGCTCGGGGGTGAAGCCATGCAACAAGCGGGCTTTCGTAGCATTATTAATGACATCGCGTTGCTAAATACCCTCGGCATTAAAATTGTCTTGGTGTATGGCGCGCGACCGCAAATCAATCACGCTTTAGAGCACGCCGGGTTAACCGCGCAGTACCATAATCGGATCCGCGTGACCGACGATGATTCCTTCCGTTTAATCAAGCAAGTCGCAGGGGCTTTACAGCTCGACATTACTGCGCGCCTGTCGATGAGTTTATCCAATACGCCCATGCATAATGCGCAAATCAACGTAGTCAGTGGTAACTTCGTCATTGCCCAGCCGCTTGGCGTGGATGAAGGTGTCGATTATTTCCACAGTGGTCGGGTGCGTCGGATTGACGTCGCCGGGATCCGTCGCCAGCTCGATCAAAATTGTATCGTCCTGATGGGGCCTATTGCCGCGTCAGTCACCGGCGAAAGTTTTAACTTAACGGCAGAAGAAATCGCCACGCAAGTCGCCATCAAATTGAAAGCCGATAAAATGATTGGCTTTACCGATGAAGGCGGCATTATTGGCGAAGACGGCGAAATTCTCGCCGAGTTAATGCCGAATTTTGCGCAAACCATGATGGAAAGTTTGGAGCAGAAGCAAACCGCCTGCACGTCAACCTTGGCATTTTTACACGCCGCGATTACTGCCAGCCGCGCTGGCGTTTCACGGTGTCATTTGGTCTCAAGTTCGATTAATGGCGCGTTGTTGCAAGAATTGTTTTCCCGCGATGGTATCGGCACCCAAATCGTCACCGAAGCCGCGGAGCGACTGCGGATGGCGACCATTAATGACATCGGCGGCATCTTAGATTTGATTCGACCTTTAGAACAACAAGGGCTGTTAGTACGCCGCTCTCGTGAACAGCTGGAAATGGAAATCGACCAGTTTGTCGTCATCGAACGTGATGGCTTAGTGATTGGTTGTGCGGCGCTTTATCCGTTTCCTGAAGAAAATGTGGGGGAATTCGCTTGTTTGGCCGTTCACCCGAATTATCGAGATGCCGATCGCGGGACGTTACTGCTAAAACACATCATTCAAATTGCGCGGCAACGCAAGTATGACACGCTGTTTGCACTGACCACGCGTTCAATCCACTGGTTCTTAGAGCATGGGTTTGAACTCAAAGACGTCGAAGACTTACCTGCGAAAAAGCAGCAGCTGTACAACTATCAACGCCGCTCGAAGATTTTAGCGCTGCCTTTGCGCTAATCCACTTGCTCAGCGTCCTTGTGACGCTGCGGCCTTATTTCGCAGCCGAAAACGCTGACAATGCCAAGCCGACTATTTCGAAGCGCGAACCTGCGCTTCGACTTGTTTTGCCAAGGCTCGTGCCGTGGTCCATTTGCCGCCTGTGACCGTGAGTAATTGGCCTTGCCAATTCAGGGCATACTCGCGACTGGCGCGCGTGGCTTCTTTGCTACCGCCCAGCAACGGCCGAACGCCTGCAAACTCGCGCTGGATATCGGCAATATTGCGCTGGCTGATAAAGTAATGGTTGTACACCTTGAGCAAATAATTGCGCTCGGTTTCACTACAGCGGATCGGCTCCGCGAGGCTTTGCCGCACTTCGGTGGTGCCGAGTAACGTTTGCCCCGAGTATGGCAACACAAACACGATCCGACTTTCGCCTGGCACTTCCAACATATGGCCATACCGACTGACCGCCGGCAATAACAAATGGCTGCCGCGCACAAGATCAATATCTTGGGGTGGCACCAAACCCGATTGCTCAAGCAGTAAATTGCTCCAAGGCCCAGCCACGTTGATGATGCGATCGAACTGCAACCAGCTGCCATCAGAGCCCAAGCGCAAACGCCCTTGCGCGCACACTTCCATCACCGCACAATGTTCATGGATCTGCACCCCAAGCTTTTTCGCTTGCCCTGCAACCCACAACCCCAGCGCCTGATCTTGCATCTGGCCATCAAAAAATAAATAAGCGCCTAACAAGCCTTCGGCTTTAATATCAGGGCTACAGCGAATGGTTTGGACGGCATTTAACCAGCGATGCCGGCCAATACCCCGACGGCCAGATAATAAATCATACACCGATAAGCCAATTTTCAACTGCCAGCGCGGACGGCGGCCATCGCGATAAATTGGATATAAAATAGGAAGACGGCGGGTTAACTGTGGCGCTTTTTTGATCCACCACCGCCGCTCTTGCAGGGCTTCATGCACTAAGCGCAATTCGCCCTGCTCCAAATAGCGTAAGCCTCCGTGTAATAATTTACTGGACGCTGCGCTGGTGGCCTTCATTAATTCATCACGCTCAAACAACTGAACTTGGTGCCCTGCCTGTGCCAATTGCCAAGCCGACGTGAGTCCGTTGATGCCGCCACCAATGACCGCGATTTTCATCATGCCGCGCCTATTTCACTCAATAACTGGTTAAGAGAAGCAAATTTACGCTGTTTTGTCGAATAAAGCTGTAGTTTATCGCGATAGATCATTAGGATGCGCCCCCTTAATTGCTGGCGTGGCTGACAAAAGCCGCTACCCTTAGTTCATCATCTTCATGCTTTGAAAGGATATCTACGGATGCATCAATCTCTTTATGGGGATAGTTCTTTTAGTAAAACCATCAAAGAGCTGTTATCGCGCATTCAAGATCCGAATCCACTCGCGCAATCCATCCACCAGCAAGCGGCGTATTTTTTTTCAGGACAAGAACAACAAGCCATTGCCGAATTGGCCCAACAACAGGCTGAACTTCATGTGCGCTTGGTGGAGGCCAATAAAACCGCCCGCAGTAAACTCGACAAGCGCTTGCAGCAAGTGAGCATGGAATTAAAAGACAAACAAAGACTGCAAGAAGAGAATCGCCTCGGCCGCTTACGGCAACTGAAGCAAACTGCGCAGCACATTCTTGAAGCCATCACCGGGACTACTGAAACAGATGCACAACTGTCTGCGGCACGCGCGCTTGGCACGATCCAATTGTTGTCACCCACGCATGGCAAACATATCGCGTCCACCAATCAGCGACATAAACACTGCTACAAATCGATTTTAGCGATATTACTGCTCAACCAACTGTTGGCCGACAAACTGATTAAGAATCGTTATGTGCTGAGTAAACTTAGCAATAATGCTGACGAACTGGCTGCAAACCCCTTCCAACAACAAGTGCAACTGCCACTTATCATGGCTTGTTTGGTGCAAGATATTGGCTTGCAACACCCTGAGGTTAAACGGGTATTGTATGGCGAGGATGGCACCCAAGATCCTTATCGGATTTTAGCGGCACCAGAGCGCACGCAATTGCTGGAAATCAGTTTTGCCCAATGTTTACGTTATGTTGAAGAAGGGCTTGGCCTTGACACTTATGTCGGTTCCTCGAAAGCAGAGCGCGAGGTATTTAATCAAATCGAGCAAGAAAACCAAGCGTTTATGCTTCACTTGCTGCAATCATCCCTAAAGCCTGAGGATGGCATTGGCAACTTATTAAAAATTCCACAGATCTATACCTCGGTGGTGTTACCCGCCAAACAAAGCTATCAGTACGAGCAATTGCCAAAGGTCAGTGCACTCTTAAAAGCAGGCGCCGAGAAAGGCTGGTATCCGCCCGCTATCGTCGATAGTTTGCTGAAAATAACAGGCTATTTTCCACAAGGCTTTGGGATCACTTACATTCCCAAAGATGCCGATCGCCGTGATTTAGACCGTTATGAGTATGCCATTGTTAATGGGCTGTACCCGCCTGAGCCAGAAGCGCCGATTTGTCGCCAAGTCACACGCAATCTAACTTTTCATAGTTTTGGGATTAATGTGGTGGTCAGTGCCGACAATAATCTCTATTTCAGCACCGCCCAACAGAAACTCGAAAAAGTCAGCGAAGCGCGATTACGGGAAATTTTAAGTAAACTGGTGTCTAATTTTGAAGAGCGCACCAGCACCGATTTGATCCCGAAATGTTGGTTTCCTGACGAGTACTTTAGTTATCAAAAACACCAAAATTTATGGAATCGCACCGATACCGTGCGTAATTGACGGCCAGCGCACAACCATGCGGGTATTAAAACCCAAGGTTAAACCCGCACCTGCCCATCACCAATCACGATGTATTTTTCCGTGGTCAGTGATTCTAGCCCCATCGGCCCATAGGCGTGTAATTTGCTGGTCGAGATACCAATCTCAGCGCCCAACCCTAATTCACCACCATCAGAAAACCGTGACGAGGCGTTGACCATCACCACAGCCGAATTAATTTGTTTTAAAAAGCGCTGCGCGCGGCTGATGTCCTGCGTACAAATCACCTCGGTATGGCCAGAGCTATGCTGCTCAATATGCGCCACCGCCTGCGAAAAACCGCTCACCACCCGCACCGACATCGCTAAGGACAAATATTCGGTATCAAACTGCGCAGGGCTTGCGGCCTTGGCGTGATGAAAATAAGGCAATGACTGCGGGCAACAATATGCTGTTACTGCGGCGGCATCAAATGCTTGGGCGGCGATGGGCAAAAACGCGTCAGCAATCTCCTCATGCACTAACAAGGTTTCTAGCGCATTACATACTCCGGGCCTTTGTGTTTTGCCGTTGACGAGCAGCGCTAGCGCTTTTTCCAGATCTGCCGCTTTATCGATAAACAAATGACAGATGCCTTTGTAGTGCTGGATCACTGGGATTTTACTATGCTCACTGACGAATTGGATTAACCCCTCGCCACCGCGTGGGATCACTAAATCCACGGTCGATTGTTGCTGCAAAAGCGTCAGCAATACCGCACGATCGGGATCGGGCAGTACGCTAATTGCGGCAGGATTGATGTGATGTGCGCGCAGCACTTGTTGCAGCACCCCAGCAATCGCCAGGCTGGAATGCAGCGCTTCACGACCACCGC
>SXGS01182334.1_pt1 | contig 11914 bp, 12 predicted proteins | sample 3174681 | NCBI WGS metagenome assembly SXGS01 (sample SAMN11356861, study PRJNA531348) | freshwater metagenome | isolation source: freshwater sample F1-80 | place: China: Fuxian Lake, Yuxi | collected 2017-12-25 | reverse complement strand
TTTGCACCAGGTGAATCCTCGCAATAAGGATATCCGGCAGCATCTCATCCAACTCTACGTGGCAACAAAAGACTATGCAGGAGGACTCGCTGAACTGGAAAAGATGCTGGAGGAGGACCCCAGTGATCTCGATGCGCAATTACGACTCGCGCTCATTTATGGGGAGAAGAAAGAGTTTTCAAAGGCGATCGAACAGCTCACAATAATTCTGAAGGCCAGACCGGCTGAGCCTAAAGTACGAGATTATCTTGGCTATCTTTACGAGGAGAGCAAAGATTTCCCCAAAGCCATTGAAACCTACCAATCCAATATTCAGCTGGATCCGACCTATACTGAAAGTCATGTTCATTTGGGAGTCCTCCAGTACCGTCTCAAGAAGCTTCCAGAGGCGATCACGCACCTGAGAGAAGCCGTGCGTCTTACCCCCAGGCAACCTGAACCCCATGTAGTGCTGGGACTGGCTCATTTGCAGAGTGAACAGTACGAGAAGGCATCGGAGGCGTTCGAAGAGGGGATTCGCCACAATCCAAAACATGCCGACCTGCATTTCAACCTGGGTACGGCGTATGACAAACTCAACCGGTTCGAGGACGTGGTAAAGGCGATGGAGTCCGCGTTAACCATAGACCCACACCATGCCGATGCGTTGAACTACCTTGGCTATAGCTATGCAGAGCGAGGCATTAAGATCGACCAAGCCTTGTCACTGACCAGGCGTGCCGTCGCGCTCAAGCCTGAGAATGGGTACTATGTCGATAGCCTTGGATGGGCGTTCTATAAATCAGGCCTTCTTGCCGAAGCATTGACAGAACTCAGACGCGCCGTGTCGCTTGTCGGCGACGATCCGGTAATCTACGAACACCTCGGTGAGATTTACATGAAGCAACAGAAGCTCTCTGATGCTCGAGAAGCCTGGCTCCACTCTCTTGAACTCGATCCTTCTAATGAGAAGTTGCTCCAACGATTCCAGGAACAGGGCATGGGTGATCCCAGCAAAGAAGACCGTATCCAACAGGCCAAGCGCCGCATATCGGATAAGATACAGCCTCGGCCAGTCAATCCGTAAGTTTTACAATCTCCACATCGCCTTCTCAAAATTCACTGCAGATTCTTTTTTGACGCTATTCTCTTCGAATCTGGTTCTTGTTTCTTACGCCACAGATCACTTTCCATATTCAGTTTTGGTCCAGACCATGCTGGGAAAATGCCAATTCTCGGCTGCCTCAACCAGAATGTGGAAAACTACAACACCGATATTCCCTAATCCTCTCCCCATCGATTTTTCACAACTCATTACTTTTCAAGAGTTCAGTGGTAGGCTTGCGAATATCGCTGACGGGCACTAAACCTGCTACAGGGACAGGTAGGCGGCACAGGAGCGCCGCAGGCTGTAGAAATAAATACGGTGAGTAGGGTCGTCAGTGAACCATCAACAAGGAGGCAGTACGATGCGTAAGGTATTCCAGAAACAAGAGGGTTTTACGCTCATCGAGTTGATGATCGTTGTGGCGATCATCGGCATCCTGGCGGCCATCGCCATTCCAAACTTCTTGCAGTATCAGATGAAGTCGCGGCAGTCCGAGGCTAAGACCAATCTGATGGCGATCAAGACATCGGAAGTATCATGGCAGGGTGAGCGGGGTTGTTACCTCACAGTCGCCCGTTGGCCCGTTCCTTCGGTTCCTGTGGCAAATACGAAAGCGTCTCCAGCGACGTGGTTCCCAGCAGGCGCCGGACCTGTCGTTACTCCTGCAGGTGCTCAAGGGTGGTGTGTCGGTGCTGCGGGTGCAGGTGTGACAACAGGAACCTTTGCAGATCTCGGGTTCCAGCCAACGGGTAATGTGCAGTACAATTATGCTACGGGAACTTATGTTGCGGCACATACGTCATGTCTTGGGCCGGCACTCGTCCCGGCTGCCAACGTGACTCATGAAACCGGCGCTGTCGACGCAGGCACAACCGAAGGTGGCTTTAGAGGTACGGCTTCTTCGAATCTAGACGGCGACGGGACTATCTCTGTATGGGGATCCGCCGATAGTACAGGTGCTATGGATTGTACGACCGGCGTATTCTAGCGAAGTCCTGATCGTTGGGGTCAGCAAGGTTCCGTCGCTTAGAACAAGTGGCGGAACCTTGCCGTTCTGATTTATCAGAGTGCGTGTTGATGGCCATGTCTCCTCTTGCGCAAGTAACCGCCTTCGCATTCAAGGTGCCCGTACCGATCGCGTATATCGTTAGAGTATTCGCCGTTCGGGCATTCATACCTCTCTTCGTCTTTCTCCAAGATTCCCTTGATCATCGAACTGACCGACAAGCCATTACTCTTCAGGAGTTGTCTCAGCTGCCTCGCGGCGAATATCTGAAACCGGCGTTATTGGGATATCACCACCTTGGTGCTGATCTCATTTGGCTGCAGATGCTCCAGATGCTGGGCAAGCGGAAGAACTCTGCCGACGAGTACACGTGGCTCTACCATGCATTGGATGTCATCACCACGCTCGATCCGCATTATGCGTACTACGTGGGGGGGGGGTCATTCTGACAGATTTGGGTGAACGCGTGGATTTGAGCAACCAGCTTCTGCAGAAAGGCCATATCGCGAATCCCGGAGAATGGAATCTGCTTTTTCTCCTTGGCTACAATCACTATTTCGTGCTTGGAAATGCCACCGCGGGGGCTGAATACATCGGGCGTGCTTCGCAAATCCCAGGCGCCCCATGGTTTCTTCCTGGGCTTGCGATCCGCATGTATGCGGAGTCAGGAAATCCGAATGTCGCGCTTCAGTTTCTTGGAGAGATCTGGAGGAGAAACCCTGACCTGGCTGTACGCGAGAAGCTGGAAGTCAGGGCAAAAGAGGTGCTGATTGAACGGGATATACGGTTGATAGAATCAGCGATCCAACAGTATCGAGACCAACGAGGCCAATTGCCAAGGAGATTGCCTGATCTCATCTCATCTCATCTCCAATGGGAATCTAAGCCAGATACCGCAAGAACCGTTTGGCGGGACATATGATCTGGATCCAGCAACCGGAGAGGTTGCCAGCTCAACTCATCCCAACCGGCTAAAAGTATTCAGGTTGGACAAACAGGGTCGCATGTAATTGAAGCCACCAGCCATGCTCCAAACGCACGAATCTGTCGTCAAGATTGAAAATTTGCGTAAAGTCTTCCGTGTCGGTTTTTGGGGCCGGCGCGTGACGGCGGTTGAAGGATTGTCGTTAGACGTGTGGCGTGGCGAAGTGTTCGGATTTCTTGACCCGAACGGAGCGGGAAAGACCACTACATTGAAGATGCTCATGGGGCTAATTTATCCAACGAGCGGCGCAGCATCGATCTTCGGCTATCCAATCGGTGCGCCTGCGGCAAAATCCAAAATCGGGTTCCTGCCAGAATCGCCCTACTTCTATGATTATCTCACCGGAGGAGAGTTTCTCCGGTTCTATGGTTCATTTGTTCGGGCTCTGGGGGGCGGCGCTGGAGAAACGGGTCGATGCCTTGTTGGACACGATCGGCATGACTCATGTGAAGGATCTCCAGCTCAGAAAATTCTCAAAGGGCATGTTGCAGCGGGTGGGGATCGCACAGGCGTTGATCAATGACCCTGAATTGGTTGTGCTGGACGAGCCGATGTCGGTCTCGATCCGATTGGACGTAAAGAAGTTCGAGACCACATTCTCCGCCTAAAAGAATCCGGCAAGACGGTGCTGTTCAGTTCCCACATTCTGCATGATGCTGAGATGCTGTGCGATCGTGTTGCCATGATTATGAAGGGGAAGTTGGTCGCTTGCGGACATGTTTCGGAATTGCTTGCAGGGAGTACCACGCAGGAAGTCGAAATGGTGGTCGACCGCCTCCTTCCAGAGGCGCTCGACCAGATCAGACCATTGGCCGGAAAAGTTGTCATCCAAGGAGAACGGGTCATGGTGATCTTGACCAGTCAGCAGGATATCGATCATGCGCTGGAGGTGATCCGGTCGTCCAAGGCCAAGCTGGTGGTGCTCACGCCGCACAAGGCCTCGCTTGAAGATCTCTTTATCCGCGAGGCGAACGTGATTCAGTCTGCGAAGGAGGCGCTGGTGTCATGAAGGTGTTATCGATTGCGTTGAACACGTTTCGCGAGAATCTCAGAGACAAGCTTCTGTACAACCTTCTGGTCTTCGCGTTGTTGATGATCGGCAGTTCCCTTCTGCTCATGCGGCTGACGCTGGGCGAGTTTCACCGGCTGCTGCTGGACATCGGGCTCGGAAGTGTAAACATTTTCAGTGTTCTGATCTCCATTTTTGTCGGCATTGGGTTGGTCAGCAAGGAAATCGACAAGAAAACGATCTATACCATCGTATCCAAGCCGGTCGCTCGGTTTGAATTTCTTCTTGGAAAGTTTTTTGGGCTCACCCTTACCTTATTCGTGAACATGCTTATTATGACGACCGGTCTGCTCGCTGTTCTCTTGGCCCAAAGTGTGCCAATCGAAGCGCTCCTCTTTAAGGCCATCGGGCTCATTTTACTCGAATGTATGGTGGTGACCGCCGTCGCACTCCTGTGCTCAACCTTTACCAGCGCGACACTGAGTGCGATCTTCACCTTGGCCGTCTATGTGATCGGCCACTTAACGCCTGATCTCAAAACGTTCAGTCAGCAAATGGACGGCTTCGGACGAAATATGCTGGAAGGAATGTACTACCTACTGCCAAACCTGGAGCGATTTAACCTCAAAGGGCATGTCACACATCAACTCGATGTGCCTCTCAACGATTTGGTGTTGATTGTCGCATACGGCATGGCCTACACCGCCTTCCTGCTCCTGCTTGCCTCCGTCATTTTTCAGCGGCGCGACTTCCGCTGATTGTTCGCTAAACTGGCAGGGGACTGGCTCCGTCGTCTACGATGGCGCCTGTCCCGGCTCAAATGGGACAGACACCACAGGTGGAAGAGTGGCAGTCTCACACCTCAGTTCGTGACGGCGCCTTCCGAGGCCGACGAGACGTGCCGGGCGTATTTGGCCATGACACCGGAGGTATAGCGAGGAAGGGGCCGTTTGACTTTTTTAAGCCTGGCCGCAATTTCCTTCTGCGTGAGGTTCACATCCAGTCGGCGCTTGGCAATATCGAAGGTAATCCGGTCGCCGTTTCTGATTGCAGCAATGGGACCGCCTTTCACGGCTTCCGGAGCGACGTGGCCGGCCATCAGTCCGTGCGTTGCCCCGGAGAATCGCCCGTCGGTCAATAATGCTACGGAATCGCCGAGTCCTGCTCCGACAATCGCAGCGGTAACTCCCAGCATCTCGCGCATCCCCGGTCCTCCCGATGGGCCTTCGTACCGAATCACCACCACATCTCCGGCCTTAATGTGTCCGGATTTGACTGCGACGAAGGCATCTTCTTCACGATCGTAGACCTTTGCCGGACCTTGGAATTTCATCATGGAATGTCCGGCGACCTTGACCACGCAACCTTCCGGCGCAAGATTGCCTTTCAGGATGACCATGCCGCCGGTCGGCTTGATCGGGCTTGATAATGGACGAAGCACCTGCTGGTCTCGCGTCTCACTGGCCGTCTTCGCTTCTTCTCCAATGGTACGTCCTGTCACTGTTGGCTGATTTCCGTGAAGAATGCCTGCATCGAGCAAGCGTTTGGCTACCAACGTGGTGCCCCCAGCCGCATAGAGATCGGCGGCAGTAAACCGCCCGCCAGGTTTGAGATCGGCGAGCAACGGGACTTTACGATTGATCTTGTCGAAATCGTCGATGGTCAGTTTAATCCCCATTTCGCGCGCCACTGCGAGAAGGTGAAGCACGGCATTGGTCGATCCGCCGGTTGTCGCAACCGCGGCAATCGCATTCTCCAGCGACTTGCGTGTGATGATCTGTTTAGGTCTGAGATTCTGTTTAATCAATCCCATGACCATCTTGCCGCACTCGAAGGCAACATCATCCTTCTGTTGATCCATCGCAGGCACACCGTTACGTCCCATGGGTGAGATGCCCAGAAATTCAAAGGCGATGGCCATGGTATTGGCCGTAAACTGCCCGCCACAGGCGCCGGGCCCGGGGCATGCGTGGTCTTCAAGATCTTTCAGCTCAGCGTTGGTCATATGGCCGGATGCGTGTTTGCCGACGGCTTCGAAAACATCCTGAATCGTAACGTCATGCCCTTGGAACGTTCCGGGCATGATCGAACCTCCGTAGAGCATGACGGATGGCAAATTCAGCCTGGCAAGCGCCATGACTGTGCCAGGAATCGTCTTGTCGCAGCCGGACAGCGCAACGACTGCATCGAACAAGTGGCCGCGCGCGACTAATTCGATCGAGTCCGCAATGACTTCACGGCTGATGAGCGACGCCTTCATTCCCTCAGTCCCCATCGAGATGCCGTCCGAGACCGCAATCGTGTTGTATTCGATCGGTGTTCCACCGGCGGCACGAATGCCGGCTTTCACCCGTTCCGACAGCCGGCGGAGGTGGTAGTTGCATGGCATAACCTCAATCCAGGTGTTGGCCACCCCGACGAGAGGCTTGGACAAATCATCGTCGGTAAACCCCACGGCTTTCAGCATCGCTCGAGCCGGAGCCCGAGAAGGTCCAACCAGCAGATCATGACTGTTCAATGTCAGCTCTTTCGGCATAGCCTATATACACGTCCTTTCTTTTCCTGCTCGTCTTGTACCGCTATCACAATCGATCGTGATGTATTGCAAGGCAGCAACACTATTGCACAGACATGTTGCTGGGTGGAGTGGGCGGTGCGGTCTCACCATACCCCACATGGGGATTCTTGCCATGGGGATTAGCGCCAGAGGGCATGCCGCCGCCATGTGGATTGCCATGGTCCATGCCACCACTTTTGTGCTCGTGCATCACCTTGTCGTGTTCGGTCTTTTCCTTCTCACGCTGCTCCGGTGTCAACACCGCCATCACGTCGCGCCGCATCTTGATCGAGGCCAAGCGAAGCAATACTTGCAGACCTTCGCTCTGTTTCAGTTTCGTTTCGATTGCCGCAACATCCGACTTGTCATCATCGGTGAGGGACTTCAGCTCGCGCTCGGCGATTTGAATCTCAGCCTCCGTCTTGATACGAACTTTGTCCAGGCTCAATTGGAAGTCTTTCAGTTTCGCAACTTGGTCCGCCGTCAACCCGATGTCCTTTTCATGCTTGAGCAAGTGCCGGATCAAATGGCCGGTCCCACTATGCATCATGCCTTTCCCGTAGCCACCCATTGCACCCTGTCCACCATGGCCTCCGGCATGGCCGTAGCTGGGATCATTAGCCCATGCACCGGTACCCCACACGACCAGCATAAACACCGCTGCCAGACCACATGAGACGATCGTCTTTGTTGCTCGCTTCATAAACTCCTCCTTCATCAGGCACATAAATCAGATCGACTCGCCATTTACGCGCTGTAGCTTGCCATACAGACCGGGGCAACGCAAGCAATCGCCATGCGCTATATTGTATACCTATCCTTGTTGAGCTTTGACAATCAACTCAGCTCGCGGGTCCTGATGGGGCTGCCGAGCAAGTTGTTCGTACAGTACTCGTTCCTCATTGGACAGGGATGAAGGCATCACGATTTGTAAGGTGAGGAATAGATCGCCATGGGTGCCGGTCGCCGCAGGAAGGCCCTTTCCCTTGAGACGTAATTTGCTGTCTGCTCGACTGCCGGCCGGAATTTTAACTCGCACCGGTTCCCCTAGCGTCGGGGCCATCACCTCGCCGCCCAAAGCAGCTTCCCAGGGCCAGACGGGGAGGGTAGCATGGAGGTCGCTGCCTTGCTGGCGAAATATCTTGTCCTCTTTAATGGAGACATGAAGGTAGAGGTCTCCGCGCTTTCCGCCGTTGCTGCCAGGCTGGCCTTTTCCACCCACGCGCACTCTGGTTCCGTCGAGCACACCGGCCGGAATTCTGACTTCGATTGTCGTTGGTTCCATGCCGGTGCCAGATCCATGACAGGCTTGACAGGGACGGCCACGAAGCGATCCGCTCCCTCGGCAGGATCTACAGGACACCGGCTCCATGAGGGAGACCCGCTTCGTCACGCCGGACAGCACTTCCCGCAACGACAGCGTGACGTCGGTTTCCACATCTTCACCCTGCGCGGCAAATCCTCGTGGACCGCCGGCTCGCGCGCCGCCGCCGAAGAGATTCTCAAAGATGTCTGAGAAGTCTCCTGTGCCGTACCCTGTGCCAGTCCTGCCGCCGAATCCGCCCCCGGTCTGCCGGCGCGCCTGCTCAAAGGCCTCGGCTTGTTCCCATTGTGAACCATACTGATCGTATTTTTTCCGCTTATCAGGATCAGACAGCACTTCCTGTGCTTCATTGAGTTCTTTGAACTTCCGTTCCATCTCGACTTTTTTCGTGCCGGCATGGAGATCGGGATGGTACTGGCGGGCGAGACGTCGGTAGGCTTTTTTAATGTCGTCGGCGGAGGCTTCCCGTGATAGGCCGAGGATCTGGTAATAGTCGCGTGAGGGAGAGGCCATCCATTTGCCTGTATGCGGTCAGTGCGGGACAGCGCTTTTCGCCCGCGCCATGAGTTTGCAGTACGAACAACTTTCAGCGGTCGTCGGCTGACCGCATGACATACAGGGATGCAGTATCGCCCGGTCTTTTTCAGCCATTGTAGTCGGTGCGGGAGCGGCGCCTTGTGTACGCTGTTTCTCCAAAAACCCCCAATAGAAATATTGCTTCGTGCCGGGAGATTCAGTCTCCAGCCTGTTCAAGACATCCTTATAGAGGAGCGTTCTCGCCCCTTGAGCCATTGGACATTCATCGACGATGTAATCGATTTTATTTAAGACGCAATAGGCAGCCAGCTCACGTTCCGTCAATCGATAGAGCGGTTTCACTTTCTTCGCAAAACCTTCCACGGAGGCGGGCAAACTGGGGCCTTGTTTGTCCAGATATTCCTCTTGCCAATGCAGCACATTGCCAAGGAGGCGAGCCGCTTCGTCATCGAGATTATGGCCGGTGGCCATGACATCATACTCTTTTTCAATCGCTGTCCGGTTAAACTGGTAGCGTTTAATTGTGCCGCACGTCGAACAGGTAGGGCGATGGACCAGCTGGGCCAGTTCTTTGATGCCGGCGCCTGCTTCCTGCTCAACCGTATGGGTGTGCAATGTGGCGCCCAGTGGCGTCGCAATCATCTTTGCATAGTATTGGACTTTGTCATGCGATTGCTCCGAATAGCCTGCGATGCCCAAGTTCACATATAACGCGTCAGCGCGGTAACCGAGGGTAAGGAGAATATGCCAGAGCGCCAGGCTGTCTTTGCCGCCAGAGACGGCCACAAGAATGCGATCGTCCTGGCCGAACATCGCTTGCGACTTGATTGCTTTTGCCACTTGATCGTGGACGAAATGATTGAAACAGCACTTGCAAAAGGCGGCATTGTGCCGTGGCAGCTTCATGACGGCTTTTGTTTTGCACTTCGTACAGTTCATACGGATGGATCATACGAGTAGCCCGGGATGAATGCAAACTTCTTTGCGCTATGAAAGCTGAGTCAGTGAGATGAAGTCGAAATAGTAATCTGGTATGGTACGGGGCGGACGGTAGTGGAGTGGATGCCTTCATGTTGACGGTTATGATAAATCCATAAGTTGACATAATAAATATTATCAGACTATGAGTCTCGAATTCTTCGGCCGGCTGCACAAGGAACTGTCGATCACCGGCAGCGCGCTGTATGAAGTGGTCCTCTCGATTTCTGAGCGTGTGAATCGCAAGACACAGATTATTCGTCTTCACTGGCACGCGTCAGGAGTACTTCAACGGATCGATGAGGTCACCGCCGAGGTTGGCCGACAGGTTGTCGATCACGTCGGCCGCCCATTCTCAAACCAGAACCAGCCGGACTCTGCACTGGACACGACAGTGTCGCGCGCGGCGGCCCATGTACAGGAACTGAAGCGGTCCTTGACACAGATCGATGGACAAATTCGCGAACTTAAACTTGAAGCAATCCATGAGGATTCTCTTAAACTTCAGCAGGACTTAACGGTTCGGTCTGCCAAGATTAAGCGACTGACGATTACCAGGCATGCAGCTGCCGTCGGCCAAACCATCAGTGCCATGCCTCACATGCCTCAATTGGCCTCGGTCCATATTGCATCGGTCTTACGCGGGCCATTCGTACTTGCTCCGTCTGAGGGGCTGATCTTCCGGACCGACGATATCGTCGTCTTAATTGGAGTAGAATCTGAGCTAGACCAACTGGTGACATGGTTTACCAGCCAACGCATACTCAATGCTGCGACAACGACATCTGTCTAGACTGATTCTCCTTCTGTTTCCGGTACTGGTATATCCAGCGCTTGCGCTGGCAGGACCGACTGCAGACGCCGTTTGTGCAGAACCGCCCGGCATTCGTCTTCTTGAAGAAATCCAGGCCGTGATTACTAATCTGGCTGAACAGGCTAAGCCATCCGTTGTGAATCTGTTTCCTCTTTCGAGTACCGGCCGGTCTCGTGAAGGGTCTGGGGAACGCGCGCCGAATGCCTCAGGGTCAGGCTCTGGCCTGATTATCGACAGCGACGGGTACATCATCACAAATAACCACGTGATCGGTGATGCGACCGAGATCGAAGTCCGGTTTTCCGATAAGACAAAACTGATAGCGAGCGTGCTCGGTAAAGATCCGGATACTGACTTGGCCCTTCTCAAAGTGACGGCAGGCCGGCCACTCCCCAACGCTCGTTTCGGCGATTCCACTTCCGTGAAAGTCGGGCAATGGGTCCTTGCCGTGGGGAATCCCTTTGGGCTCGACCGGACGGTCACTTTCGGAGTCGTCAGTGGCATCGGGCGGGAAAATATGAACCTATCACGGTACGAAAATTTTATTCAGACCGATGCGTCGATCAATCCCGGTAATTCCGGTGGGCCGCTGTTTAATCTTTACGGCGAAGTGATTGGCATCAATACAGCCATCATCAATTTTGCCCAAGGCATCGGCTTCGCCATTCCGTCAAACATGGCCAAGCAGGTGATCGAGCAACTTCTGGCAAAGGGCAAAGTGGTGCGAGGATGGCTCGGCGTCGGCATTCAACCGATGACACCCGAATTGGCTAAGAAATTCGGCGTGACTGAAAGCGATGGGGTTCTCGTCAATGAGGTCTTTGAAAAAGACCCCGCTGCATCGGCTGGCATTAAGCCGGGTGATATTATCACGAACATTGACGGGATCCCCGTTGATTCACCAAATAAGTTGTCACGGCTGATCGGGGCGCTCACTCCCGGCGCCACCGCGCACATTGAAGTCATTCGCGATCGCAATCGCCTCATTCTGAATATCCCATTAATCGAGCGGCGCGATGCCGTCATTACCACAGCCATTCCACAAACCAAGGTGGCCGTGAAGCTCGGTCTTGATGTGCAAGACTTGACTCCAGGGTTGGCGGACACATTCAATTTGCGTGAATCGAAGGGCGCGCTCATCGCAAAAGTCGAAGCCCACAGTCTGGCCCAGGACGAAGGCCTCCGGGAAGGCGACCTGATCAAGGAAGTGAATCGCACAGAAGTGGCCTCGGCTCTGGAATTTCACTCGGCGATCTCACGGCTCCGGCAAGGAGATACGATCTTGCTCCGGGTGCTGCGTGAGAACCGGGCTTTCTATGTCGTGCTCAAATCCACCGAGTGATCGCGCCCCTCAGTGCGCTCCCACGGCCTGCCGCTCTGTCTTGTGCTGCTCGACAATCTTGGCTGCCAGCTCGTGCGGCACTTCCTCGTAACGGGCGAACTCCATTACATAACTCCCCCGCCCGCATGTCATGCCATTCAGCGCTGGCGCATACTTCAGCAATTCGGCAAGCGGCACAAGCGCAACAATCTGCTCGGCATGATCGTTCGCGTTGACTGAAAGAATACGACCTCTGCGCGCATTCAGGTCGCCCATCACCGCGCCGACGGCGTCCG